>PVMK01120563.1_pt1 | contig 18024 bp, 17 predicted proteins | sample 1853481 | NCBI WGS metagenome assembly PVMK01 (sample SAMN08533507, study PRJNA380276) | Marine sediment metagenome, whole genome shotgun sequencing project. | reverse complement strand
GCGCGCGCCTTCCCAAAACCACAGCTGAGAATGTTTGGAAGGTCCAGCAGGCACTAGAGGGTGCTGGTGAGGTCTTCATCGACCAGGACGAAGAAAGCGGCCCCGGGTCAGGTTAAAGGATCAGATCTAGTCCTGCGCGCTCAACGCCAAGGGCGCCGCATCAGCCCTATTGCGGCATCTCCTGAGCGGACCTAGCGGAACAGCCTCTGTCGCGATGGCCGCAAATCAAAAAGTTGTAGATTGAATTATATATTCTCTTTTTATTTCGCTCTAAATGCCAATTTTTGCCAAACGAACCCAATTTTCTCCAACGAAATCAATGCCTCAGGTTTTTGAATAAGATCGCCTGCCCGTGGCAAGCCTGGTAGGCCTGTTCCACCAAGACTTAATGGGCCCTAAACTGACCGAAGGCGAGGTTGGCAAGGGGCCATTTGAGATCCTGAAATGGGCGTCACGGAAAGCCACGATCTAATGCAGGGAATCCGCAGAATTCTCGACCGCCAGGCCGCCGCCGCAAGCCAGCGCGGCATTCCCGCCGCCGACCCGGGCCTGGAGTTCGAGAAGTGGCGCCTCGTCGACAAATTCGTCCACGCCCACCATTTTGCGGTCTCGGCGCGGGCGGCGCGCTCTGAGCCGCGGCGCGAAGCCGCCAACAAGATCCGCGACATGTTGGGCCAGGGACCTCGTTCGGCCTGGCCTATTTGATCAACCCCAGGTTCTCCAGCTTCAGCAGGATGCGCTGGGCCGCCTCTTCCGGGCTTTGGCCATGGGTGTCCACTTCCAGCTCCGCTCTGCGCGGCGGCTCGTAGGGGTCGTCGATACCCGTGAAGTGCTGGATCAGGCCGGCCCGCGCCCGTGCATAAAGCCCCTTGGGGTCGCGATCTTCACAGACTTCTAGCGACGTCGAAACATAGATCTCGACGAAACGTCCCGCCGCCTCCACCAGGTCGCGCACCTGGCGGCGGATGGCCGTATAGGGCGCGATCGGCGCACAGATGGCGATGCCGCCCGCCTTGGTGATCTCGCTGGCGACATAGCCGATGCGCAGGATGTTGAGGTCCCGGTGCTCCTTCGAGAAGCCCAATTCGCTCGACAGGTGCTGGCGGACCCGGTCGCCGTCCAGGAGGGTGACCGAGCGGTCGCCGAATTCCTGAAGCTTCACCATGAGCGCCTTGGCCAAGGTCGACTTGCCGGCACCCGAGAGCCCGGTGAAGAACACCGTGAAGCCTTGCCGGTGGCGCGGCGGATAACTTCGCCGCAACTCGCTGATCACCTCGTCGAAGGAGAACCAGTGCGGCACGGCGGTACCGTCCTGCAGGCGACGGCTCAACTCGGACTCGCTGAGGCTCAAGGCCGTCTCGCCGGTCGCGACCTCGTCGTAGGCGACGTAGTGGCCGCGTCCCTCGACGTAGACCATTTCCTTGACGGAGAACATCTCAATGCCCGTTTCGGACGCCGTTTCACGCAGCAAATCCTGCGCCGCATAGGGTTCGTAGAAGGTTTTCTGGACGCCATCGGTCTCGGGCGAGGCATGATCGGAGCCCACGATGAAGTGGCTACAGCCGTAGTTCTTGCGAATCAGCGCATGCCACAGGGCCTCCCGCGGGCCGGCCATGCGCATGGCCAGCTCCAACAGGCTCAACATGGTGGTCTGCTCGGGAAAGGTCTTGAGGACGTGCTCGTAGCAGCGCACCCGAGAGAAGTGGTCGATGTCACCCGGCTGGGTCATGCCCACCACCGGGTGAACGAGAAGATTGGCCTCCAGCATCTGGGCGGCACGGGCGGCCAGTTCCTGATGGGCGCGGTGCATGGGTGTGCGCGTCTGATAGGCGACGACCCGCGACCAGCTTCGCTGATCGAATAGCTGGCGCAGCTCCGCCGGTTCGTGGCGGTGCTGGATGAAGTCGTGGTCGACCGATTTCTCGATGCCCTCGAGACGGCCGCCCAGATAGACCGCATGGGCCCGGTTCAGAAGGTAGTCGACCCCCGGATGCTCTTCGTCCGTGGTGGCATACACCTGCTCCGCCTCGCGGTGCTTGTCGGGCCGCCAAATGGACCCGATGGTCAGGATGGCGATCAGCCAGCCTTCGTGGTCTCTGAGCGCCAAGCGGTCGCCGAGCGACAGGGACTCAACCGCGGCCTCCGTCACGTCGAGCGTGACAGGCATGGGCCAGAGCGTGCCGTCGGCCAGCCGCATGGCCTCCAGGACCGGGTTGTAGTCGGCCTCGTTCAGGAAGCCCGTCAAGGGCGAGAAGCCGCCGTTCAGCAGCAGCTTGATGTCGCAGAGCTGCCTCTGGGTGAGCGGCCAGGACGGCAGGTCCACCGAACCACGCTTCGCCGCCGAGACCTCGTCATCGGCCAGATAGAGGACCTTCAGCTCGCCGCCATGGGGATCGATGCGTTTGCTCATTCTTCGCCTCCAGCCTGCGTCAACAATTCGGCGATATCCGCGCGTGCGCTTGCCACCTGTCGCGCGGCCACATCGGCGCCATGGTCGAGGAAGTCGTGGACGATGGCCACGTGACCCTTCTTGATGCCCTCGATGAAATCGCGGTCATAGCGGAAGGACTCGGCCATCCTCAGCCGCCTTTTACCATCGGCTTTCTCACGCCTCGCCCATCCGGTCGTAATAGGCCTGCAGAACGGCGATCACCTCGGGGCGGCTGAACTCCGGCGGGATCGTCTCGTGATTGGCGAACATCTCCCGCAGCCGAGTTCCGGAAATGGTGAGCCGCTCCGCCTCGCCGTGCGGGCAGGTCCGCCCCGTGGCCATGCCGTCGCATTTGCAACAGTAGAAGGTGATATCGATTTTCAGCGGGCGTGTGCGCAGGCTGTCCTCAGGTATCTCGTCGAAAATGCGGTGCGCGTCGAACGGCCCATAATAGTCGCCGACGCCCGCGTGATCGCGCCCAACCACGAGATGAGAGCAGCCGAAGTTCTGGCGAAACAGGGCGTGCAACAGGGCCTCGCGCGGGCCGGCATAGCGCATTTCGATCGGGTAGCCGGCCTGGATCGCCGTCCCCGGTACGAAATAGTTCTCGACCAGCGTGTCGATCGCCTCAACTCTGACCTCGGCCGGAATGTCGCCCGGCTTGAGGGCGCCCAGCACCTGGTGGATGAGCACGCCATCGCAGACCTCGATGGCGAGCTTGGCCAGGTATTCGTGGCTGCGGTGCATGGGGTTGCGGGTCTGAAAGGCCGCCACTGTGGACCAGCCCTTTTCGCGGAACAGGGCCCGTGTCTCCGCCGGGCGGTGATAAAGACCTTTGTAGGTTTCGGGGAAGTGGCTCTCCGACAGGCCTACGACCGGTCCCGCCAAGTTGACGTCGCCCTGCTGCATGACCTTTTGCACGCCTGGATGGGCCGGGTCCGTGGTGCGGTAGACCTGGGTACACTCCAGCTCCCTCTCGATCCCATACCTCTCGGTGACGGTGAGCAGGGCGAGGCATTCGCCGGTCTCGCCGTCGCAAAGCGCCACCTCTTCGCCGATCGTGATGGACTCGGTCAGCTCCCGCTCCGCCGACAGGGTGATCGGGATGGGCCAGAACAAGCCGCACTCGAGCCTCATGTCGAGGCAGCAGCCGCGCCAGTCCGCTTCGCCCATGAAGCCGCCCAGCGGCGTGTAGGCGCCCATGCCAAGCATCAGCAGGTCGGAAATCTCGCGGCTCGACAGCGGGACGCGCCTCAGGGTCTCTGCCAACCTCAGGCCTTCGGCGCGCTCGTCTTCGGGCAGGAGTAGCGGTTTGAGGTGTTCCGAACCGTGGGGCGCTACCAATTCCGGCATGAGGTCTCCCTCTTTCGCGTCTTACCCGGGGCCTTGGGGCCGATCGTCCGGCCAATTTAGCAGCCCGCATTCGGAGTCGGACAGGCCGAGGGCGATAACCGGACAGGATATGGGTTTTTCGGCAGGCATGACCCGGCTATATTGGCCGGACAAGAAGGTGATCTCGCGCCCAAAAGCAAGCGGCGCCGGACAGGCATCCGGCTCGCCGCCGACGGAGCGAGGGTCCCAAAAGCCAATTTGGCAACGCCAAGGGACGGCTTAGATGACCGACGGGGGTCCCCGCAGCCATACCATAGCCGTCATCGGTGGCGGCATCGCCGGAATCACGGCGGCCGTCGAGGTAGCGGAGACCGGCTATGACGTGGTGCTGCTGGATAAGGGCCCGGCGCTTGGCGGTCGCGATGGCGCGCGGCGTGTCGTAACAGCTTCCCCGGCAACCCTCCCACGGCGCTTTTGCGTGCGAGTGCATAAGCCCTCTTGTGCCCCGGCCGACCCAGACGGTTTTTCTTGCCCGCCGCGCGATGGATTGCGCTTTGTCGGCCTGGGCGCGGCGCTCAAGCCCGTGCGGGGGGCCCCCTTCCATTGTTTGGACGGCAAATTACCGGGACGGCCGGGTCAAGCGCTTCGAGCTGCCGATCCGGACCACGCCCTGGGGGTCGATCGAGCCTTATCCCGACGACGCCCGGCCGGACAGTCTCGATCGCAAGTCCACCACGCTGTTCGGCGAATCCAAGTATCTCGGCGTAGATCGACGACCTACGCCCGGCGCCGCTTGAGATCCTGACCAACGCGAGCATTTGGGGGACGTGATGGATCGGCCTGAAACCGAAGGCGTGGACTGCGATGTCCTGATCGTTGGCGGCGGCATGTCCGGCTGCGCGACCAACATCTGGCGGCCGCATGCGGTGGGTGAGGGCGGGGGTTTTCGGGGCAACCATGCCATCGGTCCTTGCATCGATAATAACTGGCTAACATTGGGGTAATTTAATGTTCACCAGCAATCCCTTCGCCGAGCTTTCGGCGTTCATACCACCCACCGTCATGCAGACCTACATCGTCGTCATGATACTCATGGTCGCGGGTGGCACGCTGTTCGACATTTTTCACAAGAAGAGCGCCACGTACTTCTTCCGCGCGTGGCGGAATTCGAAGGCTAAAGCGACGCGGCGGCTCGGCGGCGGGGAGATGACGTCCTTGGCGATCCGGACCGCTGTGGTGGAGGTCCTGATGTCCGGCGAGTTCTGCAAGGTGAGGCGCAGGATCGCGCACCTCCTGACGTTCTACGGCTTCCTGGCGTACATCATCACAACCGTCATCATGGTGTTCTCGTACCCAACTCCCGGCACGCCCGCGCCCGCCATCCTGCCGGCGCTGTGGAACATCGGGGCCCTGATGGTCCTCGTCGGCGGCTACTGGTTCTGGTTCTTCCTCAGGGTCGACGTCGCCCTACGAGGGCAATTCGCCGTTCCGCCTGGTGCGCGCCGACCTGTTCGTCCTCTCGCTTCTGGTGAGCGTGACGCTGGGCCTGGTATGGGAGTTCGTGCAGGCGACGGGCAACACCGTGTGGACAAACGTGTTCCTGGCTCTGTACATCCTCTCCACGACGGTGCTCTTCGTGTCGGTTCCGTGGTCCAAGTTCTCTCATATGTTCTACAAGCCCGCAGCGGCCTTCCAGAAAAGGGTGGAGGAGGCGAACGGTTCGAGCAACCTGCCGGCCCCCGCCGAAAGCCCCAGAGGGAGAAATCCTAATCTCATGCCTACTTTCGTTTATATGACGCGTTGCGACGGCTGCGGACGAGTGCGTGGATATCTGCCCGTCCGATATCATGCACATCGACCCCGTCACCCGGCGTGCCTACAACATCGAGCCCAATATGTGCTGGGAGTGCTACTCGTGCGTGAAGGCGTGTCCGCAGCATGCGATAGACGTGCCGCGGCTACGCCGACTTCGCCCCCCTGGGCCACAGCGTCCGGGTGCGCAGGGAGGAGGAGAAGGGAACCATCTCCTGGAAGATCAAGTTCCGGGACGGGCGCGAGAAGAACTTCGTTTCCCCGATCAGAACCACGCCCTGGGGGTCGATCAGGTCACCGTCCGATTACGATGCGCCCAGCCCGGATGCCCTGAAGACCCAGGAACTCGCGCACGAACCCGAGGCACTCCACATCGATGCGCTGCCCGCGCTGGCTCCGCAGGAAGACCGGGAAAGATTGAAGTAATGGGTCTGTTTACATCCAGAAAAACTGTATTCGTGGATTCGGATATCCTCGTCATCGGCGGCGGCTTTGGCGGGTGCGGGGCGGCGTACGAATCCAGGTACTGGGGGCGCGACCTAAAGGTTGTCGTCGTCGAAAAGGCGAACATCGAGCGCAGCGGCGCCGTCGCTCAAGGCCTGTATGCGATCAACTGCTACATGGGCATGCAGTGGGGACGAGAACCAGCCCGAGGACCATGTGCGCTACGCACGGAACGACCTCATGGGTCTCGTGCGGGAGGATCTGGGCTACGATATCGCTCGGCATGTCGACTCCTCGGTGCACATGTTCGAGGAGTGGGGCCTGCCGATCATGCTGGACAAGGAAACCGGTAGGTACCAGCGCGAGGGCAAATGGCAGATCATGATCCACGGCGAGAGCTACAAGCCGATCATCGCCGAGGCCGCCCGCAAGGCCGCCACCGAGGTTTACAACCGGATCATGGTGACCCACCTGCTGATGGACAAGACGCGGCCCAACAGGGTCGCCGGGGCCGTCGGCTTCAACGTCCGTGACGGGAATTTCTACGTATTCCGGTCCAAGGCGGTCATCGTAGCTGCCGGTGGCGCGTCGCACATCTTCAAGCCCCACTCGGTCGGCGAGGGCATGGGGCGGACCTGGTATGCCCCGTGGAGCAGCGCCTCCGCCTACGCGCTGCCGATCCAAGTCGGCGCCAAGATGACGCAGATGGAAAACCGGATCGTGCTCACCAGATTCAAGGACGGCTATGGCCCGGTCGGCGCCTACTTCCTGCATCTCAAGACGACCACCGAAAACGCGTATGGGGAAAATTACGAGCCCACCTGGTACGACTCGATCAAGGAATTGGTCGGGGATTACGTAGATCATCAGCCGGTGCCGACCTGCCTGCGGAACCACGCCTTTCTACAGGAGGTCACGGCCGGCAGAGGCCCCATCCGCATGGTGACGAAGGAGGCCTTCAAAGATCCGCACAAGGAGACAGTTGGCTGGGAGAACTTCCTCGGCATGACGATCGGGCAGGCGGTCGTCTGGGCGTCGCAGAACATCGATCCCAAGGAAACGAATCCCGAGCTGGTCATGTCCGAGCCTTACGTCATGGGCTCCCACGCCACGTGTTCAGGCGCCTGGGCGAGCGGTCCGGAGGACTACGCGCCGTCGGATTACCAGTGGGGATACAACCGGATGATGACCGTCGAGGGACTCTTCGGCGCCGGCGACACCATCGGCGGCACCGCCCACAAGTTCTCGTCGGGATCCTTCACGGAAGGCCGGATCGCCGGGAAGTCGGCGGTCAGGTACGTCAAGGACCTGGGTAGCGACCAGCCTCAGCTCAATGAGACGGAGTGCGAAGATCTCAAGGCGGTGGTCTACCAGCCCATGGAGAACTACGAGGTCGGCCGCAACGAGATCGTCGCCGGAACCGTGTCGCCGAGCTATATCCTGCCGATTCATGGTCTTCAGCGTCTCGAGAAGATCATGGACGAATACGTCGGCGGCACCAGCACCAACTACCTCACCAACGAACCGATGCTCACCCGCGGGATGGAGTTGCTGAGCATGCTGAAGGAAGACCTCGACCATATCGGGGCCGACAGCCTTCACCAGCTTCAGAGGGCGTGGGAGCTTCAGCACCGGGTCTGGACCTCGGAGTCTGTGACGCGGCACACGATGTTCAGGGAGGAAACGCGGTGGCCGGGGTATTACTATCGGGCCGATCATCCGAAGCTGGATGACACCGATTGGCATTGCTTCACCTTATCTCGCTACGATCCGGAATCCGGGGAATGGGCAATGGAGAAGGCCCCCGTACATCACATTATCGACTAATACCAAAGCTCGATAATAATCACCCATCTCATGGGGCGGGGCGGTCCGCCGGGTGGCGCGGCAAGCAGCGCGATGCGGGGGCAACGCCGCGACCCGCGATCTGATCCGATCGGCGCTCCGTGCCGGCATGTCGGAGACCGGGTTCCTCCACTACCGCGTGACCCGGGACGCCTTTCTGGCCGCCGCGCAAGGCGTCACAGGCATAACCACCGCAAACCTTCGTGGCGAACCCGCCGGTCTTCAGAAATGGTAGGTCGGCGGCAGCGGCTGGCTTTCGGCCGGCGGTTCGGGCCGGCGCCTGATGGCGCGCGGATGGAACGGCAATTCGTGCTCGCGCATGAAGGCCCGCACGTCGTCCCGGCTCCAACGCAACAGGGGATCGACGCGAATGAGGCGGCTTTCCACATCGACCCGCTGTTCGATGTGGGGTGATCGCGGCATGTGGTAGACCGCCGAGATCCAGCAGTCGTAAGGCGCCAGGGTCCGGTTCAGGTGACAAATCTCGTAGCTGCGGGCCATGCCGTCTTCGGTCTCGGACCACATGCGCTCGCAGTGATCGATATCGCCGGGCAGGACCTCGACCTCGCCGCCGGTGGACTGGCTGATGTTCTCGAGCCCCAAGAGGTCGACGATCCGGTCCCGGTAAACGCGGCTCTCGGGAAACTGGAAACCACGCCGGCAGAACACCACCGGGGTGGCCGGGTCGATGTCGGCGACCATCTTCAGGACCACCAGGCCAGGCGCCTTGAGCGACGCCGTGACCAGGGTCTTGCCCGGAAACCTCTCCAGGATCAGGTAGCGCAACAGATCCTGGGCGGAGAGATCCGGGCTGATCGACCGGATCTCCTGATAGATCGTCATGGAGACTCCGCTTCCTTCGTCTTACGGGAGCCGTCTTACGGGCGTCTTACGGTCCGCGAAACTATACCAAACGGCCTCAATCGGCGAGGGGCTGAACGTCTTCGGGACGCCAGGAGAGCCAGAGCTCGTCGTTCTCGCGCGCCACGGCGGAGAGCGATCGGCCGGTGTTCTGCAGCCGTGCGGACACGCCCAGGCCGCCCGGCGTCTCGAGGAAGACATGACTCTGGTCGCCGCTGTAGGAGACGTTCCGTACCCGGGCCCTGACCTTCACCAAACCGGGATCCTTGGGCTCGGCCGGCTCGACATGGATCTTCTCCGGCCGCACGGCGACGTGCGTCACGCGGCCCTTGGAGCCGCTCAAGGCGATCTCGCCCAACTCGCCGACCCGGACCGTCATGCCGCCGTCCCGGGCCTCGGTCGCCTCCACCGGGAACAGGTTCACTTGCCCGATGAAGTCCGCCACCATGGTGGAATTGGGATACTCGTAGAGTTCCATTGGCGGAGCCACCTGGAGCACTTGGCCCTCGCCCATCACGGCGATGCGGTCGGCCATGGAGAGCGCCTCGTGCTGGTCGTGGGTGACGATGATGAAGGTGATGCCCACGCTGTGCTGCAGGCTCACCAGCTCCATCTGCATGGCCTCGCGCAGCTTGGCATCGAGCGCCGATAGGGGCTCGTCGAGCAGCAGCACCTTGGGTTTCTTCACCAAGGCCCGGGCCAGCGCAACCCGCTGGCGCTGGCCGCCCGAGAGCTTGTCCGGCTTGCGGTCCTCCAGCCCCTGCAGGCGGACCAGGGCGATCGCCTCCGTCACCCGGGTATCGATCTCGGCGCGCTGTGTTCCGACCACCTTGAGTCCGTAAGCGATGTTCTGCGCCACGGTCATGTGGGGGAACACGGCGTAGGACTGGAAGACCATGTTCACCGGCCGGCGGTTCGGCTCGACGTTGAACATGTCCTCGCCATCGATCAGGATCGTGCCGTCGCTGGGCGTTTCGAACCCGGCGATCATGCGCAACAAGGTCGTCTTGCCGCAGCCCGACGGGCCCAGCAGAGCGAAGAACTCGCCGGTCCGAATGTCGAGGCTCACGTTGTCGACCGCGAGGACGGTACCGTCGAAGCGCTTGGTGATCCCCTGAATTGAGATGATCGCATCGCCGCCGGACATGCTCACCCCTTGCTTGCGCGCGATTGAATGGCCAGCGCGGTGACGGTGAGGGCCAAGGTTACCACGATCAATGCCGTCGAGGCGGCGTTTACCTCCGGCGAGACGGAAAACCGCACCATCGCATAGATCTTGATGGGAAAGGTGGTGGACCCCGGGCCCGAGGTGAAGAAGGTGATGACGAAATCATCGAGCGACAGGGTGAAGGCGAGCAATGCCCCCGCCACCAGCCCCGGCTGCATATAGGGAAAGGTCACGTTCCAGAAGGTCTGCCATTGGCTCGCGCCGAGATCGTAGGACGCCTCTTCGAGAGAGCGGTCGAAGCCCGCCATGCGCGCCCGCACGACCACCGCGACGAAGGGGATCGAAAAGGCGATGTGGCTGACCGTGATGGTGAACAGCCCCAAGGGGATCTCGACCGTGGCGAAGAAAGCGACCATGGCCACGGCCAGGCAGATCTCCGGAATCACGATCGGCAGGTGCACCATGCCCTCGTAGGGGCCCTGGGCCGGAAAGCGGAAGCGGTAGAGCGCCAGGCCCAGCATGGCGCCGAGAATGGTCGCGACCGTGGTCGAGATGCTGGCCACGATCATCGAATTGAGGAAGGCCTCGTGGAGTTGCGAATTCTCGTAGGCCTTCTCGTAATAGCGCAGGGTAAAGCCCTTCCAGGTGATGTTCCGCTTGCTGTCGTTGAAGCTGAAAGCGATCAGCGAGACGATCGGAAAGTAGAGGAAGAAGAACGCGCCGCCCATGGTTAGGCGCATCCAAGTCTTGCGGCTGTAATCCAGCGGGTTGCGGCGGCGGCGGCGCCGGCGCGGTCGTCTGGTCTCGGCGGCGGCGACCATCAGACCGGCCCCTGCTGGCGGCCGGCCAGGCTTGCGCGGACCCAGAGTATGAGGAAGGTCAAGTAAAGCAGCAGGAATGAAAGCGCCGCACCGAAGGGCCAATCACGCGACGAGGAGAACTGGCGCGCGATCAGATTGCCGATCATCTCGCTGTCGGTGCCGCCCAGCAGGTCAGGCGTCAGAAAGGTACCCATCGACAGGATGAAGCTGAGCAGACAGCCGGAGAGGATACCTGGCAGGGCAAGCGGAATGGTCACCGACAGGAGGGTGCGCCAATGTCCGGCGCCGAGATCCAGGCTGGCTTCCAGGTACGACTTGTCGAGCTTCTCCAGCGTCGCGTAAACCGGCAGCACCATAAACGGCAGATAGACGTAAACCAGGCCGATCACCACGGCCTTCTGATTGTAGAGCAGCTCGAGCGGCTCGAAGGGCCCCAGCAGCTCGGGCAGGCCGATCAGCGCGAGCACGAACGAGGCCTGTTCGTGGACCCACTCGAGACCGAAGTTGAGGAATCCCCGGGTCCGCAGCACGGCGATCCAGGCATAGGTCCGGATCAGCAGATTCGTCCAGAACGGCAGGATGACCAGCAGCAGCAGGGGGTTCTTCCATTTCGACGGGGCAAAGGCGATACCCATGGCGAGAGGAAAGCCCACCGCAAAGGTGATGACCGTGGTGATCGCCGCGATCCAGATCGATTTCCAGATGATGCCGAGGTGAATCCATTCGATGGCGCGCAGGTAGTTGGCGAAGTTGACCGCGAGCAGGATCTGGCCCTGGGGGCCGCGCTCGGCGAAGCTGTAGACCCACATGATGATGAGCGGCACGGTGAAGAAGATCACCAGCCATGCCGTGGGCGGCAGCGCGAGGACCGCGAATGCCAGCTTGTTGTGCCGCCAGTTTTCCATTGCCGGGGGTGCCGCGCCGCGAGCTTGTCAGATCCAAAGTAAGGATCGGGAGCCGACGGCAGATAGGGCGGCGAGGGCGGCATCCCCTAGACGCGAGAGGCCGCCCGCCGCCGTTGTTCCAATAGCGCTCGGCCGCGTCCTAAGCCGCCTGGATCTCGGTCCAAGCCGCGTCGTAGAGCGGCAGGGCGTCACCCACGTCGGAGAGCGCCTGACTGCGCGCCACCACCTCGTCCGACGCATAGATCGCCGGGTTGTTGAGGTCGGCCTCGCTGACGAAGGCCTGCGCCGCCTGGTTGATGGTCGACGCATAGTGGACCGTGTTGGCGCTCGCGCGATGACCTCCGGCTCGTGCAGGTGGTTGAGGAACTGGTAGGCGTTCTCGATGTTGGGCCCGCCCTTGGGGATGCAGACGCCGTCGATCCAGATGACCGTGCCTTCCTTGGGGATGACGTAGGTCAGGTCGTCGTCTTCCTCCATCACCTTGAGGACGTCGCCGTTCCACTCCATCACCACATCGATATCGCCGGAAATCAGCATGTCCTGCCCGGAATCCGGAACGAAGCCCTTTAAGTGCTTCTTCGCCCCGATCAGCAGGTCGCGGGCGGCATTGATCTCGTCCGGGTTGGTGGTGTTGGCCGAATAGCCGAGATAAAGCAGGGCCACGCCCATGACGAAGCGCGAGTCGGCGAGCAACGCCATCCGTCCCGAGAACTCGTCGCTCTCCAGCAGGACCTTCCAGCTGTCGATCTCGCCGACTACGGATTTCCGGTAGCCGATGCCGCAGCTTCCCCAGAAATAGGGGATGTTGTACTTGCAGCCCGGATCGAAGGAGGGATTGAGGAAGTTTTCGTCGATGTGCTGGAAGTTCGGCAGCTTCGAGCGATCCAGCTCCTCCAGCATGCCGGCCGCGATCATGGTCTCTATCATGTAATCGCTCGGGAAGATCACGTCGTAACCCGGATTGCCGGCCTGGAATTTGGCGAACATTTCCTCGAGGTTGGCGTAGAGATCGTATTGCACCTCGATCCCGGTGCTCTTGGTGAAGGTCTCGAGGGTGGTCTCGCCGATATAGGTGTCCCAGTTGTAGACATTGAGCTCGCCACTGGCCGAGGCGGACCTGCCGCCAAAGCTGAGTGCCACCGCCGCGGCGCCGGTTCCGGCAAGAAAATTCCGGCGGCTGAATCCTGGTCCCTTGAACATGTTCATGCTTTCGTCCTCCCTATTGAAAAGCGTTTGTCTCGCCCCGCCGGTCGCGCCAACGGGCCAAAGCGTCGCCCTAGTTTGTTTCTGCCGGGTATTGTCCGCTTTTTGGGCGGAATGTGAAGGGGAATCGCCGACCGCCAGCGACCGCCAGCGACCGCCACTAGCCGCCTCAGGTGACGGCTCAGCCGCCGCCGCGGTGAAAGGCGCGGTCGAACTGGCGCAGCCAGGAGTCCTGCTCGTCGGCCGCCAAGCCGTGAAACGCGAGCACGACACGCGAGCGCGGAATCTGCACCAAGCCAAACTGGCGCGGCGGCAAAGGGTCGACGGTAATGGTGACCCCGCGGTCGGGCGAACCGACTTCCACCGTCGTGCCATCGATTTCGTAGGACCAGCCGCGCAAGGCATTCGGCAGGAGACGGAGGAAATCGTCCCAGGTCGCCGCCATGTCCTTGACGCAGGGATCGGCGGGATCGGCTGGCGCCGTCATCCTCCCGGTCATCCACCGGCAACCGGCGGCCACACGCTGACGACGTCGCCCTCGGCGATGGCCGTGCTTCGGCGCTGACCGGGCGGCACGAAAATCCCGTTGAGGAGCACCAGATGGCAAAGCCCCTCGGGAACTTGCATGTCGGCCAGCGCAGTTCCGATCGTGGTCCCGTTCGCCAGCCGGACCTCAACCGCATTCCTCTTGGCGCCGGGGGCAGATGCTCGGACAGCGAAGCGAATAGCTTGATAGTGGCTTTGGTCATCGAAATGCTGCTTAACGCCGCCAACTATCAGCGTCATTGGGGCCTATGGGCGTCATTGGGTTCGGGCGACGTAGGCCTCGACGATCCGGTTTGGATCCTGCAGCAGCCTTTCCTTCCAGGGACCGAGGCTGATGCGGGTCTGGATCAGCCCGCGCAGAACGCCGATGTGATCGGTCCGCCCGAGGCTGAGCGCCCCGACCAGGCAATCCCCACCGTCGAACTCCAGGCGCATGTAGCGGTACTGCTCCGCGTCGAGCGCCTCGGCGCTGGTCCCCCCGTCCACGCCGTCCCAACTGCCGAAGGATGCGGAAATCAGGCCCGCCGTATCCAACACGTTCATGTTGAGGCTGCCCTTATATCGGGCCTCGCGGCCGGCCATGTTGAGGGCCGAGATGCGGCCGTGTTCCGCCGCTGTCGGCTGGATGGCGTGAACCGACCAGCCGCCGGTCGAGAAATCCGGGCCCTGGGCGCAGTCTCCGGCGGCGTAGATGTCGGCCACGCTGCTTTGCAGATGGTTGTCGACCTTGATGCCCTGGTCGACCTCGATCCCCGAGCCCGCGAGAAAGTCCGTATTGGAAGCGACGCCGGTTGCCACCACCACCAGATCCGCGTCCACGGCCGAGCCGTTATCCAGCTCCACCTTGATCCGGCCGCCGCTCTCCGATAGCCGTGACACCTTGGTCGAGGTATGCACCGCAATACCTTTGGACTCGCACCACTGCTTGATCAGGTTGCCGCCGGTTTCGTTCATCATCCGCGGCACCATGCGGTCGAGCGCCTCCACCACGGTGAGCTTGGTCTTCCGCACCGCCAGGGACTGCAGGATGATACAGCCGATGAAGCCAGCCCCCATGAGGACGACGCTGGCGCCTTCGGCGGCCCGTTCGGCGATGCCGCGCGCATCCTCCAGGGTCCAGCAGTGGTGTACCCCCGGCAGGTCGAGGCCATCGATCGGCGGATTAACGGGCGACGCGCCCGTCGCTATCAGCAGCTTATCGTACCCGCGGGTCTCACCGCCCGAGAGCGTGACGGTCTTGGCTTGCGGGTCGACAGACTCGACCTTGGCACGCTGAATGGTGACCCCTGCCTGGTCGTAATAGCCCTCCGTCTTGCGCAGATAGGTGCCGTCCTCGCCGATCATGCCGGTCAAGACATAGGGGATCGCCATGCGCGAATAGGGTGGCTCGTCCTCCTCGCCGATCATGCGGATGGAACTTCCGGGGTCGGCCGCGGCCAGGGTCTCGGCCGCCGCCACACCGGCCGGTCCGCCGCCGACGATGACATAGCTCGTCCCACCGCCGCCATTCGCGCCGCCACCGTTCGCGCCGCCGTCGGCCGGAGCCACCGACATCACCCGGGAAACCTCAGCCTGCGTGAAGACCGACCCGAACATGCGTGAGCCGCAATCGACCATCATCCCCACTCCCCTGCTTAACCTCACGGAAATTCAATTGCGACGGCGACGACGCCCCCCTTGGGCCGCTAGGCTCATGGGAGCGCCGATTCGCGTCGCACTACGACCCGTCGCGTCAAACGCCCAAACGCGAGAGAGTCTCGTTGGTCGGAACACCCGCCGGGTTCCAGCCCCGCAGCTCGTAGTATTCCGGCAGCATCGTGTCGAGCTGACTGGTGAGCCCCTTGGCCGGACCGGCCTTGGCTGCGTCCTTCAACAACCGCTGGGGCAGGGTATCGTCCTTGCCGGTGAAGCCGGCCGCCAGGTTGAACTGGCGCTCCATGTTCCAGATGCGCTCGCCGACCTCGAGCAGGCGCTCCGTCGTCCACTCGCCCTCGCAGGCCGCATCGATCTGCGGCGCCACGTCGTCGAGGGTCCAGGCGAACGAGGTGAAGAGGCAGATCCCGGCGGAATCGAAGACCGCGGTGGCATCCTGGAAAGCCTTGACCAAGCCCGCCTTGCCGTCCGACACCAGGGGATCGGTCTTTTCCGGAATGCCCAGGACTTCCGAGGCGACGGTATAGCTGCGCAGGTGGCAGGCGCCGCGGTTCGACGTGGCATAGGTCAGGCCCATGCCCTGGATGCCTCGCGAATCGTATGCCGGGAACTCCTGGCCCTTGACCGACATCGAGAGCTCCGGATGGCCGTACTTCTCGCACAGGAGCTTGGAGCCGAGGCCGATTTCCGCACCGAATCCCTCGCCACGCCCGGTCAGCTCGGTAATCGCGACCAGGGCCTCGGCGTTGCCGAACTTCAGCTCGATGCCGCCGGTCTGCTCCTGGGTGATGACCCCCGTCTCGTAGAGCTCCATGGCGGCGCCAACCGTGGCGCCGAAGGAGATCGGGTCGAAGCCCTGCTCGTTGCAGATGAAATTGGCGAAGGTGAGGGTGTCGAGGTCGCTCACGCCGGTGGCGGCGCCGAGCGCCCAGGCGGCCTCGTATTCCAGGCCGCCCTTCGCGCCCTGATATTCCGGGCGGTCCTTCACCGTGAAGTGGGTGCGCTCGATCTGCGAGACCCGGCCGCAGCCGATGGTGCAACTGAAACAAGCGGAATTGGTGATCAGATTGGCCTTGCCGTCGCTTTGCCGCTTCTCGACCATCTTCTCGGCGGAGATGTCGCGGGCATCTTCGAACTGGACGTCGAGATGATTGCGGGTCGGCAGGGCGCCCACCTCGTTGATGATGTTCATCAGCACCTGGGTCCCATACGCCGGCAGACCCTGGCCGGTGACCGCATTCTCGGCCAGCACGGCCTTACCGGCGTCCGTCGCAGCCTTGAAGGCCGCGACGTCCTTCACCCGGACGCCCTTGGTGCCGCGGATCGCCACCGCCTTGAGGTTCTTGGACCCCATCACCGTGCCGACGCCCGAGCGGCCGGCGGCGCGGTCCATGTCATTGACGATGCCGGCGAATTTGACGCCCTTTTCGCCCGATATGCCGATCGATGCGACGCGGATGTGGGGGTCGTTGTGCTTCTTCTTGATGCCTTCCTCGGTGTCCCAGACCGAGGTCCCCCAAAACGCGCTCGCGTCGAGCAGCCGCGCGCTGTCGTTCTCGATCAGCAGATAGACCGGGCTGGGCGACTTGCCCTCGAAAATGATCATGTCCCAGCCGGCATTCTTCATCTCGTTGCCGAAGAAGCCGCCGGAGTTCGAGCAGGCGATCGCGCCGGTCAGCGCGCCCTTGGTCACCACCGAATAGCGGCCTGCGGTCGACGCGCAAGTGCCGGTCAGCGGCCCCGTGGTCATGATCATCTTGTTGTCGGGCGAAAGCGGGTCGACCTTGGGGTCGACCTCCTCCACATAGTATTTCGTGGCGAGCCCGCGCTGGCCCAAATACTTCCGGGCCCACTCCATGTTGAGAGGCTCAGAGTTGCAGGTGCCTTTATTGAGATCCACCCGCAGGATGTTTCCTACCCATGCCATGGTTCTGCCTCCCTCACTGGGTCGCCGTGGCGCCGGCGTCGGTCCGCTGGGCCCAGGCCCGCATGCGATCCAGCCCTGTCCAATTGGCGTCGATGTAAGTGATCGCATCGGTCGGACAGGCTTTGGCGCATTCCGGTTCGCCTTCGCAGAGGTCGCACTTGATGACCTTGCCGGTGTCCTGGTTGTAGTTGATGGTGCCGAAGGGGCACGCGATGGTGCAGACCTTGCAGCCGACGCAGAGGGCATCGGACACCACCTTGGCGCCGGTCTCGGGATCGAGGCTGATCGCATCGACCGGACAGGCCTTGAGGCACCAGGCCTCCGCGCATTGGGTGCAGGTATAGGGTACGAACCGGCCTTCACTCTCGAACTTGAAGACGCGAATTCGCGATTTCGAGGGGTTGAAGACCCCCTCGTTGTCGAGCGAACAAGCCAGTTCGCATTGCAGGCACCCGGTGCACTTTTCGGGATCAATTGAGAGAGATCTTTGCATTCACCGCCTCCAGAAAAAGACCCGCAAGGTCTCTGCCTCGCCGCCCGTCCTCCAAAGTGGAAGGGGCGGTTCGTTATTGTGTCATTTCACGCCGCCGCCGCGCGTTAGGTATGCCGATTGGACGTGGCGGCCACAACCCGGTGAAACCTTAACCCAAGCTGCCGCGGAATGCGAGGGGGCTGGCCACGCTCCGGCGGCCCGCTGACCTGGCCATTAAGCAATTGATTTACCTGACGGAACCGCCGGGCCTACGGCGTCCGCGTCGTCGACTGAGCTGGTCCGGTCAAGCAGCACCACGGCTCCAGCCCATCATTCTTGATCTGCATCAATGAATGGCCGGCCCCAGGTGGACAAAACTGGCCCGCTTGAAACAACGGACCCAATCGTTAGAGGTAGCTCGTGTTCATCTATTACAATGTTCGGTACAATGTCCGGCCGCTTTCCCAGGAACGCATACCGGAGGCCTTTCCGGTGGTCGCCTTTCTGGACGAGCGGGTCACCCCCCAGCAATGGTCGGATTACGCAAGCACCGTCGTTGCGGCTAATGGGCAAGGTGGCAGTCACGGGATCATGACGCTTCAGG
>PVMK01128242.1_pt1 | contig 18025 bp, 18 predicted proteins | sample 1853481 | NCBI WGS metagenome assembly PVMK01 (sample SAMN08533507, study PRJNA380276) | Marine sediment metagenome, whole genome shotgun sequencing project. | reverse complement strand
AAGGGGAATACGAACGCGTAGGGGAGGAAACCACGCGAAAGGTGAATGTCCGCATCATTGCGGCCACCAACCGGAGGTTAGCCCAGGAAGTGGAAGCGCGGCGGTTTCGACAGGATCTTTATTATCGGTTGAATGTGTTTCCCAATGAAGTGGCCCCGCTTCGCAATCGCAAAGAGGACATTCCTCTGTTGGCCAACACTTTCATGTCGCATGTTCGAAAAAAACTGAATTGCACCGGAAGGGAATTGACGCAAGCTGAAGTCTTAAAATTGCAAGCCTACCATTGGCCGGGAAACGTGCGGGAATTGCAAAATATCATTGAGCGCGCCGTGATTTCCTCGCGTTGCGGGGCAGTAAAATTCGACCTACCAGTTCCACAAGTCAACGGCCCGTCATTCAAAACCCCTATCAAGAAAAATGCAGACAACCCCCACGAGATTCTCACCGAAGAGGACATGCGCCTGCACGTAAAGGCAAATATCGAACTGGCCTTGCAACACACCGACTGGATAATCTACGGCCGAGACGGGGCCGCAGAACTCCTCGGCCTCAAACCCACCACCCTCCTCTCCCGCATCAAAAAAATGGGGATTGAAAAGTCAAGATGAAATTGGGAGAGAAACGTGAGAGGAAGAAACGAATGTAATAGTAGAAACAATTGTTCAAATATTTTGAATTTGAAAATCGTAAAATGGAAATGAAAAAACATCCGGTCTGTCCCACCTTCAATTTTTAGGGTTAAAAGGGGTCAGTTTATTGTCACCTCAAAAATGTTCACTCTGTCTGCAACATCGCGAGCTCAGAAATAGTCATATACTTCCGAAGTTTGTGGTCTCCTGGTTGAAGAAAAATACACCAGGCCGAATTCGTAAAGGCGATAGTCCCAACCTCCGAATCCAAGATTCGGATAAAATGCCACTGTTGTGTAATACCTGTGAGGAAACGCTCTCGAAATGGGAGACCGCTTTTACAGAGAAAGTGTTTAATCCTGTGCATGCCGGTAAGTTAGCCCAGGGTCAAATTTCATATGGACCTTGGGCTATGAAATGCCTGGTATCTATTTCTTGGCGAGTGCTTCTTTTCCATTCTCTCAGTCAAGGGCTACCAAATCTTTGTGACCAACACGTAATTGAAGAATCTAAGCGTGCTTTAGAGCGAATGCGATTATTTCTCATTGACGAAATTCCATCACCAGAGCCCTATGGCCAACACCTTTTGCCGATGGAAATAATAAAAGATCATACTCTATCTGAAATATCGCCATTTATGAATAGATACATTGTGAGTATAGTGGACCACGATGTTATAGGCTCTAAAGACTCCGCCTATATTTATTCAAAATTAGGAACATTACTTCTTTTTGGGATAATTGTGGAACCTTCAATTGGTGAATGGGATGGGACACGAGTAGCCGTTGACGAGGGTGTGCTTCGTATACAGAAGTATTCTATTCCTGCGAGGATTTGGAGATTTATTGACGATAGATCAAATCTCGTTGCCCAGCTTCACTCACAAATTTCAGATACCCAAAAAGAAAAAATTGAGGCTTCAATGCAGAAAGATCGCAATATGTTGGCTTCAAGTAAACTTGCGCAAGCTATCGAGGAAGACATTCAATTTTGTGGGACAGAAGCTTTTGAGATTAAAAGTCAAACAATGAGAAAAGCGAATGAGAGAATTGGACCCCAAAAAGCTATTAGGAACTATATTAATCTTTTAAGTCGTCCATTCCGTTTCTAGCATGAGACACATAGCACTCCACTTTTTTCACCCATCCATTGCTTTGGATCATATTAGCGAGTGGTTTCCCTCACAATTGTGACCCTGTCGTTCATTCAACTTTAAAAGGAAAATACAACCCTCTTTCCCTGTAAAAATCGTCATCTTCCTATCGCCCGTAGCCGCCCCTCTTTCCTTGTAGGGACCATTACCAGATTTTTTCGGTTTTGATTGCCTCCCAAAAATCTTCTCCAAGGATCAGGAAATTGCCTATTCAGTTTATTGGATAGTGCATTAAGGATTCCAATAGGTTGTAGTATTCTATACTGTGCGTTAGTATTATATGTATTACAATGTAATATTGGAGGGTAATCATGGCTGTACTTACGCTTAGGTTAGACGACCAATTAGAGGAAAAACTCAAGCGACTTTCGAAGGAGACGGAACGTCCCAAGAGCTATTTTGTGAAAAAAGCACTAGCGCTGTACCTTGACGAATATCAAGACTATGAGGCCGCGCTAGCAAGGCGAGCCGATAAGGATGAAGAACTTTTGACATTGGCGCAGATGAAGAAGGCTTTGGGTGTTTAAGGTTCAGTTCAAGAAGTCTGTCCAGAAAGACTTGCGAGGGATGCCCAAAGTCGACCAAAAAAGAACGTTAGAGCAAATTGGAAAGATCCTGGCAAAAGATCCCTACCAGGGAAAGGCGTTAAGCGGGGAATTTAAAGGACTTTATCGTTGGAGAACTGGGCGGTTCCGGGTGATCTATGAAATTCAGAAAGATGTTCTCATTATCCTCGTTTTAAAAATTGGACATCGAAAAGATGTGTATCGGAAATAGCCATTTTGCATGTGTTCCTTGAACTCGGGATTTCAGAAAAAGAAAACGCAGAAATAAGAAAGCCCCAACCCAATTGCTCCGCGAAGAGGAAAATATTGAAAAGGCCTTAACGTGCACTGACTGGAAAATCTATGGCTAGGGTGAGGCCACAGAACTCCTCGCCCTCAAACCCACCACCCTCCTCTCCCGCATCAAAAAAATGGGGATTTTGAAGAGGGATTAATAGTCTTAAAGGAACGATGGGAAAGCAGGTTTATAGTATTGTAATGCCTGCCATAATAACTCCTGCGATATCCCAAATTGATTGCAGGGAAAGCCTCATTCATAATACCAGCCTTGGCTTCTACCCCAAAAAGGGTCGTTAAAAATCATGAGCGATGGGTGTTGGCCTACATGTGGTTGGGCATTCATACTGAGTGGGTCGATTTTTCTCCAAGGTTGTGGCGATATTGTTCTCATTGATCGACATGCCTTCGTTCCTAATACGAATCAAATGATGAATGAGGAAAGCTCAAACGACCACATGGAAGCCTCCCACCAAGTTATTTTAAAACCTCCTAACCTACCCGGTCGACTGATCGTTCACCCAACGAATTCTGCATATTTTCAAGATACCTCGACTGGGAAAGCCGTGTTTCTCCACGGATACGACCACTTCCGTTCATTGCAAGAAGTGGACAACAACGGTATCACACCTCTTGATTTCGACGTTTTCATCGCACAACTCAAGCACTATAACCACAACTTTTTGCGTCTATGGGTTTGGGAGCACTTTTGGCGAAAGGCAGAAGGCAGTGAAGTTCGTGCCGAGGGTCAAGAGACCGTCGTGCTCCCTCCTCACGTGTACCAACGAACGGGGCCAGGTACAGCCATAGATGGACAACCAATGTTTGACCTCCATGCCTTTGATCAGACTTATTTTGATCGACTTCGCCACCGTGTCATCACGGCCGGTGAAAGCGGAATCTGGGTCTCAGTGATGTTATTTCAGGGTTGGAGTATTCAGGGACGGGGAACGCATGCGAATACCCAGTGGGAAGGCCATCCCTTGAACATACGGAATAATATTAACAGGATCGACGGCGATTATGATCAAGACGGAAGAGGGTGGGAAGTCCATACACGCATCAATTCTGAGGTCAATGCCATTCATGATGCCTACGTGAGAAAAGTTATTGACACGGTGGGAGACCTGGACAACGTCTTATACGAGATTTCAAACGAAACCATAGCAACGGAAGTCAGCGGAGCAAGTCACCATGTGACACACGTGAGAGATTGGGCGTATCACCTCATCAATCTTATTCACGACTACGAACACCAGCGAGAGTACGGACCGCATCCAGTTGGGATATCGAGCTGGCGACCTCTTCCCGGTGATCCACTGTCCGTTGATTGGAACCCTTATCTTTTTGACAGTCCTGCAGAATATGTCTCTCCAAACGGAACCCGCTGGACCGGCGATGAACATTGGAAGAAAGATCCACCAGCAGCGACGGGGGAAAAAGTGATTATCGCGGACACTGATCATATTCATCCGGGTAGCCATGGAGGGCCGGGCATGCGATCGTGGCAATGGCGCACGTTCACACGCGGCCATAGTTTGAACGCCGTCGGTGGTGATCCTGAGCAAGATGAAGACTATGTGACTCCAGATGATTCAGCGACCATGCAGGCAATGGCGCGCTATGTCGACATGGTGGATTTGGCACAAATGAAACCGCACAACACCTTATCGTCGACAAGATATTGCCTTGCGGACCCCGGTGATGCCTACATCGTCTACCAACCTCGTAAAGGGCTGGAAGGTAACTCTCAGGGCTTTCCCTTTGAACTGGATCTGCAAGCTGGCTCTTTTCATTTTGAGTGGTTTAATCCAGAGACCAACCGGATTACACAAACCGGAGAGATTCAATGGGACTCAGGTATTTTCACCTTCACTCCTCCCTTTAACGATCATGCGGTACTATTTTTAAGGCGTCAGAGCTCAGAATAGAGAAAATTATAAGATTAGATTAGCGGGCAAGTCTGTTGTTTTATGTTTTAACCATGACTGCTGTCGTTCGTACATGAGTGAATTGAGGCCTGTCTTTATTTTTATCTCTTTAATTTTTTTGTGACAGTCTTTCCACTTCAAGGAGGCTGCAGGGATAAGAAGATATCGGTCCCATCGGCATGGTGCTGAATTTCATCGTGGCCATCACGGTCAGCCGTTTTACCCCTCGACCTCGAATGGATGTGCAGATCATGATCGAAGCCCTCCGTTTACCAAGCGGATGGCGCGATGTCTGGGTACTCAAAGAATAATGAAGATTATAAAAGGTGTCAGGAGCCTTTTTGTTGGAAAGGGTGTCAGGAGCCTTTTGTGAGTTTTCGATTTTTACAGTAGTAGAGGGGAATAGTGAACCCGTTTGAAGGAAAATCGTAAAGCTATTACTGTTGTCTTTTAAATTATGTTTCTACGGAAAAGGTTTCTTGAAACAACTTTTTCGTAAATAAGGCCGCCTTAGCCGTAGTCTTTCTTAGGTTGAGATGAGGTTGGGAAGGGAGGGGGAAGTCATGATGATTCTTTCGACAAGAGGGAAGACTCCTGAGAAAGAGAAGAATTTGTTTGGCACAGTTGACTGACCAGTGCTCGTAATTCACCTAAATCAAAGGGTTTGCCCACAATAGTATAGGCGCCTAGTTTTGTAGCTTTCTCGCGAACCTCGGGATTGAGCAAGCCTGTGATCATAATGATAGGTGCATCAGACTGTTGGGATCTGTGTTGTAGGTGATTAAGGAATTCTAAGCCGGTCATTACTGGCATCGCATTATCCAGAATAATGACGTCAAAGGCTTGAGATTCAAGCATCGTCAATCCCAACGCACCATTTTCTGCTTCCATGCAGTGGAACCCATCGTATTCAAAAACCAGCCGAAGTAAATCACGGCTGGCCAGATCGTCTTCAATAATGAGCATGTTTTTAGTCATAAGCTTGTTCTCCTTCTTTTGAACGATCTATTCGGTTTATCGAATGTTCAGCGCCGACAGAAGGCGGAACCCATAAGCGTAGGTTTTCTCGCAATCGTGACAACCCTCTCTTGTTTTGGAGGCCAAGTTTTCATAGGAAGATTATTTTGGTAAGGACTCTTCCAAATGAAAAACAAACCGCCAAATAACTCTAGGTCTGTTACGCGGATGGCGACTCTATCGAGATTCAAGTACTCGGGTGATTTCTGTGAGGAGGTCCTGGTCCTTGTAGGGTTTCTGCAAAACAGCGCATGCTCCAGCTGCCTGGGCAGCTTTGGCTAATTGGTCCGATAGATGGCCCGTAAGAAAAATAACGGGTGGTCGTTGATCTTCCGGTCTTTCGGCTAGACATTGAACCATTTGTAAGCCAGTCATGATCGGCATGGTGTTGTCGGTGATGACGAGATCGAAACGCTCCGTCTCTATGGCTTTCAGGGCCTCAGAACCATTTTCAGCTTCCTGGCAGACATACCCCTGCATTTCCAGTCGTTCGCGAAGCACAAGTCGTCCAGGTTCGAAATCATCGACAAGAAGAATTCGCTTCCAACCCTTACGCTCTGTCAATTGCACCTGACACGTATCTTGAGTAGCAGTCATGGTAGTTTAACTTGTGGGAGGGGCGAGACCTCGCCATCGCCGTTCGTCTTGCTCGACCCAAAGACCGTACAACATTTTTTAGCAAGGAGGTCGGCGTCGATAGGTTTCAGTAGATAGTCATGAGCTCCCCGTTCCATCGCCTTAATCAACTTTTTCTTGTTGAGTTCGGCACTCATGACAATGACGGGAATACATGGAAATCGTTCACGAACCTGTCCCAACATGGTTAACCCGTCCATAACCGGCATCTGGATGTCCAGTAGAATGCCGTCGACGACCAAGACCTCAAGCATGGCTAGTCCTTCGGCTCCGTCCCGGGCCGTCGTGACAACGAACCCCAGAAACGTCAGTCGATCATGCAACATCAGACTGATGTCCTGCTCATCGTCAACTACCAAAATAGATAGTGACATATCTTAAAAGCCGTTCAACATACCAAAAAATTCATATACCCATATTTAAGAGTACTCCCTGCTGACATAAAGATACTATTCATACTTGTATTCCGGTTCATAATGATTTCATAAATATTTCACTAGGCAACATGTTTTCGGCCTCATAAGACAGCACGACTTGGATTTTGATCGGGTGGGCCATCATCTCGCAATCAGACCTTTGGTGGATCAGTTGAGAGATAAATGGGTTTATTACGGCAGGGTTAAAGGAGTATCGGAGATCGTTAGAGAAGGAAGAGGCGATCGTGAAGTGTCTGCTGGAAATAGAAGTTTAGGGACTCTCCTCCTCTTGTACATCGTGCGCGAAACGATAACCTACTCCAGGATCAGTCAGAATGTATCGCGGACGTGCTGTGTTCTGTTCGAGTTTTTTCCTGAGTTGCCCAATGAACACTCGAAGATATTGTGCTTGATCGGCATAAGCCTCCCCCCAAATGGCGGTGAGGAGTGTTCGGTGTGTGAGGACTCTTCCGATGTACTGAATCATATATTTCAAGAGATCAAACTCTGTCGGGGTGAGCTTGATAGGCTTGCCGTCTACCCTTACTTCGCGTCGTGCAATGTTGACGGAGAGAGCCCCACTTCTGAACACGGGTTCCGACCCTGATAACAAAATAGTCCTTCGTAATGCCGATCTGACCCTGGCTACTAATTCTTCCATGCCAAACGGTTTCGTGATGTAATCATCAGCACCGGATTCAAGAGCCTCCACTTTTTTCTGTTCATTACCAATTGCTGAGAGGACAATGATCGGGACGGGAGAATGCTCACGAATTCGACGAGTGAGTTCTATTCCATCCATCGAAGGAAGCACTAAATCCACAATGACAACATCCGGCTTTCGACGGGCCATCGCTTCTAACGCCTCCTCTCCCGAAGCAGTCGTCATCACAGCATAGTTCTTGTTCTCTAAATTGACCTGTAATGAGTGACGGATTTGAGGTTCGTCATCCACCACAAGTATTCGGGCGCCTTGACTCATAATTCAAGCTAAGACTTGTGTTGTCCTTCAAGTGAAAAATGCGCCATGGATTCAGTTGCCGGTATCGTAAAGGTGATCGTCACATCTCTCCCAATCGACTCAGCCCAAATCCGACCGCCGTGGGCTTCCACTATCCCTTTGCATATTGCCAAGCCTAGACCAGTGCCACGGATGGGTTGTTCGCGTGGTGATCGTCGGCGATAAAAGCGCTCAAAGAGACGCTCCAGCTCCTCTGATTGAATAGGTTCTGCAATGTTGGATACCTTGACCTCTATCTGTTGCGTTTCAACGCGGACGAGGATTCGAATTGGCGAGGCTGGTAATGAATACTTCACCGCATTATCTAACAGGTTGATGAGAACTTGCTGTATCTCTATGGCGTCAACAAACACCAGAGGGACGTTCTCAGGAATCTGTATCTCGATGTTCCGAGTATCTAATGCCTGTTCCGTGCGACGGAGGGCTCCTTCCACTAGATCTTCCAGTGGATGCCATTCTTGATGAGGTATCAGCGTTCCAGCCTCAATCTGAGACATATCTAAGAGATTATCAACCAAGCGACTCATGTAGTTTATTTCCTTGTCAACTCCTTTAAGGAACTCTTCTTGTACCGTGGTCAGATGGCTAGGCACATTCCCTATTATACCAGAAACTGATGCTTTCATGGCTGTGAGTGGAGTTCGCAGTTCATGGGATACCGATGAGAGCAAGGCTGACTTGAGTTCATCACTTTGGCGAAAGGCCTCGGTTCGCTTCATCTCACTTTGACGGAGACGTTCTTCAGTTTGTTTTCGTTCAGTGATATCTTCACAGACAATTAAGACCACCGCTTCTCCGTCCTCTCCTGTTATCGTTCGTGCAACTTCTCGCACCCATAGAACGCTTCCGTCTTTCCGCTGCTTGCGAAGTTCCCAATGGGTTAACGTGTTGGGTTCTTGGAGACAGGCCTTAAAATACTGTTGGACAAGAAGCTTGTCATCTTCAAAAAATACTTCAATAACAGGCTGCCCAACGAGCTCATTAACCAAATATCCAAGTTGGTGGGCGCCGAATCGGTTAACGGAAAGAATCTTCCCATTTTGAGCGACGGTGAAATACATAGACGGATTGTCCTCATACAAAATTCGATAACGTTCTTCACTTTCTTGAAGAATTTTCACCGCCGCCTTTTGAGAGGTAATATCCTCAACCATTGCTATATGCAAACGAGGATCTGTGGGTTCCAACCACAACGGTACGCATGTTAGATGCACCCAAATGACTTCACCGTTTTTTCGAATGTACCGCTTTTCCATTTGAAAGTTCTTGATTTGGCCATCCAGGAGTTGCTTCATCTGCTCGAAGTCACCTTGAAGATCATCAGGATGAGTAATATCCTGGAAGTTCCGAGCGAGCATTTCTTTTTGCGAGTACCCGACAATATCGCAATATTTCTTATTGATTTGAGTGAATCGCCCATTGATTGAATCTAAAGTGGCGATGCCCGTGGGTGCTTGTTCATAAATGGCTCGAAATTTTCTCTCGCCTTTCCGAATATGTTCCTCGGTCTGTTTTCGTTCCGTGATGTCGTGAGTGATAGCTAATTGTTCCACTTCCTTGGTGATTGGATTACGAAACGGGACGGCATAGGTTTCCATCCAACGGCGGGTCCCTTTGAAGCCCTGGACCTCAAATTGAAGCGTCTGGGGCTTGCCCTGAAGCACGGCTTGATGCATCTGCCGAAAGGCCTCTACATGCTCCGGGACGACGAGGTCATACACGGAAAGGCCCACCGCCTCATTGGCCTCATCGGCTTCAATGAGGGCCAACCCCGCAGAATTCATATGAAGCAGGGTCCCATCGGCAGCGACCCGTTTGATACAACCAGGCCCTGTCTCAAAGATCAGCCGTAACAATAATTCTTGTTCCGTGCGCGCCAAGTCCGCCAGTTTTTGCTCAGTAATATCTTCTGAGATGCCCAAAAGATATTGAGGAATTCCCTGGTCATCGAAGAGCGGAATCTTTTTGGTATGCAGGTATCTAGTCCCATGTGCCTTGGTTTGAATGACTTCCTCCGGCATATCCGGCACGGTTTGGCTTGACAAGACTTCTCGATCCTTCATGGTATAGAAGTCCGCTTCCGCTTGAGGGAAAAAGTCGTAATCCGTCTTCCCGATCATCGCTTCCTTGGGAAAGCCAATAAGTTCCTCCCCTGCTTTGTTCAAGCGGCAAAAGTGTAGATCTTTGGCGGTCTTGACAAAAATCATATGAGGAATATTTTCAATAATGGAGTTCAAGAATAATTCACTGTTTTGCAACGAGGATTCTGCATGTTTCCGTTCCTCAATTTCATTTTCTAATCTCTTGCCGTCTCGGACTACCTGATTTGTCACCAATATTCCAAACAATCCTATAGCGACGGCGATCATGATTTCCCACTTCACCATGGTCGCAATGGTGGATTCAGAATAGGCATGCAAGTGCTTGATTGCCTTGTCCGCACCCCCAATCAAGGCTGTATTTTGGGCCAGAAGAGTTTGAACCTGCTCACGAAATTCTGGATGATCGGATCCCAATACCAGAAAAGTATCGGCATGTTCTACAATTTGGGCGAAGTGTGCCAGTTGCTCATGTAATTTGGTCAATAGTTCTTCAGTTGGTGCGGCAGACACGGTTTGACGCTGACCCGTTTCGGGATTCAGGACCACTGATCCTCCTTCTATGAGCGCAATGAACGTTGAACGAATAAGCTCTCTTGTAGATGGATAATCCGTTGCAACTCCCTGAGAAGCGAGAAAAACTTCATTGATATGTTTTTGGAGAAGCATTTGCTGGCGGCCAGCTATCTCGATAAGGAAAGCAGTCGATCGGTCTTTGTAGAGTGTCGTAATGCTGTAGCCCAACAGACCCAGAAGCACACCCAAAAACATAACAGTGATGATGGTGAAACGGCGGCTTATGGTCGATTTTCTGAAAATGTGACTGAAGGTTGTTGGGTTCATGGTAGAAGCCTCACTAACAGATATGACCAAATGGCTGTCTCGGTGCTGGCATAAATCCTATGAGATTGTTGTTTCATTGCCGAATACCACCAATGGGAATGTTGAAAAAAGCCGTCAGCGGCGTTCCCTGCCTTCGCCGAAGCGGCTACGCGCAGGCAGGTCGCCTTTTTGCCGTGCTCACGTACTGAGAGTACGCTCCGCGCGTCAAAAAGGCTGCGGCCTTGCTGGACGGACTTTTTGAACATTCCCTTGGCTGCTGACGTCGATCATTCCTCGGGCATTTACAGGCTATGGGAAGTGAAATATTCAACAGGCCCCCAATACGTACGACGCTTTCTGTATAGCGAATAGCTGGTTTTAAGATTGTAGCGTTTGCTAAGGGTTTCATCATCAAATACACATCTCTCTTACAGGAGGGTCTTGTCTTGTTTCATGCTTCACTCGATTTCTTACTATCATAATACTGTTTAGTGGGTGCTCTGCAACTCACCAGGTAAACAGCGTCAACCAACCTAGGTCTTTAGGAGAAAATATTCGATCCTTATGAAAGAAAGGCTAAGAAATGGTTTGGAAGAGGAAAAAGGTTCCTTACCCCTTTGCATAATATCTTAGCCGCTTTTTGATCATTCAGGTTCTGGAGAGTTGGCACCACGATTCTATTCAAGGAAAGTGCCTCTATGAAGGGTGCTAAGCTATAATGAGATAACAAGATTAGGAAACTGAACTAGTAAAGTGGTCAGAATAATGATGACGAGAGAAACAAAAATAATCTCCAGGTTTTTAATTATTGCGTATATCTTTCTAGTAGGCTGTGCAGGGCCTAAGCCGGTTCTTTATCCCAATAATCATTTTCAGGAAGTGGGGCAGGAGCGCGTCGATCAGGATGTGGCTGCCTGTGAAGAATTGGCTGAGGAATATATCTCGAAATCAAATGCAGGAGAAAAAGTAGTGGGTCAAACTGCCGCAGGAGGGGCTATTGGGGCAGCCAGTGGGGCGGTTGGAGGTGCCATTATTGGAAGTCCTGGACTTGGGGCGGCCATCGGTGCTGCAGTTGGCGCTACCCAGGGGTTCTTGGTGGGGCTGTTTAGATCAGGTAGCTCTGACCCGAGCCCGGCATACCAAAATTTTGTCAATCGATGCTTGAAGGAACGGGGATACGAACCGATGGGATGGGATTGAAGCCCTTGGTTTTTCCTGCGCCAAGACAACTCGAATATCTTCATAGCTCACCCGAGATCAGCTTTTTTTTAGAATAATCTCTCGAAGCTATCCCTTTTCTTGTTTTCATTCGGGCAATGTCGGAATATTGAATGATTAACCTAGAAACGGCAGTAGGGCGTACAAAAGTCCACGTAAGCTCCTGGCGCCCCTGCAAAATAAAAAAATGTCTCATCACCCAAATGGTGGCCACGAATTTTTTGATTTCACCATGCGCACCAATACCTTACGCGTCTTTTTTGCGCCCTACTGCCGTTTCTAGGTTAATGAATCTGCGGGCATTTCGTGATGGATTGTAGTCTGCCTCATTTTGCGAAGTCCCCTAGACCTCTCTTCGTCCTAGTCTGAGACCTCTTGGTTGTGCCAATTAAATAACTTGCCTCAACCTTCTCTTCCTACCATCGCTAAGTAGGATTTAAGGGGTATTATAACCTACATTGAGGATTTTTTATGGCAACTTGATGTTATTCATTGCGGAATATTGCCAATGGACATCTTAAGAATATCCAATTGTTCAATTAGTGCGATCCTAGTGGAATTGCTGGTGCTGGCCATGCTAGCAGCTTGCGTGGGGAAGCTTGAGACAAAGGCCACGCTTACGTCTGCATGTCACCAAGAGTGGCAACAGCAGGCTCGAATTCCCGCTTCGGTGCTTCCTGATTCAGTCGCTCATGATGGCTTACATGTACTGGTGTGGAATATTCATGATCGGTTGCTCCCCGGCTCGCTCTTTTCAAGCGGCGGACACTCGGAGGAAGAAGTAGCATGTATCGGGGATCTGGCGAAACAGTTCGATCTTGTTCTGTTTCAGGAAGCCTTCGTTCGCCCTGCTCAACTCGCCCGCTACACTGAGCATACCTGGTCGGATCACCCAATGTTTACGCAAGGCGGTGGTGCTGACTGGTGGCCCCTTCGGGCCATGTGCGACATTTGTCTGAGTCCAGGCCTGCTCATGCTCGCACAGGAGAAACCCGAGTTTGTTCATGCTGAACCGTATGAAGCCTTCGCTGGTTGGAATACTGACCTCAATAAAGCCGATGATTTTTTTTCCAAAGGATTTCAGCTCGTAAAATTCACAACTTTTTGGGTTTTGAATAGTCATATGGACGCGGGTCGTGGGCAAGACAGCATCGATGCCCGCGCGCTGCAGTTCCGTCAGATTACAGCAGCGTTCAAACGGTTGGTTCCCAACGATGCGCCACTTCTTATCGGCATGGACTCGAATCTCCGACCTGACAAGGAGGAGCAAGATGGTAAAATTTTACGCGAATTTCTTGAAGCGAATGCCTTAACCCTGGTTCAGCAAAGCGGGCCTGATTTGATTGCAACCAGGAATCTTAGAATCGAACAACCCCGATCCCTTCCGTTGAAAGATGTGCTCAGCGATCACAATGCTTTATCTGGCATTGTGCATCAGATGGCTGTGCCCGAGACCCCAGACTGACCTCATCGAAAGGTAAACCCAAATTTGATCGGCCTATATTTTAAAGCCATCTTTTGCTTGGGAGAAACATGAGCCAAAGGAGGCGGTCTCACCTTTCTGTCAGAAGCTGATGAACAGACGAGAAGAAGGTCGATGCTCCGATGGACTGGCACGGAATGAGTTTATGCGGCGGGCTGAGAGTGGAGAGAAGGCACCTAGAGAGGGATTGTTAGCCGTTTTTGACTTTGCACAACGATGGTTCCAGCTGAATAATTTTTACGGCTGTTTATTTATCAATACGATTGGCGAATATTCGGATAAGGCCACGCCTATTCGGCAAAAATCCAAGGAATATAAGAAATTGGTGAAAGGATGCCTCCGGGATTTTTGCGAACAGGCGTGAGCGTCAGATCCTCAGGGCCTAGCAGAAGAATTGGCGATGTTATTAGGAGCCTGTCGGACTTATGAAGAATCAGTTACAAAATCTGTCCTCGCTCAGCCGCTTTTTCGCTTTCGATTCCCTAAGTCAGACAGACTCCTAGAAGGCGCGACCGTGACGGCCCAGGTCTCTTAGAATGGAAAGCCCCGCCAAATAGCGAAATAGGTGGAAAAAGTTTTGATCGATAAGGCCAGAGCTTAAAATGAATGAAGCCTTGCTGAAGACGTCGAGGGTTTCTGGTGTTTTAGGTAGCGAAAAATTCTGCTCGGAATGGCCCATCGGTTTTGTCTTCCCCGTGGGTATTGGTGAAATGAGTAGTCGGTTTCCTTACGATTGATGCTTAAATGAATTGGCCAGATTAGTTACTAATTCCCGTAAAAGCTTATGATAGAAGGTGTTTGGACTATCCTTGGCATTTTTTTGCTTGGAGATGGCCTCGCTACTGCCAGAGACCAAAAGCCCTTCTTCATGTTTGGTCTTGGCTTTCTCGGGTGGATCTTTACAAACTTCGTCATCACATACCGCTAGAATATTCATGGCCTCGTCTCGGTCCTGTACTTCGGTATGGGTCCATTCGTAGAACCATAAGGTTTCTCCCGTTTCGACGAGTGAGGCGCTGGCGTTGATGGTGACACTTAATCGTTCCGGAGGGGTAAGAGAGGCCTCTTTTTTCTTAACATAACTGATGAGTTGGTTGCTTTCCTTCGCAGGAAGGGAAACGGGCCTGATTTGTTCCCCCTCCTCGTTGGATTCATAAAATCGACGTTCCCACCTGGCATCATGACCGGCCTGCACAAGCGAACGTTCTAGCGAATTGATTTGAAACAAGACTTCTGCTCCAAGTTCTTTCGAGGCCGCATTGGGTGTGATTTCTTCTTGCACCACCTTATTTTGAAGGACATTCCACGAGATAACCTTGAATCCGGCTTTTGTCAGGGCCCGTTCTAATTCCGCCATTTCGATGCCGCAGGTGGTTTTTAGTAAAATTTCCTGACTGGCGGCCTCTCCGGAACTTTGAGTCGCGGTCTCATCGGCACATCCTTTCGGAGCCGTAACCGCCAAAGTTTTAATTTTGGGAATCACCGAGAGGTAGGTTTGACTTTCCACGATTTCTGGCGGAGCTTCCTTATTGTCCGCGACTACGAAATCGGAAGTCACCAGATAGTATTGCGACGCACATGCTGTTAAAAAGCTGCAAGACACCACCAAGAAGTAAATCGCGAAGGCCGGTCGAATGCCAGATTTCATGATAGTCTCCAAAAGCGATTAATAAACGTCCCAACGCAATTGGGGGGGAATGCGCAGTTTGTATTGAGTCGCCATATTCTCTCCCTTCTCATCTAGGGCATCCGCGTCAAAGCAGCCGGGATATAGTAGGATAAGCGTGGTCTCGCCAGGTTTAATGTCATGTGCCATTTCTTCAAACGCTTCATACGGTTTTTTGCAGGGCTTGATTATGAGTCTATGGATTGGACGGGACCCATGATTTCTTAGGATGATAGAGTCTTGATTTTTCACCACAATTTTCTCGCTGCAACTTACAAAAAGAATGGGAAACAAGAGGAAGAGCCAGAAGTGTGTTAGGCGTGAAAATTGGTGTGAAAAGGGCATTAAAAGATGCCTAGACATTATACGATTAGGTCTATCAGGATCCAAGTAGCACTAGCAGGGGAACATACAATACTACAATCTATAACCTTGTCAATATGAAGGCAGATGGATACACCAGCTTCAAATAGCTGAGGTACCCAGTGATGTTGTGTCAGGCTCGTTGGGAAGGGAAGCTGGATGAAAGCTTTTGGATTAGGTGATAGAACCGTTTGACAACTTCTACGCGGGCCTTATTGTCGAATTTCTTTATATCCAGAGCACTAATGGTTGTGCTAAAAAAAAATGGCTAGATTTTTATAAATACAGAGGTTAAGTGGTTCCGTAAAAAGGAGGAAATCTGAATGGCGACAATTGCACCGTTTCGCGCTGTGAGACCTCAACCCGAGTTGGCGGCTCAAGTCGCCGCTCCTCCCTATGACGTGGTCTCGTTGAAAGAGGCGCGTGACCTGGCTGAGGGAAATCCACATTGCTTTCTTCGCATTGGCCGGGCGGAACTGGAACTGGGTGATGAGGTAGACCCGTATTCCGCAGAGGTCTATCAACGAGGGGCTGACAATCTACGGAAGCTCATCAACGACGGAGTATTGTTTCAGGAGGCACAGCCGCTTTTGGGGGTTTACCGACAAAAGTGGGGTCAGCATGAGCAGACAGGCCTCGTGGCCTTGGCCTCTGTTGATGAATACGACCGAGGCATCATCAAAAAACACGAGCATACGCGGCCGGTCAAGGAAGCCGATCGGGTGCGGATTATCGAAGCACATGAATCACAATCGGGTCCTGTCCTTCTATTTTTTCGACAGACGGTCAAGATTCATCAGTGGCTAAAAGAAGTGGCGAGTACCAAACCAGATGTGCATTTCGTGGCGAATGATAAAGTTGAGCATACGGTGTGGAGCGTGCGAGAGGATTCTGCCATTCAACAAGTGATCAAAGACTTTCAGGATCTTCCATCATTATATATCGCCGATGGACATCATCGGTCAGCTGCCGCGAGTCGGGTATGCGCTTCCCGTGGTAGTTCGAGTTCCCTACCTTCTGGGAATCACGAAGAAGGTTTTTTGGCGGTGATCTTTCCGCATGACCAACTGCAAATCCTTCCCTACAATCGAGTTGTTCGGGATTTGAATGGTCTTACCCCAAAAGAATTGCTCGAGAAATTAAATCCGCATTTCGAATTGCAGGTGACTGCGCAACCAGGCGAACCACCTCCCGCCGGTTTCGATATGTATCTGGAAGGGCAGTGGCATCGCGCTAAACCGAAACAGGATCCGTCGTTGAACAGTCAGCAGGATCCGGTTCGTGCGTTAGCCGTTTCGGAATTAACGGAGCGCGTATTGGATCCACTGTTAGGGATCAAAGACCAACGGTCAGATCCACGCATAGATTTTGTGGGCGGCATTCGCGGTACCGAACAACTTGCAGCATTGGTTGATGGTGGTGGCTGGGCCGTGGCGTTCTGGTTGTATCCGACAACTGTAGAAGAATTGATGGCCGTTTCGGATGCGGATCGCGTCATGCCCCCCAAGAGTACCTGGTTTGAACCCAAACTCCGCGACGGCCTCTTCGTGCATATGTTGCGAGATGTATAATTGCGTTGGGGAAAAAGGTAACGTGCATGCGTGGATCAATGAGTCCCGTCTTTTAACATTTCGATATTTGATAAAACTCCAGCCTTAATATATCAAGGCATTTCAGCAGCCTATTTCTAGTTATGTGTAAAGAGGGAAAAGTGTGAGAGGCAACATCATCGCTTACATTGAAATGTGTCAGAAGGAAGGTGCAAGCCTTCAAAAAGGCATGAATTTTCGTCTGAATGGTAAGCATTCCGTAATTCTCATGTCTGTTCGTGAGAACTCGCCATATCAAGATGAAATCACTGAAGATGGTACGGTTCTTATCTATGAAGGCCATGATGTGCCAAAAGAAAAAGAGGTTTCTGATCCCAAGCAATTAGATCAACCGGAGTTTAGAAAATCTGGCGCACTTACAGAAAATGGCAAGTTTCACAATGCAGCACAAGGATTTAAATCAAGTATTAAGGGCCCTGATATTATTCAGGTGTATGAAAAAATCAAGCCAGGCATCTGGTCAGATAACGGTTTTTTTCATCTAGTTGATTCATGGATTCAGTCTGATGGTAATAGAAATGTATTCAAATTCAAATTGGTGGCCATTGAAAATGTTGAAGACGAATCCCAGGCTGAAGATGTAACTGATAGAGAAGTGAAAAGAAGTCGCATCATTCCAACGAGTGTGAAGCTCGAAGTTTGGAAACATGATGGTGGTAAGTGTGTTACATGCGGAGCAATTGATGAATTGCATTTTGATCACATCGTCCCTTATTCCAAGGGAGGCACATCATTAAAAGCGGCGAATATTCAATTATTGTGTGCTCGACATAATTTAGGAAAAAGCGCCAAGATTCAATGAAGACACATAATATGCACATGCACTCTGACCATAAAAACACGATCGTTCCTGGCACTGTTTTTTGCATTCAGTGATGGGATGCCTTAGGCGGAAGAAAATTTTTTGTTTTTAGCTCTTGTACCTATTCTTAAACTACAATGGAGATTCATGATGAAAAGAAAATCTGTCAACCCGGTCCATTGGGGTCTCCAATACAACAGGATCAAGCTGAAATTGTTGAGGGTAGGACGAAGCGTCTTTGATGTTCCGGTCAAATTTCTGCTGTTCCAGATACGAATGCTCCACTAGGAGCCTGTCGGAGTTAGGGAATCGAGAGC
>PVMK01182114.1_pt1 | contig 18026 bp, 14 predicted proteins | sample 1853481 | NCBI WGS metagenome assembly PVMK01 (sample SAMN08533507, study PRJNA380276) | Marine sediment metagenome, whole genome shotgun sequencing project. | reverse complement strand
CCCGACAGCCCTGCAACCGACACTGAATCGCACTGTGCCCAAATGCAGCAACAGGAGCCCGATGCCGGTTCTGCCGAAGACTGCAAACAGGGGTGTGACGGTGCCTGCTGTGACGACACCTGTAATGCCTGTGTACATGGCACCATCACCATCTCCGGCTTCCTCACCGTCATACCGGGTATCACCGGTACACAACATAACGAAATCACCCCGGTAATCTTTACCGGGCGAACCGTCAGTCCGCTGTTGCGACCACCCGCCTCTCTATAGCTTAAACATCTCACGCACACGTGCCGCGCACGTGACACAATCTCACTGCGTGATGTCATCCTGTTTAATTGCTATGGAGAGTTACCATGCTTTATTCCCGGAGAATGATCCGGCCGCTGTGCAGCATTGTTGCAGCACGGAGAACGAACACCAAAGACCTGCCTGCATGCTGGTTAAAAAGTCTGCTTGCACTGGCACTGCTAGCGGCAGGCAATGCCCATGCAGACCTGGATATCAATGAAGCGGTCAGGCTGGCGCTTGCAGATGATCCGGTTATTGCTGCCAGCAAGGCACGTTCGCAGGCCTTCCGCGACAATGCCATTGCTGACGGGCAGTTACCCGATCCGCAATTAAGAACGGGCATCTATAACCTGCCAACCGATAATTTTCATATTAATGAAGAACCCTCCACGCAACTGAGGCTGGGCGTAGTACAAGCCTTTCCACGCGGCAAAACACTGCACTACAAGCAACGCCAGGGCGAATGGAAGGCAACAGCAGCCACAGCTACCGCCGAGCTTGACGCCCGCAAGGTCATTCTTGATGTGCGCAAGCACTTCCTGGAACTCTATTATCAGACCCGGGCCGGAGAAATTGTCACGGAAACCCGGGCGCTGTTTTCCCAACTCGTCGACATCACCCAGGCACACTATGCAACCGGTCGCGTCAGTCAGCAGGATATCCTGAACGCATCACTGGAATTATCACGTCTGGACGACCGCACCACCCGGATCCTGAACGCGGTGGACACCAACCGCGCCATGCTGATGAAGTGGATTGGAGAACCCGCAGCACTGCCTGTTAACAGCACCTTCCCGGAATTGCCCCTGCCTGCCGCAAAAACAGAGATTCAGGCCGCACTCCCGGAGCATCCTGCTATCCGCATCGAGACGGCAAGGCTGGAGGCGGAAAACCAGTCCGTCCGGATTGCCCGCGAACAATACAAACCCGGCTGGAGTGCCGGTCTGGAATACCGCAAGCGCTATGGTGAGGACCCGGACGGCGATGACCGCTCCGACATGATGGCTGCCATGGTCACCGTGGATATCCCGCTGTTCACTAAAAACCGCCAGGACAAACGCCTGTCCGCCAGCATCCAGCAGGCCACGTCGGTACAACTGACCCGCGATGACAAGCTCCGCGGATTGAAACAGCAGCTGGACACGGACTATGCCAACTGGCAGCGGCTGGGGGAACGCGCTGCGCTCTACGAATCCCAACTGCTGCAAGTATCCACCGCCAATGCACAGGCATCATTGAATGCCTACCAAAGCGGCGTTACCGAATTCACCACCCTGATGCGTGCACGCATTACAGATCTGGATGTGCGCCTGGCTGATTTGCGTATTCGCGTAGATCGCGCCAAGGCCCGGGCCAGCCTGCTGTATCTCGCCGGAGAAAGCCAATGAATACCTGTCACCTGAAATCACTGCCCTGGAGTTTGCTTATCGCCACCCTGCTGTTGCCACCCGCCGTACTTGCAGCAGACGATGCAGGCGAAATCCTCTACTGGGTCGCACCCATGGATGCCAACTTCCGGCGCGACAAACCGGGCAAGTCCCCCATGGGGATGAACCTGGTGCCGGTGTATGCCGATGCGGGCGGGAGCAACGGCAGCAGTGTGAAAATCGCACCGGAAGTCGTACAGAACCTTGGCATACGGACTGCCACAGCGGAACGTTCGCGGTTGTGGCGCAGTATCGACACCGTTGGCTATGTCGATTACGACGAATCGAAAGTCAGCCATATACACCTGCGTACTGAAGGCTGGATTGAACACCTCGTGGCACATTCGGAAGGCGAGCGGGTGCGCAAGGGCGAGAAACTGCTGGAGTTGTATTCGCCTGACCTGGTGAATGCCCAGGATGAATTTGTGCAGGCACTGGTCTCCGGCAACAAGAGCCTGATCCGGGCCTCGCGTGAGCGTCTCATTGCTCTCGGTGTCCCGGCGGACCAGGTCAGGCGGCTGGAAAAAACCCGCAAGGTAGAACAAAACATTTCGATTTATTCACCGCAGGACGGCGTGGTGTCAAAGTTGATGGTTCGGCACGGCATGTATGTGACCCCGAAAAACCAGGTGATGAGTCTGGCCGACCTGTCCAGTATCTGGCTGCTGGCAGAGATCTTTGAGAGCCAGGCCGACTGGGTAAAGGTTGGCCTGACTGCCGAGGTCACACTTGCCTTCCTGCCGGGGCGCACCTGGGAAGGCCAGGTGGAATACATCTACCCCAGCCTGGACCCGAAAACCCGCACGCTAAAGGCACGACTGCGGTTTGATAACCCGGATGAAGCACTGAAACCAAACATGTATGCCAACGTCAGAATCTATGGCGGCCCAAAGGAAGACGTGATCGTCATACCGGTTGAGGCACTGATCCGTACCGGGCGGGAGTCACGTGTAGTCATCGCACTCGGTGAAGGCAGGTTCGCAAGCCGCACGGTGACAGCCGGCATTGAAAGCGGTGACTGGGTGGAAATTCTTGCCGGCATCGAACCCGGTGACGAGGTCGTCACCTCCGGACAGTTTCTGATCGACTCCGAGGCCAGTCTCAAGGCCAGCATGACGCGCATGCAGGGCACTGCTGCCGACAGCGATGAGCCGGGTATGCCACAATGATTGCCCTTGTCATCGACTGGTCGATACGCAACCGTTTGCTGGTCATTCTGCTGACCGCCATGCTGACCGGCTGGGGCGTTTACGCGGTTAAGCAGACCCCGCTGGATGCGATACCTGATCTCTCCGACGTGCAGGTCATCATCAAGACCTCATTCCCGGGCCAGGCACCGCAGGTAGTCGAGGACCAGGTGACCTACCCGCTGACAACCGCCATGCTGTCCGTGCCCAAGGCTACCAATGTGCGCGGCTATTCCTTCTTCGGAGACTCCTTTGTCTATGTCATCTTCGAAGACGGCACCGATCCCTACTGGGCCCGTTCGCGGGTGCTTGAATACCTGAACCAGGCGGCCAGCAAACTGCCGGCCGGTGCACGCCCGGAACTGGGGCCGGATGCCACGGGTGTTGGCTGGGTCTATGAATATGCCCTGGTTGATCGCAGTGGCAACAACGACCTGTCACAACTGCGCAGCCTGCAGGACTGGTTTCTTAAATACGAACTGCAAACCGTACCCGGCGTCTCCGAGGTCGCCACCATCGGTGGCATGGTCAAGCAATACCAGGTAGTTCTGGACCCGAACAAGTTGCGTGCCTATGACATGCCGCTGGAGAAAATACGCAGCGCCATTCAGCGCGGCAACCAGGAAGTCGGCGGGTCCGTGATTGAACTGGCCGAGGCCGAATACATGGTACGCGCCACCGGCTATATCGACGGGCTGGATGATCTGAAGCACATCCCGCTCGGGGTGAACGAACGCGGTATCCCGATCCTGCTGAAAGATGTTGCACACATCCGCCTGGGGCCGCAGCTGCGGCGTGGCATAGCAGAACTCGATGGCGAAGGCGAAGTCGTCGGCGGTGTTATCGTGATGCGCTTTGGCGAGAATGCGCAAAAGACGATCAGCCTGGTGAAGGCCAGGCTGGCCGAACTCGGCAAGGGACTGCCACCCGGTGTCGAAATTGTCGAGACCTATGACCGCTCGGCACTGATACAGCGTGCCGTCGACACCCTCAGTGGCAAATTGCTGGAAGAATTTATCGTGGTCGTGCTGGTATGCACCCTGTTCCTGTTTCACCTGCGTTCGGCACTGGTCATCGTGATTTCACTGCCAATCGGCATCCTGACTGCATTTATCGTGATGGAGCGCATGGGCATCAATGCCAACATCATGTCGCTGGGTGGTATTGCCATTGCCATCGGTGCGATGGTGGATGCCGCCATCGTCATGATTGAGAACGTCCACAAGCACATGGAAAAGACCGACGTCACGGATGACAATCGCTGGGCGCTCATACGTGATGCCACGGTAGAAGTCGGACCGCCGCTGTTCTTCTCCCTGCTGATCATTACGCTCAGTTTTCTGCCGGTATTCACGCTACAGGCACAGGAGGGCAAGTTGTTTGCGCCGCTGGCCTACACCAAGACCTTCGCCATGGCCGCCGCCGCCGGTCTGTCCATCACGCTGGCACCGGTATTAATGGGCTATTTCATTCGCGGCCATATCACACCGGAAGCAAAGAACCCGGTCAACCGGGTATTAATCGCAGTTTATCGGCCATTGATTAACATCGTCCTCAAGGCGCCCGGTACCGTTTTAATGATAGCCGTGCTGCTGGTCGGCATAGGGCTCTGGCCCGCCAGTCGACTGGGCACTGAATTCATGCCGGACCTTGATGAAGGTGACCTGCTCTACATGCCGAGCACCTTCCCGGCCGTGTCCATTGGCAAGGCCCAGGAAATCCTGCAACAAACCGACAAACTCATCATGACTGTACCGGAGGTCAGTCGTGTATTCGGCAAGATCGGACGCGCCGAGTCGGCCACAGATCCGGCGCCACTAACGATGGTGGAGACGACGATTCAACTGAAGCCGCGCGACCAGTGGCGTGCCGGCATGACGGTCGAGAAACTCAAGCAGGAACTGAACAACCGGGTAAAGTTACCAGGCATATCCAACATCTGGGTGATGCCCATCAAGAACCGTATCGATATGCTCGCGACCGGCATCAAGACACCGGTTGGTATCAAGGTCGCTGGACCCGACCTCGATGAAATCCAGGCAATCGGCAAGCGCATTGAGGAAGTCATTAAAAAGGTTCCAGGAACCGTTTCGGCCTACTCGGAACGGGTCGCCGGGGGTCGTTATGTCGTCATTGATATCGACCGCATCGCCGCCTCCCGTTTTGCATTGAACATTGCCGATGTACAGGAAGTCGTGCGCACCGCACTGGGCGGCATGCTGGTGGCACAAACCGTGGAAGGACTGGAACGTTACCCGATCAACATTCGCTACCCGCGTGATATGCGTGACTCGCTGGAGAAGCTGCGCAACCTGCCCATTGTCACCCCTGGTGGTGCGCACATCCCGCTCACCGAGGTTGCCGATATCCGTATCGAGGACGGTCCCGGCATGATCAAGACCGAGAATGCACGTCTCAATGGCTGGATCTACATCGACATCGAAGGCCGTGACCTGGGTTCCTATGTCACCGAGGCGCAGCAGCTCGTGCGCGACCAGGTGACCCTGCCAACCGGTTACTCCATCGCCTGGTCAGGCCAGTATGAATACCTGGTCAGGGCGAAGGAACAACTGGCAACCGTGCTGCCGATTACGCTCGCAATTATCATCTTGCTGCTGTATCTCAACTTCCGCAAGTTCGCCGAGGTACTCATCATCATGGGCACACTGCCTATGGCGCTGGTGGGTGGCTACTGGCTGCTGTACCTGCTTGGATACAACATGTCAGTCGCCGTCGGCGTCGGCTTCATCGCACTCGCCGGTGTCGCCGTCGAGATCGGCGTCATCATGCTGGTGTACCTCAACCAGGCATTGCAGCGCCACCGGGATAACGCCATGCGGGAACAACGTGTGCTCACGACTGACGATGTACGCAATGCCGTCATCGATGGTGCGCTGTTACGTGTACGGCCTATAATAATGACGGTGGCCGCAATTATTGTCGGCCTGTTGCCCATCATGCTGGGTAGCGGCACCGGTTCCGAGGTCATGCGCCGCATAGCCGCACCGATGGTCGGTGGCATGGTAAGCGCGACCTTTCTGACCCTCATCGTCATACCGGCGGTGTTTTTGCTCTGGAAACAACGGGGTACCGAAAAGGAGCTCTAGCAAGTGACAGCACAACTCACAGACCCCGTATGCGGCATGACGGTAACCCCGGCAAGTGAACACCACTACACCTGGCACAACACCGACTACTATTTCTGCTGCCAGGGTTGCCAGACAAAGTTTGCCGCTAACCCCGGGCACCATCTCAAACCGCCCGAACCCGCTGCAAGCACGGCCGATACAGATAAGCAGACCCACATCTGTCCCATGTGCCCCGAAGTCCGGCAACAGGGACCGGGCGCCTGCCCGAGTTGCGGTATGGCGCTGGAACCCGAAGCAATACAACCCCTGCCGACACGCACCGAGTACACCTGCCCCATGCACCCGGAAATCGTGCAGGATACCCCGGGCAACTGCCCCAGGTGCGGCATGGCACTGGAACCACGCACCATCACCGTCGAGGAGAAAAACGCAGAACTCATCGACATGACCCGGCGCTTTTGGGTGAGCACCATGCTGTCCCTGCCGGTGTTCGTACTGGCGATGATTACCGACATGGCACCGTCACTCCTGCCAGACGGCATAAGCATGCAAACGGTGCAGTGGATCGAGTTTGCGCTGGCAACCCCGGTGGTCCTGTGGGGCGGCTGGCCGTTTTTCGTCCGTGGCTGGCAGTCGGTGGTGACCTGGAACCTCAACATGTTCACCCTGATTGGTCTGGGCGTTTCCGTCGCCTGGACCTACAGCGTCGTTGCCCTGCTGGCACCCGGTATTTTCCCGCCTGTCATGCAGCACGCCGATGGCACCGTCGCCGTCTACTTTGAGGCTGCCGCCGTCATTGTTGCACTGGTGCTGCTGGGACAGGTACTGGAACTCCGTGCGCGCAGCCAGACCAATACCGCCATCAAACTGTTGCTCGGACTGGCGCCCAACACCGCCCGCATCGTGCGTGATGATGGCAGCGAGACGGATATCCCGCTGGAGCAGGTACACCCCGGTGATACATTACGTGTCCGCCCCGGCGAGAAAATACCCGTCGACGGGGTAGTCACTGACGGCAACAGTGCCGTTGATGAGTCCATGGTCACCGGGGAATCCATCCCGGTGGAAAAGAGTAGCGGTGAAAAACTGATTGGCGCCACGGTGAATGGCACCGGCAGCCTGCTGATGCGCGCAGAAAAAGTCGGCACTGATACCCTGCTTGCACAAATTGTGCGTATGGTCAGCGAGGCACAGCGCTCGCGCGCACCGATACAGAAACTGGCAGATGTTGTGGCGGGCTATTTCGTGCCGGCTGTGGTCAGTGTGGCGGTTATCGCGTTTGTCGTCTGGGGTATCTGGGGGCCGGAACCCAGACTGGCACACGCCATCATCAACGCCGTCGCCGTATTGATCATCGCCTGCCCCTGTGCGCTGGGACTGGCCACCCCCATGTCCATCATGGTCGGTACCGGCAAGGGAGCAACACTCGGTGTCCTCATCAAGAATGCCGAGGCGCTGGAGATCATGGAAAAGGTCGATACCCTGGTCATCGACAAGACCGGCACTCTCACCGAAGGCAAGCCCGTGCTGGTGACCGTACAGGCTGCCGATGGATTTGCAGAAGCAGAAGTACTGCAACTGGCGGCCAGCCTGGAACGTGCCAGTGAACACCCGCTGGCCGAGGCCATCGTCAGCGGCGCAGCAGACCGGGGTATGAGCCTGAGTCAGACAGATGACTTCGATTCTGTCACCGGCATGGGTGTGACCGGTAAAGTGAACGGACGCACCGTGGCGCTCGGCAACATCAGGCTGCTTGAAAAGCTGGCAATCGATCCGGGAACTCTGCCACAACAGGCGGAGGCCGGACGCGCAGCGGGTCAGACCCTCATGTTTGTCGCCATCGACGGCAAGACTGCCGGAATGGTCGGTGTGGCTGACCCCATCAAGGACTCCACACAGGAGGCCATCCGTGATTTGCACGCAGCAGGTGTCAAGGTGGTCATGCTGACCGGTGACAGCCGCACCACCGCACACGCCGTTGCCGACAAGTTGAATATTGATCAGGTAGAGGCAGAAGTCCTGCCGCAGCAGAAGGCGGAAATCGTGAAACAACTGCAAGCAGGGGGACGCATTGTTGCCATGGCCGGCGACGGCATTAATGATGCCCCGGCACTGGCACAGTCGCATGTGGGTATCGCGATGGGAACCGGCACGGATGTGGCCATGGAAAGCGCCGGCGTGACCCTGGTGAAGGGAGACTTGCGCGGCATTGTGCGGGCACGGCATTTAAGCCAGGCGGTCATGCGCAATATACGCCAGAACCTGTTCTTTGCCTTTATCTATAACTCGCTGGGGGTACCGGTGGCAGCCGGTGTGCTCTACCCGGTGTTCGGCCTGCTGTTATCACCCATGCTGGCAGCCGTCGCAATGAGCTTCAGTTCAGTATCGGTGATCGGCAATTCGTTGCGCCTGCGCAAGGCGCGTGTCTAGGCGTCTGTCGGACCTGGGGACAATCTACTGCGCTGACAGGAGAGTGGCCCATAGCGGAAGTTAAATCAACAGACCCCGTCACGAGCTCGATAACATCTGGTGTAACACGGCCATTTGTACCAGCATACGATTACGCGCCTCGGCAATGACAACGCTGCGCGGTCCATCCAGAATCTGGTCAGTGACAGTAACACCTCTGCGTACCGGCAGGCAGTGCATGAAGCGACAGTCGCTGGCCGCGTGTTCGAACCAGGTCTCGTCAACACACCAGTCATGCAACTCGGGCTTGATCTCGTCTTCAGCACGCTTGTTGCCGTAATGACGTGCGGATGCCCAGGAATTTACGTATAAAATCTGGCCACCTTGCACCGCACTGGAACGAGCATCAGTCTCCCTTACCGAACCACCACTTATTGCTGCCGCTTGACGCGCCTTGTCCATAATGGCATCTGGCAGTTCAAAGCCTTCCGGCCTTAACACTGTGACATCCATCCCGCGTAACGCAGCCATATGCAGCGTTGCCGCCGGCACTGCGAACGGTAATGGTCTCGGATGCCAGGTCCATGACAGTACGAACTTTCCGCCGCTGGCAGGTACTCCCAGATCGTCCATGGTTTTCCAGTCAGCCAGACTCTGGCAAGGATGATTGATTGCCGATTCCATGTTTATGTATGGCGTATCCACCAGCGAGGTTAACTTGCCAAATTCGCGATCAGCCAGATCGTCATCGAGATTATTTCTCTGTGCAAACGCACGGATACCGATGGCATCGCCATAGGACGCAATAACAGGAACTGCCTCGCGAATGTGCTCGGCTGCAACACCGTCCATAATAATACCCGAGCGTGATTCGAGACCATGAATTGACATATCCGGCGAAATGACGAAAGTCCCGCCACCCATGCGCACCATCGCCGACTGGAATGAGATCAGCGTTCGCAACGATGGGCTCAGGAACAACAGTGCCAGTACTTTCCCCTCAAGCGCCCGTGGCTCGGGTTTTTCATCCAGCCTGTGTGCCAGTCCAATTAATTCCCTGATTTCGGTGCGACTAAAATCCGCCAGGTCATTAAAGAAATTCATCTCCGATTCATACCCCCGTCAATACGCCAGCAAATTGCTGCAGATATTCTGAATATAAAGGAAAGGTCGGAGTAATCCCATGAAATTACGAGTCGTTGTTATAGATGTGAGGTGTTGAATCGGTACGACTTGTGCTATCGCATAGACCCTATAATGCAATTCGAGTGCGAAATCCCCAGACGTAAACCGTATCATCGTCCGGATTGCGTACAGGGTCAAAGATGACCTCAAGCGTGGGACCGGTCTCAATCTCTGGCGTCAGCTGCACTCGATAGTACGCATCGATCGGTTGAATCCGCAGTCGCCTCCCGCCTTTTAGTGAATTCTTGTTTTAGAATCAGTCTCTTGGCCCGAGCACGGCCAAAACTATTCATCCAGGCCATTTATCCACGGGTTCCATTTACTCTTTAATGATTACAGTTTTGTTGTCGATAACTGCATACATACAGCACTTTAAGCGAGGGTGGTTATATGGCACAGAATGCAGAAGTAATATGTAACCCGGAAAGAAGCAAAGGCCTTGATACTGAAACTTGCAAAGTTGGTATAGCCAGCGCCATTTTTGGCATGATTGCTTACATATTTATTGTTGTACCAATTCTTACATTAACGGTCGTGGGTGTATTGAATTTAAATGGTGGTTATGGGGTAGCTGTAGCCATTGCATTTGTGATTACAGGTCTTTATGTAACTGAGAAATTTGCCTGCCATCATATTTAGTGGTGTTCTTTACACTGGTGCAAAAAGCCGCCTCCGGGCATTAAGCAGTGAAATACAGCCTTCCTCAAGTCATGGAAAATTTCCTGGCTTTCCCGTAAAGATAGTGTGCAGCAACACGTGCTACTTCACCCGTTTTATACCGGTTACGCATATTGCAGTTTTCACATATTTCGGGAATTGCTGTCATCTTTTCCCTCTTGTTCAGCGCCTTCCTGACACTTAGCTGATCTATGTGTGCAAATGTCTGTTTGTGCGAAATGTCGTTGTAGCAATAGAGGTAATCACCGCTGGCGGTGATGAAAAGATCACTGTTTCTCGGGATGCACCTGAAACGGTTATGCCAGAACTGCAACAAAAAGTCCTTTACCGATGGGACGAAATCCAGTTCCTGTGAATGCAGATGATATTCCCGGATAATCTCGCGCAGTCTTTCCGTAGCATGTTTATGTTGCTCCATTGTCCCTGCCCGGTTGTACAGGGTAGGCGACATGGTTAACTGTTCTATCCCCTGCTTGTGGAGCCACCCGATTGTCCCGGGCAGTGTTTCAATACACTCTGCAAGCGGAGTCAGGCTGATTGCCAGTGATGTCTTTTTCAAGACCCTTCTGGCCAGGCCAATATTAGCCTTCACCTTCTCATGGTCCAGTTTTACATGAACACTTCGGTAAACATCGGCATTGATGCTTGAGAAGGAAATCACCAGCAGATTGATTTTCCCGTCAAGATGCCTGAGTTTTTTCTCATCCAGTAACTGGCCATTACTCACCATATCAAAACGCCCGGGATGATCCCCGATAGCGGAGACAAACTCCATGAATCGGGGATGTGTGGTTGGCTCTCCATATCCCGCTATTACGGTGCGGAATACATCGTCCGTGTTAATGCGCGCCAGCGCTTTATAAAAAGTGTCAGCCGTCATTAGTTGCGGATGCTCAATCAAATCCTGGGGGCACATTATGCAGCGGGCATTACATTTGCTGGTCCACTCAAAATTGACGGCAACTTTATAGGTCGGCAGCATCACTCAACCACGGGAGTCAGTCTTGGAATATGAGCAGCACAATTGGGAACAACCTGTTCAATCTCGACCAGAATTACCCGTGGTTGATCGGGGAACAATTCCCTGGTTACACCTTCGTCATGGACCGATGCCCTGCCATTTACCCGCAGCCGGGCACCATCTGTAAAGTCAATAAACAGCATCCCTACATGGGGGTTTTTAAGGATATTGCCCACACTCATGAATGCCCCATTGCCATCAAAGTCCGGGAAAGCAAGCCGGGTATTGTCGATGATTCGAATAATGCCGGGACCACCACCCTTGAAAGAGCAGTCGCAAGATCCATTGTTATCGCTAGTGGCTAAAAAGAAGAAAGGAGCGTTTGTTATACGTTCATGGAATGACTCGGGAATATGGTCCATGAGCAGGCGGGTCCGCCTTTCCTTGTCCCAAATGTGTGTCGTTTGCCACCTTTCCTGTGCAGCGACTTCTCCAGTATGAAAATCATTATCATCAGGCATGGGTGTAACCTCAAAAGATCAGCTATCCTTTGAGATAGTACAACGCATTTCTTAAGAAATGCTTAATCTTGTGTAGTGTCCGGATATCTCGATAAGGCTCTATTTTGACGAAGGGTGCCCCTGGTTCGTCCCCATCATTCAGATATAAAAGGAGAAACATGATGAGCGATTTCCGGGATGTCATCGGCCCGCAAGGTCATCGAGATTGATGACCTTGTCGATACGGAAGTGCGTGAAAGACTGAAACTTGTGTAATTTCTGCTGTCCCGGTTATTGCCTATTGACCCGCCTTCCTCTCCATCAGCCACCAGGGCGTATTGATGGCCTGTTCCTTTTCGGATTCGGGAATGAAGGTATGGATACTGTCAGTGGTGTAGTAACTCCACAGTGCCGGCTCGAATTCCCTGTTAATAATTCTGAACTCGCCGGATTTCTGCGCCGCCTTGAGGAATTCATGATAGGCATCCAGGGGCTCGGCACCGCCCTGTTGATAGATTACCCGTCCGCCGTATTGCCGGAACAGTGCCTGATTCACCTTCCACTGTTCAATAAAAGCACTCGCTACGTGTGTCTCTGCAGCATCACTTTCCGGGGTGCCGGCACGACTGTCGGCTTTGTTCATCACCTGCTGCATCTGATTGATTGCTTTCAGTTCAGCTTCAAGCTGCTGACGCTCCTCATCCGCAGTGGTTTTGGACGCCAGTGCCTTCTCAAGCTCGCTACGTCTTGCGTCCATCGCCTTGCGATCTTCCTCCATCACTTCCTGTTTCCTTTTGAGAAGCTGCGCAATCTCCTTGTCCGTGGCCTGCAAACCCTGTTCCTCGACAGTGTGCTGCAGCAGTATCTGTTTGATGACATAGACCATCTCGTCAGGATTGTTGGTCCTGATCTGCACACCACGGGCTTCGGCAACAACAGGGGCATCACTTTTACCATATGTCTCCTGTGCCTGTGCCAGCGGCACCAGCAGGAGCAGCAAGCAACCGGTCAATACGCTGGACCGGAAATTAACACCATATAATAGTTTATCGATCATAATGTCACCCTCCCCCTCATTAACTCCGAATGGAATCTGCAGCAAGCCTGAAGACGAACCCGCCTGAATCTACCGGATCAGCAATGAGTAAGCCAAACCAACGGCTGCACATGCGCCTATAACCGTAACAATACCCGCCTTGTACCTGAACAGGGCAACAAACGCAGCGGCCCCGATCAAGGCAGAGAACCACTCAAACGTCCCCTCGAAACCCCGCGGCCAAAGCACATGGTAGGCAAAAAAGACGGCCAGGTTGAGGACAACACCCACCACGGCAGCAGTAATACCTGTTAATGGTGCCGTAAATTTAACATCATGCCGCGTCGCTTCAACTGCCGGCCCGCCCAGCAGGATAAAAAGAAAGGACGGTAAAAACGTGAACAGCGTGGCAACACTCGCCCCCGCCGCACCCGCCAGGGGCAGCATTTCAGGTCCAAAAATCTCCTTGGTCCAGCCACCAACAAAGCCAACGAATGCGACCACCATGATCAGTGGTCCCGGCGTGGTTTCACCCAGCGCAAGCCCGTCAATCATTTGTGTTCCGGTCAACCAGGCGTACTGTTCAACGCCACCCTGATAGACATAGGGCAGAACCGCATAGGCACCGCCAAAAGTAACCAGTGCCGCCTTGGTGAAGAACCAGCCCATTTGCGTAAGCGTGCCTTCCCAGCCATAGGTGGTTGCCAGCAAGGTCATTGCTGCACCGCCGATGAATAGCCCGATCACGGCGAACACGATGAAGCGGCTCCACTTGAAGCGTGCATGTGCAGGAACCGGGGTATCGTCATCAATGAGCGCAGGTCCCCAGGAATCCTTTGAGCTGCCATGATGCCCGCCTGCCCTGAATTTATCGGGTGCGACATGAGAACCGGCATAACCGATGATCCCCGCCAGCAGCACGATATAGGGGAATGGCACGTCAAAGGCAAAAATCGCGATAAACGCCAGTAATGCCATGGCGCGCAGTACATTGTTCTTCAAGGCCCTGGAACCAATACGCCAGGCAGCAAAGACAACAATGGCAGTAACAGCCGGCTTGATACCGTACAAAATCCCGGCCACGACCGGTACATCACCATAGACCAGATAGATCCATGTTAAAGCGATAAGAATAAAGAGTGACGGGATAACAAACAGCACACCGGCGGCAATGCCACCCCATACACCGTGCATCAACCAGCCGATATAGGTCGCCAGTTGCTGTGCTTCCGGCCCCGGCAACACCATGGTGTAATTAAGCGCATGCAAAAAGCGATGCTCGGAAATCCAGCGCCGCTTTTCCACCAGTTCCTGGTGCATCATGCTTATCTGGCCTGCCGGCCCGCCAAAACTGATAAATCCCAGTTTAAGCCAATAGCCCAGGGCTTCCCGGAATGGTACCGGTTCTGGCTGTTTTGTTACGTCTTCTGCAATCGTGGACATCTGGATTGTTGCTCTTATGCTGATTTTTGGACGCTTAACGATACGGACAGTGGACCGGCCTGTCGAGCTGACGATAGCTCGCAACTGCCGGATTAATCCAGCAAACTCACGACCTGGTTGATGGTTTTCTTCAGGGCTGCCCTGGAAAAGTTGGCCTTGCCCAGCACCATCATGCCCGACATGGTGGTCGCGATGGTGGTCGCCATACTGCCTGTGTCCAGGTCCGGTGACAGTTCACCGGCCTTCTTCGCCTTGCTCAGCATCGTCTGCAAGGTATTCCTCAGGTTGTGAAAGGCCTCCTGCATGGCAGTTTTTGCCTGTTCATCATGCTGGTTGTCTTCAAGCATGGACAGCACCATCAGCACTGACCTGACAGACCCGGAAAGCATCAGCAAGCTCGAACTGGTCACGAGTGACCTGGAAATCGGGCTGGTGGTCCCTAATGCCGGGATGGAGCTGAGTGGCGCCTTCATTCACACATCACTTGAAGCCAATGAGCGCATGTTGCAGCTGAATGTCACTGCCCCCATGCAAATGGCAAAAGTATTCGGTGCAAAAATGGCCAACCGCAGCCACGGCGGCATCCTGTTTATCTCCAGCCTGTTTGGCTATCAGGTCATCCCCCATGTCGCCAGCTATGCGGCAACCAAGGCTTATATCCTGTCACTGGGTGAGGCGCTGCACGTGGAAATGAAACCCCGTGGTGTAGACGTTACCGTGCTGTCACCCGGCCTGACGGACACGGACATGCCGGCCAACATGCCGATCAACTTCTCGAAGATACCCGTTTTCTCGCAGACACCCGCACAGGTTGCCAAAACCGGTATCAAGGCGCTGGGCAGAAAGGCAACGGTTGTCTCGGGCCTGTTGAACAAGTTCTACGCCTGGGAGAACCGCCTGCTGCCGCGCCATTTTCCGGTAGCCCTGTTCGGATTTCTGATCAGGCGCGCCTTCAGGAAAGACTGCCACGACAATACTTGCAACGCTAACGATATACCCCACAAGTCAGGAGCTGCGGGCAGGATGTGCTGAGCTTCCGCATCCTGCGTGAATTGTGGCAACGGAGCGCATACGCAAATACCGTGCATGCATACCGCCTGGCTATAGGTCGTCTCCGCCCAGGTCGACATTCCCCCCCGCGCCACCGGCCCTGGATGCCTTTGCGGTATTGTCTGCAGGCGCCTTACCCTCTGAGGCTGGCGCCTTGTTACCGCCACCATCGCTTTTGACCTGCAGAGCCTCGATAACATGGATATCCTGCTGCGGGAACGGAATGGATACACCACCTGCATCGAAACGTTCCTTCACAGTACGTGTCAGGTCCCAGTACACATCCCAGTAATTCTCGGTTTTTACCCAGGGACGGCAGACAAAATTCACCGACGAATCGGCAAGGGCATGCACCCGGACAACCGGCGCGGGATCCTTCAGCACCAGCGGATGTTCACTGACGACCTGTTCCATGATGTTCTGTGCTGTCTCGATATCGTCGCTATAGCCAATACCGAACTCCAGATCCACCCGGCGGGTATCGCTGTCGGTGACATTGGTGATGGCATCACCCCAGACATTATTGTTGGGTATGATCACCGCCTTGTTGTCCGGCGTGCGAATCAATACCGACAGCAGGTTCATCGACTTCACCTCGCCGAGCACGCCACCAATCTCGACCAGGTCGCCGACATCAAACGGCTTGAAGACCATGATCAGGATGCCGCTGGCAAAATTGCCCAGTGAGCTCTGCAGTGCAAAGGCAACCACAAAACCGGCCGCACCGATAACAGCAAGCAGTGGCCCAATGTTGATCTCCAGTGCCGCCAGCCCGATGAGGATGCCTATTACCAGCACCAGGCGCCGCGAGGTGGTCACCAGAAAATCGCCCAGCAACTGCGAGGTCTGTTGGGAGCGCGCCATCACCTTCTTGATCGCCTTGCCTACCAGGCGCGCCAGAAACATGGCGACCAGTATAATGGCAAGGAACAGACTGATGTTCTTGACCCAGCGCAGTCCGCCTTCCTCGGAAAACAGCCAGCCGGTAATGGTTGCCCAGGTGGCGCTGACGTCTGTCACATCGACCTCGATACCGGACACGGCTGTTACATACTGACGGTATTCCTCGACCTCTTCGACTGCGCCGCCTTTCAGCTCGAAGGCGTCGATAGCCAGGTTTGTCCGGTCAATCAAACCGGTCTGTTGCCCTCTCAGTTCCGTGAGATATGCCAGCAAGTTGGCCCGGTCCTCGTTTCTCCTGGCGACGGCCGCATCGATTTTTTCCAGGGTTGCATCAGTTTCGGTCTGCGGTGCGTCACCTTCAGTACCGGTTTCACTCTCCGGTTCATCTGCTGCCGCTGCATCCTTTTCCTCTGCCCTGGCTGCCTCCTCAACCGCTTTCTCCTGTGCCTTTTTTGCCGCTATGGCAATTACCTTGTTGGTTACTTCATCACTTTCCACTTTTGCAACAGCGACCTTTGCCTCGGCGATTGCATCTGCAAGCGCCTGCTCGGCCTCACGGACAAGCTGCTGTGCCTGTTCGGCATCCTGTGATTCAGTCGCACTGCTTTTTGCCTTGTCAACCTTGACGAGCGCATCTTCAACATTTTCAGCACTTGATACTTCACGCAGCTTGTACTTCACCGCAATCTCTGCGGTACTGATCTCACTGACCTTGTCCTCCAGTAATTGCAGCCACGCATCCGCCTCTACCTTGAGCTGCGCACGCATCAACGGCTTCAGCCTCAACTTCAGGTCTTCCTCTGCTATATCAGGGTCACTCGTTGTGACTGCTTCAGCGGCCGTATCCGCCGACAGCACAACGGCAGGCAGCGTCATCATCAACATCAGAAGAATCAATACAGAGCGCAATATCTTGTTCATTAAAATCTCCTTGAATATCTGGCTTGTAGTACTTGCTTACCGATGTCCTATTGCGGCTTGCGAACATCATCAGCCTGAAACAACGATCGATTCCAGGGAAAGACAACATTGAGAAGAAACACGAACGAACCCGCAAACTCGAGCATCTCGCCCTTCCTGGAAGATGCCATCAACACCTGCACCACCAGCAGCACCAGAATATAGGCGACGATCTGGTAGTTGGTCGCGATCGGGATGGCAAGACGGTCCATAAATCGCTGTACCGCCGGCTTACGCCAGTAGAGCGGTATCAATACGGCCAGGTACAGGAACAACATGATTGCCAGACCCTTGCCAAATATCAGCTTGTTGATCTTGGTGTCACCGACGACCAGATTGTGCAGATTCATTTCACCCTGGGCGTTGTGTTCCTGGAAAAACTCGCTGCTCTCCATGTCGAACAAGCGCTGACCCCAGGAAATCTCCTCACCCGCACCGAACATGAAAAACAGTCCCAGCAGCGTGGTCATCAGCAGAAAAGAGAACGGCCGCTGCCCGCGCAACATCCATACCCGGCGGAAGCAGACCACCATGCCGACCAGCAACGCCAGCACGGTCATCCATTCGGTAAAACCGTCTTCAACGATAAAATATTGTTTGAACAAATCATGGTTAATATAACTGAGGGCAAAGCCGGTCACCGTGCCGATGGCTACGAACCCCAGCACCAGCTTTTCCACCAGACTCACGTTTTTTAACATCCGGACACTCCGGGACAGGTGCTTCAGGACAGAACATCAGGCTCAAGGCAGACCATTCGCGCGATTGACTTGCTGGCGGGAACACTATCACAATTCAGCACCCCATTCGATGAGACAGCGTCATGACAGTTATTCGACTCAGCGTACTCCTGGTAATTGCTGCCGGATTCACGCTGGCAATATCCAGCCTGCCTGCCTTCCAGGAA
>PVMK01126568.1_pt1 | contig 18028 bp, 15 predicted proteins | sample 1853481 | NCBI WGS metagenome assembly PVMK01 (sample SAMN08533507, study PRJNA380276) | Marine sediment metagenome, whole genome shotgun sequencing project. | reverse complement strand
CATGAACGAACTCGGTATCCGCAGGGTGGCACCGGTCAAACCGGCGATAGCCGATAGGGTGAATAGCTCAGACTGGCTGAAGGGGTAACCGAGGTTGATCATCTGTACCGTGATGATCCCCCAGTAGAGCCAGACGGCAAAACCGCAGAGCAGGCTCGGGATCGAAATCCAGAGATTGCGGGTAGCAATTTTTTTACCCGTGGAGTTCCAAAATTCTTCGTCCTCAACGTCCCATTTATCCAGGTTGATCGACATGTACTACCTCCTTGCAGCCTATTGGTCGTCCGACAAGCTGCTTTCTATCGAAAAAGTTATGTTATTTCGATTCAATTTTTTGCATATCTTCAGGATGTTTTTGTTTCATCATTTTCTGAGCGGTCAGATGTAACCAGAGCAGGCAAACCGCGGATAAGATGAGAATGAACATCCAGCAACTGGTCCATAACCCGGTATATTCAAGAAGATAACCAAAAATGATCGGGCAGAAGAAACCGCCCAGGCCACCAAGCACACCGACCATTCCGCCGACGACTCCGACCTCTTCCGGGAAATAATCAGGAATCAGCTTATAGACCGCTGCCTTGCCAATCCCCCAGATACTGCCAAGCGCGATAATAAAGACGGCAAAGATCCATACGTTTGCCTGGAAAAAGATCCGGGTCACACCTTTGGCAAGCAGCTCCTTTTTCTTAACGGTCTGGCCAACCTCAACCATAGGTTCCTGCCAGGCTTGTTTACTTGGCAGAATGAGCATCTGCTCGTCGAAATCCGTTAATGTTTCAGGCTTGGCATTAACGCTGTAGGACTTGTCATCCACCACGATTGTACTGGCGTTCACCTCAGTAACGACTCCTGGCCGCTTTGCCATAATTCCACGCCCTGGAGAGTAAACATCCATCTTCGGGATGATAACGAGGAAACTGATTGCCACCGAAGCACCGAGAACCCAGTACATAACCGTTCGGCCACCGAGTTTATCGGACATCCAGCCACCCAGAGCTCGGATTATGCCGGAAGGAAGACTGAACATAGAGGCAAAGATGCCTGCCGTTACCAGAGGTAGATAGTAGACATTAACGAAGTAAGGGACGAGCCATTGCGAGAATGCAACGAAACAGCCAAAGACCAGGAAATAGTAGAGTCCGAAACGCCAGACGCGAACATTTTTCAAAGGTGTCAGCATTTCTCTGAATGACTTGCTCGAAGAAGCTGGCTTCCTGTTTTCGGAGAAGATGAAGAAGATCACGCCCATGATGGCAAGCATCGCTGCGTAGTAGACCGGCAGCTCACGCCAGCCTTCAATGTTTGCGCCGTTATCGGTCAAGCGATTAAGCATGGTTGGAGCAAAGAGGGTGGTCAGGGCTGCACCGGCATTACCGGCACCGAAGATCCCCAATGCCGTCCCTTGACGCTCGCGCGGATACCAGACCGATGTAAAGGCGATACCGATTGAGAAACTGACCCCGACCAAGCCAAAGCCGAAGCTACACAGGGCAAAGGTCGTGAAACTGTCTGCCATGGAAAGCAGATACATGGGAACGGCACAGACCAACAGCAACGTACCGTAAACTGGTTTGCCACCGAATTTGTCGGTCAACATCCCGGCAGGTAATCGAAAGATAGAACCTGTCAGCACCGGGATCCCCATCAACCAGCCAATCTCGATTGGACCCCAGTCGAAGACCTGATTATCAGCCAGAAAAGTCACCAGAACGCCATTGAACATCCATACGGCAAAACAGACGGTAAAGGCCAGCGTGTTCAGGAAAAGAACTTTATGAGATTTTGCAGTTGCGACTTCTAGCATCAGACCTCCATCAAATTTGAATTCGCATACTTAGATAAATCATAAGCTTTTAACGCCCGTTCGCTTTAGCTCACTCAAGGCGCAAAGAAAACCTAAGAAAGACGCAAAGAGAACCTTGTTTTTGGTTTAACCTTAATGCCTTTCCTTTGCGTCTTGGATCTTACCTTTGCGTCTTTGCGTTAAAAATAAGCTTTGATCAAAAAATTCACTCGGCCCGCCGCTGCCGGTACCAGACCACAACCTGATAAGGGCGAGACAAATAAGTCAACGGCACACTGACGACATGAACCAGTCTTGAGAATGGAAAGAGTGCCAGAATAAAGAAAGCATTGAATGCGTGTAGTTTGACGACTCCCGGCAAAGCGGCAAGATAATGAACCTGGGGATCAAACTTGAGTAGTGACCAGAGCCATGGTGTTGCCGTATGCAGGTACCAGACAGAGCCCCATCGCAAAGTGAAGGCAATATAAACGCCGGTTGCAACCTGCAGCAGCAGAGCTGCCAACACAAACCAGTCGACCACCGTAGTAACCGCTGAAACCCTGGCATTGTTAATCCGGCGGAAAATCAGCAAGGAAACCGCGATCACAGTGCTTAGACCAAGAGCCATCCCGGTCACTTCAAGTAGATAAAGACGCAACGGATTACCGACCACCACAGCCCAACCGGATGGCACCAGGAAAGCTAGAAAATGTGCCAGCAGGATGAGCAGAATAGCGTAGTGCCAAGGGACTGATCCCCAGAAGAGCACACGGCTTTCCAGAAACTGTGAGGATTGCGATGACCAGGAGTAACGGTCAATACAGTATCGGTAAATACCGACGCCGACCATCAAGGCCACGGCGACATAAGGAAACACACCAAACAGAATCATGTCAGTCATGATAAACACTCCTTTTGCCGATCCTCTGGCTGTCGTTCGGTATCAGGTACAGCTGTCTCACGCAGAAAACTTTGCAAGGCATTGAGCAGTGCTACATAGGGATGATCTTCGCTCTCAACTCCTTGAGTAATTTTTTCCAACGCAGGCAGGACCCCATCCCGGATAATCTCCATTCGGCAATCCTGATCAGTGATTGATCCTACAAATCGCATGACTTCAGCAAGGTGATCCGGCAGTTCATTGCCTGAGATAAAGTCATACTGCTGATAAAGTTCCCGCAGCTTGATCATAAACATGGTGCGCTGCTGACTTTCCCCGCAAAGTTGGTAGCCAACATAAGGATGGCAGAGCGACTGAAGATCGAAAGTCCCGGTAAAAGCTTCCTCGATACGATAGATCTCGTTCTTCTCGATGAAATCGAGAAAACTCTCCAGAGAGGTGGCGGCCTCGGAGTTGACCCCCTTCATATGCTCAGCACATGTAGCCGCCTGCTCTTTAACCTGGTCATCTGGATAACTGAGCAAGACCGCAAAGTCTCGGCAAAGTTCCTGATGTTGTTGTAATTCCGTCATATTCAATATTCCCTCAAATGACTTAAGTAGGACTACCAGCGGCGTTTCGGGGGTATTCTCTTCCCGAAGCCCATCTCCTGTTTATGCTGTTCGGGATCCATGCCAGCTTCAATGGCCTGCTCTCGCAACATCGGCGGAACGACGATACGTTCCTTAATCCTGGTCAGCGTGGTCATTCGGTAGATGGCATCAATAGCCTCTGTATCCAATTGAGCAATATCACAAGCCTTGGTGACTTCCTCAGCGGGAAGATCACCGACAGTGACACTACGACGTTGAATACGTACCGCAATCAATTTGCGATAGACGGCTTTGACCTCCTCCTCATTGCCTCCAGCGAACAGACTGGCCAGATATTGCATCGGCAGCCTGGCCTTCTCCAGAGTGGTGAAGAAATCATCGGCCAGTTTCTGTTTCCCCTGGTTATTCATCGACATGACCGGCAGCAATGGCGGCACATAGAAAAGCATCGGCAGAGTTCTGAACTCGGGATGTAGCGGTAGAGCAATCCCCCACTCTTTGACAAACTTGTAGACCGGTGATCTCTGTGCTGATTCGATGACCTGGTCGGGCACGCCTGACTGTTTGGCATCGGCTATGACCTGAGGGTCGAAGGGGTCAAGGATCATCTCTCGCTGCGCAGCAGGCAGATCTTTATCCTCCTGCCTGGCGACCGATTCAATCTGGTCGGCGTCATAGAGGAGAACTCCAAGATAACGAATACGGCCAACGCAGGAATGGAAACAGGCAGGAGCTTCCCCGGCCTCCTGACGTGGATAACAGAGGATGCATTTTTCCGATTTACCGGTAGACCAACCGTAGTAGGTTTTTTTGTAAGGACAGGCGGAAACACACATCCGCCAGCCACGACATTTGTCCTGATTGATCAGAACAATACCGTCCTCGCCGCGCTTGTAAATAGCCCCTGAAGGACAACTGGCGACACAACCGGCATTCAGACAGTGATTACATATCCGCGGCAGATGGAACATCACCATCTTCTCAATAGCAAAGAGTTGTTGCTGTTCTTCAGCACTAAGCTTGACCACACCCGGATCATTGGCAGCGTATATGTTGGAACCGGAGAGATCATCATCCCAGTTGGGACCAGCTTCGATCTTCATCGGTTTGCCAGTGACCATGGAAACCGGTCGTGCCGTCGGTTGGTCATCACCAGCCGGGGCACTAGTCAGATCACCATAGCGAAAGGTAAATGGCTCGTAATAGTCATCCATAGTCGGCAGATCCGGATTGTGGAAAATTTTCCCCAGAAGGCTGCCACGTCCACCGATCGTAAGTTGCAAGGATTCGCCCTGTGTTTCCCCGCCGCCCTTGTACTGTGCCTGATCTTCCCATTGGGTCGGATAACCGGTTCCCGGCTTGGTCTCCACATTGTTCCACCACATGTACTCGGCACCCTTGCGGTCGGTCCAGAGGTTCTTGCAGGCAATGCTGCAAGTATGGCAACCGATACATTTGTCGAGATGGAAAACCGATGACACCTGTGCGCGTATATTCATAGTCATAGCTCCTTTACCAGTTCGGCTCCCCTTTGAGTTTTCGCACCATGATATAGGTGTCCCGGTTGGCACCGGTCGGCCCCCAGTAGTTCCAGCTATAGGTAAACTGGCCGTAACCACCGAGCATCAGGTTCGGCTTGAGCCGTATCCGGTTCAGGCTGTTATGCCCACCGGCCCGCTTGTTATTACGCAGTGGCGATTTTGGTATGCCAATAGTCCGTTCCGGCGAGTGATAGAGGAATGAGATACCTCGTGGCAATCGAGAGCTGACAACAGCCCTTGTGACGACCACACCGTGATCGTTATAGACCTCGACCCAGTCATTATCGACAACGCCAATTTGCTCTGCATCCTGGTCATTAAGCCAGAACGGATGACAGCCACGGGAGAGGGTCAGCATACGATGATTGTCACCGTAGGTACTGTGGATACTCCACTTGCCGTGAGGAGTCAGGTAATTGAGCATAATGCTATTCTCATCCGACTCTGTGACCAAAAAGTCCTGCAGCGTACTATGGTCAGGCTTGGGTTTGTAGGTCGGCAGATGTTCACCGGCGGCAATATAACCCTGATGGTCGAGATAGAAATGCTGGCGACCGGTCAGAGTACGCCAGGGGACCAGTTTTTCAACGTTGAGACAGTATGCAGAGTAGGCACGACCATTGGTGTTCAAGCCACTCCAGATCGGGCTATTCAGTAGGCGGCGCGGTTGCCGGTCAAGGTCGGCAAAAGTAGTCCGCACATCGCGGCTGCCTTCGGCCAGGTCAGTCAATGGCAGACCGACCTTCTTCTCCTCGGCCTCGAAGGCACGATAGGCGATCTCGCCATTGGTTTCAGGGGCCAGATGCAGAATGACGTTAGCTGCTTGAGAGGCAATCTCCAGTGAGGGATACTCCTCGTCGCCCCATTTCTGAGTTGGTGCCATCTCTTTCAATTCATCATAGCAATCGGCAACCGGGACGTTGAGTCCGTGAGCACCGAGACCGTTTTTGCGAACTTCCGGCCCGTAGGAGATAAACTTCTTATAGAGATTGACATAGTCCCGTTCGACCACCACCATGCCGGGCATGGTCTTCCCTGGAATCGGCTCACATTCGCCATTGATCCAGTCTTTGATTTCAGGCTGGGCCATTTCTGCCGGGGTGTCGTGCTGTAACGGTACTGTAACAATTTCACGGACCGGTTCCGGCAGATGGGTTTCGGCCATCTGGCTGACTTTTTTCGCCAGCCCTTTGAATATATCCCAGTCACTCTTCGACTCCCAACAGGGAGGTACAGCCTCCTGTAACGGGTGAATGAAGGAGTGCATGTCGGTGGTGTTGAGATCGTCCTTTTCATACCAGGTCGCGGTCGGCAAGACGATGTCCGAGTAGAGCGCCGAGGTGTCCATACGGAAGTTAATATCGACGACCAGATCGAGTTTGCCCTGCGGAGCCTCTTTATGCCACTTGACGTCCTTAACGAACTCTTCAGCCGTTTCCGGAGCGATGGTGTTGGTATGAGTGCCGAGATAGTGCTTAAGGAAATATTCATGCCCCTTAGCACTCGACATTAAGGCATTACCACGCCAGATGATCCACAAGCGCGGCCAGTTCTCTGGCGCATCGGGATCTTCAACGGCAAACTTCATCTTCTTCTCGGCCAGCTGCTTGACGGTCCAGTCAACAATCTCCTGATTACTACTGGCACCGGCAGCTTCAGCCTCTTTCACAGCCTCAATCGGACTACGATCGAATTGCGGGAAGAAAGGCAGCCAACCATTGCGCACAGCACGAACCTGATGATCCATGGTATGCCCGCCGGTGATGTGACTATCCTCGGACACCGGGTTGATCTTGGCCTCGTCAGAAGTACGCTCGTAGCGCCATTGATCGGTATGGACGTAATGGTAAGAGGGGGCATTCATGAACCGGGGCGGTTTGGACCAGTCGAGCGCCCCCATAATGCTCGCCCAGGGCGCAACCGGAGCCAGTTTTTCCTGGCCGACATAATGATTAAGGCCACCACCATTCTTACCGACACAACCACAAAGCATCAAAGCAACGATCCCGGCTCGATAGGTCAGGTTGGCGTGATACCAATGATTGATTCCGGCACCGATAATAATCGAGCATTTACCCTCGGTCTGCTCGGCCGTAGAGGCCCATTCCCGGGCAAACTGAATAACATTAGCGCGGTCGAGGCCAGTATATTTTTCCTGCCAGGCAGGGGTGTAGACGCTTTCATCATCGTAACTTTTTGGATAGTCGCCTTCGAGTGCGCGATCAACACCAAACTGGGCCATCATAAGGTCGTAAACAGTGGTGACTGGTATCCGGCCTTTGGAGGTTTCAAGGTAGTGAACCGGAACGCCACGCTGTACGATATTACCATCAGAAAAATCATCAAAGGCAACCTGCAGGACATCTTCATTACCTTCCAGCAAGGAAAGGCCGGTAGCAATATCAGAACCATCCTGGCCGTCCTTCATCTGCAGATTCCATTCGCCTTTCTTCTCTTGCCAGCGGAAGCCAAGAGTTCCCAACGGCATGCGCGGCTGCTGGCTGGTTTCATCCCAGACCAGATATTTGAAATCGCCATTTTCTTCTTCGCTGTAACGCTCCAGGTCACCAGCTTTAGCCATTCGGCCCGCAGTATAAACACCTTCTTTTTCATCTAGTTCAATCAGGAAGGGAGTATCCGTATAGCGCTTCAGGTAATCCATGAAATAAGGCGTTTTGGCCTTATGGTGGAATTCGCTTAAGATGACATGGTTGACCGCCATCCAGAAGGCACCGTCCTGGCCAGCATGGGTCGGCAACCACCAGTCTGCGAACTTGCTCGACATACTGAAGTCAGGTGAAAGAACCGTGACCTTTGAGCCATTATGGCGAGCTTCGGTCAGGAAATGCACATCCGGAGTACGGGTCATGCCTGGGTTTGAACCCATTACAGCAATATATTTACTATTGTACCAGTCAGCACTTTCAGCAACATCGGTCTGCTCGCCCCATATCTCGGGAGAAGCATTCGGCAGATCGCAATACCAATCGTAGAAACTCAGATTGGCGCCGCCCATCAACTGCATAAAACGCGAGCCACCAGCGAAACTGAGCATCGACATAGCCGGAATCGGCGAGAAGCCAACCAGACGGTCAGCACCGTATTTCTTGATGGTATAAATCGACGAAGCGGCAATAATTTCCTCAACTTCATCCCAAGTTGAGCGTCTGAAACCACCCTTGCCACGCGCCTGCTGATAACTTTTACGACTCTCCTCGTCTTCCATAATAGAGGCCCAGGCTTTTACCGGATCACCGTGCTCGGCTTTGGCCTTGCGCCATAGATCAGACAAGACTCCACGCAGGTAGGGATACTTGATCCGCAATGGGCTATACAGGTACCAGGAGAACGAGATCCCCCGTTGGCAGCCACGCGGCTCGTAAGGGGGGAGTCCTGGCTCAAGTTCGGGGTAATCGGTCGCCTGCAATTCCCAACCAACGATGCCGTCTTTGACGTGAACATTCCAGGAACAGCCTCCGGTGCAGTTAACACCGTGAGTGCTGCGCACTACCTTGTCGCACTGATTGCGGTTGCGGTAGAATTCTTCCCATTTACGAGACTTGGGGTCGATGATATCTTTTATCCAACTCATGCTGTCCCTCCCTTCCCATGACGGGCACGTTCAACCAGGGGTTGTCGAACACCCTTTAATCTCCACCAACCGAGGACCCCGACCAAAACCATAAAAAAAGTGGTCACAAGAGCGACATGAAGAGTCAGGCTGGATCCAATGCTGGGGGCAACTTCCTCTGACACCGAGGCGAAAAAAGCGACTATATCAGCCCGCTCAGAGTCAGTCAGAGGACGCTCTGCATAGATCGCATCCATACTTTCGAAAGAGAGATCTTCCAGCACATCGGTCACCCCTTCTTCACCGTAATCTTCATAGATCGCAGTTAAATCAGGACCGTAGTTCGCTCCCGCCGCATAACCCAGTTCATGCCCGGCAATGCCATGACAAGCCAGGCAGGGAGCTCCGCCCGCAGAGAAACTGACGTTGCCTACATACAGATCTTCACCGCGTTGCGGATCTCCCTGTAGCGCCCAACCCGGTGTTGAAAGCAGGAGCAATCCTACCGCCAGCAACGAGAAACAATTCAGCATTTGTCTAGTCATCGGTCTACCTCACCAAGTTAAAAACGCCCAAACAACCAACTGTTATGTTCATAAAACGAAGGGTAATGCTAAAATCTGCTTTGAAAGGGACCCCAAACCATTAAATTGCAATATCGTAAAACTGGAGAAAGCATATCGAAGATTGTTTATAATTCCAGTCTGTTACTAAAATAATATGGTGTTTGATTTGTAAAATTGACCTGCATCAAAAAAACAGAAAACTATTAGCTTGAATTTATCAATTGACCGATTATACTGACATCGCTATGCAAATTTCGCACAACGACTTCATAGATAATGTAACTGGCGTTCTATTGGCGGGTGGCAAAAGCCGGCGCATGGGATACGACAAGGCGTTTATCGAAATTGATGGACAGCCTCTGCTCACCCGATCACTCGATCTACTATGCCGCTGCTTCGCAACGGCTCTGATTGCCGGTGACCGCCAGGATCTGGTGCGTCCGAACATCCCGGCAATTCCTGATATCTACCCAGGAAGTGCCTTGGGTGGCCTCTATACGGGATTGCAATCCGCCAAAACCGACTGGGTCTTTGTCGCACCCTGTGACATGCCCTACCCCGACGCCAAAATCCTTGAACTGCTATTAAAGCATCGCAATGGCGCAGATGCCGTGGTGCCGAGGACTCCTGCTGGCTATGAACCAGTCTTCGCCCTCTATCATAAAAGCTGTTTGCCACATATGGAGACAATGCTGCAGCAAGAGCAATATCGCATCTACGATTTTTATCAGCGCATCAAGGTACACTACCTTGACTGGCGGCAGATGCCGGATGGATGGGAGCGTAGTTTGCTGAACATCAATACACCTGAACAGCTTGAAGAGTTACAACTTGAAGATTTAAAAAAAGGAGCAGACATGAGTCCACCTGTTGTCTCAATCGTCGCCAAGAGTGGTACAGGTAAAACCACGCTACTGGAGAAACTGATTGCAGAAATGAAGCAGCGTGGTTTTCGGGTTGGAGCCATCAAACACGATGCACACAGCTTCAACATCGACCATGAAGGCAAGGACTCATGGCGTTTGACCCAGGCCGGTGCGGACACCATGTTGATTACCTCGCCCGAGAAAATCACCATGGTCAAACAGCACAGCAAAGAGCAGGAGCCGACTCTGGCTGAGACAGTCGCTACCTATTGCGGTGATCTCGATATCGTTCTGACCGAAGGTTTCAAAAGAAGCACGATGCCGAAGATAGAGGTTCACCGCCGAGAAAGAAGCGAAAAGCTACTCTGTCGCGACGAAGAGTATGACCCGGCATTGATCGCAGTCGCCTCAGACAGCCCTCTGAAGATTGATGTGCCACTCTACGACATCAATGACGTCCAAGGACTTTGTGACCTGATTGTGGAGCGATTCCTGTCATGAAAGAGCTCAGGATCCGTAGCAAGATCTGGCTGGAAGTTGATGGCCAGTCCTTTCTCGGGGACGGCCGCTACCGGCTGCTGTCGGCTGTACAGCGCAATGGTTCGATCAATGCAGCCGCCCGTGACCTGGGCATGTCCTATCGTAAGGTCTGGGCGCAACTTCAGGCCATGGAGAAATCAGCACCCTTTCCCATTCTTGAGCGTCGTGTCGGCGGTAAGGGTGGCGGGGCTTCACAATTAACCGATGAAATCATGGTACTGATGGAGCAATTTCAAGTGTTACGCAATCAGGTTAACAAGGAAGCGGATCGCTGCTTTGCTGCATCATTCCAAGAGAGCAAGAATTGATGTTGAAATATCTGGCTTTAATGATTGTCATTCTGATCTCGAATGTGCCGTCAGCCTTATCCGCGTCAGAGCAAACGCTGATGGTCTTTGCCGGGTCAGCCTCACAACCACCTCTGGAAGAGGCAGCAAAGTCCTTTGAGAAAAAGTACGGCATCAAAGTCGCACTGCATCTGGGCGGTTCCGGGGCCATGCTCAGCCAGATTCTGCTCACTGGTCTGGGCGATCTCTATATTCCTGGTTCGCCAGACTATATGGAAAAAGCCAGAGAGCTTGACTTGGTCGAAGGTGAAGAGGCCAGACTTGCCTACCTGGTCCCTGCCATCCTGGTATCGAAAGGCAATCCAAAAAAGATTAAGGCACTGAAGGATCTCGCGCGTCCCGATCTGCGCGTTGGCATCGCTGATCCAGGAAGCGTCTGTGTCGGCCTCTATGCAATAGAGATACTGCATGCCAATGGACTGGAGAATCAAATTCGACCGAATCTGCACGGCCAGGTTGAAAGCTGCGCCAAGACAGCCGCTATGTTGCCTCTGGGTACAGTTGATGCCGTGCTTGGCTGGCGCGAGTTTGCGGCATGGAACCCACAGGCGATGGAAGCAATCCTTCTTAAGCCACAAGAGATTCCACGCCTGGCCTACATTCCGGCCGCACTCTTGCGTCAAGCGAAAAACCCGGAAAATGCCAAGGCCTTCGTTGCCTATCTCAAGTCGGCAGAGGGCCAGGCATTCTTTCATAAGTGGGGTTATTTCACAGAGGCAGAAGATGCCCGCAAACTGGCACCAGCAACACGCATCGGCGGGAGCTATGATCTTCCGGAGGGGTGGTAATGCTAAAGCGTGACACCACATTCAAGGTCATCATGCTACTGCCGCTGATCTTTCTGACCGGCTACTTTCTGATCCTCGTCGGTAGTCAGTCTGCATTTTTCAGCCTGGATGATTTTCTTGCACAGCTTGGACAACAGGATATTCGATCAGCAATCGCTCTCAGCCTGATCGCCGCAACCACAAGCACTGTCATCGCCATAGTTCTGGCAATCCCAACGGCCTATGCCCTGGCTCGTATTGAGTTCCCCGGCAAGCGTCTGCTCGATACTTTTATCGACCTGCCTATGGTTCTCACACCGATTGCGCTCGGCACCCTGATCCTGATGTCCTGGAACACCGCCATCGGCAGACTCTTCTCTGATATCGGTCTGACCCTGCCCTTCACTTGGCCGGAGTCATCCTGGCCCAGTTTACTGTCATCGTCGCCATCAGCGTGCGTATGCTTAAAGCCAGTTTCGAGCAAATCGACAGACGCCAAGAGCAAGTTGCCCGCCTGCTCGGTTGCTCTGCATTCAGCAGTTTCCTGCAAATCACTCTGCCGCTGGCCAAACGCGGCATTCTGGCAGCGATCATCCTTACCTGGGCACGTGCCATCGGTGAGTTTGGCGCTACAGTTATGGTTGCTGGCACTGCCAAGGGTCACACGGCCACATTACCGAGCAGCATCTATCTCGCCATGTCAATGGCCGATCTTCCCAAGCAGTCACCTTAGTCGTCATTTTGATAGGGATTTCACTTCTGGTTCTTTTCGGGTTACGTATGGTCACGGAGTCAAAAAGATGATCCAGGTTGATCAACTAACTGCCGAACGAGGAGACTTCTGCCTGGGTCCAATAGATCTGAACCTTGATGAAAGTTCTTATCTGACCATTCTCGGCCCTTCAGGGTCCGGCAAAACACTCTTTTTAGAAACCTGCATGGGACTGCTGGAGCCACGCTCTGGGAAAATCTGTCTTGATGGCAAAGAAGTTACAAATCTGACTCCTGAAAAACGTCAGATATCGTATCTCCCTCAGGACCTGGCCCTCTTCCCTCATCTCGATGTTCGAGCAAATATCCTTTTCGGTGCCAAGCAGCGCAAGCTGGATGATAAGGTGTCCCTGTCACGGCTTAACGACCTGATTGATCTGCTTGATCTTCACAGCATCATAGACCGCCATGATGTAACCACTCTCTCAGGTGGCGAAAAACAACGGGTCGCCCTCGCCAGAGCCCTGCTACCAGGCCCTCGTTTACTCTTTCTGGATGAGCCTTTTTCAGCGTTGGACGCCACCATCAAGAGACAGCTGCAAGTTAAGCTACGCCAGATCAACCGGGAGTTGGGCGTAACCATCCTGCACGTTACTCACGATCAGGAAGAAGCTTTTATGCTGGGTGAACAGATTGTCGTGATGATTGATGGTAAACTGCGGCAGATTGGTACCCGCGATGACATTTACTACCGACCGCAATCATTGGATGTCGCGCGTTTTCTACGCAATCAGAACATCTACGAAATGACTCTGACAGCCGTCGACCAGGAAGGTTTTCTGCAACTGGAGAATGGTGTAACTTTAAAAGCACCTGCATGTAAGGGTGTTGAGGTCGGCGACCGAATTGCGGCAGTCATCAGAGCTGAAGAGGTCGTCATCATCCGACCGAACAAACCAATCGGCCCAGAGCTACAGGACAACCTGTTTCATGGCACTCTCAAGGATATTCTCGCCTTCGGCGGAACCCACACCCTGACCGTCAGAATTGACAATTCAGGGGTTAATATAGATATTGAACTGCCGAACTGCGCCATGCGTGATTTCGGCTTCACTATAGGTGATAAGCTACAAATTTGTCTGCGTCAGCGCAGTCTCTGGACAATTAAAATTGATACGGTTGAAAGGGAGGACAAGGATGCTGCCATATGACGAGGCACTACAAATCGTTCTGAATACAGTACAACCACTCACACCTTGCGAAATGCCGACAGCTGATGCTGGTGGTCTGGTTCTGGCGGAAGATGCACGTGCGCAATGGGATATGCCCCTCTGTGACAACTCTGCCATGGATGGCTATGCCATTGCCGGGGAATCGTATACTCCCGACTCTCTTCTGGAGATCATCGGCGCCTCTTACGCGGGACATCCACTATCCGGAACAATTCTAGCCGGACAGTCAATCCGGATTACAACCGGGGCGGCACTCCCGAAAGGGACAGATACAGTCATTCCCCTAGAGGATACAGAAGAAGAGCATGGGCAACTTCATATCCAGGTTTCGGTCTCTTCTGGTCAGCATGTTCGCTATCAAGGAGAAGAGTTTCAATCTGGTCAACTGCTTCTTCAAACAGGAACGATGTTGCAGGCAGGGGAAATCAGTCTGCTGGCATGCGCGGGGGTTGCCCGGGTTAAAGTTTATCCGCGGCCACGAGTTTCTATCATTTCAACCGGGGATGAGTTGGTCGAGTTGGGTGAAAAGCCCGGGCCAGGTCAGATTATTAATTCCAACCTGCATTTTTTGACAACACGCTTACGGGAATGTGGTTGTGAGCCTGTCTGGATCGGTATTGGCAAAGACAATACCGATTCGCTGGATCAATGTATCGTCCAGGCGATGGATGCGGACCTGGTGCTGAGCACAGGGGGGGTGTCGGTTGGCGAAAAGGATCAGGTTCAAGACGCACTGGCTAATCACAGTTTCGAGAAGATTTTCTGGAAGGTCGCTATAAAACCTGGTAAGCCGGTGCTCTTTGGTCTGCTCGGGGAGAAACCTTTTTTAGGTCTACCGGGGAATCCTGCCGCAACAGCAGCAACCTTTGAGGTCTTTGCCAGACCAGCCTTAAAGAAAATGGCTGGACATAGAGATGACCCTCTGCAAAAGCGCAATGGCATTCTCACCGGTCAGGTTAAGAACAAAGGGGATCGGCAACGATTTCTCTGGTGTCGGTTGGAGTGGCGCAACGATCAGTATGAAGTTACCGTTCAATCCCATCAGGGATCGGGACAGAATCTCAGTATCCAGGGTTCTAACGCGCTTCTGGCCGTCCCGGCAGGAACCGCACAGATTGACCAGGGAGAGCGTGTTGAGGTTTTATTGCTTGAATGAATCCTTGAGTAAACCGTCGCGCAAACTCTGACAGAAGACTTTGCGTAAATTCTCAGGCTCCAGTACCTGCACGTGTGGCAGATAAGAGTAGAGCCAGGCCAGGATCTCTTTCTCACCGCTGGCTGCAAAAGTGAGTATCAGCGCCCCATCAGCTTCCTCTTCCAGCTTTTGACTCGGATGCCAGGTCCGTTCGCGGATCAGATGACTGATTTCGGCACCGAAACGGACTTTGATCGTCTGGTGTTCTTCATCGATCAGGCCGAAAGAGGTACCAGTCAGGTCGTCAGCGGAAAAGTCTTCTGGAACTTCAAAACGTTCATTGAGAACAGTTACTTGTTCAATGCGATCAATGAGAAAGAGTCGCAAGGCGTCCCTGTTGTGAGCATACCCCCCCAAATAGAGTGCTCCTTCGTAAAAGAGCAAGGTGTAAGGGTCGAAGCGATAAGTTTCAGTGTCGCGTCTTGCGGGCGTATAAGAGAGATCAATACGATACTGGTAGAGTAGTGCCCGACGTAGTTCCTTCAACAGCTCTTTCTTCGCCGCATAATCGCGCTCACCTTGAAACTTGGGCGTTGCGGTCTCAGCAATTCTCTCCAGATGAGCCACGCTGCGTGGCGGCAAGCTCGAACGAATCCGCCCAAAGATAGCATCGAGATCGTCCTGAAAAGGTGTTCCGGACAGAAAACCAAGCTGACCGCGACAGAGGTAGAGAGTCATCAATTCTTCCAGCGAAAAGGTAATCGGCGGAAGTTTTTTATACCCGGTGATGAAGCGGTAAAGCATCCGGCCATCATCTTCAGGGTCAGAAATCAATGGATAGCCGGCATCGCGGATCGCATCCAGATCACGATAAATTGTTCGCCGCGTAACTCCACACTCCTCAGCCAGTTCATCAACCGTTGCCCCGTAGCGTGATTCGAGGATACGAATCACATCGTGCAGTCGTGCTGCCTGGCTGTATTTTTTGGCTGGTTTGCCTGGTTTCTTTTTAGTCTTGTCTTTCATGTTTACTCGCTTATTGAGTGACACTCTGCATTCCTATCTCTGAAATAAAGCAGGGGCCAGTTTATAGAAACTGACCCCTGTTAGCAACTTGGCTGACATTAGAATAGGTATTGTGTCCTACGGCTTCTTGTGTGAGGGGACAGTCCCGGCATCATACGGGGCTGTCCCCGGCGTTAGAGCAGAAAAGGCTGACAGGTCCGACCCCAATGGCTAAACAATGGTAATGTGTCACCGTAACTAAAGGTTAATTGTTCCCCAAACTATCAGTTGCTAAGGGATGAGTAGAACCATACAGTTGGTGGTGTGAAGGACCTTATGACTTATGCTGCCAAGAGCCATGCCCATGAAATCCGAAAGCCCCCGCGTCCCCATGACGATGAGATCGCACTTCTCATCTTCCGTCGCCACGAGTATCGCCTGGGCAGGGTCGCCCTCGAGAATCAACACCTCGTGGTCGACACCGTCTGATTCAAGTTGCTGCCTCAGCGGAGCCACCGTCAATTCGGCTTTTTCCATAAACTGATTGAGAACCTTTTGGTAAAAAGGTTCTCCGAGGATGTCCGGAACTTTCTGGCGGACGTGCAAAAGGATGATTTTTGCGTGGAAAGCTTCAGCCATTTCTGCGGCCCTTTCCACGACCTGCTGAGAACGGAAAGATCCGTCGACCGGTGCTAAGATCAGTTTGATCCCTTTTTTCCCCATATTCACTCCACCGCTGTCTGGACAACGCTTACATGACTACTTTTACTTGTACCTCATGCTCAAGGGATGTCAAACCAGAGCTTGTTCAACTTCATGGCTTGCGAAATATGTATGCAGTATGATTGTGCCTGTCTGATATATTTGAATCCTACAAAGGCAAGGAGGCAATAAAATGAAATCATTTCGAAAAGAACTCTGGTTTGAAATTTCAACCCGGAGAGGTTTTATTAATATCACACCGCAGGTAGATGCCTGCTTGCGTGAAAGTGGTATCGAAGAAGGCTTGATACTCTGTAACTCGATGCACATCACATCGTCTGTTTTCATCAATGATGATGAACGAGGCCTGCACCAAGACTTTGAGCGATGGCTGGAACAGTTGGCACCACATGAACCGCTAACGCTCTACCAACATAACAATACTGGTGAGGACAATGGTGATGGCCATCTGAAACGAACCATCATGGGACGAGAGGTGGTTGTCGCTGTTACGGCAGGGCAACTGGACTTTGGCCCATGGGAGCAGATTTTCTATGGGGAGTTTGACGGGCGCAGGCGGAAAAGAGTGCTTGTTAAAATTATTGGTGAATAACTCTTGGGGAAGTCTGTTTGTCAATGGCAGACAGAGTGCCCACGGAGGGTTGTCATAGGATATACTGAGAGCAGCCCTCAAGACAGGCTATCTACTCAAGCACACTGGACAGACCCCGGTGTAAGAGATACAAGGTGTAAGGAAAACAAGATGTTCACAGACAAAGAGAAAACCGCAAGCTTTGATGTCGATCCACAGCGCGGTTTCACACCATTGTGCCCGAACGAACTGCCAGTCAGTGGCGGTGACGAGATCGTCGATGAGCTTAACCAACAGGCCGGTTACGCTATCTACCGGGTAGCCAGCAAGGAAGACCATCCCGCCACGGCCCCCTGGATGACCACTGACCCGGGCGCGGTCATGACTCCGGTCGAAGGAGATTATCCGAACCTCGATGTCAAATGGCCAGCGCACTGCGTGGTTGGTACCGAGGGCAACAAGTTGAGCCCCGGCCTGCCGGACGAAGACTCCTACAACCTGGTGGTGCGCAAGGGAGTCGATCCGGAGAGGCAGCCATACGGCTCCTGTTTTCACGATCTGGCCTGCACCGAATCAACCGGGGCGATTGAATGGCTACAGGAACGCTTGATTGAGACAGTGATTGTCGGTGGCCTGGCGACCGACTTCTGCATGAAGACCACCGCGCTGCAATTGAGAGAGGCCGGGTTCCGGGTGATCGTGAACCTCGGCGCTTGCCGCAGCGTGAATCTGGCGACCCTCGAAGAGGATCTGGAGCAGATGCACAACGCCGGGATCGAAACCATCCAGAGCGCCAACGAGTTGGAGACCTCTGTCTGACCACAACCGACCGATTCGCCGGGATGAATGTCATGCCACGCAAGGCCTTGATTACATCACTGCTCGATACCGACCTCTACAAACTGACGATGATGCAGGCGTTCTACCATGCGCCGGAGTTTGTCGGGATTGAAGCCGAGTGGAAATTCAACTGCCGCAACCTGACCGGCAACGGCACCGACCTGACTAAAATCCTGCCGGAGGTCAAATGCCAACTCAACCTGGTCTGCGACCTCCGCTTTCGGAAAGACGAGCTTAGCTATCTCGCCAACTTTCCCTTTTTCAAAGCCGACTTCCTCGATTATCTTCGCAGTTTCCAACTCAACCCTGAACACATCTTCACCACGCCGC
>PVMK01124390.1_pt1 | contig 18033 bp, 16 predicted proteins | sample 1853481 | NCBI WGS metagenome assembly PVMK01 (sample SAMN08533507, study PRJNA380276) | Marine sediment metagenome, whole genome shotgun sequencing project. | reverse complement strand
TGGAACGAGTCGTTGTACCCGGAGCAGAGAGTCCCTGTGTCTTCGTTCAGAGCGATCGATGTCTCGCTTTGGGTATGGGAGGATCCTGAATCTCCGCTTGAATCGTTGACCTGTACGTCGATGTCTAAAAGCCTGGACAACCCACTTTCGCGCGGTCGTCCCAATACGTCCAAGCTCTTGCTTGCGGTCGCAGGCAATGAGTAGCTTAGTCTCGAACATAGCGGACATCAACTGGCGCACGATGGGGTTGTCCAGCATGGAACAGTCGACATCATACTCGCCAGCCAGAACGTCCAAATTCTCCATGGGGTTATTCCGATCGCCTGCTCCGGTAGTAGATGCCAGTACGAGCCATATAACTATCACCAGGAAGAAAATGCTTAATATTCGTAACTTGCTTCCCAGCTTCGAGGTAAGTGGTTCGTTAGATATACCGCTAAACATCCAAGACTCCTTCTTCCCGCCGAGGCAGGTGCTCCAATGGGTTCAAGCTTACTTCTATGTTTACTTGTGAAAACAGGCGCCCATAATCAACAAGACTCAATAACGGAAGAGGCGTGAACTCTCTCAAGCATGGCTGCTTGATAACGTTAGCCGTGAGTGACTTACGACACACCACTTGGCTACCAAATCTCAAAGATGGCGGGAAAATCCCCAAATTTAATTGCCACGTATTACAATAGGTGCACAAGCCCGCTGAATTATATCCTACAATTTAAGATTCCAGCCAGTTCACTCCAGACCTATTGGATAGATGCCACGGTCAAAATTACTCGAGCCTTGAGTTGGCATTCAGTCGAGCGACGAGCCTAATCAGGTAGTTTCTTTTTTACTCCGAGCAAGCTAAAATCACCCTGCTTATGTCTATAACGAAAGAATCAAATCCTCAGAGGGTGAATCCATTTGTCTATGGACGTCCTATCCAGAAAAGTGAGCAGTTCTTTGGGCGACGACGGTATTTCTTGTGGATAGGAGATTGTCTGAATGATGTTATCAGGCACCGGCCCCTGGTGATTTCGGGAGCTGACGGATTCGGCAAGACATCCTTTGCCAACCAACTTGTTAGCGCCAGACCGATAAAGGATTTGATTACGGTTCAGATTGAGGCGCATAATATAATGAAGTCCAATCTCAGAGACTTCTTTTGGAGGGTCAGCCAGGCTATCTCCAGTGGCCTGGCAATTGCTAATCAACCCGCACCGCCACTACAAAAACGAATGCTAATCCTGCGGCCCGAACAGGAATTCATGAAGCGATACTGGCGACCTTTGGACGATATCCTGGGAACACGTAAGCTGCTCCTTGTTTTCGACAACATCGATCTGCTTATGTCACCATCTTCTCACGAACCTCGTCACGAGGCAGTACTTGACATAATGAGAAAACTATTTGATGAGTCGAATTCGATTGAGTACCTATTCTTCCTTAGAAACGGGTTGAGGGAAATATTGATAGGCGATCGGGTTTTGTTTGATGCCTTTTATTCAGCTCGTTTATCCAATTTCGACCGTAAAGTAGCATTTGAAATTATACGACAGGCACAACCGATCCGGATTGTCGATAGGGTCGCGTCCTATATTTACGAGTTAACAGCAGGACATCCAAACGACCTGCAGAGACTCTGTCACGCCCTGTTCGAACGAAGTATTGCACTGGGCGTTAGCCACATTACTTTGGCTGACGTGGCAGTTACTTTGTCTACGGATCTGACGCCAGGCGACTTTCAGACCGCTGTCTTTGAACGAAGAAAAATGCTCGAATATCAACTGATTGGCACTTGATTGCAACAGATTACGCAATGGCCGCGAGCAGATTCGGAGTTGTCGAGACTGCGAATCTAGTAGAGAAATCGATAGCCCACTGATCCTCTCTGGCTAACGCGTGACTTGCCTGGTCCGTTGAGAATCGTATGATTAGCATTACGTATGGAAAACGAACGTCGATAACCAGGAGTCGGCTAAGGAAACGAGAACTATGAGTGAGAACGATAAAGATAAACTCCCCATCAGTCCGGAACTGCTAGAGATTCTTCGATGCCCACAAGCGGTCCAGGAGAAAGAGAAGTACGGCGAAGATCCTGGCCGGCTTCGCCTGGTGCACAATACCTGGCTAATATGCGACGATTCAGGCCTCAAATACCCGATTCGAGAAGGCATTCCGGTGATGCTGATCGAGGAGGGTGAAAAGTGGAAGGAGACTCCCGAGGAGGAGTTGCCAGTTCCACCTCCGGCTTGAAACCGGGTGAAATATCGCGCAGGGGGTAGATAAGCGGATGCAATTTCCGCTTATGGCATGTTAGTTGGAGCCTTCCCCAGGCTGCCACATTTGGAGTCGCTCTTATCCCTCCTCACTCCGGGGTTTTCCATTGGTAGATTCTGCCGTAACGCTAGAATAAGAAAGTTGAACCGACGCCACCGGGTTGACGTCGATGCCTGCTTGACTCAAAGCCTTGTAGAGGGCGGTATTCATATGGTCAATTACCCTGCGTTTTTCGATATAGTGCTCTATCCAACAGCGAACGCGGAAGACAAGGGATTCGCTCCCAAATTCGAGCATAAGGGCCTCAATGCGTTTTTCTTTCATGACCCATTCTTCGGCCAGGATGGCTTCGATCATGACCCGGCGTGCCTCCTCGATATCCGTTCCGTAAGGAATGCCGATATGGGTCTGCACACGATATACTGTGCTGGGATCTGAGTAGTTAACGACCAGTCCTTTTCCGATAACTGAGTTGGGGATTGCGACCAGACGGTTGTCTCGGGTCAAAACCCTCGTGCTTCGGAGTCCAATCTCGGTAACATCTCCCCAGGTATCGATATCCAGGATCTCGACCCTGTCACCAATGCTAAACGGTTGGTCGATCATGATTATGAAGCCGGAGATAATATCGCTTAGCGTCTCTTGGGCAGCCAGGGCAACGGCCAGTGTTCCGATGCCAAGTGTTGTTACCAGAGCGCTAGGCTCAATCCCGAAACGCCCGAGAAAAACAATAATAACTACAATCGTAACCATGGCATTGGCCAGGGCTTTAAAGAAGGAGAGGAATTTGTCATCCAGGTCCGTTTCAGTCTTGGACACAACTTCGTCGGCGTACCAGCGAGTGATTCCAGATATCAATCGCAGCAAAGCAAGATAAACCAGGATGAGGTAGATAACAAAGAAAATATTGTTTAGCGATTCCTGCCATCGATCTGTTAAAAAATCGGCCTGTCGTAATGCCAGCTGAAGGCCGGCTACAACTATGGCAATTCTCAAAGGCGTATTGATCGAGCTAACCGCGACGTCATCAAGGGTTGTCTTTGTCTTGCTGAAGTATCGCTTATTGAGTTGGTTTAAAATAAATCCAGCCAGCCAGCTCAGGATCAATGAGCCCACCATGATACCGAGAGCAATGGCCCATCTAGATAGATCTTCTGTCATCGATAATATCCCTCCGTTGTCGACAATATTCCTTTGTTTTAGCCAACAATTCTCATATCACCTCCTGATCACAAGTCAATCGAGGTAAAGGCTCATAATTCTTGTTGGAGACTGGTTCAGCTATAATATGCTACCGAGTCGCGCTTATCAAGGTGCGAGGTTCACCGAGTCCGTCGCTAAAGAAATAAGTTGATTGCCGACCGATATAATTGGGGGAGCGATTCGAGTGTCCGGCAGATCGCCCGGCGGACTGAAGAGTCAAACATCGCCGAAAGAGGAGAGTGCCAGAGTGGAAGAGTTAACGACCCGTCACCAGCACCGGAAAACCCAGCAAGTCAAGAGTCTCATTCAACAAGGGAATCTGGATGACCTCCATACGCTAATTAATGAAATCCATCCCGCTGATATTGCTGATATCCTCGAAGATTTAACTCCGGAAGAGTCACTGGCGGTCTTCGGGCTGCTAACTGACGAGGTAGCTAGCGAAGTACTCGACGAGACACGCGGCCTGGTTCGACAGGATCTAGTCGAAAAAGTTGATGACGAACGGCTGGCTGATCTTCTCGATGAGCTACCGATGGATGATGCGGCCGAGTTCTTGGATGAGCTGCCAGATGATACAGCTAGTCGTCTTCTCGAGCTTATGGAGCCTGAAGAAGCTGAGGAAGTACGCGAGCTCCTCGGGTACGAAGATGAGACAGCCGGTCGCCTAATGACGCGCAATGTGGCTTCACTTAGAAGATATTGGACTGTGGAAGAGTCCCTGGATTATCTTCGGTCGCTGGCCGAGATCGAAGAGGCCGAGACTGTTCACTATCTCTACGTCGTCGACAGAGAGAGCCGTCTTATCGGAGTCGTGCCCATACGCGCACTTCTCCAGGCCACAACCTCAACCACGATCGAATCGATAATGGAAGCGGATGTCATGACCATACCCGTTTCGGCCGATCAAGAGGATCTGGCGGAATCTGTTTCGAAATACGACTTTGTGGCTATGCCGGTAGTAGATGAAGAGAACCATCTTATGGGCGTCGTTACCGTAGACGACGTTCTGGACATTATTGAAGAAGAGGCCACGGAGGATATTCAGCGTCTGGGTGGTTCTGAGCCACTGGCTCAACCCTATTTCGCGGCCTCTGTCGGACAGGTAATCGGCAAACGCCTGGTGTGGCTCATACCCCTGTTTGCGGCCTCGCTGGTCACGGACGCCGTAATCGAAAACTACGCGACGCTTATGGCGACCTTCGTCTCGTTAATGATTTTTATTCCGGTAGTTAGCGGCACGGCCGGAAATGCGGGATCGCAAACTGTGGCAACCATCATTCGAGCCATCGCAGTAGGCGAGGTAAGGCTGGTGGATATTGGACGGACGCTGGCGAGAGAAATGTCAGTCGGTCTGGTAATCGGCCTGGTTCTGGGCGTCATGGGATTTGCCAGAGCATTAATATTCGACTCAGATCCTGGCGTTCCCCTTGTCTTGGCTCTTACCCTTCTTATCGTAGTAATCTGGGCAAATACAGTGGCTACCCTGGTTCCTTTGATTACAGAGCGTCTCAGAATAGATCCGGCGGTCGTTAGCGCTCCAATGATCACTACAATTGTCGATGCGACCGGAATCTTCATTTATCTGGCCTTAGCCACCGCCATCCTATAGAACCTCTAGAATCTAAACATGGCTAAAGGCCGCGACGATCAGCAATTCCCTGAAGAGTTGACATTAGCTCTCCGTTCAGCTGCAGTAGTAACAGTTCTCACGGGTTCAGGCGTTTCTGCAGAAAGCGGTATCCCCACCTTCCGAGAAGCGCAGAGTGGTCTTTGGTCCCAATACAATCCTCAATCTCTGGCTACGCCAGAGGCATTTTATCAAAATCCGCGACTGGTTTGGGAGTGGTACACTTGGAGGCGGGAGCTGATTCAGGAGGCGAAGCCCAATGAAGGCCATGAAAGTCTGCTCACGTTGGAAAAATTCGTCGAGCATTTTAATCTAATTACTCAGAATGTGGATGGTTTGCATCAGCAGGCCGGCAGTAGCGATGTAATCGAGCTCCATGGTAATATCCTCAGGTCCAAATGTACTTTTGACGGTGAAACCTTCTATGACATAGCGCTGCAATCTGATAATCTCCCTGGCTGTCCGTCGTGCGGCAATCTTCTGAGACCGGATGTCGTCTGGTTCGGTGAATCGCTGCCGGCAGATGAATACAAAAGGGCGCTACTTGCCGCTCAAAATTGCGATGTCTTTTTCAGCATTGGCACCTCTGGCGTCGTTCAACCAGCAGCCTCACTTGCTCATGAAGCGCGTCATTATGGATCACTTATCGTCGAAATTAATCTTGACGATACGCCCTTGTCGACCATCGCCGACTTTACAATTCATGGACCATCAGGTACTGTGTTACCTGACTTGATCGATGCCGCTTTTCGCAAATAGAGCACATCCACTGGTTCCAGTCTATACGTCCTCACGATGGGATATGAGTACAGACAAAAATGACGACCGTATTTCTAACGCTTTGTTCCCGCTCTTTCTAATTGGGATATGGTCCATGGTTGATTCGCGCGATAAGAGTATAGGTGTGGCTTACTTATGAGACGAAAGCGAATTCCAATAGGGGTCGTCATCTTTTCGATCGGGGCGATCATGTTGGCATCTTCCTTGGTGTTAAATTACTTGCTGGATAGCGATGGCGATCAGGACAATCTACTGACCGATAGTTTAGCCGAGACGCAGCCCGGTCTCGAGGAGAATGCCAGCTCATCGTTGGGCGTCACAGATTCGGAAAGCGGGCAGGATTCTGTGTCTGGACAAGCGGCAGTTGATGCGGAGAAAGCATCGCCGATCGAAGGTGGGGGTACCAGTTTAGCTGTAGAACCTTCTTCGCCTGTAGTTGTGCATCTGGTAATACCCGATCTTGGTGTGGATACGATTGTCACCGCCGTCAGTTTATTACCGTTAGGGGTGGCCGAGCAAGGTAACTTTCAGTTGCAGAATTATGACCAGGGATTAGATGAATCAGTTGTTATCGAAGGTCTACCGACAGGTCCAGCTGGCGACAGCACGATCGAACCTGGTACCGCATACTACGATCTGCTTAGCGATCTGATCGACCTTGATGATGACGCGCAGATATTTATCTACGATCTGAGCCAAATTCAAGCAAACAACCTCAACCAGCAGATAGCACTTCCGACAAACGGTGAGCCTATCGAAATCCGGCTTGAAGATGCTCATTGGGTGGTCCCTGCCTTCGACAATCAGACGATGATCATTACTTGCTGGCAATGTGGGTTGGATTCTTGGAACATACTATACGTGGAAATACCCCCTGCAAATCAAGAGTCCCCCGAGAGTTGAAGAAAAGAAGTATTTGGCTCCAGCGCTCGTAACCTGTGCCTGTAAGTTGAGCTAGTTATGATTTAGTCAACAGTTCGACCAGAGCGTCCTGTTCGACGACTATAGTAATTTTATGTCAACTATTCTTAGACCTGGGGTGTTTGGCTGCGACAACAATCTACAATCCATGGTTTCCCGACTTTTTCGCAGACACAATATTTGAAGTACTTTAAAAAGTATTGACAGGGCGTTGCTCCTATGATAGGTTTTTTGATATGCCTAAAACACTATTTCTGCAATATTAAGGTCCACCGATGTCACCTGAGATCGATACACTAAACCAGAGCTCTTCGCGCCAGCGAAACATCCTTAACCACCAGGCTATTGAAGACTACCTTAAAACTATCTATATGCTGGAACAAGAGGACAGCCCGGTGAGCACTTCACGAATTGCGAATGCGCGTTCAGTGAAGCCGGGATCGGCGACGAGCATGATCCAGCGTCTTGATAGGTTGAACCTCGTCAATTATGAGAAGCATTATGGTGTGACTCTTACCCCGGCAGGAGAACAAATCGCTTTGGAGGTGATCAGGCACCACCGCCTGGTTGAGCTTTACCTTATCGAAGCCTTGGGATTCAGCTGGGACGAAGTTCACGAACAGGCGGATATTCTTGAACACGTCATCGGCGAGAAACTGGAAGAAAGGATCGCGATGGCTTTGAATTACCCTTCGTTTGATCCACACGGCGATCCTATCCCATCCAAGGAAGGTGTAATCGTAGACGTGGATACCATTGCTCTCTCGGAACTTACGGCCGGAACTGAAGCGGTTATCTCCCGTGTTCCGGACAATGCGGACGGTGATTATCTACGCTATCTGTCCGAGCTTGGACTAATACCGGGCGCACTGTTGCGGGTGATTGAAGTCGCTCCATTTGAAGGGCCGCTTACGGTCGATATCGGAGGGCAGACCCAGATCATAGGATACAGGGTAGCCTCAACAGTCCAGGTGGAAATCGGCATCCGGTAGGTCGTGGTTTGAGGCAACGCGTAGAAAAAGCCGGCCGGGCTACACTCAGACGAGTCCTAGTTCAGTCGCTTCTTTTTTGGCCCACTCTGGCACTGGAGTTACGGCTGCCAGAGGGGGCAGCTCAGCTAAGTTCTCAGGCGTTGGATCAAAATTCAGTTCGCTGCTTAGACGCTTGACGACCGTTTTAAGGACTTGCACCCTGGCAAATCGCTTGTCATTCGCGGCTACAATGGTCCAAGGGGCTCGAACCGTGGTCGTCTTGATCAACATGTCTTCGACGGCTTGTTCGTAGGGATCCCACTTTTCCCGGTTACGCCAATCTTCTTCGGTCAACTTCCATCGCTTATAAGGCGTCTGGTTGCGGGACTCGAACCTAGCTAACTGTTCTTCCTTGCTCAGATGCATCCAGAATTTAAGAATTATTGTTCCGAATCCAGCAAGCTGTCGCTCAAAATCTTGAATCTCTCGATAAGCCCTCTGCCACTCTACGGGCGTACAGAAGCCTTCAACACGCTCGACCATAACGCGCCCATACCAACTTCTATCGAAAATGGCAATTTGACCCCTTATCGGAAGACGACGCCAGAAACGAAACAAGTAGTGCTTCTCTGCATCGTCTCCTTTAGGTACAGCGATAGGAAGAACGACGTAACCCCGGGGATCGAGTCGCTCTGTGAGACGCTTTATGGCCCCACCCTTTCCGGCCGCATCCCATCCTTCGAATACCATAACCACAGGTCTCTGTTGCTGATAAACTTGATATCCAAGAGCCCTAAGTCGCGTTTGGTATTTGTCCAGCTTACGACGGTATGCCTTCTTACTCAGACGCTGATTAAGGTCGACAATCTCAAGCATTTCGGGAATCTCCTACTTGTTCAACGGTCCATGGCGGAACGCATTGGGCTTTAATTAGCGATTTCACTCTTCTTCCTCCAAATCCCCGATCTGGTCCTGAGTCTCGAGTGTACGCCGGGACATATTTAGAGCCGCTCCCTTCTCCAAATCGCTGATCTCGGGCCAGCGAGTAGGCTCTAACTCCAGAGTTCGCTCGAGAGTTTCGATTATTTTTCGAAGAACGGCGTAAATGCGATAGTGCTTATTCGTCGCCGGTATCACCGTCCAGTTCGCATGATCTGTATTGGTGTTGGCCAGCATGTCCTTCACGGCTGCCAGATATTCGTCATACTTTCGGTGATTCTCCCAGTCCTCGGCTGATACCTGCCAGGCTTTCGCCGGATCCTGGCTCAGTAGCATAAACCTTCGCAACTGCTCTTTCCGAGAAATATGCAGCCAGAACTTCATGAAGATACAACCGTCGTCTGATAGTGTTTGTTCGAATTCGTTGATCTCCTCATAGGCCCGGATCCAATCGGGCATTGGTGTAAGAGCCTCCACACGCTCGACCAATACCCGGCCGTACCAACTGCGATCGAATATGGCCATCTGTCCGTGGCGTGGGATCTTCATCCAGAATCGCCAAAGCCAGGGCAACTTCATCTCGTCAGTCCTCGGGGCTTGGATGGCATAGGTTTTGAATCCTCGCGGATCAAGCCGTCTTGTCAGGTCTCTTATTGTGGTCCCCTTCCCTGCCGAATCCCAACCCTCGAAAACAATAATCGAAGGCAATCCCGCATCGAAAGCCATCTTTTCCAGATCGTATAAGCGCTGGTGCTGGAATCGGAGAACCTCCGCGGATGCCTTTTTTGAGAGCGATAGAGAAAGATCAACCTGATCGAGCATCGATTGATTCTCCTTGGAAAAAAACAAGACTTCTTATCAAAACAGCCAGGTAAAGCATATACAGAATACCACCGCTCTGTCAACGACCCAAGAGAGCCAGGCCACATCAGAGAACTTCGGACAGCAACAGGAAATATGAAAGCCGCCAGTATAGATCCGGCAAACTCCGATGATGGCCTCCTTTTAACAATCGCAGGCGCTTTCGTGCATCCTTCCAGGTGCAAGAACTCGAGGGGCAAGAGGCACACGATAAGCCAGGTTGGCCTCGGCCGTGACGACTTTTTACACGACAATCAGTGATGCCGGATCGTTGTCGAACAGGAAAGTTGGTTTTATGTCTTGATTGATTATTCTTTAGGTATAGACTAGTAGAGAAGCAAACAGTGTTTGACGGGTATCCCATTGGACAATTTGCTTCTCTTTAAGTGTTTCGCCACGCATACATTATCCGTCAAAAGAAGTTTGGCGAAACACTAGGTTGTAATGGTCAAATTGAAACCCAGCGACGTGCAGCTCGCAGCTCGAGAGCTAGAAGGCGTAGTAAATCGAACACCTGTGCACACGTCGCGTACTCTAAACGACCTCACGGGAAACAGCATGTTCTTCAAATGCGAGAATTTCCAGAGGGTCGGCGCCTTTAAATTTAGGGGGGCTTACAACGCGATTTCTAAGCTGGGGAGCTCTCAGAGAGAGGCCGGCGTAATCTGCCACTCAAGTGGCAATCACGCTCAAGGTGTGGCCCTGGCTGGCCAAATTCTGGGTGTAAAAGCGGTGGTGGTCATGCCGGACGATGCCCCGCGCGTAAAACGAACGGCAACTGAAGGTTATGGAGCAGAGGTAATCCTTTGCCAGGCAATCGAGAGAGAGTCGGTCACAGATAGACTTATTCGCAGCAGTGGATACACCCTCATCCACTCATACGACAACGACGACATCATCCTTGGCCAGGGAACGGCCGCCTGGGAATTGTTAGAGGAAGTACCCGACCTCGATTATCTCTTCGTTCCGGTCGGTGGCGGAGGGCTTATCAGTGGCACTTCGCTGGCAGTTGCCGCCTTAGAACCATCGTGCCAGGTGGTAGGCGTCGAACCAGAATTAGCGGCCGACGCCCAGAGATCTTGGCGTACAGGAAAGGTCCACATACTGGATGACGTCCCGAACACCGTAGCCGATGGCCTTCGCCTACGCAATATTGGCCAGCGCAACCTGGACATCATGACAAAATACGTCGCAGACATGACAACAGTTGGCGAGGCAGAGATCGCCGCCACATTGCTCTTTCTATGGCAAAGAATGAAAATTATCGTCGAGCCAAGCGCCGCTGCTGCCTTTGCACCAATCTTTACTGGCAATTACAGCCTAAGCGATAAGCGCGTGGGTGTGATTCTCAGCGGAGGCAACATTGATCTTCTTAACCTGCCAGACGATCTCCTGAGCCTCTTTAGACAAATCCCGTTATCAGAGTGACCGTTCGCGCTGTTCGATCAATGAAAAGTATAGGCTTATAACACATCCATAAATCGATGCAGCATGGTGAATTAAGGCAGGCAATTTGTGGCACGATGAGGCCAAGATTCTTATAGTTGGAGCAAAGGGAGGAATAATGGACTCAGGACAGCTTATCGAACGAGTCAGGGAAGATGGAGTTATTTTCATCAGCCTACAGTTCACGGACATTCAAGGAACGGTTAAGAGTGTCTCGATCCCGATTAATCATCTAGAAGAAGCTCTTGAGCGCGGGATCTGGTTTGACGGTTCATCGATCGAAGGGTTCGCTCGAATTCAGGAAGCGGATATGTTCTTGAAACCGGACCCGGCGACTTATGCTGTGTTGCCCTGGAGCAGCCCGGAAAGAAAGCGAGCGCGTCTGATTTGCGACGTGTACGGAACCGATAACCAGCCGTTTAAGGGCGATCCTCGATCGGTGCTGAAACGGGCAACAAATAAGGCCGCCGCAATGGGCATGTTCTATAACTGTGGACCAGAAGTTGAGTTTTTCCTGTTCGGCAGCGATCAAGGAAGTACTGAACCCGTTCCCCATGATGTCGCTGGATATTTTGATTTTTCACCTCGCGATAAAGCCCAGTTAGTCAGATCAGATATCGTTAGAGCTCTGGTGGACCTGGGAATCGATGTGGAAGCCTCCCATCATGAGGTAGCTGCTGGACAGCATGAAATTGATTTTGAATACGCCGATGCGGTCACGGCCGCCGACAATGTCATGACCTTTAAATACACGGTTAAGGCCATTGCTGCCACTCATGATTTACTGGCCACTTTTATGCCAAAACCGCTCATCGGCATTAATGGCTCTGGAATGCATACCCACCAGAGTATCCAGGATGCAAGTGGTAAGAACCTGTTCTACCATCCTGATGGACAAGCCAAACGTTCCGAGTTGGCCCAATATTTCATCGCCGGTCAGCTTGAGCACGCGAATGCCTTGGCTGCGATAGTAGCGCCGACTGTAAACAGTTATAAGCGCCTCGTACCGGGTTACGAAGCCCCGGTCTATGTCTGCTGGGCGCAAGTCAATAGATCGGCCCTAATTCGCGTTCCTCGATATTCAGAAGGACGAGAGGAATCTACTCGTGTGGAACTGCGTTGTCCTGATCCGAGCTGCAATCCCTACCTTGCTTTCGCAGCAATGTTAGAGGCAGGACTTGATGGTTTTCAGAACAAGACCGCCCTGCCCCCGCCCGTTAGTGACGATGTTTACGAATACTCTCAATCAGATCTCGACGAACGGGGCATCGGTCTTCTACCAGGCACACTGTTTGAATCGCTGGAGGCTCTAGCCGCTGACGACATCGTAATTGGGGCTTTGGGCGACCACGTCTATGATGTCTTTCACCGGGCTAAAGTTGCCGAGTGGGAGGAGTACCGCCTACAAGTGACGGATTGGGAACGCAAAAGATATCTCGAAATTCTCTAGCCAGCCAAAGAGGTTGACCGGCGCTGACCAGGGACAGAACTGACGCGAGATCAATAATCAAATATCTTTAATTTAGATGTCACTTGAATCAGCCAGAATCAAAATTGTGTAAAGCAGTTAACACCAAGACCGTCTTGACTACACATTTGGCTTATGCTAGAGTGTTCGCTGGTATCGATTGGCAAAGACTTAAATCATACGAGATCCATCTTCAGGAGTTGCATGAATGATCAAGTCTAGAGGAATCCACGGAAAGGCACGTTCTGGCGATGGTGCCAGTGCGCCTTGTCGTGGTGCGTCTACAGCCCGATGCTGACTTAACATAAAATTGACAGCGCGAGGCCGCAGAGCACCACGAGTGCCTGCGGCTTTTTTTGTTCTACAAACTGCCAACTACAAAGCTAGAACATGAAAGAGCGCAGGCGAATGGCGCGATGCCAATCGTATGTGTTCTTTTTTTGATCAGGTTCAGATCTGCAGCAAGTTATAGTCAGGTAGTTTGAGAGTTAACGAAATCGAAATGGCAAGGGATCGACAATGATAGACACAGTGATATTTGATGTTGGTGGAGTTTTGGTACGGTCTGCCGGTCGGGAGAATCGAAGGAGATGGGAAAACAAATTGCATCTTGAGGAATGGGAATCTGAGGAGATCGTGTTCAACAGTCAAATGGGTACGAAAGCTCAGCTTGGTCAGATATCTGAACGGGAATTATGGCTCTGGGTAGCTGAGCGTTTGAATCTGACCTCGGAGGATCTAGAGGTTTTTCGGAACGACTTTTGGGCTGACGATCTGGTCGATAGCGTTCTTGTTGAATTGATAAAAGAACTTCGTCCAGATTATCAGACAGCCATCATCAGCAATGCGACCGAATCGTTGCGGACCAACCTTGCCAAAACCCACGAGATAGCCGACGTATTTGATCTTATCGTCTGCTCCGCTGAAGAGGGAGTCATGAAACCTGACCAGGAGATCTACTTGAGAACACTAACACGGCTAAACCGGCCGGCAATCGATTGCCTATTCATCGACGATACTGAAGAAAATGTTAACGCCGCTCGTGCTCTGGGAATCAAGACAATTCACTTTAATTCCGACGTCAATATGTCAATGGAGTTTCGAAATCTAGGCGTCGGTCCAGGAGGAATAAGATGAGTCAGTCATCCGATAAACCAAATAAAGAAACTTACGTTAGCAAGATCGAAGAATTGAAATTGAATCGAAACGGTAGATCTAAGATGGAGTTGGCAGAGATGATTTCGCTAGATATTGAGAAGAAACCTGAGTTAGCTGAGAAGTTTATTCTTCGTCCAGGATCGATGGACGATGTTGAAAAAGCCTTTGCCCTTTTTGAGGCTTGCTCCAAGCACATGATCGGAAAGTCAGAAACGACGCTTTCGCACCTACGCAGTGAGTGGACGTCGCCTGGTTTTAGCTTAGAGAGATCAGTGCGTGTTGTTGAGTCATCTGCGGGCGAGCTCGTAGGCTATATCGAGGTTTGGGACACCCACTCTCCGCCAGTGAGCGTTTGGGTTTGGGGTCGTGTGCATCCCAAATTCGAAGACCAGGGCATCGGAACCCAACTGATGCAATGGGCCGAAACCCGGGCCAGACAAGCGATAGACAGGGCGCCGGAGAAGGCGCTCGTTGTAATGCGCTCAGGAACTTTCAGTCATTATGATCCCGGCCGAAATCTGTTGATTGACCAAAACATGACGTTCGTTCGGCACTTTTTCACGATGGCCATCGAATTCGAACAGAATCCAAAGAGCGCCATCTGGCCAGACGGCATTACCGTGCGGACGATGAATGGTGAAGAAGAGTTCCGAGATGTTGTGCTCGCCGATAGGGACGTATTTAAGGATCACTGGGGTTTCGTCGAGCAACCGTTCGATGAGGAGTACGATCAGTGGCTCCATTTCATCCGAAACGACGACAAATTCGACCCAACTCTTTGGTACCTGGCCATGGACGGGGACGAAATTGCGGGTATTTCCTTGTGCCGGGAGGAGAGTGACGAGGATCCCGACCAGGGATGGGTCGATGTTCTGGGTGTTCGCCGTCCCTGGCGAAGAAAGGGCCTGGGCCTTGCTCTACTCAATCATAGCTTCGGAGAACTTTGGAGACGAGGAAAGAAGAGTGCTGGATTGGGTGTTGATGCATCAAGTTTGACAGGCGCGACCGGCCTCTATGAGAAAGCAGGAATGAGAACTATACGTCAATTTGATTTGTATGAGAAGGAACTTCGCCCGGGAAAAGATCTGACCAAACAAGCACTGTAGCTTCGGACTATGTATAGGTGCGTAATGCCCGCTGGTTCGGACCAGTTGCTCAGTAATATTTAACCGGCTAGTTCCCAACGACTTGTTCCCTACAAGAGGAATAGACAATGAATCGGACGACAGGTCTAGCACTAAAAATGGACTTCGCCTATAAGTTCTTTGGTAATCCGAACAAGCATAACGGGATACCCTGGAAGAACGGTGAACAGAGTGAAAACGGCAAAAGCAATAAGGCGATGACGGTTGCTGTGGATCACCTGACGTTCGACGTAAGCCGGGGAGAAAACTTTGGCGTTCTGCCTCCAGACGGTGGTGGTAGATGCAGCCTGAATTGGCCAACAACAGATCTCGCTTTGGTAATGATTCCTGGTGGTCTTTAGATCTTCGGGCAAGACAAGCTATACGACAAACGCAAGGGCAAACTGGCTCGAAACGGCTAATTAAGAAAGGGGACTGAATCTCGAAACAGACTTCAGTCCCCATATATCTTGGCCGGAAATCGGTTGTAGGGATAACATTTGTTGACCTGACTTTCTCTAATACCCGGTGACTTGCTAGAAACCTGCTTATTAATTGTGAAGCCCCTAGACCGCATCCTCAGCCCTATCCTCAAATCCTCCATCGCATTCTGGGGGAAGCGCCGGCTGCCTGAGACCACGGGCCGAAAATACGTCAAAGGGTTGGAAGGACCTGTCCAAATAAGACGCGATGAATGGGGGATACCGCACATCAAGGCCAGTGGAAGGAGTGACCTCTTTTTTGCCCAGGGATTTATTCACGCTCAGGACCGTCTGTGGCAGATGGAGATAAACCGGCGGACTGCCAAGGGCACTCTGTCCGCTATCCTCGGTCCGCTGGCTCTGGATACTGACAGATTAACCCGCACACTGGGTTTTTCACACATCGCGAAAGAGACTTGGAGACAATCGAGCGAGAAGGTGCGCTCTGACCTGTTAGCTTATACTGCAGGCGTAAATGCCTACCTCGAAAATGGTTTCGCACTTCCGATTGAGTTTTCACTGTTGAGACACCGTCCCGAACCCTGGGAACCAATGGATAGCGCGGCATTTGCGAGGCTGACAGTTTGGTCACTTTCTCATGGTAGCGCGGGAGAATTAACTCGTGCCCGTGTTCTTGAGAAGGTGAATCGCGAAACTGCCAGGGAGCTTGAGCCCTTCTACCCAGATGAAAACCCTCTCACGGTTCCTCATGGAATCGAGTTCAACAGGCTGGAGATGGATGGAATGCTGGAGGCGGCTTCAGGTCCTTTCCTTTCGCGCGGGTTTGAGGGTAGCGGTAGAGGGAGCAACGGCTGGGTCGTGTCCGCTCAGCGCAGTGCAACCGGTCACGCGATTCTGTGCAATGATGTACATTTACCGGTTACGACACCCTCTCTATGGTATTTCAACCGGCTTCGACTGCGACCAAGCTCACGAGACATCACTGGTCTCCAGGTTGAAGGTATTTCGCTGCCGGGAATTCCATATGTGCTCGTCGGACATAATGACCACATAGCCTGGGGAGCGACCCTGTCCTTTGTTGACTGCGAGGATTTATTTGTTGAAAGACTCAAACCGGATCAGGAATCACTTTATCAGTATAAGGGTGAGTGGATCGAGGCTGATGTTCGCCAGGAAGTCATCGAGATCAAGGGTGAAGAATCTCACGTTGAGCAGGTGATATCAACACGTCACGGACCGCTTGTTTCCAAGGTGCTAGAAGGTTCCGAGCATGCCCTGGCCCTCCAATCAACGGCCTTAGAGCCCAATGAAGGATTTGATGGATTCGCCTATCTTAATGAGGCTCGAAACTGGGACGAATTTGTGGAGGCCGTCCAGAGAATTGAGAGCCCATCACTTAATCTGCTCTATGCCGATAAAAAAGACAACATCGGTTACTATGTCAGCGGCAAAGTGCCTATCAGAGCTAATGGCCTGGGAATGGTTCCGGCACCGGGTGGAATGGGGAAAATGAGTGGATCGGTTATGTGCCATTCGAAAAGATGCCCCACGTGCTCAACCCCCAAGATGGTTTCTTGGTTACCGCCAACAACCGCATTGTCGACGATAGCTATCCCTATCATCTTGGATCCCTGTGGATGAATGGTTACCGGGCCCGCCGGATCAGAGATCTTATTCAGGAAAAGAAGCAGATCTCGGTTAGTGACTGCATGCGTTTCCAAATGGATCTATCCTCTATCCCTGGCCAGCAAGTTGTGAAAGCCTTGGAGATATCACGACAACAGATGAGGACGCTAGTCACAGCGCTGAACCTCTTGCGGCAGTGGGATGGCAGGCTCGCCGGATAGTCCGGCGGGGCGGTTTATCAGGTCTTCCTGGCGACTATTACACGGGAAATTCTTAATCCGCTCCTCGGAACCACCTTAACCAACGATTATCTTGGAACAGGGCCTCACCCTGTCCTTGTCCCGATAACGGAGTTTCATGGCCAGTGGCTCCCGGTTCTCCTCAGAGCCTTGACGAACCCAGCCTCAGAATTGTGGGAGGGGCCGGGCAGACGTCAGGAGCTCATTCAACTGTCTCTCGCCGGTGCGGTACTACAGTTACGAAGAAAATTTGGAGACGACATCTCGAGCTGGAGCTGGGGCCGCTTGCACCAGATATCTTTCGACCACGTTATGGCCCAGAGACCACCTCTGGCTGACGTCTTCAGTCTCGGTCCTTTTCCAATCGGCGGCGATACAAATACGGTGCTTCAGACCGCCGCGGATCCTACAGATCCGTCAGGAATCACGGCCGTCGCTCCATCCTATAGGCAGATTATCGAGCTTGGAGATCCTGGCTCGGGAGTCGCCATGTACGCGCCTGGCCAGTGGGCTGGCTGGGAAGCCCCACTTACGGAAATATGTTGGCATCCTGGCTCGAGGGTAAGTATTTCCCGATGACTTTCAAACCCTTTTCCGCAGATGTCACCCCCTCGAGCGAGCTCTCGCTGGTTCCACCGATCGAAAACAGCAGTCTTGGTTCTTGATCTAGCCCGTTTTTTTTGGACCAAACGTTGAGGGAAATGGGCCATTCTCATTTGTAATTAACGTTCTGTTAATGTATCATTTAGATCTGCACAAAAACATCTGATAATGGGACAGATCATTGGAATTACAACAAGGGTTTTATCTACCTTCCTGTCTCCTGGAGCCATTTTTTTCGACTTCCCGCATTATCCAATATGGACACGTACTGACCTCAAGGAGGTGACTGCGGTAAAGAAATCCGGCCAGAACAATTAAGTATTCCCTGCTTGATTAATATTGGTTTGTTATCCGATATGGAG
>PVMK01128612.1_pt1 | contig 18036 bp, 16 predicted proteins | sample 1853481 | NCBI WGS metagenome assembly PVMK01 (sample SAMN08533507, study PRJNA380276) | Marine sediment metagenome, whole genome shotgun sequencing project. | reverse complement strand
CTGCTCCAAGAACCAAGTTGATTCCGACAAGATCGCATCTGTGCTTGGCGAATCCGGCTACGTCGAAGCCTCGTCGCCGGAGACCGCAGACGTCGTGATGGTGAACACCTGCGGGTTCATTGAAGATGCCAGGCGGGAGTCCGTCGAGACGATCCTTGAACTGGCTGATGCAAGGAAGCCGGACGCCAAACTCGTGGTCATGGGATGTATGGCCCAGCGCTACGAGTCGGAGCTCGCCGCTGCGCTCCCGGAGGCAGACGCTGTGATCGGCCTCGACCGGTACCCCGAACTCGTCGACGAGCTCGACGCCATGACGGGGTGGCAGCCGATCTCGATCTCTGGCGTCAAGCGGTCGCACATGGACATCCTCGAGGTGGTCAATCGCCCGACACCCTCAACGCCCTTTGCGTACGTCAAGGTTGCAGAAGGCTGCAACAAGACGTGTTCATTCTGTGCCATACCGCTGATCCGTGGGAAGCAGCGATCTCGCGCGGGTGCGGGGATCCTCGCCGAGATCGAGGGTCTGGTAGCGGGTGGCGTTCAAGAGATTGTTCTCGTCGCACAGGATCTTGCAGCGTATGGAAGGGACAACGGCGCTGGCAGCATCGAGAAGCTCGTTGAAGACGCCGCAGATGTCGCTGGTCTGGGGAGGCTGCGTTTGTACTACTTGTATCCCCGGGAGATCCGGCAGGGTCTTATCGATGTGATGGCCGGCCACGACACGATCGCGAACTACTTCGACCTGTCGCTCCAGCACGCCTCACCGACCCTGCTGAGGTCGATGCGCCGGCCCGGCAGTGGATCCAGCCATCTCGAACTCATCGAGCGGATCAGAACCGCTGCGCCTGATGCTGCCACGCGCTCATCCTTCATCGTCGGTTATCCGGGCGAGACCGAGGAGGACTTCAACCATCTTGTCGATTTCCTGACCGAGGCGAGGCTCGACTGGGCTGGTTTCTTCCCGTTCTCACGCGAAGAAGGCACCCATGCTGCGACGCTGCCTGATCAGATTCCCGCTGACGCCATTTCCGAGCGGCTCAGACGCGTGCAGCGGGTTCAAGATGACATCACGGCCGAGGCGAACGCGGGGACCGTTGGGTCAACGCTCGCCATCCTTGTGGACCAAGTGGAAGACGGGCAGGCCGTGGGTCGATCGTATAGGGAGGCGCCGGAGATAGACGGAGTCATCTTGCTTGACTCCGGTCAGCCTGGTGACTGGGTTACAGCCGACGTGGTCGGTACGTATGGCACGGACCTCACTGCACGGGTGGTGAAATCATGATCGTCGAAACCCTTGCCATCGGCACGGAGTTACTTCTTGGCCAGATCGTCAATACCAACGCATCGAGCATCGCTGCCAAGCTTGCAGACTCCGGGCTGATGCACCTCGGTCAGGCTGTCGTCGGTGACAACGAGGTGCGGATCGAGCGGGCGGTTCTTGCTGCGGCCGACCGGTCAGATGCGCTGATCATCACCGGTGGTATCGGGCCGACGCAAGACGACATCACGAGGGAGGCGGTCGCTTCGGCGGCTGGCGTTCCTCTGGTCTTCGATGCGCTCTATGCGGAGTCGATGCGAGAGCGGTCGATCGCCCTCGGGAGAGACTTCCCTGAGTCGAACCTGCGCCAGGCGTACCGCCCAGAGGGTGCCGTGGTGATCGACAACCACAAGGGCTCGGCTCCCGGATTCCGTGTTCAGGTCGGTGATTGCTGGGTTATCTGCCTTCCCGGCGTCCCTGCAGAGATGTTGACGATGTTGGACGACTCCGTCATGCCGTTCCTGATCAGCTTGTCCGGTCACAGCGGGGGAGTGGTGGTCAGCCGCATGATCCGAAGCTGGGGAATCTCTGAGGCGCGAGTGGGAGAGATGCTCGATGACCTGTTCCACGGATCCGAGAATCCGACGGTCGCGTTTCTCGCGTCCGCCGGTGAGATCAAGATCAGGCTCACCGCCGCGGCCTCAAGCGACGAAGAGGCCTACGGCTTGATAGAGCCTCTCGAAACGGAAGTACGCAAGCGCCTCGGGGATCGCGTGTTCGGTGTGGACGAAGAGACGATCGAGAAGGTGATCCACGAGAGGTTGCTTGAACTGGGATGGACGATCGGTTCTGCCGAGTCCGCTACCGGTGGCCTGATCGCTCGCAGGCTCACGATGCTGGGCGGCACAAGTGCGACCTTCCGTGGCTCACTCGTTGCGTATGCGACCGACCTGAAGCTCAGCGTTCTCGGCGTCGATCCGAAGGTCATCGAGGAACACGGTGTGGTGTCGGAGGAGACAGCAGCATCGATGGCACGAGGCGCCAGAGGAGTGCTCGGCGTCGATGTTTCTGTCGCTGTCACGGGCTCCGCTGGCCCCTCGAAGCTTGAGCAACCCGTCGGAACGATGATCGTCGCTGTTGCAACACCGAAGACCGAGTTGGTGAAGACGTACATGATGCCTGGTGCGCGTGAACGGATCCGGGCATACACCGCTACGGCAGCGCTCCACCTCGTCAGGTCAGCGCTCGACCAGGCCTGATGGCGAATCATTTCCTCGCGGTCGACGCATCGGACGAAGACCGACACCGCCTCGCCACTGTTCTTGGCGACGTCGGAGCATCTGACGTGATCCCCGGTCGGAGAGTTCCGATCGACAACTGGCACATCACGGTTCGGTTCCTTGGCGACATGACCGATCTGCAGGTCGAGACGCTGATGGGCAGACTCGACGAGACATTGGCTGTCGAACCGGGGAGGGTGTGGCTCGATGGTATCGGTGCTTTCCCGAAGCCCTCAAAGGCGAGCGTCGTCTACTGCTCCGTCGATGACCCGCAAGGCTTGCTTGACCGTGTTGCGGGTCTGTGTGAGGAGGCATCGCTCGATGCGGGACTCGAACCGGAGGACCGCCCATTCAATCCCCATCTCACGCTATCGCGTGTCAGGCCCCAGGTGGACCTTCGCCATGCGCTTGCCGGCATCGATCCGTTCCGTATCCCACTCGATGTAGCGGCGGTAACGATGATGCGCACGAGATCGGTTCGCGGGGGCGTGACGTATGAACGACTCGACAGGATCGCCCTCTAGCACCGCGCTGGGTAGGGTCACCGAATGAGTGCAAAGTCCGAGTCCGGTGCAGATGATGTGGTCGCTCTTCGAGTGGTCGACTCTGACAACGTGAGAGCCATCATCGACCTTTCGGTGTCGGAAGCTCAGGCGGACTTCGTTGCTCCCAATGTCTGGTCACTGGCTGAGGCGTATGCAGCCGACCACGTATGGGTACGGGCGATCTACCGAGGTGAGGAGCCTGTCGGTTTCATCATGCTGTCGGATGATGAAACCCAGCCCAGGTACTACCTCTGGCGGTTCATGATCGACCAGAGGTTCCAGGGCAAGCGATACGGAGCGGCAGCCATGGAGTTGCTGCACGACTACGTGCGAACGAGACCGGGCGGCGACAAGATCTTCTTGTCCTACGTTCCGGCTGATGGAGGCCCAGAGACGTTCTACAAGGGACTCGGCTACGTGGACACAGGCCGCATCGACGAAGGCGAGAGAGAAGCCGTGCGAGACCTCACCCGATAGTGGTCGAGGTCAGAAGTCAGAAGTCAGAAGTCAGAAGTCAGACCAGGCGCCAACACGATGCTGGTCCGTGGTCCGTAGTCCGGTTCTGGCATCTGTGGTCTGTTGTCTGAGGTCTTCCGCCAATCCTCGCAATCGAACATGTGTTCGGGTATGGTTTCTCCAGACATTCCACGATTCTGTCATAGGCCTCTCGTACTGTGACACTCACACAAGCAAAGGGACTCCGACATGACAGCATCAGACGAAGACAAGGCAAAGCCCGACAAGGCGAAGAACCTCGACACGGCGATGTCCCAGATCGAACGGCAATTCGGCAAGGGCGCCATCATGCGACTCGGTACGGATGAGATTCGCCAGATCGAGTGCATCCCCACAGGTGCGCTATCGCTTGACCTTGCACTCGGCATAGGCGGTGTGCCACGTGGTCGGGTCGTGGAGATCTTTGGTCCCGAATCATCCGGCAAGACAACCCTCGCACTGCATATCGCCGCTGAGGCACAACGGAACGGGGGCACCGCAGCGTTCATCGACGCCGAGCATGCGCTCGACCCTATCTATGCGAGAGCCATCGGCCTTGATATCGATGAGCTTCTCATCTCACAGCCTGATACGGGCGAGCAGGCGCTCGAGATCGCAGACATGCTGATCCGCTCCGGAGCACTCGATGTGGTCATCATCGACTCCGTTGCAGCCCTGGTACCACGTGCCGAGCTTGAGGGCGACATGGGCGATGTCCACATGGGCCTGCAGGCACGGCTGATGTCCCAGGCGCTGCGCAAGCTCGCTGGGACGATCAATAGGTCCAACACAACGGCGATCTTCATCAACCAACTTCGTGAGAAGATCGGTGTGATGTTCGGTTCGCCCGAGACCACGCCGGGAGGTCGTGCGCTCAAGTTCTATTCCAGCGTGAGGATCGACATCCGCAGGATCGAAGCGATCAAGGTGGGGACCGAGAACATCGGGAACAGGGTCCGCACCAAGATCGTCAAGAACAAGGTGGCCCCGCCGTTCCGTCTGGCAGAGTTCGACATCATGTTCGGGGAAGGTATCTCGCGCGAAGGAAGCCTCATCGATGTCGCTGTCGAGCATGGCATCGTGAACAAAGCCGGTGCCTGGTACACCTATGACGGGGATCAGCTCGGACAGGGTCGGGAGAAGGCGAAGGACTATCTACGTCAGAACCCGCAGCTGTCGATGCAGCTCCAGGACGAGGTGCTCCGTGCGGTCGGTGTGATCGTCGACGACGAGGCCGGTGTCGAAGCAACCGTCGAGGCCGCTGCTGAGGAAGCCATCGAAGGTGACGCCAGCGCCGATCCAGATATCGAATAGCTCCGTTCCGCCCGCGAGTTCAAAGATTTGCAGTTTTCGCGTTCCGGCGCGGCGTGTGATGAGGTAGCATCAGTGTCACAACACACACACCAACACTGAAACAGAACCGACAACGTGAACAAGACGAAGCGAGATATGAGCTGAGCGAGGGCTATCCCGGTGGGACAGCCCGATAGCAGAACCAGCGATAGTGACATATGCCGTGTGTGTGCCGAGTCCTTGTGGCTCGGCACCGTCGTTTACGGAATCGGGGGGACGAGGACATCGTGGAACAGATCACCGACCTGCTGATCCCTGGGGTACTGATCGCAAGCATCTTCTTCGGAGGCCTGCTCGTGGGTCGCAGGATGGCGAGGCAGCCGATGGCGCCCGACGAGGTAATGGCGGAGGCTCGCATCGAGGCGCAGCGGATACTTGCTCGGGCCGAGGAAGAGAGCCGGGCCAAGGCGGAGGCGTACCGCGACAGGGAAGAGGCGACGCTTGGGCATCGCAAGGTCGAAATCGGTTCTGCTGAAGATCGAATACATCAACGCTCCGAGACCCTTGAGCAGAGAGCTAGCAACCTTGCCCAACGCGAGGAGCTCATCATCGAGAAGGAACGCGAAGCCAGCGAGGCGTCGGCGAAAGGAGCCCGAATCGCCGAGGATGCGCGCTTGGAACTCGAGTCCTTGGCCGGTTTCGACAGCAAGGCTGCGAAGGAAGAACTCCTTCAGAAGGTCGAAGATGAGGCTCGGCGAGACGCCATGGTGCTCGTCCGCGACATGGAGACAAAGGCGAGAGAGGAAGCCGACCGCCGCGCGCGGCGGATCCTCGCCACCGTCATCCAGCGAGTTGCATCGGATGTGGTCTCGGAGGCGACGGTGTCTGCCGTAGCGATCCCGTCTGACGACATGAAGGGCAGGATCATCGGAAGGGACGGGCGCAACATCCGGTCCTTCGAGTCTGTCACTGGCGTGGACCTCATCGTGGACGACACTCCTGAGACCGTCAGCGTCTCAACGTTCGACCCGGTACGCAGAGAGGTCGCAAGGCGAACGCTTCAACGGCTTGTCGATGATGGTCGGATCCATCCGACGTCGATCGAGGAGGCGTATGAGAAGTCCAAGGATGACGTCGAACAATCGATCAGGGACGCAGGCGAGTGGGCGATGCTCGAGGTCGGTATCAATCGCCTGCACCCCGAACTGACGACACTCATAGGAAGGCTCCGGTATCGGACCAGCTACGGACAGAACGTCCTCGACCACCTTGTCGAGTCGGCCCACATCGCAGGGATGCTGGCGGCGGAACTCGGTATCGACGCTGATGAGTCGAAACGTGCAGCCTTCCTCCACGACATCGGCAAGGCCGTGAGCCATGAGGTCGGTGGCTCGCATGCGCTGATCGGAGCCGAGATCGCCCGAAGGTTCGGCGAAGAACCGGCGATCGTCCACGCCATAGAGGCGCATCACAACGAGGTCGAACCGCGGACGCTCACGGCCATCATCGTCCAGGCAGCGGATGCTGTCAGTGCAGCGAGACCCGGTGCGAGGCGCGAGGCACTCGAATCCTACGTCCGTCGTCTGGAACGCCTCGAGGAGATCGCACGAGGATTCGATGGCGTTGAGAAGGTGTACGCACTACAGGCTGGCCGGGAGGTCAGAGTTGTCGTCGATCCCGGGTTCGCTCGACGATCTCGGCTCGAAGGATCTCGCGAGACACATTGCGCGACGGCTTGAAGAGGACCTGCAGTATCCGGGGCAGATCGAGGTCACCGTCATCCGCGAGTTCCGCGCAAAGGACTACGCCCGTTAGGTCGGTGGAGCACCATGTCGGAAGTCACCATGCTCGGAATGCCGGGGCTCAAGGAGGTGCGCCCGCGTACGCGCGAGGGTGAAACGTACTTCATGCGCACGTTCGGCTGCCAGATGAACGAGCATGACTCGGAACGCATCGCGGGGCTCCTGGAAGCGGACGGCATGGTTGCTGTCGAATCTGCGGAGCAAGCTGATCTCATCGTCATCAACACGTGCACGATCCGTGAGAACGCTGATACCAAGTTGTTCGGATACCTCGGATCGCTGCGGCGATACAAGATAGACCGCCCGAACCTCAAGATCGCTGTCGGTGGGTGTTCGGCCCAAAAGGAGCGTGACGAGATCCAGAATCGGGCCAGCTGGGTTGATGTCGTGTTCGGCACACACAACGTGCACCGCGTTGTCGAGCTTCTGGACCACGCAGCCGAGTGGGGGCCCATAACGGAGATCTGGGAGGAGACAACGACACCTGATGACCTGCCATCCGGGCTCCCGATGCACCGGCAGGCCGATCATTCGGCCTGGGTCACCATCACCGTTGGCTGCAACAACTCGTGCACCTTCTGCATCGTCCCCATCGTCAGGGGACCAGAGATCTCACGCAGGCCGGGGGACATCATCCGAGAGATCGAGTCGCTTGCCACAGAGGGGGTGAAGGAGATCACGTTGCTCGGTCAGAACGTGAACTCTTACGGACGGGACCTTGATCTCAATGGCCGCCAGCCGCTCTTCGCTGATCTCCTTCGTCGTGCTGGCACCGTGGCGGGTATCGAGCGCATTCGGTATACGAGTCCACACCCCAAGGATTTTCGAGAGGATGTGGCTCATGCAATGGCCGAGACGTCGACTGTCTGTGAACAGATCCACTTCCCGCTCCAGTCAGGCAGCGACCGCATCCTTGCCCGTATGCACCGCGGGTACACGGCGGATCGGTTCCTTGCGAAGCTCGAGATGATGCGCAGCATCGTGCCGGACCTCGCAGCATCCACGGATGTGATCGTGGGATTCCCTGGCGAGACAGAGGACGATTTTCAGTCCACTCTCGACGTCATGGCAGCGGCCCGCTTCGATAACGCCTACATGTTCCAGTTCTCGCCGCGTCCCGGTACCCCCGCCGCCACGATGGATGGCGAAGTCCTTGCTGACGTTGTTCAGGAACGATTCGATCGGTTGGTTGAATTGCAGAACGAGATCACCTTCGAGCGGAACCGCGAACAGGTGGGATCGGTTGCAGAGGTGATGGTCGAGGGTCCGTCGAAGCGGGACGCGTCCGTCGCGACGACCCGGTCGCGAGGCAACAGGATCATCCACGTCAACGGCGTATGGCAACCGGGCTCTTCGTTCGACGTCCGGGTCACACGTGCTGCTCCCCATTACCTCGAAGGCGAGCGAGTCTCCTGAACGTTGTAGCGATCCTCGGTCACACGGCGTCAGGAAAGTCTCAGATCGCTGAGGCGGTCGCGACGACATTCGGCACCGAGATCGTATCGGTTGACTCGATGCAGGTGTATCGCGGCATGGACATAGGAACCGCCAAACCGAAACCCGAGATTCTCGAGCGGATCACACACCACATGATCGACGTTGTTGATCCCGATGCCGACTACGACGTTCGTCGATTTCAGTTGGACGCGTCTCCCATAGTTGCCGCCGCCGAGGGTAAGCGCTCACGGCTGGTGATTTCGGGAGGCTCGGGTCTCCACTTCAGATCGCTCGTCGACCCCATGTCGTTCGCACCGACCGATCCCGCTATCCGCTTCGAACTCGAGGCGATGCCGATGAACGATCTTCAGACCGCCTTGAGGGCCATCGATCCCGAGGCTGATGCGATCGTCGATATGGCCAATCGGAGACGATTGGTTCGAGCGATCGAGATACATCGCATCACCGGGGATACGCCAACCGATCGCCACCTCTCGCCGGAGGCCGAGGCGATGCATAGGTATGTACCCGTCATCGAGCACCTGTCACTCGGTTTCGATGCGGGCGAACGAGCCCACAGCCGCGCATCGATCCGGTTCGACTCGATGATGGACGACGGACTCCTGGCTGAGGTCACGGGGTTGTGTGCTCGCATGGGCCGCAGCGCGAGCCAGGCGGTTGGGTACAAAGAACTGCTGCCGGTGATCTTGGGTGAGAGGACATTGGCGACCGGCGTCGAATCCGCGATCACGGCGACCAACAGGTTGATCAAGCGACAGAGGACGTACTTCCGCCGTGACCCTCGCATCCATTGGATGCCGTGGCACGATGATGCTGAGAAACGAATCGAAGATGCCGTAGCGTTCATCGAGAAGGAGGCGATGTGGACTTCGTGAAGGTGCAGGGACTCGGCAACGACTTCATCGTGTTCGATGGTCCCTACACGCCCGATGCCGACGACATCGTAGGCTGGTGCGACCGACGAACAGGAATCGGTGCGGACGGAGTTCTCGTCATACAACCGGGCTCGACCGGGCGTGTCTCGATGAGGTATTGGAACGCCGATGGGGGAGAGGCCGAGATGTGCGGGAACGGCCTTCGCTGTGTCGCGCTCCTGGCATACCGGAGAGGCTGGGTCGATGACGCCTCCTTCGTGGTCGATACCGCTGTCGGTGCGCATCCCGTGAGTGTCGGGACCACATCCGTGCGGGCGTTCGTGGGGGTTCCACTTGTCCACAGAACGGACACGCTTTCGATAGCCGACACAGAGGTTCATCCGATGTCGATTGGCAATCCACACGCCGTGATGTTCGTCGACAGTGTTGATCAGGCGCCTGTCGGTGACGTCGGCCCCGTAATCGAGAACGACCCGTTGTTCCCTGACCGTACGAACGTTGAATTCGTCGAGATACACGAAGACGGAGACATCTCAGCTCGGATCTGGGAGCGGGGGGTCGGCGAAACCAAAGCGTCCGGAACAGGAGCGACGGCTGCGGCGTACATCGCTCACACGATCCACGGTGTCGATCAGCCCGTCGCGGTTCGCCTCAAGGGCGGCGTATTGACCATCTCTTTCGACGACGATGGCGCATGGATGGATGGGCCAGCAGAAGTGGTGTTCTCCGGAACGGTCTGACGAGACCGCTGCCGTCACCCGACCCGGCGCAGGACCGCCACGACGATCCCGAGGATCGCAACGCCGTCCGTGAACATCATCGGTTCGTACGACTCGTTCTCCGGATGCAGCACCACACCCATGTCGGTCTTCTCGAAGCGCTTGACCGTCGCCTCTTCGCCATTGACGAGCGCAGCAACGATCTGTCCGTTGCGTGCGGTCGACTGCTTCTGAACCACGACGTAGTCGCGGTCGAAGATCCCGGCGTTCATCATCGAATCTCCGCGAATCGTCAACATGAAGACAGGCTCGGTTCCCACAAGTTCGGTGGGAAGCGGATAGATCTCCTCGATGTCCTCGTCTGCGAGGATCGGCGATCCGGCAGCGATGCTTCCCACCAGCGGCACGTCGCGGACAGCTGCCCGCGATATGGCGGTGGCTCCGTCATCCTTGATGACCTCGATCGCGCGGGGTTTCGAAGGGTCCCTACGAATGAACCCTTCGTTCGCAAGTGTTGTCAGGTGACTGTGAACGGTCGACGGTGAGCTGAGACCCACCTCATCGCCGATCTCCCTGACCGAAGGTGGATATCCACGTTGGGCGACCGTCGTGCGGATGAGGTCAAGTATCTCTCTTTGTCTGGCTGTAAGCGTGGTGCGATCTGGCACAGATCCTCCTGTTGGTCCCCCACAGGTTAGCGCAGAAATCGCTCGCGACCAAACATATGTTCGATTACGTGTTTCGGGGCGCGACTCAGATGCCGAGGATGTATGCGACCTCGCTTGCATACGCAGCGCTCTCCGGGCAGAGGTACGTCGGAGCGAGGCTGAACACGGTGGCGAAGCCAGCGAGATCCTCCGATTCGAGTTCAGCGAGGGACTCGTTCCACACGACTCTGGGCGCATATGCAGGTGATCGCCCCTGGGCGATCAGCCGTTCGAGGTCGTAGCAGACCTTGTCGGCGGTCGCGAGGAGGAGCTCAGGGTCGGCGAAGATCCCCGTGACGTTCAACCCATCAGCGACGAAGAGAAGTGCCTGTCGCTCTTCATCGGTGCCATACGTCGGGATTGGTTCGTAGTCGATGGGAGCCGAGCCACCTGTGCCGGTGCCAGGCGTCGTACCGGGCTCAGCTGGGATCGAGGAGAGAGCGGAATCGACGGCTCCTTCGGACGTCGAGGTAAGGATGATGTCAGAGGCCGCTGGGGGCGTGTCGTCAGCGAACACGATGGCACCGATACCGAGTCCGATGATGAGGGCAGTAGCGGCGGCGGCTGCGATCGCTATCCATGCAGTTCGGTTCGATATGCCGTGAGGATAGGGCGAGTAGGGCTTTGCGTGCTTCGCCCTACGACGAACGTCTGTTCGACTTGACATACGAACACATGTTCGATAGGTTATGCCCGAACGACCGAACACGTGTTCGGTTTGGTGTCTCGAAGCTCGCTACACGATTCGTGTCACACCCGACCGGTACGTTCGGTGGTAGGAGCACAGGCTCCCGCCCTGCAACTGGGCAGCAGAGGAACGAGGAGACAGAAGCATGACAACAACCGTAAGCGCCCGGATACGAGCGCTCTCCATCATCTCCATCATGGTGATTGTGGTGCTTCTGCTCCTTGCCTCTGCCGGGTACGCGACACCGAACCCGACGGAGACGACGTCGTACCGGGTCAAGGGTGGCGACACCCTATGGCAGATCGCCGGCGACTATGGGCCGGAAGGCACGGATCGACGGGCTGTCATCGCCGTTATCGAGCGCATCAACGGAATGGATTCCGGTGCGCTCCAGATCGGCCAGGTCATCGACATCCCGGTCGCTTCGTCCTGAACGTGCCCTGAAGTCAGGAGACGGCTCCTCAGCCCGAGAGGCAGCATGGTCGGAACGCAGCATCGTCGGATTCTCTACGCTGGAGTCATGCGCTGTCCCATATGCACGACGAACGACACCCGGGTGATCGACTCCCGACAGGCTGAGGAAGGGCGTGCGATCAGAAGACGCCGGTCGTGTCCACGCTGCGGTCACCGGTTCACAACCTTCGAACGGGCTTCTGTCGTCGTCGTCATCAAGCGAGACGGCCGCCGACAGGCGTTCGATGCGTCGAAGGTGAGGCTGGGTGTCGAGATCACACTTGCCGATCGGCCGGTACCACAGGAGGCGGTCGACGATCTCGTTGCAACCGTCGAGCGTGCTGCCTATGGATCAAGTGGATTCATAGACGCGGACGAGATCGGCCGGATGGTCCTCGAGGAACTTCGGGACATAGACGAGGTCGGCTATCTCCGTTTCGCATCCGTGTACAAAGAGTTCCAAGATGCGAGCGACTTCGAACGTGAAGCCGCCTCCCTCGATGGTGACCCGATCAACCCAGAGTGAGGTTGTTCATGTGCGCTTCAAGCTGTCGTGCGTACTCGACGATGTAGGTGTCGAACACTGATCGGAACGCAGCGAGTGCTTCGGTGTTCGCTTCGGCGAGGCCCGCTCTCGTTTCGTCGATTTCCTTGATCAGAACCTCGGCAGCATCCCGGTCCTCGTTCGTGAGCGCCGCGAGATACTCCATCTGCCACGGTCCGTAACGGTTATGAGAGTCGAATGCGAGCGCGTGGACATCGGAGAAGATCTCGTCGCCTGGCAGTTGCGAAACCACCGCTGCGTCATCGGCGAGGGACGTCGCGAGGATTGAACTTATCTCGTTGATCGTCTCCGTTGTTGCAGCCGTGGGCAGACTTCCGGTCTGCATCAGGCCCGGGATCGAGACGCGATAGATGTAGGCGTTTCCGAGGCGGTTGGCGAGGTCTGACCCGTCATCTCCAAGGCTTCCTGTGCTGTCCTGCAGCGGAACCAATGCGTCGATCGCTCCGGTCTGCACGAGAGGCAGTGTTGATGGCAGAGGCTCGGCCGCCGCGTCCTGCATCGAGAACGCCAGACTGTCGAGTTCTGCGATCCTTGGGATGGCTGCAGAGAGTTCGGCGATATCGGATGTCTCGTCCGTTATCGCATCGAGTGCGGTCTGCGCCTCAGGTATATAGCTCCGGACGTCGGATGTCACGTCGTAGTACGTCTGCCTGACAGCGAGTGCCTCTGCCTCGGCTGCCCGCGGCAAGAATATGGCGGCCACGCCGACTGCGATGATCATGAGCACGAGGACAACGATGACCGGCCATCGGAACGACCGACTCGACCTCAGCGGGCGTGCGAGTTCTTCATCAATTGGCTGGACGACTGTCGCCGCAGCAGGAGCGACGGGGTCCGTCGCGTCGATCGCATCGTCAACAGGAGAGTCATCCGGCAGCGGCGGAGGGGCTGGTGTTGTTGGCGCCTTTCTTGCGGCTGTCGGGGCGAAAGCAGCGTTCGTGGTGCCAGGGCTGCCATCGAATGAGGAGACCGTGACCTGGGTCGTCTGAAGCATCTGCCTGGTAGCGGGCGCCGATTGATCAGCAGATGGAGTCTGACCGTTGCCGATCACCTCAGCGGGGGTTTCGCTGTCCCCGCCTGTCACCCCCTCGCCACGTTCGGTAGAGCCAACTTCGCTCTCGGCCGGGGGAGCGATGTCGTTCTCTTTGGTCAGTTCGTCGATGGCCTCGGAACCCGTGGGGGCAGGAGGCGTTGCGCCTACCGCTTCGAGAAACCAGTTTCCGTCATGTTCAGACTCGGAATCTGGGACTTTGTTCGTCATGGAAGTTCACTCCGTGGGAGAATCCGGGCATGAAGATACCGCTCGTCAGGTCAGATCCGGGGATTCCGATGCTCTCGGCTGCGCATCTGGGCGATGCGGGGTCCGACATCGTGGCGTCCGAACACCATACGATCGACCCCGGAGAGAGGGTCATCGTGGGAACCGGCCTCGCTCTGGCGATCCCGCGAGGGTTCGCAGGATTCGTACTGCCACGTTCCGGGTTGGCAACGCGTTCGGGAATCACGGTCGCAAATGCCCCGGGACTGATCGACTCTGGGTACCGGGGTGAGATCAGGATCGGGCTCGTCAACCACTCCGATGAGACCTTCACGGTGAATCCTGGCGACCGTATCGCGCAGTTGGTCATCATGGCTGTGGAGGCCGTCGAGTACGTTGAGGTTGAATCACTCGACGAGACTTCGAGGGGCTCTGGTGGCTTCGGTTCTACGGGTGTCGGGTCGTCGTGAGAGCCCTGAGGGCTGACCTTTTCGGGAGAGGGGAAGTTCCGGTGAGTGATACCATCACGCCAATGCGGACGTAGCTCAGCTGGTAGAGCGCAACCTTGCCAAGGTTGAGGTCGCCGGTTCGATCCCGGTCGTCCGCTCGAGAAGGGTGGTCACGTGTGGCTGCCCTTCCGTTTCGGCGACGTGGCCGAGTGGCTAGGCAAGGGTCTGCAAAACCCTGTACGCGGGTTCGAGTCCCGCCGTCGCCTCAAACACAGTGAGTGACTATCAGGGGTGTAAAGTCTCGCCAGTGACAGACGAACTCTCAACCGAGGATCTAGCGCCGAAGCCTAAGTTCGGCAAGCAGCAGATCATCGCGACGGCCATAACGCTGATCATTCTTGTCATCGTTTTTGCGGTCGTGCTCCCACAGCTCGGCGACTACAGCGCCGCATGGGAAGCAATTCAAGGCATGGAGACATGGCAGCTTGGCCTCATCGTCTTGGCCACTATCGCGCTCATCTTCCTCTACGTGCTCCCGTATCCCGCAGCGTTGCCAGGGCTCAAATACAAGCCAGCGTTCTATACCCGCCAGACATCGTTCATGATCTCGAACACGATCCCTGGTGGCGGTGCGTGGGGACTTGCCGTCCAGTTCGGGATGTTGTCGACGTACGGCGTTGGTGCCGCACCTGCGACAGCAACCATCGGGATCACGAGCGTGTGGAACACGATCGTGACGCTCACGTTCCCGGTTGTCGGTTTGCTTGCGCTCTCGCTCACAGGTCAAGGCAGCTCCGATTTCGTTACGGTCACACTGATAGCGACGGCCGCCGTGGTCGTGATGATCGGCGGACTTGCGTTGATCCTCAGGAGCGAGGAGTTCGCGCGGAAGGTCGGCCGATGGGGCAACAAGATCGTCCACTGGGGTGCCGGCAAGACGAAGCGGGATCTCGGTTTCGACGCCGTCGATGCGATCGTCGACTTCCGTTCCTCGATTGTGGACGTCGTAGCGGACCGTTGGATCCTCATCACGCTGGCGAACGTCGGCCAGCAACTCGCACAGTTCTCGATCCTCTATCTCGCCGTGGTTGCGCTTCAGGGCGGCTTCGACGGACCGGTGACGCTCTTTGAGGCGTTCGCCGCATTCTCGTTCGGTCGACTTGCCACGTTCATCCCTGTACCGCCGGGTGGCTTGGGCACGACGGATGCGATCATCAGCGCGATGCTCACAACCTTCGGTATGCCCAACAACGACGCACTCGCTGCAACCCTTGTGTGGCGTGCCGCGACGTACTTCCCGCAGGTGATCATCGGTGTCATTACGATGCTGCTGTGGCGAAGAGAGCGCGCAAAGGCTCTCGCCGTCGGCTGACGCATTCGGTTCACACGAAGTCGTTCCGTATGGCGAGTTACGTCCGGAGCCCTTGATGGATCGACAAACGACACCCGACCCCGCTTCTGGCGTCGGAGGCTCGTCGCCCATTGCTCCTGCGCCCCTCACGTCGGCCGAAGTCGATGACCGCGTTGCGGCAGGTCTCGTCAACGTCGACAAGTCGATCGAAAGCAGATCCGTTGCGAGCATTCTGCGAGCGAACATCCTCACCAGGTTCAATGCGATCATCACCGTTCTTCTGGTTGTCATTTTGGTGTTCGGCGAACTTGCAGATGCGATGTTCGGGCTTGTCATGGTCGCGAACGCAGCGATTGGCATCACCCAGGAACTGAGGGCGAAGGTCACGTTGGACAAGCTCAAGGTCATCGCTGAGCCCAAGTCTCACGTACGAAGGGCGGACGGGATCCTCGAGATCGCTACGAGCGCGATCGTCCTTGATGATCTGCTTGTCCTGCGACGCGGACACCAGATTCCCATCGACGGTTCGATGGTGCAGAGCGAAGGACTGGAGGTATCCGAGGCACTGTTGACAGGCGAGGCCGATCCTGTGGCGAAGGATGTCGGAGCCGCGATCATGAGTGGAACCTTCGTGGTCTCCGGAAGTGGAACAGCGGTTGTGACTGCTGTAGGCGATGCGGCGTATGCGAGCAAGCTTGCAAAGGAGGCGAAGCAGTTCTCGCTCAGCGACGGAGAGTTGAGAAGGTCGATCGATCGCATCCTCAGAATCGTTACGTGGCTGCTTGTACCGACCTCTGCGCTGCTGCTGTGGAGTCAGACGCAGTCAGGTCAGACCCTGTCGGACGCAATGGTGTCGGCCGTTGCCGGCGTGGTTGCGATGGTTCCACAGGGTCTGGTGCTGCTTGTCTCGGTCTCGTTGGCCGTCGCTGTTGTCCGGCTGGCGAAGCGGCATGCACTGGTGCAGGAGCTTTCTGCCGTGGAGACGCTCGCACGAGTGGACACCTTATGCGTTGACAAGACGGGGACGCTCACATCCGGGGGGATCGTGCTCGACCAGGTCATAGAGTTGAGGCAAGGCGGTGACGACGCTGCGGCGATACTCGGGATGATCGCCTGGACCGACCCGGATCCGAACACGACGATGACCGCCCTTCGAGAGGCGTTCCCGGAGACACGCCCAACCGAAGTGTCGGCGCGCGTTCCCTTCTCATCGAGCCGCAAGCTGTCAGCTGTCGCCTTTGTAGATGGCTCCGCTTGGATCATGGGAGCGCCGGAGTTCGTTCTTTCGACAGCTCAAGAGAATGACCTGCATGACCGGATTGTCGCTTTCGCAGGCAGCGGAAAGCGGGTGATCGTCGTCTCGACGACTCGACCGGAAATGGTGACGGAAGGCGAACCCAAAGGACTCGAGGCGACCTTCTTGGCGGTGTTCACGGAGACCATCAGACCCGACGCGGCAGAGACCATCGATTACTTCGCACGTCAAGGTGTTGCGCTCAAGGTCATCTCCGGTGACTCACCTGTCACCGTTGCCGCCGTCGCTCGCGAGGTTGGTGTCGAACCTGTCGTCGCCATCGACGCGTCAACCATGCCGGACGCCGACGACCCGGATTTCGCCCGAGCGGTTTCCGACGCAACCGTATTCGGCCGGGTGACGCCCGAACGAAAACGCGAGCTCGTGGTGGAGTTCCAGAAGCAGGGGAAGACCGTCGCCATGACGGGTGACGGTGTGAACGATGTCCTGGCTCTCAAGCAATCCGACATGGGTATCGCAATGGGCTCTGGGTCGTCGGCAACACGGGCGGTGGCGCAACTCGTGTTGCTCGACGACACGTTCGCATCTCTGCCCGACGTCGTCGCCGAAGGTCGACGGGTCGTGGCGAACATGGAACGGGTTGCCTCGCTGTTCCTCACCAAGACGGTGTACGCGACCCTGCTCGCCATAGCAGTTGGCTTCGTTGCGTTGCCGTTTCCGTTCCTTCCGCGTCACATGACCCTCGTGGGGCTCATCACGATCGGAACACCGGCCTTCGTCCTCTCGTTCGAGAGGCACGAGCGTCCGATACGGCCGGGCTTCCTGACCCGTGTACTGGCGTTCTCAGTACCAGCGGGACTCGTTGCAGGGCTGACGACCTTCACGTTGTACGGTGTCTCGCGCCTCGATAGGTTCGGGTTCACCGTCGAAGAGTCGAGAACCGCTGCAACGATCCTGATGGTTTTCATCGGGCTGGTTGTGATCCATGACCTCGTCGCCCCGCCCACGCCGCAGAACTGGGTGCTCATGGGTGGACTCCTCGGCGGCTTTCTTGCGATTCTCGCCACTCCCTTGCTGCGAGACCTCTTCAATCTGGTTCTTCCAAGTCTTGAGGCGTGGTTAGTAATCGCTGCCACGGCCGTGTTGGCGAGCCTCGTACTGAAGTTCGCGCTCGTCGTAGGCCGTCGAGTGGCCGACCGCCGAACCGACGTGCAGTTCGACTTCGATACGGATTGAATCGATCGGCCAATCGTTGCGGTTTTGGACGACCCGCCGCTATCTTCCGAACTCCCAAACGGGCGATTAGCTCAGCGGCAGAGCACTGCCTCGACACGGCAGGGGTCACTGGTTCAAATCCAGTATCGCCCACAGACGGAACCCTTGCGGCTGCAAGGGTTTCGTCGTTTCTAGTGTGTCTGAGGCAGCGGCGAAATCACGCTCTTGTCCTATTCTTATCCTATTCCGATTCGGTTTGGACAAGCGCAGACGGCTCTTGCAGATCCGCAGGGGTGACGTGGGCGTAGATGTCCAGCGTGATCCGCGGGTCTGTGTGACCGACGAACGCGGACACCTCGGATGGCGTCCA
>PVMK01133037.1_pt1 | contig 18041 bp, 13 predicted proteins | sample 1853481 | NCBI WGS metagenome assembly PVMK01 (sample SAMN08533507, study PRJNA380276) | Marine sediment metagenome, whole genome shotgun sequencing project. | reverse complement strand
ACGACCTCGCGGACGGCGCCTTCGTCGAGACCCTCGGCGATGATTTCCTCGACCGACCGGTGCTCCTCCACCCACGCCTCGACAATCCGATCCAGCACTTCGTACGGGGGCAGCGAGTCCTGGTCGGCTTGGCCGGGGCGCAGCTCCGCCGACGGCGGTTTGTCGATCGTCGACTCCGGGATCACCTCGCCACCGGAGTTGAGGAAGCGCGCCAATTTGTAGACCAACGTCTTGGGCACGTCGGAGATCACGGCCAGCCCTCCCGCCATGTCGCCGTACAGGGTGCAGTAGCCGACTGCGAGCTCGGACTTGTTGCCGGTGGCGAGAAGCAGGCGGCCGAACTTGTTGGACACTGCCATCAGCACCGCTGCGCGAACGCGCGCCTGGATGTTTTCTTCGGTGACATCTTCTTCGACATCGCTGAACACCGGTGCCAGCTCGTCGAGGTAGGACTGGAAGATTTTGTCGATCGGGATCACCCGGAAGGCGATGCCGAGGTTGTCGGCCAGCGCCTCGGCGTCGGTAATGCTGCCCTGTGACGAGTAGCGGGTCGGCATCGCGACCCCGAGCACCTTGTCGGAGCCGAGAGCGCGCGCGGCGATGGTCGCGGTGAGCGCCGAATCGATGCCGCCGGACAGCCCCAACAACACACCGTCGAAGCCGCATTTCTTCACATAGTCGCGGAGGCCGAGCTCGAGCGCTGCCAGCGCCTCGGCCTCGGTGGACTCGGCAACCGGACGGATGTCGCCGAGCGCGCCCTCAACGCCCCGCGCATCACCGAGAGCCTCGTCGGGCACCTCGTAGATGAGCAGATCCTCTTCGAAGTCGTGCGCTCTCGCCACCACCCGTCCCCGCCCGTCGAAGATCATGGAGTGACCGTCAAAGACCAGATCATCGTTGCCGCCGACCTGGTTGGCATAGACGAAAAATCGCCCCGAGTTCTCGGCGTAGCGGCGGATCAGCTCGCGTCGCTCCCCGGCCTTGCCGAGCACGAAGGGGCTCGCCGACAGATTGACCAGCAGGCGGGCGCCGCGGTGGATGAGCTCGAGCACCGGGTCGCGGTAGTAGAGGCTGTGGCCGTCAAGATCGGGATCGGCCCACACGTCCTCGCACACCGAGACTCCGATCTTGACGTCACGAAAGTCCATTGGGCGCACATCGACCCCGGCCTCGAAGTAGCGCGCCTCATCGAAGACGTCGTAGGTGGGGAGCAGACACTTGCGGTAGCGATCAACGATTCTGCCGCCTTCGCACAGAGCCACCGCGTTGTACAGCGCCTTGCCGGTCCCGGAGTCATTACGATCGACGAATCCCACCAAGATCCCGAGGTTGTCGTCCGAAAGGCGGGCGATGCTCTCCAGCTGCACGAGGTTGCGGTCGATAAAGTCCGGCCGCTCGAGGAGGTCGCCGGGCGGATAACCGATGGTGGAGAGCTCGGAGAAGATCACCAGATCGACCAGCGCGCGCCGCGCCTCTTCCACCGCCAGGGTCATGGCCTCGAGGTTGGCCTCGAAGGCGCCGATGGTGTAGTCAAGCTGGGCGACGGCGATACGCATGACGAACTCCTCCCGCGGAATAAGGATATACCGAGCAGCGGCCACCGACCACGAGAAGAGTTCGAGGTATTTCGAATTTCGAATTTCGAATTTGACGTCCCCCAGCTTGAATCCTCCGCCGGGAAGCCTCAGTCGGCGTGGCGCTGTCGCGGAGGGCCTCGTCGCGAGGGCCGCGAAACGTGATCAGCTGGTGGGCGCGCGCGCGCGCCAGATGGCCGCGTATCGCGGGCCGCAGCAGAGGCCCGTAGCGGCAGCGCCATGGGCGGCGCAGCCGCCACGCCGACCTCGGGGGTCACAGGACAGAACCACGCCCCGCGAAACCGGAGCGCAGCGGAGGTTTCGCGATCGCGACGAGATTGGGCCTCTGGGTGCGTTTCTCCGACTGGAGCGAGGAGGGACAGACCGTCTGGTCGTCCCGACGAGTGGAGGGAGGAAAACGCGGCCAGAGGTCCGGAATCGGCGCGATCCCATACAGGAGGGAGGGGGTGCGGCCTCGCTCGGATGCAGCCCGCCGGCGCGCCGAAGGCGCGCTCGGGCGCGAACCGCCGGGACCGAGGAACGCTCGCGTTCCGAAGGCGTGCCGGTGAGCGACCGTGGCCGTGGTCGAAGACCGCGGGCGGCGGGCGGGCACGGAGACACGGATGGGTACGGGCCGAGGGCGAGGTGACTATGTCTTCAGCCCCTCCGATAAGCACCGCCGCCCCAAAGAGGGCGCGGGTACCCGCGATCAGCGCGCGTAGTAGGGGTTGTCGCCGGACTCGTGGTCGGTGTTGTCGAGCACCCGCTTGATCTCGGGCACCTCCTGCAGGATGGCCGACTCGATCCCCTCCTTGAGGGTGACCTGCGACATGCCGCAGCCCTGACAGCCGCCACCGAACTGGATGACCGCGGCGTCGCCCTCGACCTCGAGCAGCTCGACCCACCCACCATGACCCGCGATCGAGGGTGCGATGCGCTCGTCGATCACCTTCTGCACGCGCTGTGCGAGCGGGTCGTCCCAACTCACCTCGGCCTGCGGGTTGTTGAACTGGAACCCGGTCCCGCTGGTCTCGGTGACGAAGTCGACCGAGGCGCCCTCGAGCCACTCGGCGCTCTGCGGTCGAGGTAGACGGTGATCGCGTCCTGGTCGACCACAACGTCCTCTTGGGTGATCTCACCCTCGGTCACCAGGGCCAGCTCGTAGCGGAACTGGTGCCGGCCGGACCGGTGAGCCACCACGCGGACACCCAGCGTCGGGTCTCGTTCATATCCATGTACTCGCGCACCTTTTCGGTCGCGGCGTCTGTAAACGTAATCATCGCGCCTCCTCGTCGAACGAAGCGGTCCCGTCTCGTGGTCATCCTATCAGAACATGCCGATCGGAGTCTTGCCGCTATCGAACTCCAAGCATCGCCGACACCGTTTTCACCTCGCCATCCCGCACCACCTTCACCTCGACCGAGTCGCCGGGTGAGTGAGTCTTGAGGAGGTTCGAGAATGAGCGAAGATCGGCCACAGTCTCGCCGTCGAGGGCAATGACGACGTCCCCGGCAACGATGCCTGCCTTCTCGGCGCCCGACCCCGGCATCACCTGTTGCACGCGAACGCCTTCGCCCTCGAAGGAGAAATCTGGCATGGTGCCGAGGCTTGCTCTCCGTCCGCCCGAAACGGCCGGCGACGGCGCCATCGGCGGACCCGGCCCGGCTATGGTCACGGTCAGCGGGTCGGTGCGCTCGGCCAGATAGCCGACGGCTTCGTGCGCCGCCGCGGTCACCGTGACCATTCCGTCGGCGTCGATGGTGTCGGCGGTGTCCGACGGCCGATGATAGTCGGGCGTCGGGCCCGTAAAGAGTTGGACCGCCGGCACCCCATTCTCGATGCACGCCACCTGGTCGGAGGCATCGAGGGGCTCTGAGACCACCGCCACCGGCGCCCCCGTTGTGTAGCCGACGCCCATGAAGATGAAGCGCCACTCGCGGGCGGTATCGGCGTTGAGGACGTAGAGCTTGCCGTCCGCGAGCCGGCCCACCGTGTCGAGATTGATGCAGGCAAAGGGACGGACCCCGGGGGGCATCGATTTCAGCAGATGCCGGGAACCGACAAGACCCGCCTCCTCGCCGGTGACCACCGCGAAGACCACTGGCCGCGGCCGCGGCGGCTCCGCCGCCATCGTCCGCGCCAGCTCGAGCAGCACCGCGACGCCGGAGGCGTTGTCGTCGGCCCCGGGATGGATCAGGCCCTCGTTGCCCGACCGCACGTCCGGCCAACCACGACCGAGGTGGTCGAGGTGGGCAAGGACCAGAACCGGTTGATCGGCCAGCTCGGGGTCGGCTCCTGGCACCCGCGCCACGAGGTTAACCAGCTCCATCTCCCGCTCCGGTTCACCTCCCCTCCAGCGCCAGCGCTGACGGAATTCCTGGTCGCCGGCCGCCTCGAGACCACTCTCGGCCAGCCACGCCTCGACCATCGCGGTTGCTCGGGCGAGGCCCGCAGATCCGAGACCTCGTCCCTCGAGGGCCGGATCCGCAAGAGCCGCCGCCGTCCGCTCCAGGGCATGAGCATCGTACGCCGGCGTCAGCTCGGCCAATGGCGCCCTCTCCGGCAATCGCAATGGAGGCATTTCCCCGTCCGAGAGGTTGCGAACCAGCGGCGATGACAGCGGTTGCCACATTCCCTTTGCAACGTTCTGGGGCTCGTCGCCACGAAAGCACAGGTAGGAGTACTTGGTGTAGTGCGGCAGCTTGCGGGCGAGCCCGGGTATGGCGTCGATCGGGGCCGCAGTGACCCAACCTACCGCGGTCTTCGGGTTATCGGCGGCCCGCGCCACCAACACCAGCGAGTGATCGCCACGGGCCAGCGAATCGCCGGCCAGATTCACCGATTCGGCAGTCAGCTCCACCCCCTGTTCAGCCACCCGGCGAGCGATCTCGGCACCGAACAGATTGTCCCAGCCGAGCACCCAGGTCGGGCGGTCGGGCAACTGCTCGATCTCACTGTCGAGAACGATATGCGGCTCGTCGGGCCGCGCCCAGTCCGAAGCCAGCCGCCGCCAGGCGGCCAACTCCGCCTCACCCGCCTTCGAAGGGAGCACGAAACCGGGATCCTCCGCACCGAAGATGGTCGACAGGGCCGGCGGTACCTCGAGCGGGTCCAGGCGGCGCATCATGTCAAATGCTGGATCCACGTCGACCCGCAACGGCCGAGACGCGCACGGCACCTCGATGATGCAGTCGCGTCCGCAGGAACCGGCCTCGGCCCACACGGGCTCCTCACGACCTTCGACGGTCACGGCCACCGGCACCGTGACCGGGAAGGGATCCTCCTTTTGCACCTGGCGCAGGTGGACCATCACCCGCCACGGCGCCTCGCCGGGCGCGCCCTCCTCGACTCGCGCCTCGTGGATCTCGATCTGCGGCGCGCCGGTGCGCTCAACCCACTCCTTGACGAAGGGAACCCAATCGCCCCCGGTCTCGTCGGTGAAGGCATTCGCGATGTCCGAGAAGGAAGCGCGGGTGAAGCGATGCTCCCGGTCGAAGTGGGAGAGAACGGCGAGGAACTCGTCATCCCCCACGGCGCGCCGCGCCATATGGAAAAGCATCATGCACTTGCCGTAGCCCACGGCTTCCGATGCGGCGGACGTGCGCGATCCAAACTCGGTGAGCGGGAAATCCTCACCCGTCGAGACCATGTCGGTGTACTTCTTGAGAGTCGTGCGGCGGTAGGTGGCGCCCTCGCCGCGCTGCTCGGCAAAGAGGTGGTCCGCCATGTAGGCGGTGAGGCCCTCGCACCAGTTGCCGGTTTCGAAGTCCACGTAAACCGAGTTGCCCCACCAGTTGTGGAGGAGCTCATGGGGATAAGACGACGTGAGGATCCAGGGGAAGCGGATCACCCGCGGACCCAGGAGAGTGAATCCGGGCATACCGTAGCCCGTCTCCCAGAAGTTCTCGATCAGGGCAAAGGAGGCATAGGGATAGGGCGGCAGCATCTCCTCATAGAGCTCGAGATAACGCGCCGTGGCGTCGAGGAAGCGCTGGGCCAGGGCGGGATCGTCTTCGCGAAGAAACGCAAAGACCTCCACCTCGCAGGCCCTGCGCGCGTACTCGTGCCACGGCCCCGCCACCAGGTAGACCTCCTCGGTCGGATGGTCGAGCTGCCACGCAGTCACTCGAAGGCCGTCTTCGGTGATCTCGTGCCGCGTGCGGCGGCCCTGGGACACCACGTCCCACGGTGGCGCCAGATCCTTGACCTCGAGCTCGAAGGTCATGAGCCCATCGCCGAATGTCGGTACCCAGAAGCTGGTGCCGGCGAGGAAAACCCCCCTCTCGTCGACCAGGCCTGGGGTTTCGGAAAAGCTCCTCTGGTACTCCTCGCCTTGCATCGCCAGCGGGTGGTCGATCCGACCCCTGTACGCGATCTCGACGGGCTCCTCCGCGCCTTCCTCGCGGAACAACAGAAACCCCTCGAGGGGAACGTTCTCTGACACCGTAGCCGTGGTGGCGTTGATGCCGAAGAAGCCGGCCTCGACAGGTCCCTCGACCGGTTCCAGACGCCAGCCAGGGGTTGTGACGCGCGGCGCCATCCCGGCGTGGAGCACGAAGTGATAGGCCCCGTTCTCGTCCGCCGCCACCGCCCCGCTCAAGCTGAGATCATCCACCACGTCGATGGAATTCTCAGCCGGCTCTATCCGAACCTCCAGATCGTGGTGAACCACTTCTGCAGAGAATCCTGCGGCTGCAACGGCCCACACCGCAACAGACATCACCACACAAACGCGTCTCAGAATCATGACGCCTCCCGCGGGCATTCTACTCGATCGGGGAATGGAATTCTGCGATCGAGGGTTGGCGGTGATGGATCCGCGACCCACCCAGGAGGCCCTCAATGATCACCGTCATCTCCGGGACCAACCGTCCCGAATCGAACACCCGCAAGGTCGCGGGTTTGGTTCTCGAGGCATTGGCCAAAAACGGCGAACCGGCGCAACTCGTCGACCTGGCCGAGCTGCCGGATGATCTCTTTGCAAGCTCGAGCTACGCCGTAAAACCCGACGGATTCGCCCCGCATCAGGAGGCCATTCTTTCAACTGACGGCATCCTGACCGTGGTGCCGGAGTACAACGGCTCGTTCCCCGGCGTGCTCAAGTACTTCATCGACATGCTGCGTTTCCCCGACAGCCTCTATGAAAAACCCGCCGCGTTCATCGGAATCTCGGCGGGCCCGTGGGGCGCGGTTCGCGCGGTCGAGCATCTCGAGATGGTGTTCCAATACCGCCACGCCCACCTCTTCGGGCGGCGATGCTTCATCCCCGGCATAGGCCAGGCGCTCGGTGAGGCCGGACGACTCACCGACCCGAAGATCGAGGAGCGTCTGGTCGGGATGGTGACCGGTTTCGCAGGCTTTTGCAGGGATCTTTGCGGCGAGAGCTGATGCCTGTGGACCTGGGGCGCGGCACGGGATACCATGCGCTGCATGAGAACCCTTTATCTGGAGGTATACATGCCCGCTCGCAAAACGCTTTCCGCCATATTTGTCGTTCTTCTGACCGCCGGTGCGGCCGCAGCAGATATCAAGATCGTCAAGATGACTCACCGCGACGGCTTCACCATGATGGGCCAGACGCAACCGCCCTCGGACGTGGAGCAAACAACCTGGATCGGTGCGGACAGCATGTTCATGGACCAGGGCAACACGGCAACGATCGTCCGCACCGACACCGGCAAGCTCATCACCATCAATCACACCGAAAAGACCTACAGCATCCTCGACCTACCGATCGACCTGAAAGAGCTCCTCCCGCCGGAAATGGCTCAGGGATTCCTGGCGATGATGACCTTCGAGGTGACGGTGACGCCGACCGAAGAGCACAAGACCGTCGGCGAGTGGAAGGTCCGGCGCTACGACATGACGATGACCTCCAAGATGATGAGCGCGGAAGCAATCATGTGGGCAACAACCAACGTCGAATTCGACCAGGAAGCTTTCCACCGCCTGTACGCGGAGATGATCAGTCTCCAACCCGGAATGGCCGACGTGGCCAAGGAGATGCGCGAGATCAATGGGATCGTGGTCGAGCAGGAAACCGTCATGACCATGATGGGCAACACCAAGGTCAAATCCTCGGAATCCACAACCTCGATCAAAGAGCTCAACCCACCCGCAGGCATCTATGACCCGCCGCCGGACTACACCGAGATACCCTTCGACATCATGGCGTCGATGCAGAAATAGGGGAGAAACGAGGAGAGTTTTGAGTTATGAGTTTTGAGTTACGGACGCCCATCCGCCGATTTCCGCGGGCGAGCGAGCGTAAACTCAAAACTCAAAACTAAGAACTCAAAACTGGTGTGGGTCGGTGAGAGCATGTGGGCCTTCAATCGTCTGGACACCATGATGCCGCGAGCAGCGTGACGTCGTCGTACGGAGTGTGGCCGCAGGTGAAAGCCTCGATCTCCTCGAGAAGATAGTTCACCACATCCTGCGGGTCGGCGGGAGCAGATTTCAGACCCTCTGCCAGGCGGTCTTCGCCGAAGAACTCACCGTCCGGGGATTGCGCTTCCACAACGCCGTCAGAGTATGCGACGACCAATTCCCCCGGCTCGAACCTGGCCTCGAGGATTCGATGACCACCTACCCTCAACGCTCCCAGGGGCACGCGGTGCTCCGGCATCTCGAGACACTCGACGCCTCCGGAAGCGCGCCGCACCATGGGAGGCGGCTGGCCCGCCAGCGTGTAGGACAGCACCCCTTCGCCGGCCCGGAAACCGAGGTAGCCGAGTGCGACGAAGCTGCCCGCCTGAAACTCCGCCCGATTTCGCCCGCCACGGAGGCTGTAAAGCCGTTCGTTGGCAAGGCGGAGGAGTTCCTCGGGCTCGGGGTTGGCAAGCGCCACCGAGTTGAGCACCTCGTGGGCCGCCATCATCATCAGCGCCCCGGATATCGACTTGCCGGAGACGTCTCCATACACCACAACGTGCTCTCCATCCATCCTCCCGGGAAGCTCGGTGAAGAAATCTCCGCCGACCTCCTGCGCCGGTCGGCAGACCGCCGCCAGCCGCCACCCATCGGCCGCCACCATCTCTCCCGGCAACAGTGACGCCTGAATCGATGCGGCGATCTTGAGCTCTCGTTCGAGCTCCGCCTGACGCGTACGCTCGTCGAGGAGAATGCTCGTTTCGAGTGCGATGGAGGCCTGGTTGAGGAGGCCGCGCAGCAGCTGGAGCTCCTCCTTTTCGAATGCGGTTTGGCCCGCCTTTTTAGACAGCAGAATCAGGCCAACCGCCCGCCGGGTGGTCGCCACCAGACCCACCAGCTCCACCCCCGCCTTGGATAAATTCGAGCTCAGATCCTCCACGTCGGGGGACAGCAGACGCAGCGGTGCGAGCTCCTCCAACCGGACCAGCGACCCCTGACGCTTGAGCTGGTCGTGGAGAATGCCAATGACCGGGAGCTCCTCGGGGAGAGCCTCCGGACCGGCCTGTCGGACCAATCTGTCCTCAGACAACAGGTACAGGGCCGAAAAACGCAAACCGAGAAGCTCGGGAAGCCTTTCCACCAGTTGCGCCACCAGCGGACCGATCTCCACCTCCCGGGTAATGGCCTCACCCATCTCGACCATGGCGCGCTGCAGGCGCAGGCGGTCGGCAAAGAAGAACCTATCGACCGGACCCTGCAGCCGCTGTCTCAGAGGCTCGAAGAGGAGCACGATGGCGAGCGCGAAGATCACCGGAAAGTAGGGCGAGTCCGCGATTTGGGTACCACGGAAGAGGAGTTGGAACGAGGCAATGCCGAGGGCGTAGACCGCGGTCACCATGGCGGTGGTGACGGTGTAGAGCAAGCTCTTGCGCAGGATGACCTTGATGTCCAGAAACCCGAACCGGATGATGGCGTAGGCAAAGGTGATCGGCACCAGGATCAGCGGCACCACTCCGTAGAAGAGGAATCGTTCGGTTTTGAGGAACGACGGAAACGCGACCGCCAGGACAATGAAGGGAACGACCCCGAAGAGGGTGCCTAGAAAGACCAACCCGGCGCCCCGCCGCTGGAGCTTATCCGGTAGATAGAGGGCGCTGAGACCGAGGGCGCCAAGGCCGAGCAGCATGTAGCCGCCCATCACCCACCAGTTGGTCATCGGCGCGCCGCTGATCAGCGCGAGCGAGTTCCCTGAGCGCCGCGCCCACAGCACCGTGCCCAAATACACCAGTGGCGGCAAGAGATAAATGGGCAGCATCTTGGAGCTGATGCGCGCGATCCAGCCGAGAAAATCGGCGATGGGGTCGCCGCGCCACTCCCACACCGGGCGCGGGAAAATCAGGAAGAAGTGGAGAAAGGCCGCCGGCAGGAAGAGCAAAGCCATGGTTCCGGTAGTGAGAACAAAGGTGTCGACCCAGGAATACGATGCGGGGCGCAGCCGGCAGACCAGGAAGAGCATGAAGAGGCTGCACATGGTGAAAAACACCCGAGCCACAGGCAAGCGCGATTGTCGCAGAACGACAAAAAGACCGACGCCGAAAAAGAGAAAACCGAGGAGGGCGGCGTAGAGGTAGGTGGTGCCACCGATCTGCCGCCGGCCGAGCTCCACCTCGACCTCGAAGATGCTGCCCCCCGATCGCACCAAATATGGAACCGATTCGCCGATGCGGTGCTGGTTCAAGAGCTCCTGGGCGTGGGTCTTGGAGTCGAGGAAGGCCCGGTCGATTCCGACGATCACGTCAGCCGGCCGGATTCCGGCACGATCGGCCCCCGAACCCGGGACCACCGCACGCACTATCCGCGCACCCGGAACATCCGCCTCCAGAATGACGCCGTCATACGGACGCGGTAGGAACATGTCCGCAACCGAGAGAGCGGCAACCAGAAACGCGAGGATCCCGGGCGCCAACGCCAACGTCAGACGCCTCCGCGAACGCTGCATCACAACATCATACGCGCACGAGAGGCATCTTGTTCGCGACGAGGTCGCATTTTCAATTTCGAATTTCGAATTTCGAATTTCGGATTTGACGTCCCGCAGCCTGCATTCTCGACCGGGAAGCCCCAAACGGCGTGGCGCTGTCGTGAATGCTGAGCGGACGTGCCGTCTCTGACGATTTTGGGAGCACGAATGACGGCTGTGAGTGGATGACTCTGGCCCAAACATCGTCAGAGGGGGCACTCACGGGCAATGTCCCCCCGGAGAATCGGGATCTTCAAGCCGGAAGACATTCGCAGGAACCCACCCTTGCGCGTGCCGGATGGCTACGTATCGCGGGCCGCAGCAGCAAAACCCACCCCCGGCAGTAAATCGCGCCCGACGGCTGGGATGGCAGGGCGGGTGGGGGCGAGCCATCGGCCGCTCGCTGGCGGCGGTGCGTCACGACGGCCGCAGGCCGTCAGTAAATTCGAAATTCGAAATTCCTACCGCACCCAGCTTGTGTTGTAATTCAGATCCTCGATATCCGCGGCAAACGGGGTCGGCAGAAGAGGTTTGAAGGTATCGATCATCACTGCGAGCTCGTCGGTGCGCGTGGTGCCGATCGAGGCCTCGTAGGTGCCGGGGTGCGGGCCGTGCGGCAGACCACGCGGGTGCAGGGTCAGCGAACCGGCACCGACGCCTTTTCGTGAGGTGAAGTTGCCCTCGACGTAGAACAGGATCTCGTCACAATCCGGCGACGAGTGTGGGTAGGGGCAGGGTATGGCGCCTTTCGCGAAGTCCACCACCCGCGGCACGAAGGAGCACACCACATAGCCGTCGCCGGCAAAGTTGGTGTGGATGGTGGGCGGCAGGTGGATCGCCCCGGTCTTGGGCTGGAAGGCGAGGATCGGGAAGGCAAAGGGCCAGACCTGGCCGTCCCACCCGACCACGTCGAAGGGGTCGTGCGAGAGCTCGAAGGCGGACAGCCTGCCGTCGTTCTGGACGATCAGCCGACGCGGCGCGTCGAGGCTTTCGAGCCCTGAGTCCGGCCACTGTGGCTCGACGAAGTCGTGGTGGGTGTATGGGGCGTACATCGAGAGCTGGCCCTCGGGCGACCGGTACTGCTTGGGAACCCGAACCGGCGAACGGCCCTCCACCGTCAACAGCAGAGCCGGTCCGTCAAGCACCCAACGGTGGGGCAGAGCGTGGGGCACGTAGACGTAGTCGTGGGCCGCAAACGGCACCACGCCGAGCGGACACTCGATACGACCCGAGCCCTCATGGACAAAGGTCAGCTCGTCGCCGTCGGCGTTGGCGACCAGGGTTGGCTCGCTCTCGGTGGCGCGGCCGAGCCAGACGCCGATGTCCGAGTTGGCAAAAAGAAGCCGTCGCGCGAGAAACGGGCTCCCGCCCGCGCCCTGCCGATCACTCAGGTAGTGCGAACGACGCAGCGGATTGGCGGATTTCGCCTCCGCCCATCCCGGGTGGCGGCCGAGATCCTCCTCGGACTCGACCCAATGCGGCGGCTCACGGTGCCACATGATCGTATAGATCGACTCGAAACCCATGCGGGTAAAGCAATGCTCGAACATAAAATGGCCATCGACCTCGAAGACGGTGTGAGGTTTCTTCGGGATGAGACCACGAGTAAGCCTGTGAATCATTCCGTATCACCATTTCTCGATTTCGAATTTCGAATTTCGAATTTCGAATTTGCACCCGACCCTCCTCTACTGTGACGGGTGGGTGGAGGGAAAATTCGAAATTCGAAATTCGAAATTCGAAATCCTGCGATCATGAGCCCGCTCCCGCTTTCAGCTGCCCCTCGACGGCCGCCCGCTCGATCTGGTCGCGCTCTATGGATTCGAAGAGGGCGCGGAAGTTCCCCTCGCCGAAGCCGCGCGCGCCCTTGCGCTGGATGACCTCGTAGAAGAATGGTCCCGCCCCGTCATCACCGTGGAGCAGCCCACCCTCGACCATGAATATCTGCAGCAAGTAACGGTCGTCATCGCCGTCGACCAGGATGCCGAGGCGTTTCATCTCGTCGATCTTTTCGTCGAAGTTCGTCACCTTCTGCCGGGCCAGTCGCTCGGGGAGCATGTCGTAGTAGGTGGCAGGGGTGTCGAGGAACTCGATCCCGGAGCGCCGCAAGTTCTCGACAGCGGGCGAGATCACCGGCACGTGAAACGCGACGTGCTGCACCCCCGGTCCGTTGTTGGCCTCGATGAACGTGTAGATCTGGCTCGCCTCATAGTTGGGAGTCACCGGTTCATTGTTGGCGAATTTGATTCCGGAGTCGGAGTCCCACATGACAATCGATGCGAGACCCGAGCCACCCGACTCCGGGGAGATTTCGGCGGTGTGAAAGTGAATCCGCCAGTACTCGGCAAAGCCCATGACATCGCGCAGCCAGGTCACGTGGGGCTCGATGGTGAGGAAGTTCGAGGTGATGTGATCGATGATCTGGAAGCCGTTCGAGTTCCTCTGCGGGCCAGCCTCGAGGGGTGAGAAACCGGGCGGTAGGGCATCAGCCGCCCGTTCGACGAAGCGGAAGCGCACCTCGCCCAGCGGGGTGGCGATGTCGAAGTGGCGGTAGGCCCGCCCCTGGTCGTCCACCCTCTCAACCACCTCGGTGCAGAACGCGGCGCCGCGCTGGGCCAGCACATTCCGGGTCGCCTCGAGATCGCGCACCCGGAAGCCCACCAACCGCACCCCGTCGGGATGCCTTGTGAGCCAGCGGTCCGCTGACGATCCACGCTCGCGGGGGGTAACGCACACGCAGCGAGCCTTACCGGCAGCGAAGAGCAGCGCGTCCTCGCCCCGTTCCGCCGCTGAACGCTCATCCAGTCGCGCCACCTCGGGTACGTCCATCATCTCGGTATAGAATCTGCGGCTGCGTTCGACGTCGGCAACCACGAACTCGTAGCTGTCGTAGCCGATAATGCCGAGCCCGGAACCGTTTTCCTTCTTCTCGGTCATGAGTGCCTCCAAGCGATTCGCGACTCATCATAGCAAAGGAGGGATTGAGTCGCGGTCACTGCTCTCTTCGCTTGCCATGGCCAACCCCATGACCGCGTTGACCGACCCGGCAACGGCGACCACCACTCCGGCCGGGCCGTCGAGAAAGCCGCGGCGGAGAAAGTAGCTGTAGGAAAACGCCCACATCGCCCGCACTGCGAGCGCCGGTCCGCTCGTGCTGCGCCCCGCCGCCCGGAAGCGCGCCGCCTTGGCGCGGTGGTAGTCCATCCGGATGACCTCGCCGAGGTCCCGGTAGCTGTAATGGAGCAGGCTGCCGGGAAGGGTGCGCACCGGCCCGGTCGGTTGCACCCCCTCGTGGATCGGCCGGTTGGAAAAATCGTGGTGGCCGCGGTGAAAGAGCCGGACCGTGAGGTCCGGAACCCAGTGACCGTGGCGTATTTCTCGTTTGCCGACAAAGGGACGGCGTCGGATCCGCCAGCATGCGGCCGGATTTTGGCGAGTCCAGTCGATCGCCGCGATCGCGTCGCTTGCCTCGTCGTCGAGGATCTCGTCGGCATCCACCGACAGGATCCAGTCATGCTGCGCCCGCACGACGGCATGGCGCTTCTGGGACCCGTAGCCGTCGAAGGGTCGTTCAAACCAGCTCGCCCCGTGGGCGAGAGCGATGTCCTTAGTACGATCAGTCGAACCCGAATCCAAAACCACGATTTCGGCACATTGCCCGAGAGCGGCCAGCGCCCGGTCGAGGTGCTCCTCAGCGTCGTGGGTGATGAGCACCGCAGAAATCGGCGCCGGATCGCCCATCACGAGCTCCCTCGACGGAGGCTGTCATACGCCCTCCGTACGCCCGCGGCCATGGCCTCCGGTCTGAACCTTTCCGTCTGCGCACGACCGGCGGCGCTCAGCTCCTCACGCCGCGACGAATCACCGAGTAATCCGACAACGGCCTCGGCGAGCGCGTCCGCATCGCCGACCGGAACCGTGATCCCGGCGCCGCCGAGCACCTCCAGGTTCCCGGGCAGATCCGTGGCGACGATCACCCTGCCGAGGACCATCGCTTCCTTGAGAGCCGCGCTCGAGCCTTCACCGTCCAGACTCGGCGCAACCAACACGGTCGGCAGGGCCATGAGCGCCGCTACGTCGTCTCGAAAACCGGTGAAGCGGAAGGCGCCCTCGAGCCCGGCCGTGCTGATCCGGCGTTGAAACTGCGATCGGAGTCGACCCTCGCCGACACACAAGAACACCGTGTCCGGCGCCGCAGCGAGGACCGTCGGTGCCGCGCGCAACAACACATCGTGACCTTTCTGACGCGTGAAAGCCCCGACCAGGCCGACGACCGGAGCGCGGTCCTCGATCCGCAGCTGAGACCGCATTCTCCCCAGATCAGCGGAACGGGCGGCCTCGAGGAAGCTTGAAACATCGACTGCCGACGGCACGACCGAGCAACGGCCGACACCCGCCGCCCGGAGGATTTCCGCGATCTCGGCGCTGACCGCGATCCACAGATCCGTCCGACGGTACTTCCACCGGAGAGCCATCGGGCCGCCGATCGAATAGGCGATCCGCCGGTGACACACGACCTTCAAAGCCGGGTTGCCCACCCGCGCCACGGCAGCCAGCGACGCCGCGTGCGAGTCGTGCGCGTGGACGATCGCCGCCGCGCGAGTGAACCGTCGCACCGTCCGCAGCGCCGGCGGGTACCACGGCCTCATCACGCCTACCGGCTCCACCGGCAGCCCCTGGTCGACGCAACGCCGGTGCAAACCACCCCCAGCCCGCGCCAACAGCCGGCTCGGCACGCCACGGTGCAACAGCTCGCGATGGAGGAGAAAAACCTGCAGTTGGCCGCCCCTCCAGACCCGCGCCGTATCGAGATGGACGACGCTCGCTTCATTCGGCGGATCGGGAGCCGGCATGGCTTCGGACTATACCCGAGATGGGAGTGCCAAGGGTGGCTCCCGTGAGCTTCGGGCTGTGCGCGCCCACCCACCTCGGGTACGATGCCTTCGATGACCCAGGGTCCTCTCCTCCGTTGGCTCGCTGTCGTGGCGTGGATCGTGGTGATCTATACCACGATCCCGTTAGTCCGCAGCCTCAGAGAGTTCTTCGTGGCGCGATGGCCCGCCGAGCTTATCGGCATTGGCGTCATCCTCGTCGTTGTTGCGGTTTGCGCGGCCGGGCTCATCCTCCTCCGCCGTCGGCGCCGGCGCCTCCCGGTCGCCGATGCCGCGTTGTTGCTCGCGGTCACCGCCGTCCTGGTGATCTGGACCTGGCGTCTGATGGGACAACCCGAGGAGGCGATTCACTTCCTCGAGTACGGAGTTCTCGGCATGCTGCTCTTTCGAGCCCTGCGCACCGGTATCCACGATAGCTCGGTCTTCGTCGTCGGCGCCCTGATCGGAATCCTCGTCGGCATCTTCGACGAGATCATCCAGTGGTGGGTGCCGGGCCGCTACTGGGACTATCGCGACATTGCCCTCAACGGCGGCGCCTCGATTCTGGTCCAAATCGTCATTTCGCGCCTCGCGCCGGCGCCGCCGATCAGCAGTGGATCGCTGCGCCGACTCTGCCGGCTCGCCGCGGCCGTGGTCATGCTGCTCACCCTGTGCCTCGCCGCCACCCCACGGCGCGTTAACCGCCTGGCAGAGCTCATCCCCGCCCTCGAGTACCTCGGATCCGAGGACGAGGCTATGAGCGAGTACGGCCACCTCCACCGGCTCGACAAGCTGACGTCCTTCCGGTCTCGTCTATCCCTCGGCGCCCTGGCGCGCGCCGACCGCTCGCGCGCAGGGGAAGTTGCGGCCGCGCTCGACGCTTCGCGGCGAAACTACGGAGATTTCCTCCGCCGCACCTCGCCGGGGGTGGACCCGTTCACCTACGAGGCCCGGGTCCACCTCTTCGCCCGCGACAGCAGCGCCGCACAGGCCCGCAAGCTCACACCGGGTTCACCGGCCTTTCGCGAGCTCATGACGACGGCGTTTCGCGAGAACCTGATCCTCGAACAAATTTTCGGCGCGACTCTCGCCAGTTCGTCCTATCCCTGGCCGCCGCCTCACCGGGCCGAAATCGAGGGCGCACAGAACCAGACCTCGGTCTTTGTCAGCAAGGTCGGTGCGCATGTGATCACGGCGGTGAGCGAAGGCCAGATCAGGGCGCTGTTGGTCGGCGTCCTCATCGCCCTCGTCATCTGTGATCTGGCCCTCGGCTACAGCGTTACTCGCCGGTCTCCGCCGGAATCTCCGCCGGCATGAAGAGATCGAAACCCGGGTCGAACTGGGCCAGGAATTCGACGCTGAAGAGCCGGTAAGTGACCCAGATCGGGAGCAGGATCACCGTCCCCACGTACGGCAGGGCGACGATGCAGCAGGTGAGCAAACACACCAGACCGAAGAGCACGACAGCGCAGAATCCCAGCGCGAGCACGAATAGCCCGTAGAGAAAGAACGGCAGCGGCCGCGCCTTGAGCCAGGGCAGAAAGTAGCGCCACGCCTCGGTGGCCTTGAGGTCGAACTTGTACATGATCGGGATCACGAACCCCTCGAGGAGCAGCGCCACGTACGCGGCGAGGACTCCAAAGACGATGAGAATCAGAACGCCAAAGCCCATCGCGGCGTACGAAAGACCGGCGAGGGCGTCCGAAAACGACAGAGTTGCCGCCGGCGCGAAGAAGAGGAGGAGGAGCAGCAGCACGATCAACCCGCAGGCCACGACGAAACCGACCCGCCAAAGGAAGAGCGAGTTGCCGAGATCGCGGAGCCGGTGCCACGGCTCGACAATCTGGGCTCTGTTGTGGATCACGTTGTCGAGATAGATGAACTTCGCCCGCGACGACAACCACAGGATGAGGAGCAGGACGGCCGCCACGGCCATGATGACGACAAAGACGATCGGCAGCCAGATCAACGCCTCGCCGGCACTCCGGAAAGTGTCGCCGTTGGAGTGGAGATTGTAATGGCCGGGGAAGTCATTCTCGTCGGCCATCCACTTCCATCCGCCGCCGCCGGCGCCGTCGGCGAGACCTGCGAGCCAGGCCGAAAAGCCCAGCACGAGCCACTTGGCGAGATCGAAGGGCTGCCACAGGATGTGCTTCATCCTCTCCCAGGCTCGGTTCAGCGGCTCGAAAAAAGCGATGTTCATCGGTCCTCCAGTCGGCGTCCCCAACGATTGTAGCCGGAGCGGCTCGTCGGCGGGGACCCATCGGCACATTGGAAGCGCCCATAGGGGGCAACCTCCACCACATCAAACGCGGAAGAGCCGGATTCGGTTCGCGCGCGGATTGGTTTCACTGTCAACGTGGCGCCAAAACCACCACGCACACATTCACCACCAAGACACCAAGGCCACCAAGCCCGCCCATTCGCCCGAACAACCACAGAGACACAGAGGCACAGAGAGCGCACAGAGCATCGCAAACACAAAGACACAAAGACACGAAGGCATCACAAATCCACACATCGCTTATTGCCCGCAGATAACGCAGATAACGCAGATGGACGTTCTCGAGACTCGAGCACGTAGCGAGGTCCCGGCCGTCGTCGGACAACGGCCGGGAACCGCTGGGCCGGACAATCGCTTCGGACGCAAGCGCCCGGCGCGATGCCACGGCCCAGCGGCCTGCGCTCTCGGAGAGCGCAGCC
>PVMK01127159.1_pt1 | contig 18041 bp, 13 predicted proteins | sample 1853481 | NCBI WGS metagenome assembly PVMK01 (sample SAMN08533507, study PRJNA380276) | Marine sediment metagenome, whole genome shotgun sequencing project. | reverse complement strand
TGTCCTTCGTTCCTTTGATCACTGGAATTTGTAATTTATTTGGTCTATTGGTTTTGATTCTTGGTGCTTGCCTGCGTCAGCAGGCCTACTGCACCAAAAACACTTCGTACCTATTGCAGGGATTAAACAAACGGTAAACAGTAAGTCCGGTAACTGGCAAATCAAATGCGTAGGTAATACCGCCGGCAAAAATCTCATCTGTTACCTCCTTCAGATTCTGTTGGTCTCCGGGTTTAGGTGTGCCTGAATGAAAGTAGTTGTTGGTCAGGTTAATTTTTACTCTATTAATTTCAGTTACCGTTTGTTCAAATCCTCGAACATAGATCTCCCCGTCATCCAGGATCAATCCAACAGAATATATGGGAATATTCGGATCCAACAGGTCCACTCCATAAAAAAACACAAAGCCGTTGGCATCTGGAAAGTGCTCTGCAATAATCCCATCCTGTGACAAAGAATTGCCATCACCATCAAAAACAAACTGGATATTCACAGTATAAACATTGGATTGAAAGCCTTGTCCACTAGTACTGAGTAAAGTGCCCAGCATGGTGACATCGCCTATTCCAGGAGATGTTCCCTGGTACTTGGGCCCATCATCTGGTCCTGTAGGACAGAAACTGGGACCTGTCATACTAAAATCCTGCAAAGCGATTCTTTCCAGAGTAATATTTTGTCCAGCAAGCGAAAACAACAACGGCTCCTGAAGTACTAAAAATCCATCCAACAGTGCATAACCCGAACTGTGATTTAATAAAACGCCTCCATTAGTTATTATTTCAGCTATGGTGGTACCTTCACCCGCAAACTCAGAGACAATGTTTCTTTTTCGGTTGTCAAGAGACCAGAACACAGAAATGTTTCGATCCTCCAGAACAACCTGCTGCCTGGGAGGTTCTGGTACAAGCGCCTGTGGAGAAACGGTGCTGAAGGCTGCGAGGTTTGCCACAATTTCCCTGGAGAATAAATTTTCATCACCGCTGTTGGCAGGTTCAAATTCCAGAATCGTAGGATTGGTAATATCAGTTTTACTCTCAAAAATCAGATTCTCTCCTTTTTTCTCTTGGTATATAAACTCAAATTCTGCTCCAAAGGTGGCACGGTCCTGCTCAAACAAAAATGAAAAAACGCAATAGGTTTCTAAGATCAATTCCAGGCCATGGGCATTATCCAACCGATATGAGATAGTTTGGTCAAAGAAGAAGCCATCATTAGCGACTACATCTGACTGTATTCTTACCTCCTTTTCGGTAAATTCCAGTAACATAAAAAACACACCTGACTCCGGAGTGGGTTTATATTCAAGTCGCCAACCCTGACTAGGGGCTATAAGGTCTGCCCGAAGGCCGTTTATTGCAGTACTAACCCGCTCTTCAAATGACGGCAGTTTGGGGCTGTCATCTCCGGTACAGCCGAAAAGGGCCAGAATCAAAATTATACATGTTGATAAATATCTATTCATCTACTGCTAAAGTCTACTTTGAACACGGGCTCTAACATCCGGCAATACCACACCGGTAAATTTCTCGTAATGATCCAGGATTGAGTTCAATTTCTGCCTTATCAGCTCCCTTCCTTCGTTCCGGGCTGCACAATCCGGGTCCGCGCAGTTAGGCTCATCCAACAAATAAAACTCTATAAAATCTTTGTCGAAAAGATAAAAAGCGACGGTCTCGGCGTAGTCTTCGTTTGGAGAGCTGGTTGCATAAGGAGAAACAAAACCCCTGGTTAGCGCTTCTTCATCCGTTAAGTTAAACCATGAACCGGGACTGGTATAGCCCTCTGGAGATATGGTTTCAAATGCTCGAGGCAACTTATACCTTTGATGCACTATGTGTGCAAATTCATGATAAACTGTTTGTAATTGTAATGCTACCCAATCACTGTCGTTTATGTCGACCGCGTTAACATTGGTAAAAGTGATCTGAGCTCCTGCATCTGCAGTACCCAATGTTACGGTACCATCTTCATTGAAGATCAACCCGCCTAAAAAGACAATCTCTGCAGGCACATGACTCCGGAAAAATTCTTCGCCATTCTCTACTTCCAGATAGGGGCCAATCCAAAAATATTCGATAAAATCCAGCATAGGCCTCACAGCCTCTAAAGCTGGTGGAGCAACTCTCTGAAACGGGCCCACAAATCGGTCTACGAAACGGTAACGGATGGCCATGCCAAACTCTTTGGTAAAGCTTTCCTCAATGTAAATATCAAGATCTGTCTCCAAGTCTACTCCTGGATCAGTAACCGGAACGTTCAGTGATTCATCTGAATAGCAGGCAGAAACAAATACCAACAAAGTGAGTAATAAAATGTTGCCCATTCGTTTGCAATAAGATGCCGTCTGTAGTTTCATTCTCTTTATCTTGGGTTTGGTTTTAGTCCTCCCACATCAATTGCAGATGTTGGAATTTGTAATACTTTTCTTAAATCGTCTTCCTCCAATTCGAGGATAGAATTACCATCAGCCAGTACATGATCTACAGGTAGTCCCAATCGTTTGATATCGAACCATCGCAGACCCTGTGCAATGAATTCTTTCCTTCGTTCCAGTATAGTGTAATCAAATACCAACTCCTGATCACTTACAAAGGGATTATTGGTTTCCCCAAAAAATGCCCGTATCAATTCCGTGGTAAGTACAACCGAGCCGCCTAGATATCGATTGTCTGTCAAAACCTGCAAGTCATCGATGGCATCACTGATTCTATTAAGGACCACATTAGATTCGGCACGGTTCAGCAATACTTCTTCGCCCCTGAAGGCAAGATTTATATGATAAGGAAAACCCACATTGGAATTGAGGCTGCTTCTTTCAAAAAGACTTTCATAGCGAACGGGAAATAATGCGTTGCTCCCTTTTATGAATGCCGGATTCTCCCTGGCATCTGTTGCAGCTAAGAATGGATGTGATGCAAAAAGATCACCATAAAAGCTTGAGAGCGGTCCATGGGCAAAATCATTCCTCTGCACCAGAGAGATCTTTCTCATTAGCAACAGGTTACTAGGTAAGTCTGGTGAGGAATAAAGTTGTGGATACCCGGTAATAGAGGAACTGGCAGTTTGAAAAAAAGTTGAAGTAAGGTCTCTGACCAGATTGGAAGGATTTGAGCCCAATAGCCGGTTGCTGTACTCAATACATTTTTCAAACTCGCCTTTAAATAGATAAAATCGGGAAGCAAAAGCAAGTGCCGCATTGAGGTTGAAATGATACTTGCCAGAATTGAAGAAAAACCCCTCATCCACCAGTTCAATCCCACGTAACATATCTGCCTCCACCCGGTCATATACCTCTTGAATAGTATTTCTTTGATATTGTTTAATGAATATGGTTTCAGGTACATCCACGTAAGGAACTCCTAATTCGGAGTTTGCAGTGGATGCATCATAGTGCTTGGCAAATAAATTAACCAGCATAAAGTGGCCGTATGCCCTGGTCAATAAAGCTTCTGACTCGGTTGCCTTTTGTTGAGCCATCAATTCCCCGGTATTTGCCTGTAGTTCGTCCAGCACTGCTAGTACTTCATTGGCATGGGCAATAGCACTGTATGTTTCAAACCAAAAGAATATTGGCGTGTCCTGAACGGTTGGTCCATCGGTAAATTCTTCCCACTCGTAGGCCTCCCGGTGATTTGTCCTGATGGTCACACCATTAGTAAATCCAACATTATCCGACATCCAGTCAATAAATGCATAGCTGGAAATGCTGTAAGCATTGGTTAATAGTTGCTGAGCCTTGTCCAAATTGTCCAGGGCTACCCTGTTATCAGGAACCTCGTCCAAAAATTCCTCACAGGACGCTGTTAACATCAGGCATAATACCCAGATCTTCCATACTATCCGATTTTTGAAAATCATCTTCATTACTATAACCCTATATTTAGTGTAAAAGTAATTTGACGAGGCTGAGGTAGTGAAACACCGCCTGATCTGAAAAATTCAGGATCTTGCCCATTTAAAGCATCGTCGGAGTAAAGCAATGCCAGGTTCTGGCCTTCCAAAGAAAGTGTAGCACTGCTCAAACCAATCTTTTTTATAAAAGATGGAGGAACTGAATAGCTTAGTCTTACCACTTTAAGTCGTATATAATCTCCATTTGCTATCCTAAGACCACTTTTATTGTACAGATCGTAAGCCTGAATCAAATCGCTATTGCTTTGGGCAACTGTTCGATCCAGTATTACTGGTATATTAGTTAGTTCTTCATCCCCAGGTACAGCCCAGCGATCCGCCAGTTCCCCTGGTAATGCGTCGAAATCAGAGTAAGTGGCAAAGAATGCATCATTGAGTCGAATTACATAGTCCCACTTATATGTTATTAGTGCACTAAGAGTAAAATCACCATAAGAGAAAACATTATTCAATCCCCCGAATAGTCTTGGTTCAGCCGGTCCTTCAAAATCAAGTGTAGTGGTTAAATTATCGCGTTCCTGAAGGTCTAGTGAAAATGTTTTCTCTCCATTTTCATCAAAATACTCAGGAATACCCTGCTGATTTAAGCCGGCAAACTTTGTGGAAAAGATTCCTCTTCTGGGGCCGCCCAAAACGGCAGCTCCAGTTGGACTTATGGCATCTGCCAACCTGGGTCCGAAATCCAACCTGGTTATTTGATCTTTATTATAGCCAACATTAAAGTCTATATTCCAGTTAAACTTCCCATCATCCAACACCAGCGATGACAACGAGGCCTCAAATCCAATGGACTCCATATCCGCAAAATTCCCAACTTTCAATCCCTGTCCTCCAATGCCACTGGTCTGCACCACCCCAATCAGATCAAATGCATTACGAATGTAGAAATCGAAACTTGCATCCAGCGCCCTGTTTTTTAAGCCAAAATCCACACCTACATTGAATTCATTTAATTTCTCCCAGGTTAACTCTGTATTGGTCAAATCAACTATTTGTAGAAATGGTTCTATATCAGTAGGGCGTACGGTTACATCAGCTTGCAAGTTTAGAAGGGCACTGGCCTCCGGTGGTAGATTCCCTGAAATTCCATAGGTACCCCGGATCTTCAGGTAATCAAAACCTTGGAAAAATCCTATATTGTCAAAGAACCCCTCATTGTGCACGTTCCAGGCTCCGCTGACATTCCAGGTGGGAAGATATCGGGCATCACTACTCTCGCCCAACTGATTTGAACCATCATAGCGAACCGTAAAATTGGCTATATAACGCGATTTATAAGCATATGCTCCGTTAAAAAACAACCCGAAAAACCGATCACTCTCCCCTCCTATAGAGAAATAATCAATATTTTGAAGGTTGAAAAATTCTATGATACTTGGATCTGTGACCACAACCCCACCACTTTCGAATACCACACCCAAACCGGTGGAACTGGTAGTCGTACGATCGGTAAACCTAATTTCTTCGCCTGCCAGTATATTCACCTGATGAATAGCATTAATAGTCTTGGACCACTCTATGCTTATCCTGTTAAAGAAGTTAATAAGGTCGGTCTGATCTATATAATTAAATCCTCCTGTAGGCAACACCACTTTTGGGTTTAATCCTGGGTTTTTGGGGTCCCTGAATAGCAGGTTGTTAGCATCTTGTATGAATTGTGTGTCGTTAGCCCTGAATGCCTCCGCCTGATTAGAGCGCTCATGTACTACGTGATCCCTGATGGTATTGGCATATCTTCCCTGAAGCACTCCCTTTATTACCAGGTTATCCGTTGGTCGTACTTCAAAATCTGCCTGCGCAGATATGTCCACTACTTCAATATTCATGTAGTTATAGTCCAATTCGTCCAAAATATTAAACGGGGCAAAATTTCGACGAAAGTACTCTCGCTCACCATTCTCATCGATGGGGCGAATGGAGCGAGCAGTATTTAACGAATAGCTGAATGGGTTAATATCAAATCCTCTGCTATACCGGCCGGTTAATGGGTCAAATTCGCGATTTCTGGTCCCCGGAGCATCCTGATTGCGATAACTAGCTGTTAATTTTAAGCCAAAAGTAAACTTGTCGGAGATAAAGAAGTTATTGCGGGTAGTCCCGGTAAATCGCTGGACATTATCTGCAATAGTTTGACCCTGATCGGATAAATAACTGATTGAATAATAACTATTGGATTTTTCTGTACCTGCTGTAAAGCTTAATGAATGCTGCTGCTGCAAACCCATGTCTCTGAAAAGTACATCAAACCAGTCGGTGTTAGCATTTTCATATTGATTGAGGAATTCATGGTTTAGGCTGCCACCTGGTCCCCATGGCAACTCATGGTTGGATATCTGGGTAAACATTTTACCCAATGCACCATAGTTCTGGGCTCTCACTGAAGTACTTATTTCCAGTAGCCCTTTATCCACTAACTCACGGTACACCGACATTTCTTCCGCAGAATTAAGCAGGAAAAAGTCATTGTAAGTAGGTCTTAATTTTGTTGAAAAGCTTCCCGAGTAATTAACGTGCAATGCACCGCTTCTCCCCCGTTTTGTAGTTATTACAATTACTCCGTTGGCTGCCCGAGCCCCGTAAATTGCCGTAGCTGAGGCGTCTTTCAGCACCTGAAATGATTCAATATCATCAGGGTTCAGATTTGCCACCGAGGAGCTAATCAGGGTATTGGCATTCCCTGAAATAAGATCCTCAGTATTTACGTTGGCCAGGTCCTCCAATATTACCCCATCTACTACAAACAATGGTTGATTATTGCCATTGATGGAAGTATTTCCTCTGATCCTGATCCTGGGAGCGGTTCCAAAAGTACCGGAGACATTCTCAACACTGACACCGGCGACTCTACCTTCTAAAGATCTGCTGGCATCGGCCACCCCATTGATCTTAATGTCGGCCATTTTTACATTTTCTGAACTTCCGGTAAACAACTTTCGATCCACCTCCTGAAATCCTGTTACTACCACCTCATCCAACAAGGCTGTAGACTCTCGCAGTATTAATCTCCAATTTTGAGCGGCGGAAACCTCCCTTCTGGCCGTTTCCATTCCCACCATTGTGAATATCAAAATTTCACCATCGGTGGCCTGTAAAGTAAAATTGCCATCCAGGTCAGTAACCGTACCGGTAGTGGTATTCTCAATATTTACCGCAACGCCCGGCAATGATTCACCTAAGTTATCTTTTACATTACCTGACACTGAACGTTGCTGCTGTCCATACACACCAGTATATAAGAACAGCGACATACAGGTGATCACTTGCCACAAGTATCCTCCTATTAGTCGGCAACTAACTCCCATAAAAAATCATAGCTTTAATAAATAACCACTGGCAGGTCTCTACTCCAATACAAAGGTGAAATCCACGTCCAACACATTTCCGGCATTATCCTGCAATATGACCGTAATAAATCCTGAATCCCCATCGTCATTCTTAAAGGTAGCCGCTTGTAGGGGATTGAACTGGGCGCCGATCATCGTTTCTAAATTTTCTGGCGATAGATCAATGTTATCAAATGGACCGTCATAATCCAGTAAAAAGAATTGCCAGTCCTCGTCTCCCAAAACTATTGGATTCTGATCATTGGGGAAGCTTACCCCCTCAACAGTGTTGCCAACTGGAGCAACGGAAATATTGGCACCTATTATATCTATAAACCCACTGGGGTTATTCTGTTCATTTGGCTGGAATATTGTGAAAATATCTGGCAATTGTTGTACACCTGCTGAATCAGGGTCCCACGCAACTCCTCCGTTAGAAAGAGGAAATACATTTACCACATAACCCGTTAATATTCTTTCCAGAACATTGACATTCTGAACTAATGAGTCTACTTGATCATCTTCAGTATAAGCCCGTAAGGTAACAGTTACCGTCCCTCGCGAGGTAAAGGTGACTGTTGGGGAAATGTCTGTAACAATCTGTCCATCTCCAAAATCCCACTCGTACCTGGAGGCATTGGTGGTTAAATTATCAAACATGACCGGTATCCCTACCTCCACTACTTCGGGGTCCAGAAAAAAGTTAACTAAAGGTACCGGTAGGGGATCGTCTTCACTACAAGATGATAAAATAAATAACAAGACGAATATACTTAGTGGTTTGTAAAGATTAGTCATGCGAATTAATTTAATGGTACACAGTAAGGTACTGAGATTTACAATATCATGCCATAAATTGGTTGAAATTATAGTTTGTTCTATAAAGTATCAGTTTTTCCCTTTTGTCAATACGATGACGAGGCAATTGGCCGGTAGGTTGGCCAGCCAGTCAATATATTTGTATATTTATTTATATTCTCAATTCTAATGACAACACAATCAGACTCATCTAAGTTTCACCCGTGGTTTATAACAAGATTAAGCAACTACAGAGCCAGTAGGTTTGAGGACGTTACAGGTGGTATAAGGATCAGAATGGGCTTTATGTATATGTGATGAGTAATAACAAAAATGTATTAATTGTTACCGGTGATGCCGGAGAGAGCTTTGAAATCTTATATGCCAAGCATCGTCTTACCGAAGCAGGATATGACTCCACTATTGCCGCTCCTGAAATAAAAAGAATGAACCTGGTGATACACGATTTTGAACCTGGATGGGACACCTATGTGGAACGCAAAGGATACCTGGTGGAATCAGAACAGAGTTTTGATAATGTTAATCCTGAAGAGTACCATGCGGTGCTGCTCCCAGGGGGACGGGCACCGGAATATCTACGTAACTATCCCAGAGTGTTGGAGATCGTCCGTCATTTCCATGAAAATGGAAAGTATATTTTTGCTATATGTCATGGAGTACAAATACTGATCACCGCTGGTTTAGTAGATCAAAAAAAAATAGCTTGTTACGAGCATGTTAAGTTCGAAGTAGAAGCCTGTGGCGGCATTTATGTTAGCGATGACCAGGCTGTAGTAGATGGCAGAATTGTTACTGGCAAAACCTGGCAGTCACATCCAGAGTTCTACCGGCTGGTTTTTGAGTGTCTTGGAGCAGTCAAGTAAAAATGTAGTGACTGAGTAAAAGATTGCTCTTTATTCTTCAGGGATTATGCCATCAGCAGAAACCATGCATGCCCATTTGAGATCATTGAAATTATCTTTGGGTTAGTGTTGGCCATCACGCTATCGGCGTGAAATGGGGATAATTTTCCAGATCTAAGAAGGGCAGCTGGTTGGCCGCTACAAATCCGGCTGTGGTGTTAATCTCAAGTAGGGCCGTATCTGAGTGTACCCCTTGGGAAATTCCTTGTCCGCCACATCGTTGGAAATGGAAGGAAGAATCACACAATCTTCTCCTACCTCCCAATTAACCGGAGTGGCTACTTTGTGATAAGCTGTTAGCTGCAAGGAATCAATCACCCGGAGAATTTCATTAAAGTTCCTTCCGGTTGATGCCGGATAGGTAAGGGTAAGTTTTATTTTCTTATCAGGTCCTATGATAAATACAGAACGTACTGTACCCTTTTCATCTGCATTTGGGTGGATCATATCATACAATTCCGCTACTTTCCGGTCTTCGTCCGCGATCAAAGGAAAATTCACGGTGGTATGCTGAGTTTCGTTAATATCCTGTATCCATCCTTTATGAGAATCCATTGGATCTACGCTGATGGCTATAACTTTTACATTGCGTTTTTCAAACTCTGATTGGAGTTTTGCGGTAGCACCTAGCTCTGTGGTGCAAACAGGGGTGTAATCTGCTGGATGAGAAAATAGCACTCCCCAGCTGTCGCCCAGCCATTGGTGAAAATTGATCTCACCTTCGGTAGTTTGGGCTGTGAAATTCGGAGCATCGTCTCCTAGTCTTAATGTGCTCATAGTTTTGGTAGTTTTTTGTGTAGTATTTAAGATACGTATTTATGACTGTGTAGTCAAATTTTTTCACAATATCTATACGGGGGACGACATATTGACTGTTTCTCCTTTAATCCGGGATCTAGTCTGATGGTAATTCGTTTACCTGGCGTTGTACCTCATTTATAATCTTTTGTTCAACTTCCGGGGACCAGGGAGCTGGCAATCCATATACGCGCATTGAGGTGTCGCCCTCATACCCCCCTTCACGTAAAATGCGCAATGACGGAATATAGGCCATCACGTCATTGGCATAGGCGGTAACAAACAGATCTTGCCCAAGTAAATTTTTCAGATATATTGAATAATCAACTACTACTTCACCACCTAATGCCACCCAGGTCTGATCTCCCAACTGCCAGGTTTGTACCGGATAGTGTAGATAGTTTGCAGGAATCGCTTTGCCTGATTCCATATGTTGCAACCAGCGCTGTGCCCACCGCTGGTGATATACAATATTGGACTCTTTGATGGAAAGCAATTCCTCCTTGTCTGGCAAAGCGGAAAAGGCAAGTTCCAATTCACCATAGGTTGTGGATAAAAAAGGATCCACCTGAGACATCGACTCCTGCAACACCCTCGAAACAGCACCTGCAAGCTCCTCGCCGTATTGCTTCGCCAAAGGGATGGTTCGGCGGGGTAATGGGTTTTGGTCAGCGCCACAACCTGCAAAAAAGAGCGCGGTTACCCCGGGATAACTTTTTTCCAGTTCCTGCTGAGCAAATCCAGGGAAATCACCTGACCATTGATACCCATTTAAGGTGGTAGCATGACAGGCATACCCAAATACCATAGCCCGTAATACACCATCAGGCCGCTCAACTGCTAAAACCGGGACTGAGTGATCAAATGGTCCGTTCAAGTTGGTGGTGGTGGCGATATCTTGTTCTGAATTGTTACGGCGGTTCACCGCAAACCTGGTATGGCCAATGCCAGTGTATAGGTTGGCTGGTTCAAGGTTATTCAAGGCTTCTGATACTACATCGACTATTCGATTCTCAAGCCATGTGGAATATTCTACCACTCTTTTCTTCTGATCATCATCTAATGGGTAGATATCTATTAGAGTCTGGTAAAGAACCGGCCCGGAATGAGTATGGGAGCTGGTTAACATTACCTGGCTGCGTTCAAGTTGATACAAAGTTTTCAACTTTGAAGTTACGGCGTCCGAGATACCTTTTGAAAGTCCCAGTAGGTCGGTCGAAACGAAAACCGCCTGTCTGCCTCGTGAATCTTCTATGGCAAGCGCCTTAACCCACAGATCATTCAAAGTACCCTCTGCTACATGGTCTCTAAATCCATACCCTGCCATCCACATAGAAGTTTGTGGTGTAATGATGTCAGCCCCCACCCCTACCTTCCAGGAGTCCTCTTGGGCTGCCAACGGTTGACCATAATAGCAGGCCATCGCGAATACAACTATGAGCAAAAAGATAAATCGTTTCATGATCAAATTAGTTTCTCTTATTATTTGGAGACTCTTTCCTGTCCGGCGTCCCATTTAAGATATTCTCTTTGACGAAATGATTGCACGCCCATCATACAAGCTACAACACCATAAAATCCCAGGTTTTGATCACACTTTAGGGGTTCACTTTTTCGGATTGCCCCAAGCAAGTTTCGGTGGTGTAAAGTGACATCTTCGGCACCAGTTTTTTTATGGGTATACAGTGCTCCATCTTTTACAGCTTCCCCAGTACTGCTAATAACGGCTTGGTTGGTGGCTTTCTGAGGGGTTACTGTAAATCCATCTCTGGTAAACTCCAGGGTTGCCTTATGGCCCCTGATCACATGTCTAATGGGCGTGTCATTGGCCATTGACGCAACTACCATAACGGTAGTTTTTTCAGGGTAGTCCAGCATCATATTGAAAGTATCTGGTATTTCTGCTACACTGTCTACGAAATTCCAGGTACCCCCAGTGGCAGCAACATAATCTGGAAATGTTAGTCCAAGTGATTTTATAATTCTTGTTATGCGGTGAATGAACAAATCAGTAGCAACTCCACCTGAATAATCCCAGTATCTTCTCCATTGAAAGTATCTTTTAGGGTCCCAGGGCTGCTTCGGAGCAGGGCCAAGCCATGCTTCCCAATCCAGATTAACCCCCGGTTTGGCATCGGCATCGATTGGATTAGCCCAGAAATCATCCACATAATTCCGCGAGTAGTCTATGTGGGCCATGACAACTTTACCAAGAACTCCTTCCTGAATCAATTTATGGGCTGATTCATAAGAATCGTCAGACATACCTTGCACCCCAACTTGCAATTTCAAATTGGTTTTAGCCACTTTTTTTACAATTGACTTGGCCTGTTCAATAGTATGCGTCATGGGTTTTTCAACATAAATATGTTTGCCGGCATCAATTGCATCCAGAGTCATCTGGTAGTGCCAGTGCTCTGGGGTCGCTATAAGCACATAGTCAAGTTCTTTTGAATCCAGTAATTCCCGATAGTCATTAATTGCTGTTGCTTTGGTCATTTCCCTGGCCTGGTCCAACCGCTTGGTATAAACATCGCAGACCGCTGCAATCTCTATATTGTCGGACTCTTTCATTTTCAAAATGGCTTTCATATGGCCATTCGCCATGCCGCCACACCCAATCACGCCCACCCGGATCCTTTCGTTTGCTCCAATAATTTGTGAGAAACTACTAGCAAGCAGATTAGAACTGCTGCCCAGGGCTGCAACTCCGGCGGTTGCGCTGGCCAATCTCTTAACAAATCGTCTTCGTGTATTCGTTTTCATATTTATAGAATTAAATTATTTAGTCCTGTTGGGGTGGTGCACTCAGTATTGCTTTACTAAACCATGGGTCCTCCCCGTATTTATCTAAAAGGGATGCCAGTACATCACGAACCTCAGGTCCCTTGAAGTTTCCTATGCTTAATGCGGCCTGAAAGACAACCTGTACCTCTTCATCATCAGCCATTTGTAACATTTGTGGTAATAGCTCAGGATAGACTTCCGCCAGCTGAAGCCCGCGCACACGCAGTTGAGGGTGTGGATCTTCCATGGTCGATTTTGCCAGGTCCATGGTCATTCCACCCAAAGCTTTAATAGAGTATAAGGCATGTAATCGCGCCAATGGTAATTTACTGTTCATAACCATCTCCTTAAGTGCACCCATTACAGATGGGTCAGCTCTTTCCACCAACAGTCGTTGCGCGGTAAGCCTCCACCATTGATGCGGATGAGCCAATGTGGCTACCAATTCAGTGTTTTCCATCTCTCCGGGATATTTAGTAATGGCAGGTATAGGAGCATCAGTTGGAACGATACGGTAGATACGTCCCATGTCATCTCCCCGATAAAAGTCCATGTCTTCTTTTAGATCCTCAGGTATTGATAGAGGTGTCTCAATATGCTGCCTGTATATATCCACCACCATTAAACTCCCATCCGGAGCTACTGTGAAATTCGCCGGTCTGAACCAAGGGTCGGTAGTAGCCAGAAATTCACTTTGAGTTTCTGAGTCATCTCGTTGAGCAACAAACAGTGGGCCCTGCCCGGGAACCAGCACATCTCGATGTATAAGATTACCGGCAACCTCACCAGTAAAAACGGAACCATGGTATGACTCTGGAAAAAGATCACCAGTGTACACAGTCCCTCCGGAACATCCTGTGAAATGGTCTTCTGCATACTCAACTCGGTCTAGATTTTCTTCTTTATATCTTTTTTGTCTACGAGCGGTACGCTCTGCCCGCCAGTACGGAGGTGGAGTCAACTGAAACATTTCTAAATCATGGTCAGAGATATTTTGCACCGGAGCTTTGGCTTTGTTGGATGAATCACGGCTCAGATAACGCCATGGAATTACGATCTGTGAAATATGAATGGTGTTCTGGGTCATGAACCGATGCCCCCAATCATCAATTGCCTGGCCATATTGGGTAGAACCGGATGCTGACTCAAACAATCCTTTATCAAGTCGAAATCGAAAATCAGTTCCTTGAACTGAAATTTCGGGTAGTTCGGGCGTTTGCAGATATCTAACCTGGCCTGGTTGACCAAAATTGGAGGCATAAATCCAATTATCTACGTTGAAATTTAAATTCGAGATCTGGGCTTCACTATTGTTTTCAAAGAACCCTGTAAACAGCACCTCTTTCGAATCCGCCACATGGTCACCATCAGTATCTTTCAAATAGATTATTTCAGGAGCAGCACACACTATTAAACCTGCCTTCCACGGAAGTATGCTGGTTGCTTCAGATAGACCATCGTGAAAAATTACCGAGAAATCAATACGTCCATCCCCATCAGTATCTTCAAGGTACCGGATACGGCTTTGACCTTGTCCTTTCTCTGGTTTATAAGGATAATCCAGCATTTCTACAGCGTAGGCATTTCCAAACTCATCGAAAACCATATCCACGGGATCAGTTAGGTGGGGTTCAGCAGCAAATACTTCAATACGAAAACCGTTGGTAATTTGAAATTTTTCCAGGGCCTGCTCAGCAGTAAGTGGGCCTGGGTATTTGGGATCTGAACAAGACTGGGCCAACTGGGCCAACATAAGCCAGGCCAGAATAAAGTATTGGTTTTTTGTTTCATTAAATACTGGATTTAGATATCAGGTCTCTTTTTATTAGACACTTTATGGTATATTGTTTCCTTTCTCTTCTATACCAAGTGATACATTTTAACAAGACTGGTTATGACAACTTTCGTTAGGTGGAAATCCTTACTTCTTTTTTGTCTGTTGGGAATGCTGATGCTGTTTGTACCTCAATGTAATACCAATTCTCAAACAATAAAAATAGGAATATTTAAAATCAACGTAACCCCTGCCATTGGCAGTCCAGTGGCCTATGCCATGACCAGGTCCATCGATGATTCACTGTTTGCCAAAGGAATTGTGATCCTGTCAAAAGATAAGCCCATTGTGCTTTGTGCAGTGGATTGGATAGGTATTGCCAACGAAGGACTAGACACCTGGCGCGAAAGCCTGGCAGAGGCTGCAGGCACTACTGTAGACCGGGTCTCAGTTCATGCACTCCATCAACACGACGGAGTGCGCTGTGACTTCACTACTGCGGACATACTCAGTAAATACGGACTTGACGGTTGGCGCTATGACCCTGATTTTTTACGAAAGACCATCAATATAGCTTCGAAAGCTGTTCGAAAAGCAAAAGCTGAGGCACAAAATGTTACGCATTTGGGGTTTGGACAAGCCAAGGTAGAAAAAGTTGCATCGAGCCGAAGGATACTGGGAGAAGACGGAAAAGTGAAAATAGTCCGATACAGTTCAACCACCGATTCTGCTGCTATCGCCGCTCCTGAAGGACTGATAGATCCTTGGCTCAAATGTGTCAGTTTCTGGAATGAAGACCAGCCACTGGTTGCCTTAAACTACTACGCTACACATCCCATGAGTCACTATGGCAAAGGCGATGTTAGCTCAGATTTCGTAGGTATCGCCAGGAAAGCCCGAGAAGACCATCTGGGCTTTCCGCAAATTTATCTCAGCGGAGCAGGAGGTAATATAACAGCTGGAAAGTATAACGATGGTTCACCGGAACGCAGGTATGTTTTGGCTGACAGAGTTGAAAAGGCCATGCGTCAAGCCTGGGAATCAACGGAGAAGGTTCCGGTAGCTGCCAGCGATATTAAATGGAATAATGTAAAAATACAACTTCCGGTAGGTCAGCACCTGGTGGAAACTGAACTTATTGCCCAGCTGGAAAGTAATGAAGTGGATTCATTGAAGAAGTTTACTGCGGCCAAACAACTGGCTTGGTTGCGCAGAACGGAGGAGGGGCACCAAATAAATGTATCGGCGCTTAAAATAAAAGATGTCTGGCTGCTCAACTTACCGGGTGAGACGTTTGTTGAATACCAATTGGCAGCTCAAAAGATGCTACCTGGATCACAGGTTTGTACAGCGGCCTACGAAGAATATGGGCCAGGCTATGTCTGCACCAAAATTGCCTATAGCCAGGGTGGTTATGAGTCAAGTCCAAGAGCATCGGCAGTTGGTCCGGGGTCGGAAGCGATATTAATGGAGGCCATTAGGGAAGTTTTGGGAACAAGGGAATAGGGGAATAGGGGAATAGGGGAATAGGGGAATAGGGGAACATTTGAATAATTGAACATTAGAACAAGGGAGCATTGGGAGCAGTAGAACATTAGAGCAGTAGAGCAGTAGAATAAGAGAGCATCAGAGTTATTTTAAAAACTGTTCATAACTGGAGTGCTCAATGGAAAATGATGAATGATAAATGCGAAATCGATGTTCGATTGTTCCATTGTTCGAATGATCTATTGCTCGAATGCTCTATTGTTCGAATGCTCTATTGTTCTCATATTCTGCTGTTCTTAAACATCCAGGGGCACCCAGACCGTACAATAACCCGAATCTTCCACCGGGCCCTTCATCACCAGGCAACTACCGCAGGAAAGAGATTGATCAGTTTTTATAAAAAGCTTGCAATTCGAACAATTGCGGTCATCGATGGGAGAACTACTGGTATAACCCAAGTTATGTCGCGCTTCCAAATCAGTTTCCTCCAAATCAGAGAGATCTGTACAAGGGTCTGTTCCCACCTGCTCCTCCATGGCTTTTTTGGACTTCCTTCGGTCACAAGATGTTGACAGTAGACTAAATCCAACCAAGGAAAATGTCAGTCTGAGCATACGGTTTATGAAAAATCTTCGAAGAAAGAGTGATCTATGCGTGGTTTGGATATTTAAAATTTAAATCTGGTCTTTTCAGGATCAAATATACGCTATTATTTTATGCTGAAAATCAATTTTTCAAACATCAATATTCCATTAAATCAGGATTCAAGAGGTGAATTGGAGTAATTTGGCATCTAATTATAACAATAAGTAAGTTTAACAATGGTCGAAAAGTAAGTTAACCGCTACATCAGATTATGGGGTTATCACGAATAAGTCCTTAATTGCCCCTTGATCAAAAATTGGCTAGCCCCATAAACTGAAACCATCTAATATGGATGCTTTACTGAAGAACCTTTTAAATAGCTTAGAAAAGAAAAAGGCAATCATGGCCTTAGCACTACTCTTGTTATCATTTTCTACGGTACTGTTTACTTTGGTTATTTTTAAGCTTCTTAGTTTTTTTATCATGCCTTCCTTGTTTTTTGATCTATTGTTTATTGGGTTCCCTGTGGGCGCATTATTAGGGGCCTTCTTTTTCTCAGTGACCATTAAATCCTTTCTGAGGACGATTGGCATTTTACAACTGGCTTTGATTTTATCTACTTACGCGGTATTGTTTGCACATAGATTTAGCTATTTGAAGGCTCACCTATTCAATGTGGAAGTAAGTCAACTGATTGTTAATATCTCAATTTTTGCATTTTTATTCCTTCCATTCTTTATAGCCTATGGGCTGAGCGAATATATCGGATATCAAATCGGCCGGGAGCAATTTAAGGCCAAGATGAATTCTGTATATGCTATTTATCTATTTGGTGCTGCTGCAGCCTATTTACTTACGCATTGGCTAATTCCGTTAGTCGGCGTAATGAAGTTAATTCTAGGTGCATTTCTTATCACTGCTCTCGTCGGACTGATTATAAGTAAAGGAAGGGTGCAGTTAATATTTATCGGTCAACTGGTTGTGGTTTGTTTTTGTTTTTTTTTACCAAATCTAGAACTCAATTTTCTAAGGATTTATAAAGGCGCCACTCCTTCATCGACAGCGTTCTTTGAGGCTAGAGGTTTTAGAACAGTCTATCAGAAATGGGGGAAGTACAGTTTAAATGAAATTCTTGCATCGCCTGATACTTCGGCATATTACGGATTTTATAATGACTTCCTGCAATGGGAGTATTATCCTGAAAAAGGCTATAATAAGCCCTCATTGGGAATGATACCCTTATTACTGGTGCCTCCAAACTCAAAAAAAATAATTATTGGCAGCGGGGGTGGAAGGCAGGTACGTTTTGCAAGTGCTACAGGACATAAAAATATCATAGCTGTCGAGATTGAACCGGCGGTAATTAATGCTGTACGGGATCCTGATTTCCTCCTGGAAGAATTTCAGCATGTATATGATAAACCAGGCGTACGAATCATAGTGTCAGAAGGGAGAAAGTATCTTGAAAGACTACAGGAAAAACAAGACCTGATTTACTTGCCAAGTGTTGGAGGCTATCCTCAGATGATGCGTGAGCCAGGCAATCTTATTAGAACCTACGAGGCTGATAAAGTGGTCCTGGAGAAACTTTCAAAGAACGGGTTATTTGCCATTTGGTACCCCCTTTGAATCGAGTCCAGCGGGGTACCAAAT
>PVMK01116544.1_pt1 | contig 18042 bp, 16 predicted proteins | sample 1853481 | NCBI WGS metagenome assembly PVMK01 (sample SAMN08533507, study PRJNA380276) | Marine sediment metagenome, whole genome shotgun sequencing project. | reverse complement strand
TTTAAAGAAAGGAAAATAAATGAATATAACAGATTGGTTTAGGGAAAATTGGTTCGGGCAAGAACCTGTTCCCAAAGCAAATTCAGGGCAGTCATGAGTGTAGGCGCATCGCCCAGCTCGCCCATAAAGAATTTTGGAATTTCAGTGCCAATTTTGCCAGTCAGTACATCGTTATAAAAGTGGTAAACTTCTACCGTTTTTCCGGTGAATGGGTTGTCCCAGGTTTCGAGGATGTCGCCTGTTTCTAGGTCCGTGAAATAGCCGGTCTCGCGTGATTTAATCCACAGGTTTCCTTCGTCATCAATTTTGGCCAGCAATGCGCCGGACCCCGTGTAGCCTAACACCGGGATCATGCGTGTGCCGGGTAGACGTACACACATGAGGCCATGAAAGGCGCCGACACAGGGCTCTTCGTAACTGGACCAGATCTTGCCGAACGCATACAGATTATCGTGCGGGTCCGAATAATCGAGTTTGCCCTTTGTTGTGGTAGCCGCAGCGACGCCCATGCCTCCCAGTGATAATCCACCGAAAGCCAGGGATGCTTTGAGTGCCTGGCGACGGCTCATGCTCAGATCAGTTACAAAACTACTTTTCATGCGGTTTCCTATAGGTTGAGCGCCCGTTACCAGGGCAAAATTTCACCTTCTGCATGCCAGAAGGTACCGGTGTTATCCAGATTAAGTTCGTCAATGCGTTTAAGCAATCCGCGGGCAGAATGTTCAGCTGTGACACCCGTATCGCCGGTCATCTCGGTTGCAACCAGCCCCGGGTGCAGTAGGCCAACGGCAATGCCGCGGTCTTTTAGCTCTATAGCCAGGTTCATGCCAGCCATATTTGCGGCTGCTTTCGACATGCGATAACCGTAGTTGCCGCCAGAGCTGTTGTCACCCACGGAACCTACGCGACTGGTCAGGATTGCAATCCTGGCGCCGGCATGCAGGTTTGGTAGTAATGCTTTTACTACCCGCAGCGGACCAAGTGCATTCACCTCGTATTGCAAACGCATGCGATCGAAATCCAGATCATCAAGTGTTTCGCGACTTAGAATGCCCGCGTTGTTAATCAGTATATCGATATTCTGATTCTTGAGGCGCTTGCCGAGTTCCTCGACGACCGCGTCGTCACCCACGTCGATGCCATCCACAACAGTGATGCCTGGCTGTTCAAGCCAGCTGTCGGATGTGCGGCAGACCGCAATAACATCGTCACCACGGTCTGCCAGATGATGGCAAAGTTCCAGCCCTATGCCACGGTTAGCGCCTGTTACTAAAACAGTAGCCATCTAAACCTCTGGTGGTACTTCCTCTGCAAAAGCTTCCCAGGTTCCCTTGGGCAATACTTCCGGCCAGTGATCCGGTACTTCCAGGTACTCGGGGCAGTGCTTCTCGATATAGGTGAGTACTTTCGGTGGGACATCGGCGAAGTCGGGCAGGCCTTTGTGGCTGAACATGCGACCGAACAATACTTCATCTTTGTACTTGTTCTCGCCCATACGCATCCATGGCCACCATTGTGACACGCGGCTAAAGCCGGCGTTGTAACGCACGGATGTTTCGCTGCGATCCATCATCTGATCGAGTGACATGCTGAAGGTGAAATGTTCCGATGGGCTGATGCGATCGCCGGTGCAGGCTTTGGGCCATTTATCTTTAGTGACCGGGTTGGTGTATTCGTGCGCGTAGTCCCATGCCAGCATCAGGTCATCGCCGAAAGTTTCGAACGGCAATACGAAGGGCACCATGCCGGATTGATCCACATGGGTGCCTTCATTCATTAATGTGGCATCGTCTTTGGCAGCACCCATGGCAAAGCGCGGCATTGATGCGGTGAGTTTGCCGCCCATGTTGGGGTTGTAAAAATTAAAAACTTCTACTGTTTCGCCGGTCCATGGGTTGTCCCATGTTTCGAGTATGTCGCCGGTGGCAAGATCAGTGAAGTAACCCGTTTCCTTGCCACGTATCCACATGTTGCCGTCGTCATCAATTTTGGAGTGCATGATGCCGGTGCCGGTGTAACCGAACAGCGGGATCAGGCGTGAATCGCCGATACGGCCATACATCAGTCCGTGGAAACCGCCGACCTGGGGCTTTTCATAGCCTGCCCAGATTTTGCCGAAGGCATACAGGTTGTCATACGGGTCATTGAAATCCAGGCTGGCTTTTGAGCCGACTATTGAAGTACGAACGGGTTGCACTCTGCCCTGGGGCAATGTGCCCAAAGCATTGATGGCTGTGGGCTGCTGCCCGAGCAGGCCGTTGAGGAACATCGAGGACATTAAGCTTCCTTGGTCTGTTGTGTAAGGAGCGCTCATATTCCGGGTTTTGACCGGCAGGTCAATATGGCAGGGCGATACGGGCTGAGGGGTGGTTGTCCGGAAAAACAGTGATTTATTGGCCTGTAGCAACACTGAATCGCTTTTTGTATCCCTGCAATATACGCGGCAGAATCTATGTATTTCTGCGAACATCCAGGATGGCGGATTTTGTTGCGCGCCACCGAATGAAGGTGTAGTTCGATTAGCATGCCTGCGCAAATGGGGTGTCTGTGGTAGCCGAATCTCCGGAAAAAGAGGGTAGTGAAAAACTGGCAAGCGGCGCAGCGTGGATGATAACGCTGCTTTCTGAAATATGTTCCACCTACTTTGGCCGCATTAGTTGCAGTTACGCGACGACCGTTGGTCAGCGGCATTGTAATGTTTTGCGTGATCCGGTTCATCGCCGGCATGTTTAACCTGACCCCTGTGTTAGCACTGATCAGCGAGATAATGATAGGCGGTACGACTTTCGTGGGGGTGATGTATTCCCTGTGGGTATTAGAAGGGAGGCTGGCAGGCCCCGAATCAGTATTGCTCGAGAGCGCAGTACAGTATGTTAAATTCCCGCCATAGAGCCTGATCTCAAAACCTGTTTGGGTATTAGCTTTTATCTGTATTGAGGCCTATCCTTTTTCCAGATTATGTAACGTGAAAATCTATATCCGATCCTGAATACGTATAATTTACCATAATGGGGTATTTGGGATACTACTGGAGTATTTGGGGTAAAAATGGAATATTTGGGGTATCTATTCTTACTTGCAGGGCGGGTGATTCTTTTCCCCATCTATTTTCTGTCGGGTTTTTTCCCGCGCAGATCTAATCTCTGGGTATTTGGGTCGTGGGGCGGTTACCGCTTCGCAGATAATTCAGCAGCCTTTTTTACGTATTGTCAGGCGGCAGTTAGTGAGAATGTTGATCTCGTTTGGATATCCCGTGATCAAAATATAGTCACTACGCTGCGTAAGCAGGGCTGCAAAGCTTACTGGCTATGGTCCCCACGTGGTATTTTCAATTGTTTGCGTGCCGGGGTGCATATATTTGATTGTTTCTCAAAAGATACAAACTACTGGCTATCGCGCGGCTCAAAACAACTTAACTTGTGGAACGGCGTACCACTGAAGGTGTTTGAGCGGGACATAAAGACTGATGCTAATCGCTATAACCGTTTGTTTCACGGGAATATCGTTGAGCGCGTTCTTTTGGGCTTTATGATGCCATGGCATATAAGCAAGCCTGACCTGTCTATTGCTACGTCGGATGAAACCGCGCTAATTGTCAGCCGGGCATTCGCATTATCCGAATCGCAAGTATGCGTTACTGGCTTGCCACGCAATGATGCGATCTTTGCTTCTCCATCTGCTGTCGAGCTGGACCTTGGGATGGTTCCGCAAAAGTACCGTGATGCGGTTGCGGGCCTGGAAACTGTATACCTCTATTTACCCACGTTCCGAGATAACGGTGCGGAGTACATGGATATCGACTGGGAAGAGTTGGATGAAAAACTGGGCAGAATAAATTCAAAGTTTTTCATCAAGATTCATCCCGAAGACCGCGATCATTACATACCTGAATATGCAAATATTATTCAGCTTCCCCGACTTACTGAGGTTTCTGCGCTGCTGCCTGGTGCTGATGTATTGGTAAGCGATTACTCATCGATAATCTTTGATTATATGCTGCTGAATAGGCCTATCATTTATTACATTCCAGACGTTGTGAAATTCGAATCAGATTGCCGCTCATTCAATTTTCACCCAAGAGAAGTTGCTATCGGACCGGCGTGCGAAACTTTTGCTGAATTGCTGGACGCCCTTGAACAAATTCATACAGGGACGACGAATATCTCCAGTGCCCATCGCGATGAAATTATGGCACGTATCCACAATTATAGTGATGCGCGTTCAAATGAGCGGGTGTTAGCGTTGATTGAACATCGTTTTCTTGCTGGTGGTTTGGTTCGCAACAAAAGTTTCAGTGCTGATGAATCAGTCGTTATCGAAAAGGTTGTTCAGGATGTGTCGCGTGAAGGGAATTTGTAGAAAGTGTCAGCAAGTTGCCTGGCCGACCCTCACCTAATTTAATGCTTGGACCCGCCAAAGTGTGCCTAGTATCGTCTTAACCCTATGTTTTCGGGCTTCCCAAGTCACTAAATACCTTCCCGTAATCGACAGCTAGGCGCTGCTGCGGCATAGTCTGGCAGTCGGTGCTCGCTATCGGTTGATCCGTGACCTAACAATGGACATAGCCTGGCTATGCTGCACTTTCCTATCTGGTATGTTGTTAGTTTGGTCGTCCCCCTAATTCATGCCTAGGCGGAGATTCGTCCTCATGTTTAAACGAATTGTATGTGGAATAAGCAATGCGGCAGTGATTCTATCTGCCCCTCTCTTTGCGCTGGCACCGCAGTCAGGCTATGCCCAGCAAATTGAGGAGATCGTTGTGTCGGTTCGGCGCAAGGATGAAAGTCTTCAGGAAGTGCCCATTTCTGTCAGCACGATTGGCGAGGAACAAATTAAACGTTTCGGCATTCATTCCATGGCCGATGTTATTAAGTACACAGCAGGCATGGAATTTGATGAAGGGCTTGGTGCGCAGGACACGCGCATTGTTATCCGTGGCTTGTCCCCAACGCGTGGCCGTTCCAACGTTGCGATTTTGGTTGACGGTATCGATTTTACCGGTGAAGCAGTTGCCACAGCGGGCGGCGGCATGCTGGTTAATCAGCAATTGCTTGATGTGCAACGAGTCGAAGTGGTTAAAGGGCCGCAAAGCGCGCTGTATGGGCGGAGTGCTTTTGCCGGTGCTATTCAGTATGTGACCAAGCGGCCCAGTCTGGATGAGGTGGAAGGTACTGCAAACTTTCAGGTAGGTAATGGTAATGATGCGACTGGCGTACGTTTCGAAGGCGCCTTTGGCGGGCCGGTTTCTGATTCATTAGGTCTGCGTATTAACGGTTTAATGTATGACCAGCAAGGTTTCTATAAGAATGTACTGACCGATGAAGAAGTCGGTGGCTCCAAGGGCTATGGTCTTGCGCTAGGTGGCTTATGGGATGCCGGTGGTATGTTTTCTGCCAATGGCCGGGTTGCGTATTCAAATGATGAGTATCAAACCCAGTCACAAGCCAGAATCTTTGCCAACCAGCTGGTGGATATTGATGACTCGGTGGCCGTACAGAATGATCCACGAGTATCAACACTTATATATACCAGTGGCCTGACAGCTGTTACAGGCTGGGGTCTGCCAGACTGTTGGGGTGGCGTAGCTCCACCGCCACCGAAGCGGGATTTTGCAATTCAGGGATGTGGCAGCACGCCGAAAACTATAGTTGGCGGCAAGATGCCAGATGGCGAAGATTTACGGGTAATTCAGCGTGAAGACCCGCGTACAGGTAGAAATTACGAAGGTACGGAAGTCGATACTTTAACGGCTACGTTAGTCCTCGAGTGGGATGTTAATGCGGGTGTGATCTCATCGTATACAGGTTTTGCAGGTCTTGATTCTACTCAGCTGTTCGATGGGCAGTCAGATGCGTTGCCTGCCGGCACCTATTTTAATTTTGGTTACAACCCTGATCCCAATATCAATGATAATGACTACACCTTCACGTTAGATGAATGTGGATTTATTGATTGCTCCCCCAGCGTGCAGGAGCTGAACTTTGATAATGAAACCCGGTTATTTAGCCAGGAAATTCGCTATGCCACCAAGCTTGACGGGCCTGTAAACTTCACCGTTGGCGCACTGCTCTGGAAAGAGCAGGTGAAGCAAATCGGGCAAAGCAAAACAATTGCACCTCTTTTCCCCCGCCAGGGTTTTGGGTTTTTCGCGCCACCACCACCGGGTCCTCCTCCAGTTGAAGGCGCACCGGCTGGAAATTCGAAATTGCCTGGCGTGGCTATTCCAACTGACTCAATTACACGCCGGGATACAACGAGTTATTCACTTTATGGCTTGATTAACTGGGATATAGCAGACACCGTTAGTTTGGTGCTTGAGGGACGCTGGGTTTCTGAAGAGCTGGAGGTGACGGGTGATACCTGTGATGCGCCTGCAACTTTAGCCTTGACTGGACTCGGTAGTACAGAAGATTGTGGGACAACTTTCCGCGGCGCTTCTTCTGTGGGGGTTGCCAATGGTAACGGTGTGCAGGCACAGGGTACCTTTACGCGCGCAGTGTTTGGCTCTACCTCATCCAGGTTTGAAGATGATTTCTTTGCGCCCAAGGCCACTTTGCAGTGGATGCCCAGTGATAACCAGATGTTCTATGGCTCCATTGCAGAGGGCATCAAGCCCGGCGGGATCAGCACCATCACTGCAGGCGCATTCTTTGATCCGGAAGCAAATACCTTTGATAAGGAAGAGCTCTGGGCGTATGAACTGGGTTCTAAAAGCACCCTTTTCGATGGCAGTGTGCTGTTAAATGCAGCATTGTTCTATCAGGAATACACCGATAAGCAGGTGGGTGTTACGCGTTATAACCCGATTACTGATACCGATGTTGGTGGCATCGAAAATGCCGGTGAAGCGGAGACTTACGGTATTGAGCTGGAAGTGCTTTGGAAGGTTACAGATTATTTCTCGCTAGGTGGTGCCTACGCCTATCTGGATTCAGAATACACCCAATTTACGCTGGAGACCCAATCGGGCACCAATGTCGCCCGCAACCTGGTTGCGGGGGGTGGTGGTTGTCTTGAGGTGATCGATGATACCCCTGATGATGACACGATCGGTACGTGTATTGTTGATCTGGCTGGCAACAAGATTGAAGACGTACCTGAGCATTCCTTTGTTGGTAATGCCCGGTGGGAGTCGCCATTACTGTCTACTGGACTGGACTGGTATGCAGATGCCAGTTTTATCTACAAAGACAGCCGGTATATCGATGAATTTAATGCCAAGGAGCTAAGATCATACTGGTTAATGGATTTTCGAACCGGCCTGATCTCTGATAATTGGGAAATCATTCTCTTTATCGATAATGTAACTGATGATGATACGGCCAAGTCTGCTGTCGATTTTGGATCTATTGTCGATTCGACTCGGCAAGGATTCTCACCTCCATCACCACCGGATGGTGTCCTCGTGAGTATGCCTGACCCGCGCGTGGTGGGTATCAGGGCAAACTTTAGCTTCGGTGGTTAGCCAGTGCTGCAAAAAGAAAAAGGCCGCATTTATGATGCGGCCTTTTTTCTGGCGCGCCCGGAGAGATTGACTTCCTCGTTCCACTCGGTCGCCCTTCGGGCGCACTCGCTTCGCTCGCGCGTCCTCTCGTCCACCATCTGTAACGCTGCGCGTTCCATCTGCCAGACTCGGGTCGAACTCCCGACCACCTGGTTCGAAGTTTTACGTTGTGAAATGTAGTTTCTTTTAATTCAACAAGTTATCTGGCCCGCCCTCACTCAACTTACCGCCAAGACTCGCCAAAGCTCGCTGAACGACTAGTGCCAGTCATTAGTTTTTTAGTTTATTAGGTTTCTCGTGATGCATCGGAAAACTAATAAACTAATGATCGGCACGCATGCTGTGATTGGCCACGATCGTGAATTCGTCTCATCACTGGCAACCAGAATTATTGAGATTACTCCGAACGGTGTTATCGATTTCGGTGGTACCTACGATGAGTATCTGCAATCACAGGCGGGTAACGAAGCAGCGTGAGTCGCCTAGCCGATTACCGAGCCGAGTCACTTAGGTAGCGTAGTAAATAACATCAAACGGCATAAAACGCACCCGTGACAGATCGGGTTGTTTGCCGAATGCCTTTAGTGCTGGGTGTTCTCCGAATACCCGTTGACTTACTTCGGTCCAATCAGATTTATCTAGCCGTACGATGAAGTACATTTTTCGCGGGTTCTGCTGATACGAAGTGACAATGTTGTTCATAACAATGCGCAGTACATCCTCTCGAAACGGAAAATAAAAATAAAATAAGCACTTGTCGTCGGGGATGGCAAACTCAGTAGCATCACAGAGCACTGCACTCACGTCTCTGCAGCGTTGCTTCCCGGATGCGTAGGCCTCGATATTCTGATTCGCAACTTGCTGCAGTTCCTGCACAAATTCCACTCCGCGTATGGTCCGGAAATTATGGTGCGAGGCGAGTAGCAGAGTTCGGCCTTTACCACAGCCGAAATCGATGAAGGTGAATTCGCCAAAGTCATCGTGAACCTCTGCGAGCATTCGGTCGAATGAGCCTACCGGGGTGGGTTCGTATTCAAGCCCCGATTCGCGATTGTTACCTACAACCGCAAGGTTGTCGTTAAACGTGACGCCGCAGGTTTCTACGCCATTGACCCGGTCAAAACGCCGATCGGCAGAGCGATGGTAAAGGTAGTAGCACAGCCAGCCTATTCGAGCGGCCAGCTTGGAGAAAATAAAACGCAGCGTAGCGCCTAACCCAACGTGTTTAAGCTCTGCATTGACCTTGGCCAGATCATCTTTGCCGCGAAAAAAACGGAAGATTCGTGAATCTTTTTGCGGAACAGGTTCGGAATTTGACATGTGGTATTCTAAATATGACAGTCTATAAATGGGTTGCAACGTGTGAGCTTCTTGGGTAGCTTATTGTTGCAGTGCTGCTGCTTGATCGCAATGTACATATTCACTGAATATAAATAATAGCCAGAGAAATGGTTAAAAGTGTTCTAAGTATGGGGTTTTCAACCGCTGGAAGTAATTTCATCTCCGATGAGCGTGAGGCGGGCACGGATTATGTTGCGGAAGTGGACAACATTTCAGCTGCCGGCTGGCATGAGTTGGTGCAGTCTTTCGATGATGCCAACCTGTATCAAACCTGGTCGCAAGCGGGACTGAAATGGGGTCACGGGCAGCTGAGTCATCTCATTTTAAAGCGCGCGGGTGCAGTGGTTGCAGTTGTGCAGGTGGCCATCGTCAGTGTTCCATTATTGGGCCCGCGTATGGCGCACATTCGATTTGGCCCGTTGTGGCTGCGCAAGGGCAGTGCGCCCGATCCGGATGTTTATCGTGCGATGCTGGCGGCGATGCGCACAGAATACTGCGAGCGGCGCGGTTTGCTGCTTAGGCTGAAACCGTGGGATAGCATCGAGGAGCAAGAGAGTCTGGCGTTAATGCGTGAGGCGGCTGGTTTCAAGCGTCAGGAACGGGTGCCGACCTACGACACCTTGGTGTTGGATTTGGCTTTCGATATTGAAAAGATTCACAGCGGGCTCGCACAGAGCTGGCGGCGTGATTTGAAACGGGCAAAGAATAAGAATTTCACGACGCGCTGCTCGCGCGACCCGGCTGATTTGGAGCTCTTCCTTTCAATTTACCGTGAAATGCATGCTCGTAGCCAGTTTGCTGATTTCACCGATATACATTTGTTAGCGAAGATGTTCGGGGACCTTCCCGAAAAAGCTCAACCACACATCATGTTGTGTTTTGAAGGCAATACGCCAGTTTCTGGCATCGTCTTCTCAGTGATTGGCGATCGTGCCCTGGCGTTGTTCGGTGCATCTACTACTAGCGGTTTGCATCGGGGCGCGTCATACATTGCAAATTGGGAAGTTCTTAACTGGCTGAAAGAAAATAGTCGCTGTCGCTGGTACGACCTGGTCGGCGGGCTTGGTAATCCGGGTATCTACCATTTTAAGGCTGGTCTGGCCAAAGGGTGCGGTACCGAACTGAATATGGGCGACTACGACGCGGGCGGTAGTCTGATTACCAAGTTCGTCGTCTATATTGGTGAAAGACTGCGGCCAAGCTATGCAAAGTTACGGGCGAGTAAAAATCGACTTTAGCTCGCGCATTTAACCCATGCATTTAACCTAAGAGTAGAACATGAACTTTCTAAACAAAAAGCTATGACACAAAGGCGTGGCGCCGCAGAGTCGGCAACGATGGACAGTCCGAAATCAGACATAGGCAAGTTTCTGGCTGTTTTGCGGGAACAGGGGTTTGCGGGCTCTATAGCGCGGGTATTTCATGTTCTGACCTGGCGTTTTCACGCCTTTGTGGATGGCAGCTTTGACCGACGGTTCAATGTGAAGACCAGTTCGCAGGTTTTCTCCTGGCATCTGAATATGCACAGTGAAGGCGATGACATAGGTACCGAAGAGCCGATGTATCTGCCAACTTCGATGATGGCATTTAGATCCATCATGGCGTTGTTTGATGAAAAAGACCTGTCCGAGTTTACGTTCATTGATTATGGCTCCGGTAAGGGCCGCACCTTGTTCCTTGCGGCTGAATATCCCTTCAAAAAAGTGGTTGGTATTGAATTTGCCCAGGAATTACACGAGCTAACCGAGCAGAATATTCGCAGCTACCAGAATTCGAAGCAGCGTTGCTTTGATCTTGAATCGCAGATGGCGGATGCAACATTGGCTGAATTGCCGGCGGGGCCATGCTTTATCTACCTCTTTAATCCTTTCGAAGAAGACGCTATGCGTAAGGTTGCGGTGCGTATAGCGGAGTCCTACCGGGCGTCACCGCGTAAGATGTACTTGGTCTATTACAAGCCTAAGCATCCTGCAGTTATTGAAGAGCAGGATTGCTTTGTTAATTCGCCGTTGCATTTGGGCCGGCTCACTTTTCCCAACCCGTATGGGCTCGCAATTTATGAAACGCGGGACTAGCTTCCGCTGGCTGACTGATGTCCTCGTTCTCCAGAGACATCAGGCCTGACTCATAGCATGAGCGTCACTAAAAAAATGGCACAAGGTGCGGTTTGGATGATGGCTATCCGCTGGTGCGTCCGTGGTTTGGATGTGGTGATGCTGATTATTCTGGCGCGTTTGCTAACGCCGGGTGACTTTGGTGTGTTCGCCGCAGCGACTCTGGTAGTTGGGTTTCTGGAAGCGCTGTCGCACGCGGGCATCGACACCGCGCTGATTCGCAATCAAAAAGCTTCGGACGAGCATTTTGATACTGCATGGACAATACAGGTGATTCAGGGAGTGGTGGTTGCGCTGTTGGTGCTGCTAGCTGCGCCAGCGTTGGCTGCGATGTTTAACGAACCGCGTCTGACAACGGTTATGCAGCTGTTGGCTTTGCGCCCGTTGATTCAGGCTTTCACCAATATAGGGACGGTGAACTTTTTACGCGACCTCGACTACAGCAAAGAGTTTCAACTCGGTTTGTATCGCAAGCTGCCCCTGTTTTTCGCGACGCTTGGGTTGGCATTTGTGCTGAAAAGCTACATGGCGCTGGTTTGGGGAACATTGATCGGGACGGTGGTTGGAGTGCTTATCAGCTATGTTTTGCATGCGTATCGCCCCTCGTTTTTCATTGGCACGAGTTAAGGATATCTGGCCTTTCTCAGGTTTTATGCTCATCTACTATGCGGCCGAGGATCTGGTTTATAAACTGGATCGTTTTGTGGTCGGACGAATTGCCACCAGTATCGTGTTGGGCCAGTATCATGTGGCGTCACAGGTCGTTCATCTACCCCTGGAATCATTGGTGACGCCACTGTGGCGCGCGCTTGTGCCAGGATATTCTAAGCTAGCGGCTGACTCAGACCTGTTGATTTCGACTTATCTGCGAGTGCTGGGTTTTACTGCGGCACTTAGTTTTGGGGTTGGTTTTACCACCGTAGCCATTGCCGATAGCGCGATCCTCGGGTTGTTGGGAGAGCGCTGGGCAGATGCCATTCCCTACGCTCAACCCCTTGCGCTGGTGCCAGCCTTTGCCGGAATTGTCGACAGTGCCATGATGATTGTTAGTGTGATGGGCTATTCTCGCTTGTGTGCGTGGAGTTCATTGTTTCGCTTATTAGTGTTGCTTATTGTGCTGCCGGCAGTAGGGCTAATGCTCGGTGTTGAGGCAATAGCGCCAGCATATCTGGTCTGCTCGGCAGCGTTGCTACCGATGGCCTTCGTCTTTTTGCGTCTGGTCGTGCAGATCCCAGTGGGGACAATTGTCGCCCAATTGTGGCGACCGCTGTTGGCCGGTGCTGCCGCACTCGTCACCACAAATTCAATCGGTCTGGATAACAGTAACCCGCTATTGGCCTTGGCGGTAAACGGGTTGCTCTCGATAGTCACCTATGTGGCGTTGTTGTTGTTGCTATGGTTTATTGCGGGCCGACCGGAAGGTGCAGAAGCTACCGTGTTACGTATGAGCAGCAATAATCGCTGACTTCGGTCACCTTCAATTGGATAGCAAATGGATCAGTGGCTTATCTAGCTCCAGACACGGATGTTGAGTACACCAGTTCGTTGGGCGTTCAGTCTTCCTCGGTCACAACGACTGGTGCCAGTCATTAGTTTTTTAGTTTTATTCGGTCTGGTAATACGGTTCCGGTGGTAACTCTGTAACTCATTACCCTACGTTTACAAAAAATAAAGGCTTACTGATATTCAGTAAGCCTTTGATTTAAATGGCGCGCCCGGAGAGATTCGAACTCCCGACCACCTGGTTCGAAGTTTTAGGTTGTGAAATGTAGTTTCTTTTAATTCAACAAGTTATCTGGCCCGTCCTCACTCAACTTACCGCCAAGACTCGCCAAAGCTCGTCGAGCATCGCTGAAACCCTACGTTTTCTAGCCCGCTTTGGGTCGGGAGCAGCCAGTTACCACTCTGCAAATCCACTGTCTGCTTCTGGCTGAGGAAGTATCTGACAGTCGTTGCGTTTCTCTACCGCTATTTAACGTAAGGAATCCTCAGGCTTGGCTTGCAGGAGCCGCTTTGTTAGGCTGTGCCACCTAATATGAGCATGGAAGGCTCTAGAATTTGTTTACCATGCACTTCGGTTCGACCTTGAGAAGCCGCTTCCATGTCAAAATTTCGTGTCCTGCTTGGACTTGTTGTCATCCTGATCGTTCTGGGCGTTTACTGGTTTGATCTGTATCAGTATCTGACGCTGGAATTCTACCGCGAGCAGCACGAAGCCCTTGATAAGCTGGTCAACAACAATCTGGTGCTTTCTGTAGGCGTCTTCTTCGCGGTTTATGTAAGCGCTACTGCTATCAGCCTTCCTGTCGCCGGCGTGATGGTGCTCGTGGCCGGGGCCCTGTTCGGCGTCGTCCTCGGCTCTATCGTAATCTCTGTCTCCAGCACAGTTGGGGCGACGCTTGCCTTTCTGCTCAGCAGGTTTCTGTTTCAGGATTTTGTCGACCGGCACTTTCCGAAAGCTACCGAAGCCGTCAATGCGGGCATTGTGCGCGACGGGCCTTATTATCTTTTCAGCATTCGCCTGGTGCCGCTGTTCCCGTATTTTGTGATTAACCTCGCCATGGGGCTTACCCATATCCGTGTATGGACATTCGCCTGGGTTACACAACTGGGTCTGTTGCCGATCACTGTGATACTTGCAAACGCCGGTGAACAGGTCGCACTGATTAAATCACCGGGGGACATCATGTCGCCGACCTTAGTGGGGTCACTCACGCTGGTCGGTTTGTTCCCGCTTATCTCAAAGAAGTTGCTGGGCTTGTTTCAGGCGGCAAAGCCGTCTTAGCTTGCCGCGTCTTGTTTACTTTTCTCGGCGCGTCCACAAGCAAGGTGAATATTCGAAATTAGCCCTGAGGTAATTCAGGGCGGTATCGCTTAAGCCCTCGGTCATCCAATTCTCTACGCCAATCAGGTAGCGCACCTGCTGATCCTCCATCGTGTCGACGAAGGGCTGCTCGAATGGGTGTTCCCCCGAAATCACCTCGATAATCTGACTGTGTATCGGCATCGCGACCCAGTAATAACTGACATTTTTGTTAAACATGTAGCCGCCGCAGTTGCTCCATGTTGATGCGATGGGTTCATCCCGCTCTGTCGTTTCCACAATCAGCTGGGTAAACTTTTTCTGCTGTGTGAGCAGCGGAGATTCCCGCAACGGCGTCTTGCCAAATGAGTACCAAAGCATACCGACGCCAGCCACCGTCGCGATCAGGCTGCTGACAGCGATACCCGTAAGCTGATTGCCGCCCGACAATACCCGCGCGAGCTCAAGCAATGCATAAGCGGCCAGAATCGACCAGAACGGCAGAAAGATCAGGAAAAAATGCGAGTGCTGCCCCAGAAACCAGCCCAGACTGGTGCCGATGGTGGCAATTACAAACAGCCAGTCGCGCTGACGGGTTGCCGCATCTCTACTATAAAAAAGTCGCCGCAGCCAGAACACCATGCCGCCGACAGACAGAAGTAAAAATGGCAATTGATTGCGCAGGAAAAACTGCAGTTCCTGCATTCCGAGGCTGAGTTGTTCCTGTGGCGGCCCACCGCCGTACATTGTGATCCAGTAATAGTTAAGGAGCACATTCCAGACAATGGTGAAATAGAAAAAATCGACAACCGCGCCATGAATCCAGAAGTAGATCAGAAAAGGCAGCAGACACAGACAGCCGCCCACAACCATTCCGCCAACATCACGCCTGATGTGTGACCAGTCCAGACCGCAAAGCCAGTGGCCCAAACAATAAAAAACGACCACGAACAACGGTCCGATACCAGCCTTGGCATTTGAAAGGATCGCCAGCGCAAATAGCGCCCCGGCACCGACGGCACGCCCGAAGCTGCCCCCGCTCTGATTACGTATCAGCAGATACAGGCCGCCAACCCAGAACAGGTTTTGCAGTGCATCCGGGCGCATCTCTATACCCTTGTTCTGCACTATATAAAGTGATGCATAGGCAGCAACAGCAAGGAATGAACCGAGCCGCGACAGCGACAATTGTCGGGCCATCAGCCAGATAATTATCATTACGCCTAGTGTTGCGACCAGGCTCAGCAAGCGAAACCATATAAGCACGTTTGCTGACGGCGCCGGATTCACGATGTACATCAACGCGCCATTCAGAAGACCGTACGCTGCGCCATGATGCTCCCAGAAATCGCGGTAGATAATCTCGCCCTGGGAAACAAGCCACGCAATATGCAGATGTTGCAGCTCATCGGGATTAAACGGTTTGTGCAGGAGATAGAACAGGCTTAGCGCGATGTTGCCCAACACAAAAAAACCAAGGGCCAGCCACGCTATGTTGACGGGGCTTAGCTTAAGCGAGGTTTTTCCTGATGCCATCCGGACGGGTGTCTCCACAGCAAAAAGAGCCTATCTCTTGCGCGCGAACGCTGTTACTGCAGGCGCCGGGTTAAACGCATGCCCGGTCAGATGAGACACAACGGATGTCGTGCCAAACAGAAAATTCTTTGCCGCCAGGGTGCCCTTGGAACCCACTTCAACGGGCTGCGACGGAATAATCGAGATTCGGTCGAATCCGCTGTTGGACAGCAGTTTATTAATGGTCTTCGGCGTGAAGCCATGCAAATGTGCCGGCGGATCGATGATGTTGAAATGGCTCGACTTACCGTCCGTGTCAATGTTCAGCTTGAACAGCAGCTCATCCATTTTCGGAATCTTTTTCAGCGCGAGGAAAATATTCGAAAACACCATATTCGGAACGCGCATACCAAATATGCCGCCGGGCTTCAGTATGCGGTATGCCTCTGCGACGAAATCCACAGGATCACGTGCGTGTTCCAGCACATACCATGCCGTGACGGCGTCAAATGAGTCGGCCTCGAACAGCCCGGGCGCAAACTCACCCTGCTGCACAGATATGTTTTCGCCCTGATTGGCGGCTGCCACGGCCTCGGGCGAAAAATCGATCCCCCTCGCGTCCCAGCCTTTCTCGGCAAACCGCCGCAGAAACAATCCATGCCCGCAGCCAATATCGAGAATCGTTCCGATCGGCGGCATTTGCTCAAGTATATGAGTCGAATCCCGATCGAAGTTCCGGCGCATCATGTCGCCCCAGATATCGCCGGATTCCTCCGGAAAATACTGGTCGTAGAACTCCTGCAGATCGACGTTCGTGGGTTGAGGGCTTACATAGACCAGCCCACAGTCCGCGCACCGCACGACCTTGTAGCCATTCTCTACAGCTATCAGCTTTTTATTTTGTGACTTGCAGATATTGCAGTCGATTTCCTGCTCGCGGCCGGTGGGCGACCACGCTCGATTTTCTGCGACACTGGTTTGCGATTCAGACATAGATTGATTCTAGCAGAATTACCTTGCAGATCATTGCTGTACATAATCTCGGCGCCGGTGACCGTTAAAAGAACCAGCGAAATTAAGGCCTGTACTACCGCAGCATAGCGGTCAAACCTAAGGACGTATTCAAATACCGTGATTTACGGAGTAGGGAGGGTCGGACTGATCTTGGCCCAACTCCACGAAACCAAATCGACACACGCATAGGCCACCAAGATTAATGAATTCAGCAAAGGGGGAGTATAGATTAATATGCCGTGCCGGCTAGATCGCCGTTCTACATAGTCTGCCAGAAATGCGCACGCCAATGCCCTTGATTTGATGCTGGCCACTACTTTAAAGTATGAACCCTTACCCTAAAAGACAAATTCAATTTCCAAGCGAACTGATTTGCGCTGCGTGTTGTCCATGAGCGGCCCGGATGCTACTGGAGCGGATATGATAAAGCTAATAACAGGCCTGTTGGTGGGCACCATTCTTACGCTTGCCGTTACAACTTTTCTATTCGAGGGCAAACGCAATGCTGCTTCAGTTGATGGATCAGTGCAGGGCGCCGCGGAGGAGATAATTTTGCTGGCACCAAATACTCCCCGAGGGCAACGTGGTGAGGGTTTTGGTTGGGCTCTCAAGGGTGAGGGCTATGAGCTTTCGGCAGACTGGTTCTCGGAGAAAGCTCCCGCCTGGGAGGTTGCCCTTGCGCCCTTCAAGGGCAAGCCCGGTGTTCAGTACCTTGAGGTCGGCGTTTACGAGGGCATGTCAGTTTCCTGGATGCTCGAAAATATTCTGACCGACCCAACATCGCAGGTTACTGCGGTTGATATTTTTTTCGGCACAGAGGCGGAATCAGTCAACGGTTTTTCACAGGACTTACGTGAAAGATTTCTGCGCAATGTAGAACGTGCAGGTGGTGCAGATCGAATCAGAGTTGTCACGGATTTTTCTCAATTAGCGCTGCGCACTTTACCGTTGAATCACTACGATATTATCTATATCGATGGTTCGCATATGGGTCCCGATGTTTTAGAAGACGCAATTCTTGCATTTCGGCTGTTAAAGGAAAATGGGGTTTTGATTTTCGATGACTATCGATGGTTAATGAAACGGCCAATCATGGATCGACCCAAGTATGCGCTTGACCAGTTCGTCGAGTTTTATGGCGACCAGTTTGATTATTTGCATAACGGTGCGCAGTTGATGCTGAGGCGAAACGAGCTTGATTTCGTGTCAACGGGCATGGGTGCTGATCGGGCGGATACTGGCGTGCCCTCGATGCCTTTGGCCGAGTAGCATTTTCTGTTTGAAGGGCATCCTCAGCGACGTTATTCCCAAAAATAATGCGAAGGCGCGTCGTAAGCCTGTTTGGCTCAGGGAATGCGCCAGTTTCGCTCCCAGCGGCACAGTGATCAGCGTTGCCGGCACGATCAGCAGGAACCCCAGCCAGTTGACGTAACCAAGGCTAAAAGCGGGCAGTAGCGGTATTCCCCATCCGCCAACAACGAAGCTCAGTGTTCCCGGCACAGCGATCACGAGGCCGAATCCGGCCGCCGTCTGGCTGTTCGGGTCGGCACTTGGTCTGCTCGATTTTGGCCGAAAGCAGACACCTGTTCTTCCCTAATCTATGGGACAAATACCAATCTATGGGACAAAGTAAAAACGGACACGTCTGTATCCCTTTAAAATGGCGCGCCCGGAGAGATTCGAACTCCCGACCACCTGGTTCGAAGTTTTCCGTTGTGAAATGTAGTTTCTTTTGAATCAATTAGTTATCT
>PVMK01126822.1_pt1 | contig 18044 bp, 16 predicted proteins | sample 1853481 | NCBI WGS metagenome assembly PVMK01 (sample SAMN08533507, study PRJNA380276) | Marine sediment metagenome, whole genome shotgun sequencing project. | reverse complement strand
GGAGGCTCTCTACCTGCTCCAACGTGTGCGCGATGAGGCTCATAGATTCGCCGTCGCGTATCATCGAACCCTGCGGGACAAGTCGATGGTTGACTCGATCCTTGACGATGTGACTGGCGTTGGGCCGGGACGCAAGAAGGCGTTGATCAAGACGTTCGGATCTGTCAAGGCAATGCGCAAGGCATCGCTGTCGGATCTTGCGGGCGTCGTCCCCGATAGGGTGGCGGAAGAACTGTACGAGGCACTGCGCGAGGTGTGAGGAATCACATGCCAACACAAGATGTGGGTACCCAGGTTGTCATCATCACCGGCCTGTCCGGAGCGGGAAGATCCCAGACGGCGAAGATCCTCGAAGACATCGGTTACTTCGTCGTTGACAATCTCCCAACTGCCATGATCTCAGAGCTCGTGGCCACCGTCGGTGTCGCTGAAGGTGTTCGCTCCCACATCGCTGTCGTCACCGATTCGCGCACCGGGATGAACGAAACCGATCTCGATATGGCGCTCATCGATCTGCATCGTGATGGTTACCGAACGACCGTCCTGTTCCTTGACGCTGAGGATGCGGTGATCGTTCGGCGCTTCGACGAGACGCGGCGTACACATCCTTCGCACGTTGCATCACTTGCGGAGGCGATCGCTGCCGAGCGGATAGCGTTTGAACCTGTGCGGGCATTGGCTGACGTGATCGTGGATACATCCGACCTCAACGTGCATCAGCTGAGGGACAAGCTCAGGGATGCCTTTGTGGGGGTCAACTCTGCTGCGCGGATGCGTGTCGACGTCACATCGTTCGGGTTCAAGCGAGGTACGCCTCGCGTTGTGGATCTGATGTTCGACGTCCGCTTCCTGCCGAACCCACATTGGGAGCCAGATCTGCGGCCCCAGACCGGACTGGATGCTCCGGTACGCGACTACGTCTTCTCTCATGTGGAGGCGGGCGAATTCCTGACCATGGCCACAGACATGCTCGACTTCCTGCTGCCCCGCTACGAGGTCGAGGGCAAGTCCTACCTCACGATCGCGGTCGGTTGCACCGGCGGGAGGCACCGCAGCGTCGCGCTGGCAGAGGCCATCGGTGAACATCTTGTGGCATCAGGTGTCGAGACATCCGTTCACCACAGAGACGTCGCACTCTGATGCGTCCGATCGGGACCGAGCCTGCGACCCTTCTCCAGGAGCTCGAGGTTGCATTTGAGGGGCCGAGGGTCGTTGCGATCGGTGGGGGACAGGGTCTCTCCCGGGTTCTCAAGGCCACGTTGACATACTCAGGGCGAGTTGACGCGATAGTGACGGTCGCCGATGATGGCGGATCCAGCGGAAGACTCGCACCTCACCTCGACATTCCCTCTCCCGGGGACATCCGGAAGTGCCTTCTTGCGCTCACCCCGGAGGACTCCACGTGGAAGCGCTTGTTCGAATATCGATTCGAAGGTGCTGACGTTGCCGGGCACTCACTCGGGAACTTGATCCTTGCAGGACTTGCAGACATCGAGGGCTCGTTCGAGCAGGCCCTGGTCAAAGCAGAGCGATTTCTCGGTACGCATGGTTCGGTGATTCCGGCGAGTGGGCAACACCTCGAGCTTGAGATCGAGTCTCAGGGTGAGACCGTCAAGGGACAGGTCGCGATCTCCCTTCACCGCGGCCCGATCGACACCATAAGGGTACGCCCGGAGTCTGCAGCTGCGACAAGGCGCGCGATCGAAGCAATCGAGATGGCGGACGTGATCATCCTTGGACCGGGAAGTCTCATGACATCGACGATCGCAGCGCTGCGTGTTCCCGGCATCACTGAAGCGATCAATCGAAGCCCGTCCTACCTCGTGTACGTCGGCAACCTGGTCACCCAGGACGGCGAGACGCTCGAGATGGATGGCATCGACCATCTCGATGCCATGCTACGTCTGACCGGAGTACGTTCGCCGCGTACTATCGTCGCAAACGACAGACAGATTGAGGTCACTTCACCGTTGGACAACATTGTTTTCGATCCGGAGCTGACGGCTACGTACGGCGCGGATCTCGCATTGTCCGATCTTGTCGATGCAGGGAAGCCCCGGCCAGGCCACGATCCCAAGAAGCTCGGTGAAGCCCTCAGGAACATCACGCCATGACTATCAGGAGCCACGCATGAACGTAGCGATCAACGGATCGGGGCGACTCGGACGGAACTTCTTCCGGGCAGCCAAGGGGACGAACCTCGCCACCGACCTGCGGAAGGCAGTCATTGGTATCGAACTGACGGATAAGGATGCCATCGCTTCGGCCTGGGGCAACATCGTTACGGCATTCGGTGGTATCGACATCGTCGCGATCAACGACCTCGGAGATGTGAGCGCGAATGCCAACCTCCTGAGATACGACACGGTACATGGCAGATACCCAGGGAATATCTCAATCGTCGACGGGGACATGGTCGTCGACGGAGACACGCTCAAGGTGTTTGCCGAGCGCGATCCCGAGCAGCTTCCGTGGGATGACCTCGGTGTTGATGTCGTGATCGAGTCCACCGGAGTCTTCCGCACACACGAGGCGGCGTCCAAGCACCTGGCGGCGGGTGCCAAACACGTGATCGTCAGCGCCCCGATGGGGGACCCGGACGTGTCGATCGTGCTCGGTGTCAACGACGACGATCTTGATCCGGAACGGGACAGGATCATCTCGAATGCGTCATGCACCACCAACTGCATTGCTCCGATGGCGAAGGTGCTCGACGATGCCTTCGGCATCAGGGAGGGGGCATTCACGACGGTCCATGCATATACGAACGACCAAGTGCTGTCGGATGTGATGCACTCGGATCCCCGACGTGCTAGGGCCGCCGCCCAGAACATCATCCCTGCATCAACGGGCGCCGCTTCAGCTGTTGGCAAGGTCTTGCCGAACCTTGACGGGAAGCTCCTGGGAACGGCGCTTCGTGTTCCCGTCGTCGATGGATCCATCACGGACCTCGTCGTCAACATCTCCAGAGAGACAAGCGTCGATGAAGTCAACGCTGCTCTCAGGGCTGCAGCCGAAGGGTCGCTCCTTGGGATCATGCGATACACGGAGGATTCGATCGTGTCTTCTGACATCATCGGAGATCCCCACTCATGCATCATCGATGGAGCGTCAACGATGGTGTCCGGTTCGATGGTGAAGGTGTTCGGCTGGTACGACAACGAGTGGGGCTACTCCAGCCGCCTTGTTGACTTGGTGCGCAAGCTTGGCTAGCGCGGGTCTCCCAACGATCGACTCGCTTGACTTGTCTGGACGCACCGTTCTGGTGCGCTCAGATCTCAATGTGCCGCTCGACCGTGGAGCGGTGACAGACGCGTTCCGTATCACGACGAGTCTCGGAACGATCGACGAGCTCATCGCTCGGGCAGGGAGGGTCGTCGTGGCGAGCCATCTCGGCCGCCCACAGGGTCACGACCCGTCGCTATCGATGCGTCCCGTTGCTGAAGCTCTCTCACAGATGGGGGGATTCGAAACCGTTCTTGCCCCTGGGGTGATCGGGACACTCGTGGCCGAGGTCATCCAGGATGCGCCACCTGGGGCGGTCGTGGTTCTCGAGAACACCCGTTTCGAGTCCGGTGAGACGAAGAACGATCCCAAAGTTGCCGACGGACTGGCCAGCCTCGCAGACGTGTTCGTCGACGATGCCTTCGGAACCGCACACAGGTCTCATGCATCCAACGTGGGTGTGGCTGAACGGCTGCCATCCGCAGCTGGTCGCCTCCTCGAAGCCGAGATCGAGGCCTTTGACCGGCTGCTTGGTGATCGTGAACGGCCGTACGTCGTCTTGATGGGCGGGGCAAAGATATCGGGCAAGCTTGAGTTGATCGGGAAACTTCTTCCGAGCGTCGATCTCATGTTGATCGGTGGGGGAATGTGTTTCACGCTGCTTCAGGCGTCGGGATATGCGGTTGGCGACTCGCTCGTGGAGGAATCCATGCTTCAGACTGTCGGGGATCTCCTCGCTTCGGAGCACGGAGACAAGATCGTTCTCCCTACCGACATCGTCGTTGCGGATTCGTTCACCGAGGATGCGGGACACGAGACCGTTGCCATATCCCGCATACCTTCGGGAACCATCGGCCTCGATATCGGGCCGGGAACAGTGGAACGGTTCTCGGGTGCCGTGATGGAAGCTGAATCCGTGTTCTGGAACGGGCCAATGGGAGTTTTCGAGTGGGAGCACTTCCGTGCCGGAACCGAGGGTGTTGCGGACGCTGTTGCATCGTGCGCCGGATACACCGTGGTTGGCGGGGGGGATTCGGTTGCAGCGATCAGATTCCTTGGGCGTGAAGCCGACATCTCCCATGTCTCAAGCGGCGGAGGAGCAGGACTGGCGATGTTGGAGGGGAGGGCGCTCCCTGGCATCGAAGTCCTGAAGCGTGGACCGTAAACTGGGGACCGTACAAGAACGAAAGGGAGCACAATGCGAAAGAACTTGATCGCTGGCAACTGGAAGATGAACGCCAACCATCTCGAAGCGATCCAGATGGTTCAGAAACTCAGCTATCGACTCGATCCGGCTGATTACGAACGGGTCGATGTTGTCGTGTGCCCCCCGTTTACGGCACTTCGGTCGGCTCAGACGGTGATCGAGACTGACCACCTGGCTATCAGACTCGGAGCTCAGAATGTTGACTGGCACGACGAGGGCGCCTTCACCGGTGAGATATCACCCTCGATGCTTCACAAGCTCAGCGTCAGGTATGTGATCGTCGGACATTCCGAGAGGCGCCAGCTGTTCGGTGAGACCGATGGGGTCGTAAACACGAAGGCGAAGGCCGTCATCGCTGCAGGGATGACGCCGATCATTTGTGTCGGAGAAACCGAGGAGGAACGGGATGCCGGCGCTGCAGAGGCCACGGTTGGATCACAGGTCCAGGCTTCGATCGTGGGAATCGATCCGGAAACGGTCGCTTCCATCGTCGTTGCGTACGAGCCCATCTGGGCGATCGGTACCGGAAGGACCGCAAGCGCGGATGATGCGGGCGCAATGTGCTCATTCGTCCGCCAGAAGATCAGAGACTCGGTTGGGGATGCGGCGGATTCGACCAGGGTGCTCTATGGAGGATCTGTCAATCCCGGCAATGTGGCTGGCCTCATGGCGAAGCGGGACATCGATGGCGGCCTCGTCGGGGGCGCATCACTCGATCCGGACACGTTCGCGTCTGTCATTCGATATTGGGTTTGAATCAGAGTCTGACTTCAGAACGCTGCGCTGTCAGAAGTCCGAAGTCAGAAGTCCGATGTCGGATCTCATTTGTCGTCCGTCGTCCGTCTTCTGTAGTGTGTATGCATGGGGACATACCGACTCGAATGTGAATTCGATGTCACGCGCCGGATCGACTGGTCGGACGGGGACCTCGGAAATCATATCGATTCCGTTTTCGACAGGCTGCATCAATCCGACGTCGTTCGGTCACTGCAGGCGCAAGCCGATCTCGACACAGGTAGAGCGAACATCTCGCTGACGCTCTCAACATTCGACGACGATCCCCTTCACCTCGCGTGTCTTGTCCTCGGCATCGCCATCAGGTCGTCCGGGGCTGAGCACGTTGGGCTTCTCTCCATGGGGGAGGAGGGAGTGTTGCATCCCGAGAGGAACCAGTGGTCGGGACTCCGCACACCTTCATGGCGAGTCCGTCAGACAGACTTCGTCGACACATCATCGGTCCCGTAGGACGGTACGCTGGTGTCATGACCGGCACTTCGACATTGGTACTGCTCCGTCATGGCGAGAGCCTCTGGAATCGAGAGAACATCTTCACGGGTTGGACCGATGTGGCTCTGTCGACCAGAGGCGAAGATGAGGCTCGCGAGGCGGGTCGCTTGATGTCCGAGGAGGGCCTCGCCTTCGATGTTCTCCACACGAGCGTTCTTGAAAGGGCGATCGCCACAGCGAACCTGGCTTTGGCTGAAATGGGCATGTCCTGGCTTCCCGTGCGTCGCCATTGGCGACTGAACGAACGACACTACGGGTCGCTTCAGGGACTCAACAAGAAGGGCACAGCGGAGAAGTACGGTCTCGATCAGGTTCACATCTGGCGAAGATCGTATGCAACACCTCCACCTCCACTTGAGCTCGGCGATGACCGGCACCCTTCCCACGATCGTCGGTATGCATCCCTTGCTCCTGAACAGTTGCCTGGGACTGAATGCCTTGCCGATGTGGTTGACCGCATGCTCCCGTACTGGCACGACGCGATCGTGCCGGATCTTCGTGTGGGGAGGACAACCCTCGTCGTCGCTCACGGGAACAGCCTTCGTGCGCTCGTGATGCATCTCGACGGAATCTCCACAGAGGCCATCTCAGATCTCAATATCCCCACCGGAGTACCGCTTCTCTATGCGTTGGATGAGGGTTTCAACGTGGCTTCGGCTCGATATCTTGGTGATCCGGAAGCCGTGGCAACTGCCGCTGCAGCAGTAGCCAAACAGGCGGGGTAGGGCGCTGCGGTCGACCGTACGCCGGCCTCTGCCGCGCATTGAGCGGACGGGTTCGGCTCTTGATGCTGTTACCGTGCGCTCAGGACAGTTGCGTTAATGGTTGCCGGTCGCGATAATTCAAAGCGGCTGGACCCGTATCGTGCACGGGAACACGAGCGAGAAAGGACTCACACTTGCCAAGTGGAATCGCTGCAATTCTCGGTGCTCTCGTATCACTCACTTTGATCATCTTGATCAAGTCGGACGCGCCCAGGGGAGGAGTCATCCCGACATGTTCGATTGTTGTATGAGTAGTGGAAACAGAGGTGGCTCGGCTGTGGTGGAGAAGTGCCTGCATCGCCTCACGTTGATTCTGGCGGCCTGCTCACCGATACCACGTTCTTGTTGACGTGCCTATCGGTGTCATTCGGGCCACATCGATTTTCAACCCTGGTACTCAGAGGGTGCCATCGTGAGGCTGTTGCATCGCCACCGTCTTTGGGTTCGAGTGATTCTTGTTGGCGCTTTGGCGCTCGCCGCTGGTGCATGCACATCGAGTTCCCCTCTTGAGACCGTTACAACGATCGAACCGGCGTCGCTGACTTCGACTACTAATACTGAGCTGCCGACCGCAACTGAGCCTCCCACCACCACCACCGAGCCATTGCCCCAGAACCCTGTTGGTGGGGAGGTGATCATCGCCGTTGACGAGGAGCCGCCTACGCTGAACTCCTTCATGCCTGGCGGCGACCGATCGGTGGTGAAACTCATCGGCCAGGGATATGCGGCTGGTGTCTATGAGATCGACGGCAATACGTTGATGCTTGTACCTGAGCTCGTGACCAGGTTGCCGACCGTGGCGAACGGGGGAGTCGTGCTCAACGTCGACGGGACCATGACGGTCAAGCACATCATCCGCGATGAAGCACAGTGGGATGATGGCACGCCGATCTCTGGAGATGACTTCCAGTTCACTCTCGACACGATCATGAATCCCGATTATCCGATCAGCAAGACGAACTATGAGAACATCATCACTTCGAGTGCGGGTGCGAAGACTTTCGAGTACACGATGGCGCGACCGACTGTTCAATACGAGCTGATGTTCGGTGAGCTCATCCCGAAACACTCAGTTGAGGGGACGGACTTCATTGTCGACTGGAATGACACGCGCTGGGCTTCGTCCGGTCCGTTCATCTTCGACGAGTGGGCGATGGGCGAGTTCATGACACTCAGACGGAACGCGAATTACTGGAAGGTTGATACGGAAACCGAACAGCAGCTTCCCTACCTCGAATCGGTGACCTTTGTCTTCATGGACGATTCACCCTCGATGATCGAGGCGTTCAAGAAGCGAGATGTGGATGTGTTCAGTCCGGATCCAACGATCGAAGCCATCGAAGCGCTACAGGCGTTCGAATCCGGAGGGGCTCGCGTCGAGGTGCTGTCAGGACCGGAGTGGGAGCACCTGAATTTTCAGTTCGGTCCCGGTCGCATCAATCGGAACGAAAACAGTTGCAACGAGGTTTATGAAATGCGACTTGCCGTTGCTCAAACGGTCGACAAGAACCTTCTGACCGATGAAATTCTCGGAGGCAACGTGGAACCTTTGGAGTCGTATGTGGATGTGTACTCGCCAACGATGTCACAAGAAGCATGGTCCCAGTATTCCCTCGACCCCGATGCAGCTGCCGAAAACTATGCCAGCGCGATCGAAGCATCAGGCAAGCAGTGCTCTGTTGTCTTTTCAACGACCTCGAAGAATGACGCTCGCGTGAAAATGTCCGAGCTATTGATCGATATGTTCGCAGCCTCAGGAATCGAATACGAGAACCGGCTCGAGGACAGCAAGCTCTTCTTTGGTGAAACGCTGTCGACTGGGTCTTGGGACCTTGGTGAGTGGACGTGGGTCGCATCACACGGATTCTCCGCATTGGTCGGTATTCACGATGTCTTCGATCCTGAGGGTCCACTGCCTGTCGGTTCCAATTACTACCGTTGGGGAACCACGGAGTTGGCTGACCAGGAGTACGAAGGCAGCAACGCCGTCTACGCTGGCTCGAACGAATCCTCAGTTCAAGACGCCGCAACCATCCGGTTCGCCGAGGTACGCGACGCGATGAATGCGACTGTGGATCAAGTTGAGCTTCTCGCCCTGATCAATGAGGCTGAGAGAATCCTCGCCGATGAGCTGGTCATCATCCCGCTGTACGCACATCCTGTGGCGGCTGTGGTGTGGGAGGACGAGATCGGGGGGTTCAAGCACAACCCTACCCGGGCCGGGTTCACCTGGAACATCGAGTTTTGGCACCGCAACGACCTCTAGACATGTGCCGATGTATGAATCAGTGGTGACCTGTTCGCGTATGCCCGGCACGCACACGCTTCGTCTCGCGACGTAGTAGCGGGGAATTGGCGATTGTTTCAGGTCGTCAGTCTTTTCGGCGCTTCCGGTATGTGTTCGTCGCTTCGCGCGTCTGATTCGGCAGAAATGACCCCAATACGACGACAATCTCATGGCGTCAACCAAGACGAGAGCAGCACCTGCATGGGTTAGCCATTCGTCGTCCGTCGACGGGACCTTGACACTGTTGGCTTCGGCGATGGCGCGGGCGAACAATTGCGGTAGCGCTCGGTATTCGCCATACTACCGAGGAGTTGGACCCGTATTTGTGCGCGGGTCCACTTGCGAGAAAGGGTTCGTACATTGCTAGATGGAATCGTTGCGGTTCTTCATCTTCTCGTATCGCTTGGCTTGATCTCTCTTATCTTGCTTCACGCGGGCAAGGGAGGCGGCATGTCCGACATGTTCGGCGGTGGTATGGGTGGTGGAAACGTAGGTGGCTCGACCGTTGTCGAGAAGAACCTGGATCGCCTCACGGTGATCCTGGCGATCCTGTTCACCACTACCACGTTCTCATTGACCTGGCTATTGGCGTCCTGAGCCTTAAAGTCCTGCGCGGTCCGCAGATCCAGCGCTAAATCAGGAGGCTTACCTTGATTCGATTGCGGTACGGCCGCAAAGCCGCGTTCGCAGTGCTCCTCGTCGCATTCGCGGCCATCGCGGTGGCCTGCACACCCGATTCGGGTGATGAAGAGATCTCGACGACAACGCTGCCGGCAATTGAAACGACAACGACCGCGCCCGCACCTGAAACCACCACTTCTACGGTGCGGGGTGTCCAGCATCCGTACGGAGGCGAGGCCATCGTTGCCGGTGAGGATGAACCCCCGACCCTGAATAATTTCGCACCGGGTGGAGACAACTTCGTCGTATCCGTGGTCAGCCAGTCATACAACGCGGGTGTCTATGAGATCGACGGGTACACGCTCGAACTCGTCCCCGAACTCGTAAGACAGCTCCCAACAACGAGCAACGGGGGCGTCACCGTCAACGACAACGGCACCATGACGGTCAAGTATCAGATCGTCGAAGGGGCGGTATGGGAGGACGGAACTCCGATTTCGGGTGAAGATTTCAAATTCACATACGACATCATCATGAACCCTGATCTTCCGATCAGCAAGACCACCTATGCCCACATCGATCCTGCGTCGATCATCGTCGGCGACAAGACGTTCGAGTACACTCTCACCGCACCGACCGTGCTCTACGAGCTGTTGTTCCGCACGATCCTCCCCGGACATGCAATCGATCCGGTCACATTCCTCGATGATTGGAACGACAAGATGTGGCCCTCGGCAGGCCCGTTCGTTTTCGATGAGTGGGCGGCAGGAGACTTCATAAGGGTCGTTAGGAATGACAACTACTGGAAGACGGACGGAGAGACCGGTCAGCAGTTGCCATACCTCGACTCCGTGACCTTCAGATTCATCCGTGAAACCGATGAGATCGTCGAGGCATTCAAAGCTCGTGACGTCGACATCATTCAGCCCGATCCGGCCTCTGCGACGATCGACGCGCTTCTGGCTCTCGAGGCGGACGGCGCCCGCGTGGAAATCCTCTCAGGTCCCTGGTGGGAACACCTGAACTGGCAGTTCGGCCAGAAACGTCTCGTGCGGAACGAGACCTCGTGCAACGAGAGTCTCAACATGCGCAAAGCTGTCGCGTACACGATCGACAAGACGATCCTCACGGACGTCATCCTCGGCGGCCAGATCGAACCTCTCGAGTCATACGTCGATGCATTCTCGCCGAATCTCTCCCAGAACGCATGGGCGCAGTACGAGCCCGACGTGGCCGCGGCGAAAGAGGCGTATGCGGCAGCAGTTGGAGAGACTGGCACGGAGTGCTCGGTCGTCTTCTCCACAACGTCGAACAACGACGACCGTGTGAAGATGTCAGAGCTGTTCGTTGGAATGTTCGAAGAGACAGGAATTCCTTACACGAACGAGCTGGTTGATGCCTTCTTGTTCTTCGGGGAGTGGATTGACGCCGGCACCTGGGACCTTGGTGAGTGGGCATGGCTTGGTTCACCCGGTCTTTCGGGCCTCGTGGGCATCCACGATGTCTTCGATCCTGAGGGTCCACCACCTGTTGGTTCCAACTACTACCGTTGGGGCACGACCGAGCTCGACGATGCTGAGTACGCGGGCGACCACGCCATCTACTCAGACTCGAACGAATCGAGTGTCAAAGATGAGGCGTCAGAACGCTTTGCCGCGCTCCGTGACGAAATGAACTCCACCGTGGACGACAGAGTGCTCATCGAACTCATCCATGAGGCCGAGCAGCTCCTTGCCGATAACCTTGTCATCTTCCCCCTGTATGCCCGTCGCGTCACCGCGGCGGTCTGGGAGGATGAGATCAGCGGGTTCAGGCACAACCCGACCCAGGCTACTCACACGTGGAACCTCGAGGAGTGGTTCAGAGCCGACCTCGAGGGCTGAAAGGCTCCCTGATGTATTCGTGGGGTCGTCGGTATACTCCCCGACCTATCACGTCGGAGTGGCGGAATTGGTAGACGCGCTAGGTTGAGGGCCTAGTCTGGTTAATCCAGGTGGAAGTTCGAGTCTTCTCTCCGACACCAACAACCCCTTGGGCTCCACCCCTCGGGGTTGTTGCTCGCTTCAGGCATGTACGGACGACACGCCGTCCTGCTCGATGATCTCGCCTATGACGTCGAGTCGATCCGCCCACGATGCGAGTAGCTCGATCTGGCGCTCTGGCAAGCCGATGTGAACGAATCTGCAGAACCGTCGGTACGCGCAATGCGGTTCGTGTGTTGTCACGGTGAAGCCGCCTCCTGTCGCGAGCACTCAACCCAAACGCTAATCGGTTGGATACGTGTGATCCGTTCACTCGTCGACTCCATACCCGGCGTAGGGCATTCGAGCAGCCGTCGATATAATCGCGGCATGGAGACATGGATCCGAGCGCACGGAACAACGGTCGGAGCAATTCTCATCGCCCTCGCGCTGACAATCGGGTTCGGCTTCCTGGCCCTCGACTCATGGCTCGGAGCCTTCTATCCCGAGCGCTTGGACCCGTCATTCGCAAGGTTGACCGGTGCCATCTCACGAACTGACGTGTCGAATTCTGTCCGTGGCGGGGCGGCAAGCAACACTTCTGGGATCATCGGGCTTGTGATGAGCGCCGTCGTACTCCTGAGCGCGATCATCATCGTTGGGTTGGTGTTCCTTCGAGCCTGGGCACGCGAGGCCGCGATTGTGGTCTACGGCATCCTTGGCTTGGTGGCGCTCGCTGCCTCCCTCGGCGGACTCGCCGCAGATCCACCAGCACCTTCGGCGTGGACTGGCGTGCTCGTCGGTCTCGCCAACCTCTCGGTCGTTGGGTTGCTCCTCGCCCCCGCATCTGCGCGTTCCTACAGCAGGCGTCCCCTCAACCGTTCACTGGGCGCGGTCTGACACGATCGGCAGTGTGGCCCAGTCCAGCGTACGTGCAGGAATCCACCTACTGATCGACCACCGAACACGAGACCATGTGAGAGTGAGGTGTCCGCTTGGGCGGGCTAGGATTGCGGCGTGCTGAAAGGAGCCCTGGTGCAACAGAAGTGGGTGCGTGTGTTGGCTGTCGCGGTTGGCCTCGTGGTCGTCATCAGCGCTTGCAGCTCCGATTCCTCGTCGCCGGCAAGCGACGATGGTCGGGTGGTCGAGGTCACATATCAGGTGATCAGCGAGATGGCCAGCGCCGAGATCACCTATACGTACAACGGAGGCAACGACATCTTCCGTGGTGTCGAGGGTCTGCCCTTCGAGAAGTCATTCGACATGAAGGTCGGAGATATCGTCGATCTCGGAGTCAAGACCGACGGCAGTACCGCAACATGCCGAGTACTCGTCGACGGCAGGAAGTACCTTGAGAGCACCGAGACCAACGGCAAGTTCCCTGTCTGCCAGGGCCGCGTGCCCGCTGACGCTGAATCCTAGAGGACCATGCACCGACGAGGTCCAGAGGAACCCGAAGCGCCGCGCACGCTTGACCGCCAATGCAAGGTTAGCCGACGCGTTCGCCACAACGCGGTCAGGAGCCGCCGCAGTGGGAATGAGATGAGTCCGCCTCGCCGCAATGATGAGGAAGCGGTTACCGAACCCGTTGATGGCCTCGTTAGCTTGCCGTCCGTCATCCAATGGTGAATTCTCGTGAGTTCGGCTCGCCGTCACAATGCCAGCCGTGCTCCGTGATCTCGCCAGTGACCGCCTCCCGGTAGAACTTGAGGCACGTCTGACGAGACTGCTCCTCTGGCGTCCCGCACCATCCGTAATACTTGTCGGCCCCGTGTTCCTCGATGATCTCGTAGCATCTCACGCTGCGCGCCCCAACTCAGTGCGCCCGATCTGAAGTCGAGAACCCTCACCCAGCGCTCCACCCCTTGGGGTTGTTGCTCTTTCGGGGTCGTGTACATGATCCCTGGTGTTGGCGGACCCGGTACATGATCATGCGTGTCTGCCGCATAACACGCATCGTAGTAAGTGAAACGGAATCGCGACAGGCAGATATCATCGCGTTTCATATATCCGAGTTCGGTGAGGTCGTTTACCCTCGGTCGCAATGCCGGTGCTGCCGGCATCGTGAGAGAAGGCCTTCGCCGTTTCTCACAGTTGCCGCCCAGAGGAGCTCATCGAGTGTATCTCGCTAGAAACATGATCCAGATCTCTCGATGGGCGCTGGTCGTCCTGGTGCTCGCTTTGATGAGCTTCTCGCTTCTCGCGGGTGGCGCCCGCGGCGCGAGCGAAACCGTGATCCCCGATGTCTCTGGCGACGCGACCCATGGAAACGGCCAGCGAAAGATGGTCGTCAGTCCCGACGGAACCATGTACATCATCCATACGGCCCCGCTGGATGGAACGGCCGCGGTCGTTGTTTCACGCTCAGACGACGCTGGCACGAGTTGGGAGCGCGATGCCGTGCTCAGCAGGCATGGGATCCCTGCAGGATTGGGTTCACTCTCCGTCGAGGCGGACGGGACGTTGCAAGCCGCCTGGGTGGACTACGAGACTGTCGGGCACGTTTGGCATGCAGCGCGGACGGGCGATGCATGGACAGAGAGCGTCAAGATCTCGCCCGGATTGATATACGCCGGTTTCCCGGTCATAGTGGCAGGCAGGGGTGAGGTGCATGTCCTGTGGTACGCGGCTCGACCCGACGACTCCTACCGTCACGGCTCTCTGTACGAGATACGCCATACCACACGGACCTCGGGGCCTTGGACCGACCCCGTGCTCGTCTCGACCGGCTCGGACGATTCGCTGAACCCATCGGCGGTTGTCGATCGGCAAGGCAACGTGCACAGCGCCTGGTATCAATTCGACGACCAAACCTATCGAGTGAACTATGCGGTGTGGGATGCCAAGGCGTGGACCGTTCCGAATGACATATCGCCAACCGCCGTGAACGCAAGACAGGTAGCGATCGACATCGCATCCGATGGCACGGTCTACCTCGTTTGGAGTCAATTCGTGGACGGTGTGAGAGGTATCGCTCTCGCACACAGGGCACAGGATGCCTGGAGTGACACAGAATTCCTCACAACAGGACCGGCCGCGGATCCGGTGCTGGCTACCGACTCTGAAGGGAACGTTTTCGTTGCGTGGAATTCTGCAGGCGAGATCATCCTTCGGCGCCTGGAACGAGGCACGTGGGGGGCACCCGAGAAGATCGGGTTTGGGGCCTCACCGACGATTTCTTCCGGTGAATCCGTTTCCATCGCGTGGACCCGGCCCGATGGCGCCGTCTATGAGATCGCCTTCTTCGACATCTCCGAGATCGGAACCACCCGGTTCGTGCCGATGTTCATCGGCGTAGCCGCCCTGACGGTAATCTTGGCCGCGCTGATTTTGGGACGCAGGCGCCGAGCCTGACCGATCCTTGGCGAAGAGCGTCTTCGACCATTTCCTGTCGCGTGCTCCCCGCACGAAGGCAAACACCAGACTTCCAGGTATCACCAATTCGATGCTTGCGGTAGGAACGAAAGATGACCATACTTCCGGCGTGATAGGTGTGCACGTCAGTGCATGCCCTTGTGAGAAATTGGGTTCATTTGCCTTTCGGGTACCCCATCATTTCCCAGCAGCCGAGCATCGCGACCGGGACGCTGCCTCTCGCGCTAAGGCGCGAGAACGCCGAAACTGGATTGTGCGATGACGGTGGCGCAGAGTGATCGGTCGGACCCGAACGGCAAAGTCACGCACTCTGTACGTGGTCGATAACCGCCTTGACGGCTGGCATCGTGAGACCTTCAAGACAAGGAGAAAACTTTGAATACATCAAGGCACAGACGGTCGATCGCTCTTGCGATCCTCGTCATTGCGTTTGCCCTTGTGGCATCGGCGTGCTCCAGTAGCGACGACGCTACGGACACTACGGTTGCTGCTGCAACGGAGACAACGGTTGCTGCTGCAACGGAGACAACGGTTGCTGCTGCAACGGAGACAACAGTAGCTTCGGCCACACCGACACCGGTTGAAGGTCAACTCGCCGGAATGGCAGTAGTGGACGACAACACGTTTACCGTGGAGCTCACGACAGCGGATCCCGAGTTCCCACTCAAGATGGCATACGCGGCGTACTTCGCAATGCCAGAGGTGGCATTTGCCGATCCGGCGGCGTTCGAAGAGCAGCCGATCGGGAGCGGACCGTTCATGATGGCCGGACCGTGGGAGCACGACGTGCGCATCCCGCTGCAGGCCTACCCGGACTATCAGGGCCCGGACCCGGCACAGATCGACACATTCGACTTTGAGATTATCGCCGAGATCGCCACGGCCTACAACGAAGCGTTGGCGGGCAACCTCGATGTGATGGCCAGCGTGCCGACCGAGAACCTGTCTACCTATCAGACGGACTTCCCGGATCACAACGGGGATACCTTCACCACCAGCTTCGCGTACATCGGCTTCCCGACGTACTTGCCGCAGTTCACCAAGGAACACCGTCAGGCGCTGTCGATGGCCGTTGACCGTGTCGCGATCTCGGAGAAGATCTTCCTCGGTGGTCGCGCTCCTGCGAACTCGGTGATCCCGCCGAACCTACAGGGTCGTAACGACGTCTGTGCGAGCTGGAACTACGATCCGGCCACGGCGAAGGAGATCTGGGACGCAGCGGGCGATCCGGGTGAGATCACAGTCTGGTTCAACAGCGGCGCCGGCCATGAGGACTGGATCGAAGCCATCGTCAACATGTGGGGTGAGAACCTCGGTATCGACACGAGCACCATCAAGTTCGAGTCGCTCGAGTTCTCCGAGTACCTGCCGTTGCTCGACAACCAGGAAGTTACCGGGCCGTTCCGTCTCGGTTGGGGCCAGGACTATCCGTCACCCCTCAACTTCCTTGAGCCGCTCTATGCGTCCTACAACGCTCCGCCGGTTGGTTCGAACAACACGTTCTACGACAACCCGGACTTCGACGCACTGCTAGCTGATGGCAAGGCCAAGGTTGCGGCCAGCGGTTTGCTGGCCGACGGTCTTGCTGACTACTACGCAGCTGAAGACCTTCTCTGCGAAGATGCCCAGGTCATGCCGGTTTACTTCGGCAAGACACAATTCGTGTGGTCGGACGACGCGAGTGATGTGTTCATCGATGCGTACAACGATCTCGGGTACACGAAGATCAAGTCCACGACCGGACACATCTCTCAGGACGTGAGCGAACCGGAACACCTGTTCCCGACGAACTCGAACGAGTCCGAAGGGATCGCAGTGTTGCGCGCTATCTACGCGCCGCTCCTGAACTACGATGCTCAGACGAACGAGCCGTACAACTCGCACGCGTCGTCGATCACATCGGAGGATGGTGGTCAGACATGGACGATGGTTCTGAACCCGGGTTGGACGTTCCATGACGGATCGCCGATCACGGCGGCTGACTACGTTCGTACCTGGAGCTTCGGAGCCGATGGTACCAACGGTCAACAAAACAACAGCTTCTACAGCAATATCGTCGGATATGACGATCTCAACCCTGAGTGATCACCACGTAGAAGATCGATGAGAATGGGGGTGGACGGCCGATTGGCCGCCCACCCCCAACTCTTTTCTGTCCTGACACCCGGCGGTCGGCGTATCCGCTAATGTTACGGTCGGTTTCGATGGGGAGGATGCGCTTGGGCAGATACGTGATCAGAAGAAGCTTGCAGTTCATCCCTGTGTTCTTCGGTGCCACGATGCTGATCTTCGCTCTCGTATTTGCGATCCCCGGCGACCCGATTCGGGCCCTCGCGGGGGAGAAACACATCTCTCAGACCGTTCTCGATACGCTCAACGAGCGGTATCACCTGGACGAGCCCCTGTGGAAGCAGTACACCATTTACATCACAGGCGTGTTCCAGGGTGATTTCGGTGTCGATTTTCGGGGTCGGCCGGTATCGGATCTGCTGAAGCAGAGACTCCCGGTCACGATCAGGCTCGCGCTCCTCGCGTTCTTCTTCGAGGTGGTGTTGGGTATCGGTTCCGGAATCCTAGCCGGTGTGAAGAAGGGAAAATTCTTCGACAATTTCGTGCTGATCACGACGCTGATCGTGATAGCCATTCCGAGCTTTGTCCTAGCTTTCCTCGCGCAGATCATCTTTGGAGTGAAACTCGGGTGGTTCCCTGTGTCCGGAATCAGAGATGGCTGGATGAGCTACATGCTTCCGGCGATCGTGCTTGGGTCTTTGTCGCTGGCGTACATCGCTCGCCTCATGAGAGCGAGTCTCGGCGAAAACCTCAGAGCAGACTACGTGCGCACCGCGACATCAAAGGGTCTGTCGCGGAGACGTGTCGTGGGTATCCATGCCCTTCGGAACTCGCTCATCCCCGTTGTCACATTTCTGGCCATCGACCTCGGCGCCCTCATGGGTGGTGCCATCATCACAGAAACGATCTTCAACCTGCCCGGCATTGGACGAGCCGTGTTCGAAGGAGTACAGAAGCAGGAAGGAACGGTCGTCGTCGGTATCGCGACATTCATGATCATCGTGTACATGTTCGCCAATCTGATCGCTGACATCCTCTATGGGGTCCTTGACCCCCGAATTCGTCTGGAGTGAGTAGCGATGAGTGACGAAGAGCTCAACACTTCGACTGGACGCCTAGAGCGAACGCCGGAGCCCGCGACGATCGAGGGCGCCGTGGAACGGGAAGATCGTTCCCAATTCGCCATGGGAACGGCGGTACCATCTGAGATCGTCGTCGACATCGAGCAGACGGCGGAGAGGAACGCC
>PVMK01123727.1_pt1 | contig 18055 bp, 15 predicted proteins | sample 1853481 | NCBI WGS metagenome assembly PVMK01 (sample SAMN08533507, study PRJNA380276) | Marine sediment metagenome, whole genome shotgun sequencing project. | reverse complement strand
GGATTCACACTGGTTCCGCCGCAGACAGAGCAATAAGCTTGCATTTGGGCCTGTCCGATCAAATGAAGAGCGTCCATTAGCATGAATCCGTCGTTTTTGCCGAGGGTTTCAATTTCTTCTCATTAGACCAATTATGGCCCAATGACCGCAATTGTGTCCAACAGGAAACATGGATTACAAATCCGTGCAGCCAGCACACCAGACACCTTTTCGACTTCTCAACTCAATGTGCCAAATTTGGCATAAACTAACAGTAATTTACTGCTACTTTACAATAGGGCAAACACCGTAAGCGACTGTTTAATATAACATTAGTGATTGATTTTAGTTTTTTGAAAATCCGATCAATCCGTCCTCTCAATTTCAAATTTCACCAATAGACTCAGAGTATTACCTCAACATTATCGGTCTCTTTACCTAGGCACTGTGTCAGAATTGTGTACTTCTTCCGAGCAAATCTAAATGGCTGCTTTTGGGACAGAACCGGATAGTCAATCTCCGCAACTACCTATAGCGGCTAACGGCCGAGGGTGTGTGATAACTCGATAATTGGACGATAGTTCTCCCTCAAGGCTGTTATCCGGCTTCTCACCGGTTATGTGAGTGATAATTTCGACCGGCGATATCTGGCTTCGATGATTTTAATCACCAGAACAACTGCCTGAGAACACCTGTCAGGGGGTAATCGACATGTTTTGGAGCCAATAAAAGAGGGTTTTACGCCCCTATCGCCTCAATGAGAGGTTTTGTGCCAATGATGTTCATCATTCGCTTCATGTTGTACGCGAGCACGTGCAAACTCATCTCTGTGCTTACCCGGTCGAGTGTTTTGGTCATGAAGTGGGTCGATCCCATCCACGCTTTCAGCGTCCCGAACGGATGCTCCACGGTGGTCCGACGGATACGCATCATATCCGGGTTCTGATCCAGGCGAGCCTGGGCTTTCTCCAGTACCGACTCGTGCTCCCAACGGGTCATCTTACGATGAACACCTGAAGTACATTGTGCCTTGATGTCGCAGTACCGGCACTTATAGGTCCAGTAGCAATGTGTTGTCTTGCCTCTGTCCTGCGTCGTCATGTGGTACACCAGGCGTAGGCCAGCTGGGCATTCATATTCATCGTCTGCGGCAATGTAATGGAAGGCATCGCGACCAAACTGGCCCTTGGCCTGGTTGCCTGATGTCTGAGGTTTAGGCAAGTAGGTCGTAATGTTGGCTTCTTCGCAGTCTTTTAGTTCCTCACTGCGGTAGTAACCTCGGTCAGCAACGGCTGTAAGCTCTTTGGTGGCTATGACTGACTTGGCCTGCTTGGCCATATTGGCCAGTTGCCGTCGGTCGCTACCGCTGTTGGTAACCTCGTGTGCAACGATCAGGTGATGTTCTGTGTCCACGGCAGTTTGTACGTTGTAACCAACGATACCGGTACCCCGAGTCTTCATTGAGCGGGCATCGGGATCGGTCAGGGAGACCTGTTTGTCCGGAGCATTAAGCATCCGGGCTTCGAGCTTTTTTAGGCGTGCCATCTCCTTACGCATCGCTGCGATCTTGTCTTCCAGTGTCCGGCTCTTATCCTCTGCAGGTTCTGCCTGATCCGCAGCAGCCAGTTGCTCCAGGTAACGATCGATACTGGCATCCACTTCCGCCAGTCGCCGCTTCATCTTGGCGCGTGTGAAGTTGCGATCGCGACTATTCACAGCCTTGAACTTGCTGCCATCAATGGCCACGAAGGCGTTGGCAAACAGGTTGAACTTGCGGCATAACATCACGAACTCGCGACACACCAGGCGGATCGCAACACCATTGTCCTTGCGGAAATCCGCAATGGTCTTGAAGTCCGGTGCCAAACGACCAGTCAACCACATCAGCTCAACATTGCGTTGTGCTTCGATTTCCAGCCGGCGGCTCGATTGCACCCGGTTAAGGTAACCGTATACAAACAGCTTGAGCATGGTCGATGGATGGTAGGCTGGGCGTCCCGTATCGTTGGGCTGGGTCTTAAAGCCCAGACCGGACAAATCCAGATCATCCAGGAAGACATCAATCACGCGAACCGCGCTGTCTTCTGCAACGTAATCATCTAAGCGTTCGGGAAATAAGGTGGCTTGAAAGCGATCCTCGCCTTTGATAAATCCACTCATCCTATGAGTCCTTCAGCGGGTGAGTATGATTATATCGTAGGTGGAGTTTTCACACACCCTCGGCCGGGTCCAGCTATAGGCATTTGGAGAATGCAAAGGGCCGCTGTTCAACGTGAAGCAGCCATTGGACGAAGCCATATTTCTAAGCGACTAATCTAACGATTTCGTTAATTTTCACAACATAATTGCGCCCATACTGCGCCATATAAACTTAATCCCATTTGATAATAGTTTATATTCATAAACATACAGTATTTAAACACAGCATTACTTATGCTGAGGTCGGTGGTTCGATTCCACCTCTGGCCACCATTCACATCAAAGACTTACATACCACCACAAGTTCTTACTGTCTCTGCATGTTATAACTGGCCTATAACAAACAAAAATATAAAACTCCTTATTAGAGCCAACCTATAATACGGACCACACTGTGACAGACAATGGAAACTGGTGAATAGGCTGACTAAGCAAGCAAAAAAAGGTGTCCTGCAGGGGATACGACAGATTCTCGAGGCCTTCAGGCTTAACTGGAAGCTGTTTCTTGGTATTCACATTGCCGTTAACGTTTTTTCGTTGCTGGTACTAACACCACTGGTCACGCTTTTGATGGGTTGGCTGATCCTGATAAGCGGGCACACGGCCCTGACCGATGAGGATATCCTGTTCTTCGTGCTGTCACCGGCAGGCATGATAATCATGCTATTGGCCGGCGCGATGTATGCAACGGTGGTCGTATTTCAACAGGCAGCCATGATCACGGTAGCCCACAGTGTGACATCGGGAAATGCGGTCAGTATTTCCAGGCTCGTACGCTATTTGTTGGTGAAGTTCTGGCCATTATTCCGGCTTGCTCTGCATATGGTTGGACGCATCACCCTGGTGGCAGGGCCATTCCTTGCGATGAGTGCTTTGATTTACTTTTATTTCCTGACCGAATTCGATATCAATTATTACCTCACAGCCAAGCCACCCGCTTTTTGGTGGGCAGGTGGATTTATCCTGTTGTGTTTGCTGACCCTGACGGGGATCCTGCTGCGCATTTTCTCCGGCTGGGTTCTGGCGCTGCCACTATTATTGCTTGATAGTGAAAGCCCGGCCCGGGCGCTGAATATGAGCCGTAAAGCTTCCGTATCCGTGCGTATTCCCATCGCGATGACCTTATTGGCCCTATTTCTGATCAACGCCACAATGCTCGGCTTAGTGTCCCTGCTCTCCGATCTCGCAGTGGATGGTGTGGTGATGCTTGCGGGTGAGTCACTTAAAGTGATGGCATACCTCCTGGGTGGCTTACTGGTTATTTGGCTGGTGGCCAATATTGCTGTTACTTTCTTTGGTAATTCGGTTCTCAGCCTGTTCATTATTTACATGCTGGCACGCCTGGTTCACAACCCTCATGACAAAGATCTGGATGAACGACTGGTGCTGGCAGATCCAGACCGGTCCCGGCGAGTTTCGGGCATAACATTGGCTGGACTGGTTTTGTTCATAAGCCTCGCAGCAGGCCTCGCACTCAGCATTACTATTAACAGACTGGACATTGAAGACAACACCATGGTGATTGCCCATCGCGGAGCCTCGGCAGATGCGCCGGAAAATACCCTGGCTGCGATGGAACTGGCAATCACCCAGGGTGCCGATTGGGTTGAGCTTGATGTGCAGGAGACGAGGGATGGCGAAGTCGTGGTCATCCACGACAGTGATCTGAAAAAAATTGGTGCTTCCGGGCTGAAGGTATTTGAATCATCACTGGCAGAACTGCAGAGCGTTGATATAGGTTCCTGGAAAGACCCGTCTTTCAGTGACCAGCGCGTTCCAACCCTGCAACAGGTGCTGGCACTGTGCAAAGACCGTATCAATATCGTTATTGAACTCAAGTATTACGGTAAGGAGGAGCGCCTGGAAGAACGTGTTGTAAAGCTGGTTGAAGATGCCGGTATGCAGGATCAGATCGTGGTGATGTCGCTGAGTTATCCCGGCATTCAGAAAATGAAATCATTACGACCGGAATGGTCAGTTGGACTGCTCGCATCGGTTGCTATTGGTGATATCACCCGGTTAGAAGCTGACTTTTTTGCCATCAACGCAACATTTGCCAGTCGCGCGCTCATCAAGCATGTCCATAAACAGAATCGGAAAGTGATGGTCTGGACCGTCAACGATCCAATCAGTATGTCGGCCATGATGAGCAAGGGGGTCGATGGCATTATCACGGACAAACCGGCTTTGGCCGCAACCGTAAGAAATGAACGGGCGGAAATGGGTATGCATGAACGCATAATGATCCAGCTCGCCAGCTTTATCGGCAAAGAGCCTGTGAGGCCGAAGCAATAGAGTGATCGATTTCACTTCATCTCAATGATAGAAATTCAATTTGTTGCCAGTCTGCTGTTCGCGCTAGAATAGCCACACATTCCCAGTGGGAATGCCTGAGGGGCGGCTTTATTGCCTGAGATGTCCGCGAGAGTTTTCTCAAAAGGACGGACCCTTTGAACCTGATCCGGATTATGCCGGCGTAGGGATAGGGCCACAAATTGTTCAATCTCTCCACCTTTTCCGGGTCTCTTTAACCAGTTTGTTATGGAGACTTTACATGTTAACCAGGATTTATATTTCCTCTCTGCTGACGGCGGCTTGTTTGGCACCCCTGGGCGTAAATGCACAGGAGCAGACCGAAGGCTATTTGGAAGAAGTCATCGTGACGGCCGAATACCGTCCTGTATCTGTTTTGGAACTACCCACCAGCATCACCGTTTTTGATCAGCAGACCATAAACCGGCGCGGTGCTGTGCATTTGGAACAATTACTGAACCTTGCCCCGAATGTTAATTTGTCATCCGGCGCATCTCGTGGACGATTTGTGCTGATTCGTGGTATCGGCGAACGCAGCCAGTTCGTAGAACCAATAAATCCATCGGTAGGCCTGATCATTGATGGTATGGACTTCACCGGTATAGGTGGCGCAGCCAGCACACTGGATATTCAGCAGGTTGAAATTCTGCGCGGACCGCAGGGAACATTATTTGGTGCCAATGCTTTGGCCGGATTGATCAATATGGTATCGAACGGTCCGGAAGATGAATTGAGTGGACGTGTTAACCTGACCGTCGGCAACTATGACCGGCTCACGGCAACAGCTGCCATGGGCGGTCCGTTATCACAGAACACGGGGTTCCGCCTGGCTGTGCAGAGCAACAAAAATGATGGTTATATCAACAACATATTTCTCGATCGCCCAAGCAGCGACATTGATGAGTTAACCGCACGAGGCAAACTCAATTGGGATGTGAATGATGTTTTTTCACTTGATTTCACCATGTTGTACAGTGATGTAGACAACGGTTATGACGCCTTTTCACTGGATAACACTCGCAAAACCTATTCAGATGAACCCGGCCATGACCGGCTGGAGAGCCTGGCAGCAGCACTTGGTGCCACCTGGCAGGTCAATGACACACTCTCACTTGAAGCGCTACTGAGCCGGGTAGATGCCGACACCGAATACGGTTACGACGAAGACTGGAGTCATACGGGAATCTGCGACAATACTGACTGCGACTCCGACATCTGGGGTTTCGACTGGTGGTACTCATCGACGGATAACTACATCCGCAACAATGCCAACACCACCGCCGATATCCGCCTGGTTTCCAACAATGGGGCCGACAAGCCAGCCTGGGTTGCCGGTATCTACCACCGCGACCAGGATCAATCCTTATTACGTGAGTACACCTACAACTCCGGCGATTTTGAAAGTCAGTACGACACTGAAAACCTGGCCGCCTACGGACAGGTGGACCTGCCATTTGCTCAAAACTGGACATTCATGACAGGGTTGCGTTATGAATCCCGCGACTGGAACTATGGTGATAATGTCGAAGGCGATAGCCGCTCCTCGGATGATGAGAGTTTCTGGGGTGGAAAGGTTGCGCTGGAGTACCGGACCGAATCAGGCACGATGCTCTATGGCCTGATATCACGTGGATACAAGGCCGGCGGATACAACTCCGCCCTGGCCAGCAAAATCCCTGATCTCGAACAGGACGGTATTTTCGTACCACCTGAAAGCCTGGTGTTTGGCTCAGAAACAATGTGGAACTACGAAATTGGCCTGAAGGGCAGTTGGCTGGAGGACAGCTTGACGATCAGTGTCGCTTTGTTTCACCAGGAAAGGGACGACATGCAGGTCAAGCAATCTATCGTGATACCGATGGATCCGGCATCATCGGCCTGCCCTTGCAACTTCATTGACAGTCTGCAGAATGCTGCCGGGGGCACCAACAGGGGATTGGAAATTGAAGGCACCTGGCAGGCTACTGATAATATTATCTTTTTCGGCAGCCTGGGTTTACTGGACACCGAATACAAAGACTACCTGAGTTATGCACACACGGATGCCGATCTTGAGAACGGTATTCCGTACGACTTGAGTGGCCGCGCCCAGGCACATGCCCCGGAAACCCAATACGCTTTCGGGGCGCAGTTCTTTTTTGCCCAAAGCTGGTTCGCACAGGTCGATATCGAGGGTAAAAACGACGCCTATGCTTCCGCTAATCACAATGAAAAGCTGGGCAGCTACACCCTCTTGAATATGCGCCTGGCCTATGAAACCGAGCGTTGGAGCCTCGCTGTTTGGGGCCGCAACCTGACCGACCAGGATGTCCAAACCCGTGGTTTTGGCGGTTTTGGAAATGACCCTCGCAAGCTGTATCAAACGGAGGCTTATTACCAACTGGGTGAGCCCCGGGTTTACGGGATAGACGTAACATATGAATTTTAATAGCGCCCAAAGCTGCCCATGAGCACCTGGCTGCAATCACTGATCACGGGTGCACAGTCCATGTCGCCCTGGGAGGCAGTAGCCGTGATTTTTGCCATCGCCTACCTGTTTCTGGCGATCAGGGAAAATATCCTGTGCTGGCTTTTTGCATTTATGAGCACGGCAATTTATACCGTCCTTTTCTGGGATGTCAGCCTGTTAATGGAATCAGCACTGAATGTCTATTACATGGCCATGGCTGTTTATGGCTGGTATCAATGGACCCGGGGCGGACATAACAGCAACAATGAACCGCATGCGCTGGGCGTTCAGTCCATGTCCGGCCAACAACATGTCCAGGTCATTACCGCGACCGCAATCCTCGTCGTTATTTCCGGGTATCTGCTCAGTGAACACAGCTCAGCGGCATGGCCTTACGTGGACTCCTTCACCACCTGGGCCAGCGTCATCACCACTTACCTGGTCACCCGAAAATACCTGCAAAACTGGCTCTACTGGATTGTCATTGACGCGGTATCCATACCCCTGTACATCGATCGCGGCTTAAATCTGACCGCCCTGCTATTTGTCGTCTATACCATCGTCGCAATCATCGGCTACTTCAGCTGGCGGGACCATTTACGCAACAATGGACAAACCGTTGCAGCCTGAAACCGCACTCAACAGCTGGCGCCAATGGAGTGGTGAGCTGCGCTCCAGACCTATCATTCTTAAACCACTGAGTGGTGGGCGCAGTAACCACAGTTTTCTACTAAATTCCGATGGTAAAAAAATGGTATTGCGTCTCAATGGCGCGGAAACATTATTGCCCGGCGCCAACCGCAGCAGCGAAATCAAAATATGGCAGGTAACAAGCACACAAGGTATCGCACCGCCTTTGCTGTACGTGGATAACCAGAACCGGTTCCTGATCAGTACCTATATCAATAACAGCCTGCCACCACAGCCACCAATTGACGAAACATTTGTCGATCAGGCATTTAATTTGCTGAAAATTTTTCATCAACTGGACACCGATGCACCCACCATCGACTACGCCAGTCATATTGAGAACTATTGGCAAATCATTGAAAGAAAAAGCAAATTACTCAACCCGCTTCTTAACGAGCAACGTAAACCAATGCAAGAGGTGCTAGCGACCCTAACAAATAGTGGTACAGCTATGGGTCTGTGCCACCACGACCTTGTTATCGCAAACTTTGTCGGCAATGCTGACCGCCTGTATCTAATCGACTGGGAATATGCTGCGCACGGCTTGCAGGTGATGGATTATGCTGCTTTGAGTATTGAGTGGGGAATTGACGACGCGGTGGTGATTGAACGAACCGGAATCGAGCTGGAGTTGTTGATTATGGCAAAGACTTTTTATAAGTATATGTGCTCGTTATGGGCTGCGTGAGCAATGCGCCCCGGGCCGAACCCGGGGCAACGAATCTATTCTAAGTCCAGGAAGCTTCGCAGTTGCTCCGACCTCGTCGGATGCCGTAACTTCCTTAATGCCTTGGCTTCAATCTGACGAATACGTTCGCGCGTCACATCAAACTGTTTGCCTACCTCTTCTAAAGTATGATCGGTATTCATATCGATACCAAACCGCATCCGCAAAACCTTGGCTTCGCGTGGCGTCAAGCCGGCAAGCACACCCTGCACGGTACCAGTCAGGCCAGTGCCGGTAGCGGATTCAACCGGAGATGCGATGTTGGCATCTTCGATGAAATCACCCAGATGTGAATCTTCATCATCACCAATGGGCGTTTCCATGGAAATCGGCTCCTTGGCAATCTTCAACACCTTGCGAACCTTGTCCTCGGGCATTTCCATACGGATGGAAAGCTCCTCGGGTGTAGGCTCACGTCCGATTTCCTGCAACATCTGGCGGGAAATACGATTGAGCTTATTAATGGTTTCAATCATGTGTACCGGGATACGGATAGTACGGGCCTGATCCGCGATGGAACGTGTGATGGCCTGGCGGATCCACCAAGTCGCATAGGTGGAAAATTTGTAACCGCGACGGTATTCAAATTTATCTACCGCTTTCATCAAACCGATATTGCCTTCCTGGATCAGGTCGAGGAACTGCAAACCACGGTTGGTATATTTTTTAGCGATGGAGATCACCAGCCTGAGGTTGGCTTCAACCATCTCTTTCTTGGCACGACGTGCCTTGGCTTCACCAATAGACATGGCTCGGTTGATATCCTTGAGTTCCGCAATGGTGATGCGGTTGGCAACTTCGCGACGGATAAGCCTGGTCTGCACTTCACGGATGTCGTCTCTGTATTCGCTTAACGGTGCAACCCATTTTTGCTTGCCTTCCAATATCGGGTCGACCCAGTCGATATTTGCCTCATTGCCGTTGAAGCTCCTGATGAACGATAGTTTGGGCATTTTTGCCTGGCGGACAACCATCTGCAGAATCGCGCGTTCGTGTTCACGGGAGCGCGATACGGCATAACGCAAACGATCAACCAGGTGGTCAATCATCTTGGCAGGTAACTTCAGGTACATGAACATTTCAGCCATCTCATCCAAAGGCACCTGTGCTTTGGCATTGCCCGGCCCATGCTTGTCATTTAGTTTGACAAATTTCGCATGGAGTTTCCCAAGCTTCTCAAAGTGTGCTGCGACCTCTTCGAGGTCCGGTCCGGTTGGACCCTCATCTTCCTCTTCTTCCTCTTCTTCCTCTACCTTTTTGCCGGACGCAGCAGCATCCTTCTTAATGACATCGGCAGGTTTCTTGGCTACCGGGATAGGTTGCTCCGGTGCATTCGGATCAATGAAGTCGATCATGACCTCGGTCAGGCGTTGCCTGCCTTCCTGGTGAAGGATATATCCGTTCAGCAGCACAGTATGGGTGTTCGGAAAGCGGGCCAGCGCTTTGTGCACCTGTTTCAGGCCAGCTTCAATTCGCTTGGCGATGACAATTTCGCCTTCGCGGGTTAACAACTCAACCGTACCCATTTCGCGCATATACATGCGCACGGGATCAGTGGTACGTCCGATTTCGGTCTCAACAGCAGCCAGTGCCGCTGCCGCTTCTTCCGCCGCTGAATCGTCATCGGATGAAGCGGCTGCATCATCGTTCAGGATCAGGGTATCGGCATCCGGCGCTTTTTCGTGCACCGAAATCCCCATATCATTAATCATATTAATGATATCTTCGATCTGCTCAGGATCAACGATATCATCGGGCAGATGATCGTTAACCTGGGTGTAGGTCAGGAAACCCTGAGACTTACCCTTGGTGATCAGATCTTTTAATTGTGATTGCTGATTTTGATTCATAAATTTTGCTACATGGTAATTAACTATAGTCCATAAAATTCACTCCGGCGACCTGGGTTGCCAGAGAATTTACATCACTCAATCTTGTTGGTCTTCAAGCTGCTTCTTCAGCGCTTGCTGGCGTTGCTGTAACGCCCTGTACTCTTCCCGCTGTACCATAATATTGGTCACCCTGGACAACAATATTTCTACCCAGCTCAGGCGGATACGATTAACCGCATCAATAAATTCCTGGGCTTGCTTTTCCTCCTCCCCCGGAAGATGCCAAACAGCCAGTTTCTGCAAATGCGGTAAAGCCGGATGTTCGTGCCAAAGCTCGACTAACTGTGCGGTTGTGATATTAGGGCGTTGGGCGCAGAAATCAACAAGTTCTCTGAAGATTTCCACACCCTGGACATCATCATTGCCAGGTACCGCGAAGTCATCGGTATTATCAATCATCTCAACCAGGGATGGGTTTTGAACCAGATGCGCCATCGCGGTTCGCATAGGCGTACGTTTTTGCACGGGTGTGCCCCTGTCACCCATGCTGGCCGGTCTGGTCGAAATAACTGCCTGGTGACCTGGAAGTCGGTGTTGTGCAAGGGACTCCAACTTTGCGTTCATCATGTCTCGAAACACACCCTCCGGCATGTTTTCGATAAAAGGCATCGCTTGCTGAACCAGTCGTGCCCTGCCATCCAGACTACCCAGATCTGTCGCGGCGGTAAAATGATTGAAGAAAAATTCTGATAAGGGAGTAGCACTCTCAATCTGTTGTGCAAAAACATCCTCACCATGTTTGCGTACCATGCTGTCGGGATCTTCACCGTCGGGCAGGAACAGGAATTTTGCCTGTAGACCTTCCCGCAATTTGGGCAAGGTCGCTTCCAGCGCACGCCAGGCGGCCTTGCGGCCTGCCTTATCACCATCAAAACAGAAAACCACGGTATCTGCAGCACGGAACAGAATTTCCACCTGTATATCTGTAGTCGCGGTACCGGATGTCGCCACCACGTTTTTGAAACCGAATTGTGCCAGGGCGACAACATCCATGTAGCCTTCAACCACGATGATATTGTCCAGGCGACCGGAACGCTGACGGGCCAGGTAAAGGCCATAAAGTTCCCTGCTCTTGTGGTACAGGGTGGTTTCAGGGGAATTCAGGTACTTGGGCCCGTCATCGGACAAGGCCCGACCACCAAATGCAATCACACGGCCGCGGCGGTCATGGATGGGGAACATGATGCGGTCACGGAATTTGTCATAACTGCCGCTTTTGCCCTCGCTTAGCATACCGACCTGTTTTAGCTGATCCAGTTTCTTATCATCGGTCCCCAGATGTTTGATCAGAGTATCCCAGCCTGCGGGCGCATAACCAATACCGAAATCTCGGCTGACTTCACCGGATAAACCACGTCCCTTGAGATACTCAACAGCGTTTGGATGGTGTTTCAGTTGTTCAACATAGAATTTTGCACAGGCCGCCAACATGTCATACAGACCGGTATCAGGACGTGGTTTCTGGCTACCGCTGGTGGGCACTTCGAGACCGGCAGCACGGGCCAGTTCCTCAACTGCATCCAGAAACTCCAAGCCTTCATACTGCATCAGAAAACCAATTACCGAGCCATGGGCACCACAACCGAAACAATGGTAAAACTGTTTTTTAGGACTGACGGTAAAAGACGGGGTCTTCTCATCGTGAAACGGGCAACATGCCTGGAATTCGCTGCCAACACGTTTTAACGGCACACGCCGCTCTATCACTTCCACGACATCGCTTCGCGCCAGTAACTCTTCAATAAACGAATCGGGAATCAGACCGCTCATGAACTTTTAATGTGTGGGAGTGTTGCCCGGAAAGGCATTTGAAACGGAGTTATCAGGCCTGTGGCCAAGGGCATAATCAGGCGCCGAGTAATGCTTTTACGGCGCTGCTAACGGCCTTCATATCAGCGCGGCCCTGTACCTCTGCCCGGAGTTTATTCATGACTGCACCCATATCACGGATACTACTGGCACCCGTATCGGCAACAGCCTGCTTGATCAATGCAGCCACTTCATCATCGCTGAGCGCTTCGGGAAGATAAACACTGATCAATTCGAGCTCGAATGTTTCCTGTGCTGCCAGGTCATCCCTGCCTGCAGATTCATACTGTTCCAGGGACTCTCTGCGTTGTTTGACCATCTTGTCGAGGATGGTCAGAACAATCTGATCATCCACTTCGATGCGCTTGTCCACCTCGATTTGCTTGATAGCAGATGAAATCAACCGCAATGCGGTCAGGCGCCTTTGATCGCGCGCACGCATGGCAGATTTTATATCATCAAGGATTTGAGCCTTCAAGGTCATAGAATCAGCTTCTAAAAAGATAGACATTTCTGGCAAATGGTTTTTAATTCAACCACCCGAAACAGGCGCTTCGGGGCCGAAAACATCCAGAAAAAATCAATACATACGGGTACGGCGAATGTTTTCCCGTGCGAGGCGACGCAGGTTACGTTTTACTGCTGCTGCAGCTTTACGTTTGCGTTCCTGTGTAGGTTTTTCATAATACTCACGGCGACGTGTTTCCGCCAGTACACCGGCCTTCTCGCACGAACGCTTAAAGCGACGCAGTGCATATTCAAAAGGCTCGTTTTCGCGAACTTTTACGCTTGGCATTGATACTCCAGTCTCTTCAGTTATACCCACATTGGGCGTAGCCGAGTATTTTAACCTCTAACTACTCACTCGTGCAAAGATAAATCAATCAAAAACCTGCAATTGCTACCGCCCCACCCCTGCGCGGGTCACCTGCCGCACGAAAACCACCATTGTTCAGTCGTTTAACCGCATGCACTCCCTCCGAAAAACAGGTTGGCGTTCTGCCATTGCTCCACACCCAGGCCATTCAAGCTGCAGTGACTCCAGCGCTGCTGCAGAAAACCCCATTTCAACATTCAGATGATTACCTTCGAGATGCAAGCGGGGAGCGATCACCGCTTGCTCCAGGTCCATGTCAAACTCCAACACATTAGTCAGGACCTGCAGTATTGCACTGCGAATCCGGTTAGAACCACCCGAGCCCAGTGCCATCTGCCCGCCATCAGGCAGACTAACGATCGTTGGCGTCATCATTGACGCCAACCGTACACCGGGCGGCATACGGTGGAATCCGTCAGGGTTAAGATCCTCTTCACCCATCATGTTATTCAGCATAATGCCACTACCCGGCAATACATAAGACGAACCTTCACCATTGGACAGGGTCAGGCTGGCCAGGTTGCCCTCGGCATCAACCACGCTGATCTGGGTTGTGCCACGTGATGAGAGTGCGCCCGTTTCCAATGTTGTATGCCATTGACCGAGGTTTTCCGGGGACAGTATTTTCTCTGCAGCCTTATTGTCCAGACCGGCGCCCATACCGTGTTGCTTGCGCACCAGGCTGGAAGCCTGCATCGCCCTGACAAGGGCCACAACATGCTCCGGGACCACCCCACTCATGCTGCCCTGGCCGGCTCTTACCCAACAGGGACAAAGCGAAAGCGATCAGGCAACCACCCGGCGATGGCGGGCTGTTAACACTGATCCTGGCGCCATGGGAAACAACTGTGACCGGTTTGCGCAAAATCACTTCATAGGACCGCAGGTCATCTGCAGAGATCAGACCACCATGTTGGGCACAATCACGCACCAGTTGCTGAGCCGGCTCACCCTCGTAAAACCATTGCGGACCATGGCTGGCCAATGCTTCGAAAGTATCTGCCAAATCGGGATTGGAGATAAATTCACCGATCTCCGCCAGTCGGCCTGGAGCGAACATGGGGCGTAGCCAGTGCTGTCGCTTCGGGCGATGCGCCAATGATTGGCTGCAAAATTTCGTTGACATATTTTTGTAGTTTATTGATCCGCACGCCCTCACGCGCCAGGTAAACAGCTGGCTCAATAATTTTTTTCAACGGCAAACGGCAATATGTTTTGTGAATGGCAAACAAACCGGCAACAATCCCCGGTACTGCAATCGAGCCCATTCCGATGTGAAACTCCTGGGTAACGGTGCCAAAGTCTGCCTGGATGGGATAAAAATTCAATTCGCCATGTTTGGCGGAAGGTGTCTGGGTGAAAAAATCGAATACCTGTGAATCACCGACAGCGGTTTGTGCCAGCAAAAAGCCGCCGCCACCAAGACTGGCCAGCATTGGCTCGCACACGCAAGCTGCGCACATGGCGCCCAGTGCGGCGTCAAATGCGTTGCCGCCTTCTTCCAGTAATATCCTGGCTGCCTTGGAGGTTTCTTTGTGGCCTGATGCTACAGCTCCCAGTGGTTTGGTCAAAGACCAGCTCCGTTTTTATTCATCAGGCAACATATTAACTCAGCCTTCTTTGAGACAGATGAATTTATTTGTCCGCAGATAAAAATGCTCTTTCCCTGCTCTGCTCTTTAATCCTTGAAGTCTGCGGACAAATTCACTATTCAAATCTGTGCAGCAGTTCTAACGTGCATGATTTACAATCCTCTTTTGGACCACTGTTGATAATTCATGATCGTACTTGGCATTGAAACATCCTGTGATGAAACTGGCGTGGCGCTGTATGACAGCGATGCCGGTTTGCTCGCGCATGCTTTGTTTAGCCAGGTTGAGATTCACGCTGAGTACGGTGGGGTCGTACCCGAGATTGCTTCACGTGATCATGTGCGTAAATTATTGCCACTTATCAATCAATGTCTTGAAAATGCAGGTCTGACACGTACTGATATTGATGCGGTTGCCTATACTGCCGGACCAGGGCTGATTGGTGCCCTGTTGGTTGGCACCGCTACCGGCCGCAGCATTGCCATGGCGCTGGATAAGCCAGCCATTGCAACCCATCATATGGAAGGACATCTGTTGGCGCCGATGCTTGAGGCTGATCCACCGGAGGTTCCATTTGTGGCACTACTGGTTTCCGGAGGTCATTCCATGCTGGTGGAAGTGCGTGCGATCGGCGAGTATCGGATTCTTGGAGAGACGCTGGATGATGCGGCGGGAGAGGCTTTTGACAAGACGGCCAAACTGCTGGGGCTGGGTTATCCTGGTGGTCCTGCATTGGCAAAGCTGGCAAAGCAAGGTGATGCAGAGCGGTTTTCTTTTCCCCGTCCAATGACCAACAAGCCTGGACTGGATTTCAGTTTTAGTGGTTTAAAAACCCATACCCGAAACCTGTGGCTCAACAGCGAACAGGATGAAACTACCCAGGCGGACATTGCAGCGGGTTTCCAGCAGGCTGTCGTAGACACCTTGATCATCAAGTGCCACCGGGCCATGCAACACACGCGTGCGCAACAACTCATTATAGCTGGCGGGGTGGGTGCCAACCTGGCCTTGAGACAGGGTTTACAACAAGCCGGCAAAAAATACGGCTGGAAAGTTTCCTACCCGCGCCTGGAGTTTTGCACCGATAATGGCGCCATGATCGCCTTCGCTGGCTGCCAGCGCTTAATGGTTGGACAATATACCGGACCCGTCTTGCAGGCTTTCGCACGCTGGCCACTGGATCAACTACCACCCCTCGGAGTTTCTGCATGACAATGGACCGGGTATTTATAGAGGATTTACGTATCCAGACCGTGATTGGCGTATTCGATTGGGAGCGCGAAATCACACAGACCATAAGCCTGGACTTGCAAATGGCTTTTGATATCGGTCGTGCGGCAAAAAGCGACGCTATCGTGGATACCCTCGACTACAAGTCGGTTTCAAAACGTCTGATTCAATTCGTCGAATCCAGTGAGTTCCAGTTGGTTGAAGCGCTGGCCGAACATTGCGCTCAAATTGTGCTGGATGAATTCCCGGTGAATTGGTTACGGCTTAAATTGAGCAAACCGGGTGCAGTACGCGGCTCCAGCGCGGTCGGTGTCATTATCGAGCGCGGAGAAGCGTAGTGCTCCTTCAACGTGATAATTGCGGATTCAGCGCTCCTGTGGGGTTTCGCAGCAAGGCGCACTCGCAATGAGCATTGCCTGGCTGGGACTGGGCTCCAATGTCAATGCGGAAAACCATATTCGCGCCGGCATCAAAGAGCTCGAAAAAAAGTTTGAAAACGTTAGTCTGTCACCGGTTTATACCAGTACGGCTGTCGGTTTTGACGGTAACGATTTTATCAATCTCGTTGCCCGCGTTGAAACTGAATTGCACCCCCTGGAATTGCGCGAGTACCTGCGGAATCTTGAGGACCGCTACGGACGCAAACGTAACGTGCCTAAATTTTCCGATCGGGTACTGGATATAGATATCCTGTTATATGACGACCTGGTTCTGCGATCCCCTGTATTGGAAACACCACGTGGCGAGATCATGAAATTTGCCCATGTGCTCAAGCCACTGGCCGATCTGGAGCCCAACCTTATACATCCCATCGAGTTGCGTTCGATGGCGGAAATCTGGGAATCATCGGGGTTGGATGATGATTGTTTACGGTTGCTGCCAGAATTTTTGGTTTAAAATGGGTACCGGGCCGGGGCCCGGTATGACGTAGTTTTTCTAAATGTTCAAACTCCGGCCACCGTCAACCGCCAGCACCTGTCCTGTTATGTAGGGCGCATCCAGACCAAGATAAGCAACAGCTGAAGCAATATCTTCAGGCTTGCCGGCACGACCCATTACCGTTTTATTCAAAATATTTTGCTGGTCCTCTGAAGAACTATCCTGCTCTGGCCACAGGATCGCACCGGGTGCGACACCGTTGACACGTATTTGCGGACCGAGATCCTTGGCCATGGCAAGCGTCATCATTTGCAGACCGGCTTTGGCCATGCAGTACACCGCGTGTCCGGCCATGGGCCTCACGGCATGTACATCCAGCAGGTTGACCACGCTACCCCCGGCGGTTGCCAGTTGTGGCAATAAAGCCTGGGTCAGGAAATACGGGCCGCGGAGGTTGCTGTCCATTAACTCATCCCACTCGGTCATGGTGGTTGTGCCAACAATCGTGGGGGAAAAACGTGAGGCGTTGTTGACCAACAAATCCAGTTGCCCTGTATGAGCCTTTACCTGCCCGGCAAGGCGGTTAATTTCTTTTGTATCACCAAGATCGGCTTGTACAGTGATCGCGCTTTGTGGGCGCAGTGCATTCAGTTTTTTGGCCAGTTCCTCAACTGCGTCACCGCTGCTGTGGTAATGCAGAAACACATCGCAGCCGCGCTGATGCAGTGTTTCTGCAATACAGGCGCCGATGCGCCGTGCTGCGCCGGTGATAAGTGCGACCCTGGTTCTGGACTTTGTTGTTTCACTCACTGAAACTACCCGCCTATGTACTCTGCAAATTCTCATAACATCCTGCCCGAACCGCCTGCAGAGCTCAAGTCTGTGAGCGCAGACCTGACAACTGTCATACAAGAAAAAATTGCCCTCAATGGCCCCATCTCGTTTTCTGAGTACATGGAAATGGCCCTGTACGAACCCGGATTGGGTTATTACAGTGCCGGTTTGCAGAAGTTTGGAAAGGGCGGCGACTTTGTGACTGCACCGCAACTCGGTAATGTTTTTGCCCGTTGCCTGGCAAAACAGATCGAACAGGTCGCGTATGAACTCAATCAGTATGAAATCATCGAGGCTGGTGCCGGCAGTGGGATATTGGCAGCGGACCTGCTGATTGCGTTGCAGGATAAACATCCACCAGTGAGATACCGGATACTTGAGCGCAGCGCCTATCTGCGGCAGGTGCAAAAAGAAACCTTGGCCAAGCTGGTACCACAATGGATGGACAGGATCAGTTGGCTTGATGAACCGCCTGAAAATGGCTGGCAGGGAGTTTTCCTGGCCAATGAAGTTCTGGATGCGTTAACCGTAGAACGGTTTTGCATTGAGACCGATGGTTTCAAGCAGTTACAAGTCGTTATTGGT
>PVMK01118216.1_pt1 | contig 18059 bp, 16 predicted proteins | sample 1853481 | NCBI WGS metagenome assembly PVMK01 (sample SAMN08533507, study PRJNA380276) | Marine sediment metagenome, whole genome shotgun sequencing project. | reverse complement strand
TATCTGCTGGAGCAGAAATCAGGGATGTGGATGCTAATTGGACTATTTTGCGCGAAGCCGAGGAAGGCAATTACTGGACCTGCTTTCCAGGAGTTCCAGTTAACCCCGGTGATAAGCACCCCATGTGTAATGACGAAGTCTGGATGGATTGGTTGTGGGCTGTCAAATTCTTGTTAGAAGATCTGGACCACAACCCGTGGCTTTTTCAAACTGACACTGTCGGTTATTCCTATATGCTGCGCGGTGATGCTCTGGTAGATAATGATAATCCTCTCAATCCAGGTGGTCCAGGCACATGGGATCAGGAAGGTCCGCATATTATGATGTTGTTTCCTACTAAGGAAGAAATTGACGACTTGCCTCGAGACCCCAATGCTGGCGGCCCCTATGTAATGTGGGGCGATTGGCCTCTTATACATGTTATGGTTCCCATAACAGATAGAGATAGATAAATCTATACACAACACAATAGGAATTAGGTGGGAGATATTCATCAGATGTTTTATCTGACGGATATCTCCCTCTCTTATTATGCTCAACCACTTCAGCAATTACTCCCTGATCAAGACTTTTGGATGACGGCTTTTGGCCGTTAGTTCCTATTCGCCATAACAGATATTGAGGTTCCGGTTCATGCCAGTAAGCGGTTATTCACCAGACTCGATTTCCAGCGAAACGAAGGACTGGATGCGGCCATTAGCAGAGATTGCAGATTTGGATTTGGCTTGAAGCTGAATTGAATACAGCACTAGGATTCTGCTGGAGTATCACGCGGTTTTAGCGGATATTCGTAGAATATGCATTCTACGCCGTGACTAGGTTCCGTTTTCAGATATCGCATTCCAGCTTTCTTCATAACGCCGATTGAAGCGACGTGGTTAATTGGTGCATACGCCAGAATGCGCGGGACCGAAAGTGCTTTCCCAGCCCAGTCTAATAGAGCACTCAATGCTTCTGTTGCGATCCCCTTTCCCCAATGTTCTTTAAGGAGAAGATAGCCTACTTCGATTTCTCCATTTTTGAGTTCTGCAAAACCTGCCCGCCCCAAAAACTCATTTGTCTTCAAGTCAGTAACAGAGAACTCACCAAATCCTTTTTGAAGGAAACTTGTATGACTTCTAATTATCTTCTCCCGCAATTGCTTTGGTGTACTCACACCTTCTGGAAAGAACGCTCTCACTTCCAGATTCATGTCCAGTCTCATCAGATTTTGTAAGTCATGGTCTTCGAGCATGCGAAACCCAAGGCGTTTCGACATTAGCGTGTGTTCGGGGTCTGTCATCACCAACTCCTTTTTTTTCTAATGCTGATTCCTCGGTACTGAGTTGCTTCCAGAACCTATTGGAAGTGTCAGGCATCGTGAGAATATATATTAGCTAACATCGGCTTTGGGTAGGAAGCACTCGTGGAAGGTCATTTCAAACGAATGACTCCTCCTGGCCGATAGCACTATGTCGCATCACTGAAAATCACACTAGGTGAGTAGCCGCTTACTGCATGTGACTTCAACCGGTCCCTCGGCTTTGGTTGTGGTGTATATCAGGTAGCAGTTAGAAGCGGTCATCAGTGTTTTAACAACTCATGCACTCTAATCTGACCCAAAAGCCCTATTTCTTATCTTTCAGAATTTCCGCCAAATTCGCGAAGGGATTATACGTGGCCGTATCGCTTTGCTTTTCGGCTGCACCACCAGCGGCAGCGTGTGAGTCAACCAGGCGGGAATGCTCGTTGTCATGGCAATACATGCACAATAATTCCCAGTTGCTGCCGTCGGATGGGTTGTTGTCGTGGTCATGGTCCCGGTGGTGGACCGTGAGTTCCCGCAGGTTTTCGCGATCGAACTCGCGGGAACACCGACCGCAAATCCACGGGTACATCTTGAGGGCTTTTTCACGGTAAGCATTGAGCCTCGCGTCCCGTTCGCGCCGAGCCCGTGCGACAATTTGGTCAAGCTTTTCCCGTGATTTATCTGTTGCCATATCTGTAATCCCGTGGCGTGTTTCCAGTACCGTCTGCTTCAACGGAAATTGGGGCCAGTGTAATGGCTTATGCTTCAGATCCCCTAGCTTAATTGGTTTTCCCTAAAAAGTAGTTTTCACTCTGGAAGCATTAAAGTTATATTGCCAGAAATTTGCGGGTGTTGAAAATCTTACAAATTCTATGGCTGCTCTCGATCTGCGATCTCAACCGGTCGTTCGTCAAGGGTGATTTTCAGCGATGTTAAGGGCAGCAGACGGCCAAAAGCCGACCAAATGGATCGCCTCAAAAGATGATTCAGTTGGCATTTTCCTGTACAGCGATTACGCTAGGTAGTAACAGCGGTCACCCAAAAGCCAGACCTTGTCACTATTCAATGAACTGAAACGTCGGAATATTTTTCGCGTAGGTGCAGCTTACGTAGTGGGTGCGTGGCTGCTGATTCAGGTAGCCGAGACTATCTTCCCGCTGTTTGGCTTTGGCGACACATCCGCCCGCCTGGTAGTCATTGTGCTATCCATCGCTTTCATACCAAGTCTGATCTTTGCCTGGGTTTTTGAGCTGACACCGGAAGGTCTGAAAAAAGAAAGCGACGTTGACCATAGCAAGCCAGCATCTCTACAAAGTGCCAAACGCCTGGACCGGATTATCCTTATTGTGCTGACCCTGGCGCTTGCCTATTTCGCCTTTGACAAGTTTGTGCTTGACCCACAGCGCGATGTCATCATTGCCGAAAGCGCAACCAAGGCCGGCGCTGAACAGGCAAGAGAAGAAGCCCGCTTGCATATGTTTAGCGACAAGTCGATAGCGGTGCTTCCATTTGTTAACCGCAGCGAAACGAAAGAGGATCAGTACTTTACCGATGGCATGCATGATGAACTACTGACCCGTTTGTCCCGCATTGCCGCATTGAAAGTGATTTCTAGAACCTCGGTGATGCACTACCTGGATACTGAAAAAACCATTCCCGAGATTGCCAGGGAACTGTCGGTAGCCACCATCTTGGAAGGGAGTGTGCAACGATCGGGAAACCAGGTGCGTATCAATGTGCAGCTGATTAACGCTCACACCGATGAACACATGTGGGCAGAAATATATGACCGGGAACTCACGGTGGAAAACCTGTTTGCCATCCAAAGTGAAATTTCAACCGTCATTGCTGATGCACTGCAGGCGACGCTTTCACCCGAAGAAAAAACCCGTGTTTATGATCTGCCCACTTCCAGCCTGGAAGCCTATAACCACTTTCTGCGTGGCCGCCAGTCGATGGCTTCGCGCAACAGGGGAGATCTCGAACAGGCGCTCGGCGAATTTGAGCAGGCGGCTGAAATTGATCCTGAATTTGCGCTGGCCTGGGTGGGTATTGGGGATGCCAGTCACCTGTTGATGGAAGCTGGAGTTTTAGATAGGTTTGAACACATCCAGGTGCACAAACAGGCTGCGGAGAAAGCGCTGGCTTTGAACGATCAATTGGGTGAGGCCTATGCTTCTTTATCATTCAGTTATGGCGATTCAGGGGAGTATGAGAAATCCCGAACTGCCATGCTCGAAGCCATTGAACTCAGTCCAAACTATGCTCAGGCCTACCATTGGTATGCCAATATCCTGAGCGGGGGGCCTGACAACGACGAAAAAAGACTTTCTCTTTTGTACAAGGCAGCACAACTGGACCCGCTGTCATCAATTATACAAATGAACCTCGCTGGCGCACTTCTGAAGCTTGGTCGTGAGGAAGAAGCCACGCATCTGGCGCAACGTCTGTTGCAGATGGACCCGGATTTTGCCCCGGCCTACGGTTTGATGGCGAGTATTAATGATGCCAATGGTCAGCTGGCCGAGGCCGTTATATGGAATCGTAAAGGCTTGCAACTGGACCCTAGCAACGGCAGGCATTTGCTTGCTTTGGCACACGGTTTGGTTGTGCTGGGGGATTTCAAAGGCGTTGCTGATATTCGTGTGGATATTGACGAACACCTGGGCCCAGGTAATATGCACGGCCCAAATCTGGATTGGCAAACTTTCATTGCTCAATCGAAATGGCAGGATGCCATCAGCGTGTTGGAGGCTTTGCCACCGCAAGCACAGACCTTGAAGGTGGTCACGCTGGGCTACTGGCTCGCCTATTTGTATGCCAAAGATTTTCACAAAGCACACCAGTACTTGATGCAGGACAGGTCTTATATTTCAGACCGTGAACAATGGCAGCTGGAATTTACCGATAAGAATAGATTTGACTGTGAAATTCCGGGAATTTTGATTAAGGCCGGAGACAGAGCACTGGGGCAGGATCTGTTGCAGCTGTTCCTGCAAAATTTCAAGGCTGTGGAGGCCGGTCAAAATCCCCATGCCATCAATACCTATCAATGGATTGTTTGCCACCTGATCGATGGCTCATTCGACCAGGCATTGGACATACTTGAACGGGAAACTGCCCAGGGGCGATTGCTAGACCGTTGGTGGCTCTTGGGCAAGATACCCTGGTGGGAACAGCTTGAGGATAATCCTCGCTACATAGCTTTGGTCAACCGGATTGAGACCAGATTGGCAGAGCAACGAAAGCTCTTAAAGGAAATGGAAGAGGCAGGAAGTTTTGTTCCCTAGTACATTTTCGCTTGAACTAGCCCTAACAAAAGTCCGCTTTTGGTCGACTCCGGATATAAGCATCACTGAAAATTGCACCAGGCGAGTAACCGCTCACAGCGCAGCACCGGCCCCTCGGCTCAAGTTGTGGCGTATAGCAGGTTGTGGGTGCCGTTGTGGTTGGCGGTTTAAGTAATTGGATCCAACCCCATTTTGCAGGAAACTTTTGCAGCTGATTCAAATCAAAGAAGCAACAGCTCAGGAATAATCGATGCGGAAACTATTGTCATGTTGTTGCTTTACCATCTTGGCGCTCATTCTGGTTGTGGGTTCTGGTCATGCCGCTGAGGAAGCCGGATCTGACAGCCTGAAAATCCTGGTATATGGAGCAACAGGCAAAATAGGAAGACACGTCGTCGCTGAAGCGCTGAATCGCGGTCATTTAGTAACTGCGGTGTCGCGTGATTCTTCACGCATCACTCAAATCCACGACAATCTGTCGGCTGTGCAGGGCGACATCCTCGATCCCGAAAGTGTAGCCAGCCTGTTAGTTGATCAGGATGTAGTCATCATTTCTGTCCGTGGCATTGTCGGCAAATCCAAAAACCCCCATGAAACCGTTGCGTACATCGGAGCAGAAACTGTAGTCAACACTTTGCGTGCCATGGGTGATGATGCACCGCGCCTGATTCACGTTGGCGGTTCAGGATCGCTTGAAGTGAAGCCTGGTGTTCTTTACGCCGATCAATTACCGAAGATAGTCTTGCCAAAAAAGCTGGAACTTGAGATCGCCGCACAGGTTTTGGTGCTGGATTACCTGCGCACTGTAAGTGATGTTGGATGGAGTTATGCCACTCCGGCCAAGAATTTCACCAACAGTGAGCGCACGGGTGAATTTCGGATCGGCGGCGACCAGTTGATGGAAGATGCACGCGGCAGAAGCAGGATCTCGCGGTCGGACTTTGCCGTTGCTTTGATTGATGAGGCCGAAAATAAAAAATATGACCAGCAACGATTCTCAGTCGCCTATTAGTAACGCAGATTCGTATGCGCTATAACTCGGCAGATCAACCCAAGAGTACTAAATTTGTACCCACACATAACAGCATTCACTATGCATACCGGCAGCCATTTATTTTATCCTTTTCAAGGTTCGCTTCTGGCCGACTCAAGCCAAAGTGGTGGTGTGCTTAGATAGTTGTTGGTCATTTGGTATATAGCCGCTTACTGGCGAGAGCCGGAATCTCGGCTCTGGTAATGGCGTATAGCGGAAAGCGACCAACAGGAGGCGTCTGAGTTGATTAACAAAACGACTTCAAAGCACCACTTTCATTGAAGTTCTTGCAGAACACAATCAGCATCGAAGTTATTTACGCAAGATTCTTTCATACCTTAACCAGAGAATATTGGTACGTTTTTGCGGTGTCATGAAACGGGCTTCCTCCCAGATGTATTGCATTCGCAAGCGGCTATGTTCAGTCGCATGATAAGCAATGCCTCCACCAAGACGTACTTTATCGATACCAAAACTGTATGCGTCGTTCCAGGTTGTCAGAACGCCCGCAAGCAAAAAGGGCGTTATCTTTTTTGTGGCGGGCTTTGAAGTAACGAGAACCCATCGGATAGAGTTGGAACCGATAAACCTGTCGTCAACTTTGGTATTGAAATCATGCTGGTAACCAACCTGCAAGATTGCCTTGAATTGGTCCGGGTTAATATCGATACCCCTGGCAGTTTTCGTCAGATCCAGAAAGCCTCCAAAATAGAGTCGGCTCTCATTGTGATCATCACGTCTTGTGAAGCGGTACCCACCATTGAACAACAAATTTTCGTTATGCTTTTTATACCCCATGAACTCAACGAAATCGCTGCTGAAAGAACTCATATGATCGTCGAGGCGAAGTTGGTACTCCACTGAGTAATCGAGGCTATCTTCGTTGTCAAAAAGAACCAGGCCACCGCTCCAGAGAGCGCTGTCATACTCAGTGTCCTGGGCAAAAACACAGGAAGAAACAAACAAAATCACGATCAACAACGCACCAGAAACCCGCTTTCTGTTGTTCATGCGCGACTTCATGCACCTGCCCTGCTACAAAAGGCCGACATTCTTGCCTCAATCAAATGCATTATCATCTGCGCCTACCCCTGACTTGTTTGCTCACACCTTGCGATGATTTCGATGGTCTTAAACCCCTTCAGCGGCCCCATTAATTACTCAACCACCCAGTAATCACCACCGTGAATCAACCTGTCCCAATCACCCGGGCCCTCCTTGCTCCGAATAATCGCCTCATTACTGCGAACTGATTCGCCGTAACACTTTTCTTCCTTGTCGCGAAATATACCCATCGGTACTGGAAAATCGGGATACTGCATACGGGACAGGAAATAGCCCAGGATCGTTTGGTCAGATTTCTCATCATGAACCAGCAGGTCCGCTTCGGTGTATTGGCCATCGGTGAGTGAAACCACTTCTGGTTCCAGGCCATTAAGGCGGACGCCCTTGTCCCGGTCTTTGCCAAATACCAATGGTTTACCGTGCTCCAGCATCACGCGGTTATCATCGCGTACTTTCTTGTTGGAAACCGCTTCAAAGGTTCCATCGTTGAAGATGTGACAGTTTTGGTAAATTTCGACCAGCGCTGTGCCCTTGTGGGCCGCTGCGCGCTCCAGGATGTCCCGCAGATTCTGTTGGTCAATATCCACGGCACGTGCCGCAAAGGTGACACCCATTGAAAGTGCCAATGAGAGCGGTTCGACAGGACGGTCAATGGAACCCACCGGCGAGGTCTTGGTCGCCCTGCCCTGTTGTGTGGTCGGGGATGCCTGACCCTTGGTCAATCCATATATCCGGTTATTGAGCAGGATGATGTTCAGGTCTACGTTGCGGCGCATCGTGTGTATAAAATGATTGCCACCAATGGCGAGCGCATCGCCATCACCCGTAACCACCCAGACGGACAGTTCCGGGCGCGATATCTTCAGGCCGGTGGCGATGGCCGGTGCACGGCCATGGATGCTGTGCATGCCGTAGGTTTCCATGTAATAAGGGAAACGGCTGGAACAGCCAATACCGGAAATAAAGGCAAAATTCTCTCTTGGAATACCCAGCTTCGGTAGGACAAGCTGCACCTGCTTCAGCACAGAATAATCACCACAACCGGGACACCAGCGCACATCCTGCGGGGTTTCAAAATCTTTTTTTGTGAGGTCATTAACCTGAATCGTGTCCATTCCAGTAATACCTTCGTTTTCGCTACTGATCATAATTTATCCTGAAATACCGCCCGCTCATGCCAGCGCTGCGATCGCTTCACAGAGCTCACTGACCCTGAGTGGTTTACCCTCTACCCGGTTAAATCCAGTCACCTCTTTTAGGTACTTGTTACGCAACAATATAGACAACTGACCCAGGTTGATTTCCGGTACCAGGATGTTTTCAAAGCGATTGATGAGATCGCCCAAGTCATCTGGCAGAGGATTCAGATGACGCAAATGCACATGTGCCACGTCATATCCTTCGGCGATAGATTTGCGCACAGCCTCAACAATTGAACCATAGGTTCCACCCCAACCGATTACCAGCAATCTTGCTTCTGCGTTGCCTTCCACTTTTAGTGGCCTGAAGTCCCTGGAAATGCCGGCGATTTTGGCTGCGCGTGTTCTCACCATGTTGTCATGGTTAGGTCCGTCAACGGATACATCCCCGCTCAGAGCATCTTTCTCAAGACCACCGATTCGGTGCTCCATCCCCGGCGTGCCGGGACGCACCCAGGCACGGGAAAGGTTCTTATCCCGATCATAAATCTGGTAGCCATTTGCATCAGTACGGAACTTCACTTCGAATGGGGGGAGGTCTTCGATTTTGGGAATAATGCCCACCTCTGTGGCATTCGCGATGCCGCCATCTGTCAGTACGATGACCGGTGTCATGTACTTGGTGGCGATCCGAAAGGCCTCCAGTGTCGTTAGGAAGCAATCAATCGGGGACCGTGCAGCAATGACAGCCACGGGACATTCGCCATTTCTTCCGTAAACCGCCTGCAAAAGGTCCGATTGCTCGGTCTTGGTAGGCAAACCGGTAGACGGGCCACCACGCTGCACATTGATAATCACCAGTGGCAACTCGGTCATTGCGGCCAGGCCAATCGCCTCGGTTTTCAAAGCCATACCGGGACCCGAAGTTGTGGTTACGGCCAACGACCCGCCAAAAGCGGCGCCTATTGCTGAGCAGACTCCTGCGATCTCATCCTCGGCCTGTAAAGATGTAATGTTGAAGTTGGGCAGTTTTACAACGCTGTGCAAAATATCCGTGGCCGGCGTAATCGGGTATGAGCCCAGGAAAACCCTGACACCGGATTGCTTTGCCGCTGTTGCAAGTGCCAGTGCGGTCGCCTGGTTACCGGTCACGCTGCGATAGGTGCCCGGTGGCAAACTTACATCATCTCTAACGGTGTACCTGGTATCGAAAATTTCGCAGACATCACCGTAGGCATAACCTGAAAGCAGCGCGGTAACATTACCCTCGGCAATCTCCGGTTTATTGGCAAATTTTGCTCGGATATTTTCAATTTCCTGGTTTACCGAACGGTTATGCAGGTAAAGAATAAACCCGAGGGCATAGTAGTTCTTGCAGCGTCCGCTGTCCTTCCTGGAAAGTCCGCTACCTTTCAAAGCCGTGGCGTTCTGGCTGGAAATATCGAACGGTATCAGCCGGTAACCACCCAGCGAACCGTCTTCAACCGGGCTTGATTCATATTTCGCTTTTTCCAGGTTCGATGGTGTAAATGCACCTGTATTCACAACCAACGTGCCACCCTGCTTGAGATCAACAAGATTCATTTTCAGAGCTGCCGGGTTCATGGCCACCAGCACGTCCAGTGCCTCACCTGAAGTAAACACCGGGTTATTGGAATACTTGACCTGGTAGGCGGAAACACCATAAAGGGTGCCCAGCGGGGCGCGAATCTCGGCAGGATAATCCGGATGGGTAACCACCTCGTAGCCACCGGTGGCAATTGACTTGGAAAACTCGGTACCCGTTAACTGCATGCCATCACCGGAGTCACCGGCAAAGCGAATAACGACACTTTCTAATTCTTCAATCTTGTGTGAGTTTCGCATGCCGCTATTATAAACCGAGGCTTGAATCAAACGTGCCATAATCAGCACAATCACATCCATGACGGATTCTGACTTTTGAATGTGTTAAATAGTATCCAAAGGGATCGATTTAATTCCTACACGCAGTTTGTGCCCGGAACGACCGAGCACCCATTTCCTTGTAAACGGATTGTTATCTGCGTCTACCACCGCCTCGTCGCGCACCTCCGGAGCCAGAACGCCGGTAACTATTAGATTTATCAGGGGTGTAACCGACATAAACAACTTCATCAGTTGAACCATAGATACGTACAAAGGTAACGTTATAAACTGGCGAATTCGCAGGGATGGTATAGATTTCATCTGGCACAGATGTTGCGACCACCCATGGGCCACCAGCACTGTTAGAGACAAACCAGACAGCTTCATCGACCGCAAAATACTTTTTCTGTACACGGATGACGGCAGTAGCGGTATTGGCGGCCCAATGCATCTGCGTTCCTTCAATTTCTTCAAACTTCGGATTTCCGTCATATTCCACCTTTAGACTGGCCTTTTTTCTATCAATAGAAGCCGTCTGGGGGAGTTGTGCGTCCATTACCGCTTCACGTGCAATATCAGTGCCTGGAACGGCATATAGCACAGAACCCAATTCAGAGTCTTCAGGAATCTTTTTAAACTCTCCCGGCAGATCCTGTACGGCCCGATAGCGCCATGGTCCATCCAGCGACTTGCTGACGTACCACCGGCCTGACAGCAATACGTAGTAATCCTGGCTGTCGGTGTCCATCAACACATCACTGTCGGTATTGCTTACATATAAAAGGCTGGTATCACTGATGGTCTTATATTCCGGTTTGCCATTACTCGATATGAGTTCGGTCGGTACAGTGGCGATAACAATTTTAGGTGGCGGACCAGTCTCAACTTCCGCATCATCTGCAGCATCTTCTTCGCCCACTTCTTCCGGTTCCGGGGCAAGCTTGGCTATTTTCCTGGGAACTTTGCTGACAGTTTGCCATTCACCTTTGATTGCGGAAGATTTGTACCAGCTATCGGTATCCACATTCAGGTAATAGTCTTTCTTTTTTGTATCGTACAAAATAGTAAACGGTGTATTCATGACACGCTGGATGTTTTTTTCCTCCGTATCGGCCAGGCGCGGTTCACCATCAATGGTAACCAGCACCGCAGGTTCTGAATAGAAAAGCATCACTGGTGGCTCAGTACTGATCTGCTGCGAAGTCTTGATATTTGAATCAGCCGTCTCAAGGGTCGCGGTCAGTTCGTCCATCGCAATGGGCAGACTCCATTTTGGAATTTCCGACTCCAGCAGGTCACTGAGAGCTTTCACCCTCTTCTCGTCCTGATTGGGGAAGCGCATTTCATTGATCGTTAAATCAGTAATTAATGCGCTTCGGTCCGAGCGGTCGGTCTCAAGACGGGCATCAAACCACACCACACCAAACACCGGACCCTGGCCTTGCACCTCAAGGCCCACAGCCGCCCGGGCTTTAAGTATATTGCCATCAAGCAGTTCAGGTTGAGGCTGATACACCACGATCACACCTTTATTGGTAACAATCTCACGCGGCCAGTCGCTCTGGTCAACTACCGCGATCTCTGTAGACACTGGTTCAGCGGGTGTGGCCGATTGGGGAAAACCGGCCAGTAAGGTGATTATCGCTACGGTCAGGCTTATGCTGAAGAATTTGAATGAATTTGACATGTTGAACTCCCGTCTGCGGCTTACCAATTCAGGAAATGATCTATATACGTTCAGGAATGAAACCCGACAAATTACAATATAATCTTTTAAAGGAAAAACACTTTGATTTAAATCAAACAGGCCAGCTTGCATTCATTCTGATAACTTTCTCGATATAATAATAAAAGCAGAATCATACAACCGATCGTACCATTTCCCCGGGGTCGGTTACAGTGTGAACAGCGCCTCTTAAATGTAATATCGGAGTAATTAGCATGTGCCGTTTTATCGCTTACCTGGGCAGACCCATCTTTGTAGATGAACTTCTTTTAAAGCCACCTAACTCTTTGATACACGAAAGTTATGAGGCGGAAGAAATGACCCAGACACTTAATGGTGATGGTTTTGGCCTGGGCTGGCACATGCATTACATCAGCCAAAATCCCCGGTCTTATCCGCTCAATTTCACCTGCCTGGAACAATAACAATCTGTTTTACAATGCACCCCTGATCCAGACAAATTGCATGTTCGCCCATGTCAGGGCCGCCTCCGAAGGCGGGGTCTGTGAAGCGAACTCTCACCCGTTTAACTATGAACAGTTTTTGATGATGTTTAACATGATGATCACAGATGGCCACAGAATTTTCGGGACACGTTTCAGTTCAAACCCGGAAAGGGGAACGCGCACCTTCTATTACTCTTTTGGCAGCAAGTTTCAATGTAAAGACGGTATCAGCAGAATGACCGAAACCATCACTGTGTATTTCATCACTGTGTATTTAATAAATATCACCAAGTTATTTCACGGAGCATCTACAAGCGAAAGTCATAATTCAGGATAATCCGAAAGTCGTTCAAATCTTCGGCATCATTGTTACCGTCACTGTCATGCTGGTTGACAATAGCATTGCGAATGCGCAGGTTGAATCCCTCCATCCGGCCAACATCAAAATTATATTCCAGGGTGATATCCCATTCTGATTGGCTGGGGCTGGCCGTGGGGCCTGAGTCAGGCGAATCGCCATAAATATAGTAGGTATGCAACTTGAGCCCTTCTATATGCGAGGAGAAGTCGATACTGGTACCCAGCGAAAGTGCCTTTTCGCCCGCGCGGTAGAACTCCTTGACAATGCCACCGTTGTAGGTAGGTGAATACCCCCAGGGCGCAAACAGGTTATGAGTATCTGACATTTGTGTATAAGCACTGGAAAAAACAGCGGAATGGAATCGATATTGCACCCGTACCCCGGCAAAATTGATATTAAAGTCGCCTTTTAGTGCCTGGCCGGTACTTTCCTGGTGGCTGAACTGGAAGCCCAGTCTAAACCCCTTGTTCTTGTCAAACCCGAATTTATGGTCAAACTCAGAGTAAATAATATTAATCATGTCATTGGCGTGATATGCAATAAAACCGAGTTCACCCCCTTCCTGATACTGGTAGCGAGTACCCAGCGATACGACCCCTTCGTCCTTTTCCTCGACCCCGGCGAGTTCGTACATACCTTCAAAACTGGGGCTGTTAATCGGTTTCATTTTTGTGATGTAAGTAGCACCAATCGCCCAGTCAGGATTAATGTGATACAAGCCTCGGACACCCTGGAAGGTGATGGGAATCATGCGGATGTCTGACCGGTGCATGTACGGTGTGTCCAATAACATTCGCCCTGCCGTCAGGCTCAATTGTTGACTGCTCCAATCCACATAGGCTTCAGAATCCCCGCCGAAACTCTGCTGGACCGGTTCCAGTAAGCCCGTGCCACCCTTGTCCTCAGGTCCATATATCTTTAGCGAAGTGAATACGGTTCCACCAATGCGAAAATTGCCCCAGAAGGGCTTGCTATGCCAGCCGACCCAACCGCCTGTGGTGGTGGCCAGTTGATTGGCACCGGGATCGACGAACCGATTGAAGTAGTAAGTTCTCCATTTGAACTTCCACTGGGTAACATCATCAATAGGGTCGAAAAAGTATGGTCGAAAAGCCTGCTTCAGGTGCGTGTCGGCATCAGCCGGGTCCGTACTCAGATTATCAGGCAATTGGGCGAAACATTGACCAGCCATTGCTGCCAGCGCGAACGCCAGGATGATGTGTCGGAATTTTAAGCGCCAAACTCCCATTGGAATGCCCTCCTCACCGCCATAAGCCAGTTACCGTAGTCGCATTTGGCGCCGTCCTGGGCGTTCTGGTCAGTCGTTATTACTGATCTTTTCACAGAGTACGCCTGGCTACAAGTGCGGCCAGTCAAACACCTTGTTGTTGGATAACGCACTGGCAACCATGGGGGCGGGTCTGCCTTCCGCCATGGCTGCCAAGTTATTAAACCTGGGCAGGAAAGTGGTTTCGGTCAATGGCGACGATCTGTTGAAGGTACTGGCGAAAGATGCTTTTGAAGTTGAGCGTTACCGCTGGGATACGATATGATAATGACAGCACGTAACGTGAATACGAGAGACTTAATATGACCAAACTAACACTCTACTTAGCTCCATTCCTGGTATTGTCGCTAAACGCAATTGCAGACAACAAGGATTACCCTGACAATCCCCTCACAAAGGATTGTCCGGCCCGGGTATCACAAACCAATTATCTTGATGTTAACGCTCTGGGGCGGAAAAAAAGTGCAGCGAGTCACATGAGCGATATGCATTTGCAGATGGCAAAAAAGGGTTTCGAGTTCGTCGACATGGAAGTCTATACTGAAAACGGTGACTTGCAGGGTTTCTATTTGATCTACATTAAAAAACCGGCACCAGGTTGCAATTAGTCTGAAGCAGCGCATCTGTACATTTGCATATCTAGTTGACTGTGCTTATGAGAAATGGAGCAATGGTTTGTAGCAGTTCCCAATCACAAGCCCCAGGAATCATCAATGCATCCAACAGAATGAATAGTATTCTGTTGCTGCTTTTGTTTTGTGTACTGAACTCGCCACCCCTTCTGGCTGATCAGGTTGACCCGGAACAGAAGAAAGCGGATGGCCCACCAACCGAAGTTAATCAAACCACCGGCATTGAAGAAATTTCTCAGCTCGCCGGGCCCAACGGCGTTCAACAGGAATTAAGGCTTGATGAAGAGAGACGTCACTCCTTTGCTGGCCGCGAATTGTTCAAGCCATGGTTTGACTGGAAAGAGGAACAACAGGATGAGCACGGACTGGCGCTGGGATTCAAGGCCTGGTTCCTGTTTCAAACCACAAGCGGAAGCATGAGTGATGATTATGCTGCAGGTGGTATTTACCGGCTTCAGGGCAGCTGGACGGCGTTCAGTGGGGATTCCGGCCAAGTGGGCCGTATCGAGTGGCGAGTTGAAAAAAGATCCAGTCTCGGCAGCATGCTCGCGCCTGCAGATCTGTCTGGCGAAATCGGGATCACGACCCTCAATACCGCTTTCGGCTATAGCGACACTTTCACAACAGACATCTCAGTGCTGAACTGGACCCAGGGCTTTGCTGATCACAAGTTCGGATATGCAATCGGTCGACTGGCATCCGATGTCTACTCCGATTCTTTTGCTTTTTCCACTTTTTCCAAGGGTTACCTCAATCGGTCGTTTCTTTTTAACCCCACCCAGGGCAGCACCGGTGTCGGCTCGCTGGGCATGGTTACCAAGGGCTTTATCACGGACCAAATATGGTTGGGTGCCCACATATACGATGGCAATGCCGTCAGTGGCGATTTTGACATCGACACCTTCAGGCAACACGAATGGCTGAAGGAAGTTGAAATTGGCTGGGCGCCATCATTCAGCCGCAGATATACGGACAGAATCCAGTTTCTCTACTGGCAAAAAGATGAGCGCGTCGAGGCTGGTGTGTCGTCGGGTAAGGGTTGGGTCGTCACCACCAGCTATCAAATGGAGGATAGGATTCTGGCCTTCTTCCGCATTGGAGAATCTGACGGCGGAGCCGGTGTTCCTGCTGAAAAAGCGGCCAGTGCCGGTGTTGAATTCACTCCACGGAATGGCCAGGCGCTAACCCTGGGATTAGGCTGGGCGAAACCTTCTGAAGACACCTATGGGCCAGGGCTCGATGACGAGTATGTCACCGAACTGTCCTATAGATTCCAGTTGACCAAGAACATTTCCATACTCTCAGATCTCCAACTGGTGTTCAATCCAGCACTGAATCCGGATGACGACAGGGTTTGGGTGCTGGGATTCAGAGCAAGCCTGGCGCTTTAGACTTTGAGCTACTTAAAGTTGCGCTAATGGAACCGACAGCTGCTAACTGAAAGTTCGATATCCCAATGACATCATTATCAGCATGGCGTAGACTGGTTTTAGTCAATATTATTTTTTTGATCGAAAGGAGGCATGTCATGAAGACAAAAAAAATGGTGCTCATATTTGCCATAACACTGCTGTTCACCCCTGGTGTCCAGGCCGATTCAATGCGCTGTGGCACGCATGTTATAGAAGATGCGGATTTGCACAAAGCCTTGACCATAAAAGAGGTGATTAAAAAATGTGGTCAACCGAGCTCCCGTAAGGGCAACAAGCTTTACTATAAGAAGAAGGGTAAAGAGCTGCATTTTGACACCAACGAGCGCTTAATGTCGATTCACGATATCAAGGATGATTGAATATCTTAAGCATGGTGGTTGGTTTAGAGGAAGGCACAATCAGTGACTCCTGACAGAGCCAATCAGGCTGGCCACAATGATGGCCATGTAAAATAAACCCGTGATCGATTCAAGGCACTTTACGCCTCAAACCAATCACGCTGGCCACACAGGAGTTTGACTTCCCACTTCTACCTGTGGCTGCCTTGTTATAATTTGCCAGTCAATCCTGAACCGGCATCGGCAGGCGTTAAGAGATGATTGAGAAGAGATAATTCTCCCAACTCATAACCCTCAGTATGACTTCCCTGATTATGCCCACGGGTTTCCACTTGTCTGAATAAACGGCGACATAGGCTTTGGCACCCGCTGGCAACTGGTATCCCGTCAAATCATCCTCGATGTCAATAGCCACCATCACACGTCCGGGGCGGGTGATACCTTCGAAGGCGAGCAGCCTGTCGTCGGGGAAAAGCTGGCCTTGTGCCATGATTTCACTCATACCAATCACCGAAGCAGAAAAGACCTTGCCGGGCAAGGAAATAAAGATTACCTCGGCTTTGAATCCTGGCTTGATATTCTGTAAGGGATTTTGCTGGAAGCCAGCGAGGAGGAAACGGTCCTCATCATTTACAAAGGTCATTAGTGGTTTCAAAGGCATCGGAACAGCCAGGGCCCCTGGCCGTAAACGAACCTGTGCCACATGGCCATCACTTTCAGCGCGCACGTCGGTTTCTGACAGGTTAAAGCGTGCATTGCCAAGCTGTGCGACCAGGCTGTCTAGGGCAGCCTGTGCCCGCTCCACATCTTTTTCTGAAGCGAACTTCTTCGAAAAGAGTTCTTCTGCATCCCCCAGATTGCTTTGTGCCAATATCAGTTCAGCTTGCAAGCGGTCGACCTCATACTGGAAGGGCTCCGGGTCGATACGGAACAGCGTATCACCTTTCTCGATCTTGTCACCGGTCTTGACATTAACCTCGATAATACGGCCCTTGACGGTTGGCAACACCGGCGTGGTAATCGTAAAAATACGAGCCTCTTTTGTAAAAGGGTGATACATACCCGTCATCAGCAATAAAAATCCGATACTGAACACACCACCCAGTACCGCCGTTGTACCACTCCACTTATTCAATGGAACCTTTAGTACCTTGAAAACAAAGAACATAAGCATGGAGTAGACGATAATCAGTACTTCAACCATTTTAGTTCTCCTCAACCATGTCTGCTGAAACCGGAGCCATCAGCCCCTCCAGGGTTGTTGAAAGAGCCAGTACCTGCTCTTCAAGCTGCTCTATTCTCTTGTTTTGTTCTTCGGAACCGGCACCTGTCACCTCCATCTGTAAAAATTTCTCACCGGGTTTGTAGAGGTAGGCCCAAATCCATAACAAGGGCCAAATCGTATGCAGGAGAAACAAGCTGACCCAGCCGGCGATATGGATTGCATCCTGGTGAGGGTGATCACGTTTTTTTGCAATCTCATAGGGGATGTCATGGACATAAATGATTAGGAAGATAATAAACGTCGACATGACGATCAATAATCCCAAGGCTATATATTCAAGCATTTCAAACTCCATTAATAAATGAGATTCAGCATGACGAGTGTCACCGTCAGGAAGATCACGGTCATTATACCACCCACCTTCAGGAAATTTGTAACCCGATAGCCCCCCGGTCCCATTACCATTGCGTTGCACTGGTGGGTTGGCAATAAAAAGGAATTGGAAGCCGCAATGCCGACCGTGAGTGCAAAAATACGCGGATCGGCGTCGATACCGACGCCCTGGGCCGTAGTCGCAATACCATGCCGATCGCACCAACTAGAAGAGCCAGGGAAAGCTGCATATCGGTGAACAGGACAAGGGCCATAACGAAGGCTCACTCAGTTTCTTTGTAGCCGAAAAGACCACGGGAGCGGATAATCTCTACAACCCGCTTGGGGACCATTTCTTCCCAAGCAGGGTCTCCGGCACGAATGAGGGTTAAAACATCTTTGGTGGATATGTGAAGAACATCCTCGTCAAAGCCGATAATGTCTTCGATCCGCTGGCGCTCAATCAGAAAGCGATACAGACCGTCCAGATTTTCCGGAGCATTCAGTGTATCTATAATGATGGTTTCACCACTTTC
>PVMK01174992.1_pt1 | contig 18062 bp, 15 predicted proteins | sample 1853481 | NCBI WGS metagenome assembly PVMK01 (sample SAMN08533507, study PRJNA380276) | Marine sediment metagenome, whole genome shotgun sequencing project. | reverse complement strand
GAAGTGCCCCGGGCCGCTATCTCGCGCTGCAGGTTTGAGTCGATGTCGATATAGACCGTGGGGTCGGCGATGGCCACGAACAGGGTCCAGCCGTCGCTGCTGATCTCGGCATAGAGGGCGTCGTCGATGTCCTGGGTTTTGGCGGCATCAATGGAGACGAACTCCAGGTCACTGAGATCCCGTCGCTTTTCGGTTTCCAGTGGTTTGTGTGTGGCCAGGCTCTGTTCCAGTTCCGCCTTGCAGGCACTGCTCCACTCGGCTGCCAGTCCATACTTGGCTATGCTGTACAGGTTTTCTATGCCCGGGGTGTCATCGTCGCCGACCACGGACAGTATCTTGGCCTGCGGCCTGCCGTCGCGGATGGGGTGGCGCAGGATGGCACAGCGCACGTAATCACCCTCTTTGACACCGTTGCGGGCGTGGGGAGGGATAAACAGCCAGCGCTTGAGTTGCGGCAGGTCAGGCTCCACGAAGACCGCCTTGCCCTTGCGTACGCAGCGTCCGGTGAACTCGCCCAGGGGGCTGTCCACCAGCTTTTCTATGTCGGCAATGGTTTTGTTGTCTTTAGTGGGGCGAATACAGACCTTGACCCGGTCATCGGGGAAAGCCTTGAGCATTTCATCCGGCGGAATAAATATCTCGCGGCCATCGTCCAGCACGGCGAACCCATAGCGAGCCTGGGTGCCTTTGATTACCGCTTCGGCGCGCTCCTTCTCGGCCTCCATCTGCGATTTGAGGCTTTGGAGTTGTGAGAGCGTATCGGGGTTGAGCATGAAGGGAGCAACTTATTATTTCGTACACACAAGACTCACTATCCTAGCTGAAAATGTGTCCCCTGTCAGTGAGTTATCGTCGATCAGCAGAAAGCTTGCGGCATTTTCCGCAATACCGTTGACAGCTGTGTTGCAGGAGTTTAATAATCGGTGGAACGCGGTCGTACCGAACCTGCCGGGAAGTTGCATTTGAACGAGAAGTGCCTTTGAACGAGAAGCGCCTTTGAATAATTTCCGGACGTCGGGCAATCATGCCTCCCCGATTGCCCTGCGTCGTACAGTAAGCGCCACAGCGCTGCCACTGAGCCTAACCAGCTCCGGCCTCATACGCCTTCGGCACCAGGCATCCAGTTTTTCGAGAACCCTACTCCCCTCACCGCTTTACCGACCGGACGTATCGGATAAACAGCAGCAAACCAACCTTTTTCCCTGTGAATTTTCGATGAGGATGACTCAATGGACTCAGGCTCCGCCCTGCGCGTAGAAAAACCCACAAACCTAAAACCAATAATCAAGAAAACCTATGTCCTGGACACCAACGTCCTGCTGCACGACCCGACAGCCGTTACGGCATTCAAGCAACATCACCTGGTCATACCCATGACTGTTCTCGAAGAGCTGGATCACATCAAGGACAGGCACGACAAGACCGTGAGCCGTGAGGCCAGGATCGCCATTCAATTGATCGACAAAGTGGTCGAGTCCGCCTCACCGCAGGAAATCCAGGAGGGGGTAGAGGTCCCCGGTTCGGACCTGGAGGGCCTGGTTCCCGGCACTCTGGCCATCTACCCGGACCAGTTGCTGGCGGACAACTCCGATGTGCCCTACCTGGATGTCACCCAGGCCCAGGCCAACGACAACCGTATTATCAACGTGGCCTTGCGGTTGCAGGCGGAAAACCCCAGCGGGTTTGTGTGCCTGGTGACCAAAGATATCAATATGCGAATCAAGGCCAAAGGTTCCGGCCTGCTGCATGTCGAGGACTACCGCCGCGACCGGGTGCTGGACGATATAGACCTGCTGGCCAGGGGCTATGAGCATATCGAGGGGGATTTCTGGTCCACTATCAGCGAGGTGGACACCCTGCGCGAGGGCGACTGCACCCTGCACCGCATTCCGCGCAAGTGCCTGCCCCAGGCTTACCCCAACATGTTTGTACACGACGACCAGGAGTTCATGGCGTTCGTCAAACGGGTGGACCAGGAGTTCGTCTACCTGCGCTGTGACAGCCGCGATAACCTGATGCACAAAACTTTTTGGGGGCTGTCTCCGCGCAACCTGGAGCAGGCCATGGCCATGTCACTGCTGGATGACGACGGTGTCGACATGACGGTGCTGACCGGCCCGGCGGGTTCCGGCAAGACCCTGCTGGCGCTGTCTTACGGGTTGCACGCCATTCTGGAACAGGGCAAGTTCAGCAAGTTGATTGTGGCGCGTTCCACGCCGCCAATCGCCGAGGAAATCGGTTTCCTGCCGGGCACCGAGGAGGAGAAAATGGCCCCCTGGCTGGCGGCCTTTGACGATAACCTGGAGATCCTGCACGGTACGGACGAGTCCTGCCACGGCAGTATCGACTATGTGAAGGAGCGGGCCAATATCCAGTTTAAGTCCCTTAACTTCATGCGCGGTCGCTCCTTCAATAACGCCTACATCATTATCGACGAGGCCCAGGGCCTGACCCAGTTCCAGCTCAAATCGGTGATAAGTCGGGTGGGTGCGGACTCCAAGATCGTGGTGCTGGGCAATCTGGCACAGATCGACAACAAGTACATCTCACCGCTGACCTCGGGGCTGACCTACCTGGTGGAGAAGAGCAAGGTCTATCCCCACGCGGGAATCATGCACGTAAATGGTATTGTGAGATCGCGGCTGGCGGCGTTTGCGGAGGAGAATCTCTAGCTGTCTTCATCGTTTTTGGTGCGTCTGAGGTCCCGCTCCAGCGCGATCTCAAAACGCACCACTACCCTCCACACCCCGTTGCGGTCGGCATCGACATTATTGCGGCGGAAGTTGTAGGAGGGCTCCAGTTCCGCGAACAGGTATTGCCGGTAGACCTGGCGCCGGAACAGCATGCCCAGGCGGTAATTCTTGGTGTAGGAGGGGTCGGTAACACCGTTAATGACGCCAAAGTAACTGATGACCAATTGATGCTTTTTGTGGGCCGGCCGTATCCTGCGGCTCAGTGACAGTCGGGTCCGCCACTCCGCGCCTTTGGTTTCCTCGCCGTAGACCACCCGGTTACTCCAGCGCACCAGGTTGTTTTCGCTCAGGGCGTGATCCAGGTTGATCTGCCCGGTGGTGTAAAACCCCTCGTTAGTTTCGTATTGAATGCGTTGTGTGTAGCGGTAGCTAAACTGTTTGGTGATAGGCCCCTGGTTGCGGTAGCGTATGCCGGGCCGCAGGTCACCGGTATTGAAACCCAGGGTGAGATCCAGGCGGGAGCGCTTGCGCTCCGCCACGTTGTACAGCAGACCCACCCGGTCTTCGTTCTGGCGATCATCATCGCTTAGCGTGTCCCCGTCCTCACCGTTGAATACCAGGTTCAGGCGCTTCGATACCCGCGGTAGCTGCAGTTTGCCGCGCAGCCTCAGCTTGGTGTTGTAATTGTCCTCCTCATCCCAGTCATTTACCCACTCCAGGCGCACCAGGGACTCGGCCTTTTCGATGTCGTAATTCGGATCCCCGAAGAAATTGTCCATCCACTCGGTGAGGGCCTGGGTCCGGTCGGTGGCATAGGCATGGCTGGTATCCACCCAGCTGATGGGGATATCATTGGGATCTTCCGGCTCTGATTCTGATTCCGGCTCTGGTGCTTCCCAGCCATCTATCTCATCGCTCTGGTTGGCCTGTATGGTGGGTTCGGCCCAGGCCATTATGGGCATTGTCAGTAGCGCGATCAGCCAAATCTTCACAATAGAGAATTACCCCCTTTTACGCCATTAGGCGATACACTGTCTACTATGGATTCAATTTTCATTTTTTTCCAGCATATTGTACCCCAGCACTTGTTGTCCCGCTGCACCGGTTGGCTGGCACACCTGCGCCGCCCCATCTGGTTGAAAAACTGGGTGATCCAGCGATTTATCCGGCATTTTGACGTGAACATGACGGAGGCGGCGCAGTCGGACCCGCAGCGCTACGCCAGTTTCAACGAATTCTTCACGCGGCCCCTGCGGGATGGCGCCCGGCCTATTGCGGAGGCGGATATTGTCTGCCCGGCGGACGGTGCGATCAGCCAGATGGGGGCTATCCAGGAAGAATTGCTGTTCCAGGCCAAGGGGCGACACTTCAGCGTTGGACAGTTACTCGGTGGCGACAGGAAGCGCGCCGCCCTGTTTACCGGGGGCGAATTCGCGACTATTTATCTCTCACCAAAAGATTATCACAGGGTGCATATGCCCCTGGCGGGGCGTCTGACAGCGACCAACTATATTCCCGGCCAGCTGTTCTCGGTCAATGCCGTTACCGCGCAAAATGTCGACCGCCTGTTCGCCCGCAATGAGCGCCTGGTGTGTTACTTCGACACCGCGGTCGGCCCCATGGTAATGGTCCTGGTGGGTGCCATGGTGGTAGCCGGCATCGAAACCGTCTGGTCAGGGCAGGTAGCGCCGCCGCCAAAACACCCGGTATACACCGACTACGTCGATTTGCCGCGACCGGTTGAATTGGCCAAGGGCGAGGAAATGGGACGTTTTATGCTTGGCTCTACGGTGATTCTGCTGTTTCCCAAGGGTGCGATGGCTTGGGATGAGAACTATGAGGCGGGTTCTTTTACCAGGATGGGTGAAAGTTTAGGTCGGTGCCGGTAGCACCGCCGGTCGACGCTGCGCCAGGGGTGCTCGAATACGGCCATAACGAAGGCCACCCAATCCGGCTGCTGCGCAACTCGACCAAAATTGCTGCGCAATTTTTGGGACTCGAACAGTGCTCGCAGACTACCCCGGATTGGGTGGCCTTCGTTAAGCATGGCCTACAATTCGAGCACCCCTGGCGCAGCATCGCCCTCGTTTCACGCAAAACTACCCCAACCGCAAAAAATGCTCCCTGTAATAACGCATCTCGTCGATAGACTCGCGAATATCGTCCAGCGCCAGATGCGCGCCGGTCTTGGTAATCCCTGATTCCAGCTCCGGTCGCCAGCGCAGCATCAGGATTTTGAGCGTACTCACATCCAGGTTGCGGTAGTGAAAAAAGGCTTCCAGCTCCGGCAGGTGACGCGCCATGAAGCGTCGGTCCTGACAGATGGTATTGCCGCACATGGGGGATGCTCCCGGTGGCACCCACTGCTCCATAAAAGCGATGGTTTCCTCGGTGGCACTCTGTTCATTGTGTTTGCTGGCCTTCACCCGGTCGACCAGGCCGGAGCGATTGTGATGCGTGGTGTTCCACTCATCCATGGCGTCCAGCCGCGCGTCGCTCTGGTGCAGGGCTATCACCGGGCCCTCGGCCAATGTATTGAGATCCGTGTCGGTGATAATAGTGGCGATCTCGATCACCACGTCCCGGTCCGGATCCAATCCGGTCATCTCCAGATCTACCCAAATCAGGTTGTCGGCGTTCTGCATAAAGGGCTTGTCCTATTACCATCGCAGTAGGCGGCAGTGTAACAAATTGGCTCGACAGGCATAGCCTCTGACCCAATAATGACCCCATGAGCAAACGCAAACTCAGCCGACAGCAGGCCTGGCGCATTGAGAAGATCCAGGAGGAGCGCGCCAAACGCGCCGCCCGAAGTGATGCGGCGGCAGAGCAGGCCCTGACCGGTGGCGAACTGGGTCCGGAGCGCGAGGGATTGGTTGTGGCTCACTACGGTACCCAGGTCGCGGTGGAGTCTGAACCGGGTAAGAGCCAGCGTTGTCACCTGCGTGCCAACTTGCAGGGCCTGGTCACGGGTGATCGGGTGGTGTGGTGCGAGGGTGACCCGGTGGGGGTGGTGGTGGCACAACTGGAACGGGAGAGCGTGCTGTCCCGGCCAGACCCCTACGGCAAGCTGAAACCGGTCGCCGCCAATATCGACCAGATTATCCTGGTCATAGCCCCCCTCCCGGAACCCCACGCCAATCTCATAGATCGCTATCTGGTGGCGGCGGAAACCGTGGATATCGAGCCGGTCATCCTGCTCAACAAAATCGACTTACTGGATGGAGACCGGGCCCTGCAGCAGCGGATGGACGAGTTGCTCGCCATTTACCCGACCCTGGGCTACCGCGTGCTGCGCACCACCATCAAGCACGGTGCTCTGGAGGAATTGCACGCCGCGCTGCGCGAACGGGTCAGCGTCTTCGTGGGTCAGTCGGGTGTGGGCAAGTCCTCGTTGATCAACGTGCTGTTACCCGAGGCTGACCTGCGGGTGGGTGCCTTATCGGAGAGTACGCAAAAAGGCATTCACACCACCACCACCGCCCAGCTGTTCCACCTGAGCGGTGGCGGCAGCCTGATCGACTCTCCGGGTATACGCGAATTTGGGCTGTGGCATATGACCAGGGAGCAGGTAGAGCGGGGTTTTCGTGAGATCAGCCCCCTGTTGGGCAGCTGCAAGTTCCGCGATTGCCAGCATCAACAGGAGCCGGGTTGTGCCATTTTGCAGGCTGTGGAGTCAGGCGAGATCAGCGAGGGGAGGATGGAAAGTTACAGGCGCATCGTGGCCAGTCTGGATGAAGTTTAAGCGTGAAGGGCACTTACTTAAGGCGAAATTGGCTGCGTTCCGCTGCTTCCGGGAGCTTTTTGCCTTGCTCAGTTAGGATAAAGCATGCCTTTGCAAGGCAAAAAACTCCCGAAATCAGCTACCCATGGCAGCGTTCAACCGGCTGAAGTATGGCACTGTAACGCCCACGCCACGTGCTCCCGCACCAAGTCCGACGGGAATTCTTTACGCTCCTGCAGGGCCGATATAACGGCCTCCGAGGTGGGCGCATTCCCCAGCGCCACCGCCAGATTGCGCAGCCAGCGCTCGTAACCGATACGGCGGATCGCCGAGCCCTCGGTTTTTGCCAGGAAGGTAGTCTCGTCCCATAAAAACAGCGCCACCAGTTGCGCATCCGCCAGCTCGTGACGGGGTTGAAAATCGCCCTCGCCGGTAGCCTGTGCAAACTTGTTCCAGGGGCATACCAGCTGGCAGTCATCACAGCCAAAAATTCGGTTGCCCATCAATGGGCGCAAGGCCGGGTCTATGCTGCCCTTGTGCTCGATCGTCAAGTAGGAGATGCACTTGCGCGCATCCAGCTCAAAGGGCCCCTTGAAGGCGTCTGTCGGGCACAGCTCCAGGCAGGCGGTGCAGGTGCCGCAATGCTTGCTGCGTTGCGGCGCATCCACCGGCAGGGGCAGGTCCGTATAGATCTCCCCCAGGAAAAACCAGGAGCCCGCATCCGCATTGATCAGCAGGGTGTTCTTGCCAATCCAGCCCAACCCGGCCCGCTCGGCCACCGCCCGCTCCAGCACGGGGGCGCTGTCTACAAAAGCCCGGTACTGCCCGCCCCCGGCCTGTTCCTCGATGCGTTTTGCCAGCTGCGCCAGGCGCTTGCGAATCAACTTGTGGTAGTCCCGCCCCAGTGTATAACGTGAGATATACGCCTTGTCCGGCGATGCCAGCACCTCCAGCGGCTGTGTGTCCAGCGCCAGGTAATCCATGCGCAGCGACAGCACCCTGCAGGTCCCCGGTACCAATTCCTGCGGCCGCGCCCGCTTGCTGCCGTGGCGCGCCATGTAGTCCATACTCCCGTGATAACCCGCATCCAGCCACTTCTGCAGGTAGGCCTCGTGCTCCCCCAGATCCACATCGGTGATGCCCACCTGCTGAAAACCGAGCTCGGCCGCCCACTGCTGGATTTGATCTACCAGGAGTTTTTCTTCTTGCGATGTAAGTTGTTGGGGCAAAACAGGGCCATGTCTGGGTCACATATGGGTATAATTCTGACAGAACTGAATTTTATCGGTACTTCTTTCTGTGCGGGGGAATCGGCGCCGGAAGTGAGTCTTACGCCTTCTCCCCGCTCCCGCTGCCAGCCCCGCAGCTCAATAAAGAAGAAATGACCCAAATATAGGGAAGTTGGAACAAATGCTAGGAACAGAAAAGCTCTACACCGCAGAACAAACCCGCGCCCTGGATCACTGCGCCATTGTCGATCACAAGATCCCGGGAATCACCCTGATGTCCCGTGCCGCCACTGCCGCGTTCCGCTGCCTGCTGGACACCTGGCCCGACCCGCAGTGCATCCAGGTGCTGTGTGGCACCGGTAACAATGGCGGAGACGGTTTCCTGATGGCGGATCTGGCCCATAAACGCGGTATTCCCACCACCGTGCTGCAAATCGGCGATCCGGAGAATATCGGCGGCGATGCCCTGCTGGCGAGAAAGCAGGCCCAGGCCAACGGCGTGAAGATCCTGCCGCTGGAGGAGGCGCCACTGATGTCCGTGGGGGTGATTGTGGATGCCATGCTGGGCACTGGCCTGGGGGGTGAGGTGCGCGGTGCCTATGTTGAGGCGATCGAGTCCATCAACGCGAGCGGCGCCCCCGTGCTGGCCGTGGACATACCCTCGGGACTTTGCTCGGATACCGGCAGGGTGCTTGGTAAAGCTGTACATGCCGATCTGACCGTGACTTTTATCGGCCGCAAGCGCGGCCTGTTTACCCTGGATGCGGCGGATTACACCGGTGCGGTGCAGTTTTCTGCTTTGGCGGTGCCACCAGAGGTGTATGCCACGGTGCCCTGTGACTGCAGCCGTTTGGAGTTGGAGCCCCTGTTGGAACGCCTGCCACCGCGTCCCGCCAAAGCCCACAAAGGCCTGTATGGCACCGTGTTGATAGTCGGTGGTGATTACGGCATGGCCGGCGCGGCGGTCATGGCGGCCGAAGCCGCCCTGCGCTGTGGCGCCGGCCTGGTGCGGGTTGCCACCCGGCCCGAGCATGTGGCGGCGCTGGTAGCGCGCACCCCGGAAGTGATGCCCTGCGGGGTCAGCTCCGGCGAAGACTTCACGCCGCTGCTGGAATCCGCCGATGTGCTGGTGGTGGGCCCCGGCCTGGGCCAATCCCCCTGGTCGGAGCATTTGCTGCAGTTGGCCGCCGCCAGTGGTAAGCCCATGGTATTGGACGCGGACGGCCTCAACCTGCTCGCCGCCGGATGCCTGGGTGAGGGCCCGGGTGAGGTCCAGCACCGCGATAATTGGGTGTTGACGCCCCACCCCGGTGAGGCCGCACGCCTGCTGGAAAGCACTACTGGCGAGGTGCAGGACGACCGCTTTGCCGCCGCACGCGCCCTGCAGCAGCGCTACGGCGGTGTCGCCATCCTCAAGGGTAACGGCAGCCTGATTGCCGGGGCTCGGCAGCTGTTACTCAGTGACTATGGCAATCCCGGCATGGCCAGTGGCGGTATGGGTGATGTGCTCAGCGGGGTGATTGGTTCTCTGCTGGCCCAGCACCTGCCGCCATTGGAGGCCGCCGCCCTGGGCGTGTGCCTGCACGGCGCGGCGGCGGATATTGCCGCGCAGGAGGGGCAGCGTGGTCTGGCGGCCACCGATCTCATCCCCGAGATGCGTGCCCTGCTAGGGTGAGCTTCGGGATGAGCGCTGGGAGGAGCACAGCAGAACTCGATATTGCCGCCCCCGACGAGGCGTCCATGGTGGCCTGTGGCGCACAGCTTGCCGCCGCCTGCGAGCCGGGGCTGGTGGTGTTCCTGCGGGGCGAGCTGGGTATGGGCAAAACCACGCTCAGCAGGGGCTTTATGTTGGCGCTGGGTCACAGGGGGGCGGTGAAAAGCCCCACCTACACATTAGTCGAGCCCTACCAGTTGGGAGAACTGCAGGTATACCATTTTGACCTCTACCGTCTGGGTGACCCTGAGGAGTTGGAGTTCATGGGAATTCGGGATTATTTTACAAATAAGGCGATTTGCCTGGTGGAATGGCCGGAACGAGGTGCGGGAGTTTTGCCCCCGGCGGATTTAGTGATTAACATAGAGCGAGAAGGTTCAGGGCGCAGACTGGCATTGCGAGCGGCCACAGTGTTGGGGCGTGTCGTGGTAACGCGCATGCAGGCACAGTCCTGAACCGCATGACCCGTTAAAGGTCTGAGCCAGAAGATTAATAAAAGGCAGGAGCGATATGAGCAGGGCGTGGGTCGGGGCGATCCTGGGTTTGCTGGCAGCTTCCTCCGCATGGGCGGTGGAGGTGCACGAGGTGCGCCTGTGGCGTGCGCCAGACCACACCCGGATAGTGTTTGACCTCACCGGCCCCTCCGAGCACAAGCTCATGGTACTGGATAATCCCAGGCGCATCGTGCTGGATATGGAAAACGCCACACTCAAGGCTAATCTGGATACCCTGAAACTGGACAATACCCCGGTGGCGCGCATCCGCTCCGGTGTACGTGATGGTGACGACCTGCGCGTGGTGCTGGATATCAGTGCCATCGTCAATCCCCGCAGCTTCGCCCTCAAGGCAAACGATAAGGCCGGTGACCGCCTGGTGCTGGATCTGTATGACCAGCAGACTAAAACCCCCGCGGCTAAAAAGAGCGTCAAACATTCCGCCAAGCGCGACATCATCATCGCTATCGATGCGGGGCACGGTGGTGAGGATCCGGGGGCGCTGGGACCCAAACGCCTGCGGGAAAAAGACGTGGTGCTAGGTATTGCCAAAGAACTCAATGCCCTGCTCAAGGCGGACAAGGGCTTCCGGCCGACCATGATCCGCAGCGGCGATTACTACGTCAGCCTGCGGGGGCGTCGCGACCTGGCCCGCAAGCGGCAGGCGGATCTGTTCGTCTCTATCCATGCGGACGCCTTCAAACGCAAGGAGGCCAACGGCGCCTCGGTGTATGCGCTATCTACCCGCGGCGCTACCAGCACGGCTGCCCGCTATCTGGCCCAGCGCGAGAACTCGGCGGACCTGTTAGGCGGAGTCAGCCTGGCGGACAAGGACGATGTGCTGGCTGGCGTGTTGGCCGACCTGTCCATGACCTCCACCCTGGATACCAGCCTCAAGTTGGGCGACAAGGTGCTGCGCAACGTGGACAATGTCGCCAAATTACACAAGCGCAATGTCGAGCAGGCGGGATTCGCGGTACTTAAATCCCCGGACATTCCCTCCATCCTGGTGGAGACGGGCTTTATCTCCAACCCCGGGGAGGCGAAAAAGCTGGCCACCAGCAGCTACCGGAAGAAAATGGCCAGGGCCATTCACCGGGGCATTGTGGACTGGTTCCTGGCGCACCCGCCCTCCGGTACCCTGATCGCCTGGCAGAGGCAGCAGGATGGCCGGCAATACATTATCGCCAGAGGTGATACACTCTCGGGCATTGCACAGCGCTTTAATGTCTCCCTGTCTGACCTGCGAAATCGCAACAGGATCAGCGGTTCCAGGATCATGGTGGGCCAGAAGCTGACCATCCCCACAACCTGATAGCAGTCTCCCCCATGTCCCGAATTCATCTGCTCAGCTCCAGGCTGGCCAATCAGATTGCCGCCGGTGAGGTGGTAGAGCGCCCCGCCTCCGTGGTGAAGGAGGTATTGGAGAACAGCCTGGATGCCGGCGCCACCCGGGTGGATATCGATGTGGAATCCGGCGGTGGCAAACTGATTCGCATTCGCGATAACGGCGCCGGTATTGCGCGCGACGACCTGCCCATGGCCCTGGCTCGCCATGCCACCAGCAAAATAGCCTCGCTGGAAGACCTGGAGCGGGTAGGCAGCCTGGGCTTTCGCGGTGAGGCCCTGGCCAGTATAGGCTCCGTGTCTCGCCTGACCCTCACCAGCAATGACCAGGAACAGGGCAGTGAGGGCAGTAGCGCCGCCTGTGAAGGGCGCGATATGACCGTGCAGGTGAAACCCGCGCCCCACCCCCGGGGTACCACGGTGGAAGTGCGCGACCTGTTCTTCAACACCCCGGCCCGGCGCAAGTTCATGCGCACCGAAAAGACCGAATTCAATCACCTGGAAGAAGTGGTGAAACGCCTGGCCCTGTCGCGTTTCGACGTGGCCTTCAGCCTGCGCCACAACGGCAAAGTCCTGCACAACCTCAAGCCCGGCAATACCCAGGCGGAGCGCCAGCGGCGTGTGGCCACCGTATGCGGCCCGGCCTTTATGGAGCAGGCCATTTATATCGAGGCGGAAGTGCCGCCGCTGAAATTGTGGGGCTGGGTGGGCCTGCCTACCTTCTCCCGCAGCCAGGCGGACCTACAGTACTTCTTCGTCAACGGCCGGGTCATTCGCGACCGGCTGGTCGCCCACGCGGTGAAGCAGGCCTATCGGGACGTGCTGTACCATGGTCGTCATCCGGCTTTTGTGCTGTACCTGGAACTGGACCCGGCTCAGGTGGATGTGAATGTGCATCCCACCAAGCACGAGGTGCGCTTTCGCGACGGTCGCGCTGTGCATAATTTTATATTTTCCAGTCTGCACCGGGCGCTGGCGGATGTGCGGCCGGCGGACCAATTGCCTGACAATGTGGTTGCCGCTGGGGATGGCACCACCATTGATACCGAAACCGGCGAGATCCGGGCCCAGGGCGGCCTGGCGTGGGGGGTGGCCCAGCCGGGGGCTGGTGGGAACGCTGGGGGAGGTTATGCCGGCTCCCTGGTGCGCGGCGCGCACCCTTCCTCGGGCTACGGCGGGAATATGGGCGACCTTAGGGTGCGCACTGCGCACCAATCCCTGGACCAAATACAAGCCTACAACCGCCTGCACCCCAACCTGCCTGATCAGGCCACCGAGGAAGAGGTACCCCCCCTGGGCTACGCCCTGGCCCAGCTAAAAGGCATCTACATCCTGGCCGAAAACGCCCGGGGTCTGGTGCTGGTGGACATGCACGCCGCCCATGAGCGCATTACCTACGAGCGCCTTAAAACCGCCCGGGATCAGGAGGGTATCCGCAGCCAGCCTCTGCTGGTACCTCAGTCGGTGGCGGTCAGCCAGCGCGAGGTGCAAGTGGCGGTTGAGTATGGTGAATTGTTTGAGCGACTGGGTCTGGCGGTGGATGTGGCCGGGGAGGAAGCGCTGGTCATACGCCAGATCCCGGTGAGCCTCCGCGACTCGGACGTGGAGCAACTGCTGCGCGATGTATTGGCGGATCTTATCGAATTTGGCAGCTCCGAGCGCATTGAGGCCCATATGGATGAAATTCTCTCGACCATGGCTTGCCACGGCTCGGTGCGCGCCAACCGCCGCCTGACCATCCCGGAAATGAACGCCCTGCTGCGGGATATGGAGGAGACCGAGCGCTCAGGCCAGTGTAACCACGGCCGTCCCACCTGGACGCAGCTGGGGCTGGACGAGCTGGACAAGCTATTCCTGCGCGGCCGCTGAGGCGGCTATGACTTCTCGCAAACCCCTGTTGGTATGCCTGATGGGCCCCACCGCGTCGGGCAAGACCGACCTGGCCATAGAGCTGGCCGGGCAACGGGATTGCGAGTTGATCAGTGTCGACTCCGCCCTGGTGTACCGGGGCCTGGATATCGGTAGCGCCAAGCCGGATTACCCGCACCACCTGATCGATATTCGCGACCCGTCTGACGTGTACTCGGTAGCGGAGTTTGCGGCGGACGCCACGCGCCTGGCGGCGGATATCACCGCCCGGGGTAAAATGCCCCTGCTGGTGGGCGGCACCATGCTTTACTTCAAGGCTTTCCTGGAGGGCCTGGCCGAGATGCCTGCGGCGGACGCGGTCATTCGCGCCGAGATTGAGGCACAGGCCGCAGCGTACGGCTGGCCCCATATCCACGCCCAATTGGCGGCCGTAGACCCCGAATCAGCGGCGCGCATCCACCCCAATCACTCCCAGCGCCTGGGTCGCGCCCTGGAAGTGTACCGCGCCAGCGGCATCACCATGACCGAGTGGCACTCCCGCCAAAAGAGGGGGTCACAAAAGAGGGGGTCAGGTCTAGCTTTGAAGCGTTTCAAATTCAACCCTGCCCCCTCTGGTGTTGTGAAACGCTTCAAAGCTAGACCTGACCCCCTTGATGACCCCCTTGATCGCTACCGTATTGTACAACTGGCCATTTGCCCGGCCGACCGCGCGGTGCTGCATCAGCGCATCGCCCGGCGCTTCGAGCAGATAATGGCCGCGGGCTTTCTCGAAGAAGTGCGCGAACTGCGCCGGCGCGGCGACCTGCACACGGATTTGCCGGCCATTCGCGCGGTGGGTTATCGCCAGTTGTGGCAGTATCTCGAGGGTGAATGCACCCTGGACGAGGCCGTGACAAAGGCCGCCGCGGCGACCCGGCAACTGGCCAAGCGGCAGCTGACCTGGTTGCGAAAGTGGCCCGATCTGGGGTGGATTTACACGGATTCGGCCGGGAACTTGTCGCAGCAGGGCCTGTCAGAGGAGTTTGTGGGGTATGTTGGTCAAAAGCCGGTCAATCTGGCCTTGAACTATCTTGATCAGCCCCCACTGTAGTATTCTGAGGTTGCACTATACTATTGTGCAGTAACACCCAAGACCCGCTATCCGCTCTGTCAATCAGTAGGAAATGGTATTGCAGAGTGATAAGAGGTTGTTTTTTCACAATTTTTGGCTCGAATTGAGCCTGTCAGGAGATGGTTATGTCAAAGGGGCACACGCTACAAGACCCTTACTTGAACATTTTGCGTAAGGAACGCGTACCAGTTTCTATTTACCTGGTGAACGGCATCAAGTTGCAGGGGCAGATAGAATCTTTCGATCAATTCGTCGTACTGCTGAAGAATACCGTGAGCCAGATGGTTTACAAGCATGCGATTTCCACCGTTGTTCCCTCTCGTGTGGTGCGTTTGCCGTTGCAAAACCCGCCGGAAGATGAAGACGGTAGCAGTTAACAGTTTATTAGGTGGAGGCCCCCTGGGTCTCCGTCGCCGGTTTATCCCGATCTGTCGAGGTAGTATTGTTTTTTGATCGTCCCGATTCGGGCGAGCGTGCGGTGCTCGTTCACCTGAATCTTGCCAGTGAGTCAGAGCGGGAAGACCCCCGTGAATTTGAAGAACTCGTCCTGTCCGCAGGAGGAGACCCTGTCGCCTTTGTGATGGGCGCAAGGGATACCCCGCACCCCCGCACTTTTGTGGGCAGTGGCAAGTTGCAGGAAATTATGGACGAGGTGCAGCTGCACGAGGCACAAATCGTCATGTTCAACCACTCCCTCAGCCCCAGCCAGGAACGCAACCTGGAGCAGGAGCTCGAGTGCCGGGTGCTGGACCGCACCGGCCTGATCCTGGATATCTTCGCCCAGCGGGCGCGTACCCACGAGGGCAAGCTGCAGGTGGAACTGGCGCAGCTGCAGCACATGTCCACCCGCCTGGTGCGAGGCTGGACACACCTGGAGCGGCAAAAGGGCGGTATCGGCGTGCGCGGTGGCCCGGGTGAAACCCAGCTGGAAAGTGATCGACGATTGCTGCGTGTGCGCATCAAATCCATTACCACGCGTCTGGACAAAGTGCGCAAACAGCGCGACCAGGGGCGTCGCTCCCGGCGCCGGGCCGAGATACCCACTGTGTCCCTGGTGGGCTACACCAATGCCGGCAAGTCCACGCTGTTCAACCAATTGACAGAATCTACCGTGTATGTGGCGGATCAGCTGTTCGCCACCCTGGACCCCACCCTGCGCCGCCTGGAGCTGGAAAATATTGGCCCTGTCATTCTGGCTGATACGGTAGGCTTTATCGCCCATTTGCCGCACAAACTGGTGGAGGCCTTCAAGGCGACCCTGGAAGAGACCCTCAACGCGGACCTGTTATTGCATGTGATAGATGCCGCCAGCGATGAGCGCGACGACAATATTTACCAGGTGCAGAACGTGTTGGCGGAGATCGGCGCTGAGGATATTCCCCAGTTACAGGTGTACAACAAGATCGACTTACTGGAACAGGCGCCGCGTATAGACCGCAATGCGGACGGCATCGCCCGAGCGCGTCTGGCTCAGCGCCACCACCGGTGCCGGTGCCGACTTGCTGCGGCAGGCTATTTCCGAGCTGGTAGGTGAAGATATGGTGGCGGAAGAATTGCACCTGGAGCCGGATCAGGGCAGTCTGCGTGCTGCGCTATACCGCCTGGGCGCAGTGGAGACAGAAAACTATAGCGATGACGGAGTGGCGCATTTGAGCGTGCGTTTACCGCGGGCGGATTGGAATCGATTGATGAAGAAGGGCCCGGAGCCGCTTTTTTAGTGGCCGGCAGTGCGCACCCTAGGGGATCGCGCATACGTGTGATGTGTAGACACCGTATGGTGTGGTGCATGGGTGTGATGTGCATACGTAGGGTGCGCACCACACCACACACCAAAAATTTGATAAACTGTTTCAACTTTTGAATTAGGAGTTAATTATGGCCTGGAATGAACCGGGAGGCGGTAACAATAAGCCCAAAGATCCCTGGGGTGGCGGCAATCAACAAGGGCCTCCCGACCTGGATGAGGCCCTGAAAAAGCTACAGGAAAAACTGGGTGGCCTGTTTGGCGGTGGCGGCTCTTCTGGCGGCGGTGGTTCTGCCGGGATCTCCGTCGCCATGGTGGGCGTATTGGCCGCCGGTGCCCTGCTGGTTTGGGGCCTGATGGGTTTTTACCAGGTAGACCAGCAGGAGCGCGGCGTGGTGCTGCGTTTTGGCAAATACCTGGAAACGGTGCAGCCGGGTTTGCAATGGAACCCCCCGCTTATTGACGAGGTCATCACGGTCAATACCACCAGGGTGCGGGCCGCCAGCCTGCGCGAGGTCATGCTGACCCAGGATGAGAATATCGTGGAGGTGAAGCTCTCGGTGCAATACGTGATCGATGACCCGGCCAAGTTCGTACTGAAAGTGCGCGACCCCGAGCGCTCCCTGCAACACGCCTCCCAGAGCGCCCTGCGCCATGTGGTAGGGGGCACCAGCATGGATATGGTGCTCACCGGAGGCCGGGCGCAGATCGCCATTGATGTAAAGAGCCGCCTGCAGGACTACATCAACCTGTATGAAACCGGCATCCTCATCCGCCAGGTAACGGTGGATGAGTCCAAAGCCGCCGAGCCCCGGTGCAGGCCGCGTTTGATGACGTGATCAAGGCCCGCGAAGATGAGGAGCGGGTGAAGAACGAGGCCGAGGCGTATGCCAATGGCATCGTGCCCGAGGCCCGCGGTGGCGCCCAGCGGCAGATCGAGGAGGCCAGCGCCTATAGGGAAGAGGTGATCGCCAACGCCGAGGGTGAGGCGGAGCGGTTCAACAAGCTGCTGGCCGAATACCGCAAGGCGCCGGAAGTGACCCGCGAGCGCTTGTACCTGGATGCGCTGCAGGAGGTGTATACCAACACCAATAAAGTGATGGTGGATGTGGAAGGAGGCAATAACATCATGTATCTGCCGCTGGACAAATTGGCCGCCCAGAGCGCCGGTGGCGTGCAGTGGTGCGCGACACCAAAGCTCAACAGCGCCAATATTCGTGAATTGACTAACGCCGTTACCGAGCAGCTGCGCCGCGACGCCGCAGCGGCCGGTAATCGCAGGGGAGGCCGCTAATCATGTCGGGACGTAATGTGACATTTATTCTGTTGGCGGTGCTGGTGCTGTTTGTGGCCAGCAACTCGTTGTACGTGATCAAGGAGACCGAGCGCGGAGTGCTGCTCAGGTTTGGTGAGGTGGTCAACCCCGATCTCAAGCCGGGACTACACAGCAAGTGGCCGTTTGTGAACAGTGTGCGCAAGTTTGACGGTCGTCTACTGACCGTGGATTCACAGCCGGAGCGCTTCTTCACCCAGGAGAAGAAGGCCCTGATTGTGGACTCCTACGCCAAGTTCAGGGTGGCCGATACCGCCAAATTCTACACCGCGACCAACGGTGAGGAAGCCCGTGCCATGGGCCTGCTGGCCCAGCGCATCAACAACGGACTGCGCAACCAGGTGGCCGTGCGTACCGTGCAGGAGGTGGTCAGCGGCGAGCGCGAGCAACTGATGGAAGATCTCACCGCCGAGCTCACCGTCGTCGCCCAGGAAGAACTGGGGGTGGAAGTGGTGGATGTGCGGGTGAAGCAGATCGATCTGCCGCCGGACGTATCCGAGTCGGTTTACCAGCGCATGAACGCCGAGCGTGAGAAAGAGGCCCGCGAGCATCGCTCCCAGGGCCATGAACTGGCGGAAGGTATTCGCGCCGCCGCGGACCGTGAAGTGACGGTGATCAGGGCCAACGCCTACCGCGACTCGGAACTGATCCGCGGTGAAGGTGACGCCACCGCCACCGCGGTATACGCCGACGCCTTCAACCAGGACCCGGAATTCTACTCCTTCACGCGTAGCCTCAGGGCATACCAGGATTCCTTCCGGGGCGGCAGCGATATCATGTTGATCCAGCCAGACAGCGAGTTCT
>PVMK01166261.1_pt1 | contig 18064 bp, 14 predicted proteins | sample 1853481 | NCBI WGS metagenome assembly PVMK01 (sample SAMN08533507, study PRJNA380276) | Marine sediment metagenome, whole genome shotgun sequencing project. | reverse complement strand
TCGGCATGTCGCGCGCCTCCCTCCGCAGCAAAGTCAGCCTGGCACGCCGCAGCCAGGGCCTCGACCACGTCATCGACGCCCTCCAACAAGGCCACATCGGCTTCGAAGCCGCCCAACTCCTCACCCGCATCGCCACCCCCAACACCGAACGCGCCTGGGTCAACCGCGCCACCCGCCGCACCTTCAAACACCTCCGCGAAGAGGTCCAAGCCATAGAAATGGCCACCCGCTTCACAGGCCAAACCGACCGCTCCCCCCCAAGCGAAGAACACATCCAACAAATGCAGGCCCTCGAACGCTCAATCCTAAGCGGCGAGCTCTTGCGAAACGTCACCCGCGACCGTCTGCCCGAACACGATGGCCGCGACGAACGCGACGAACGCGACGGGCCCGACGAAGCCGCCACCGCTGTCCAGATATCCGGCAGTCCAGCAGGCAAGGTGACCTTACGCATGCGCGTCCCAGGCGATCTCCTCCTCCACTACCGCCAACTCGAACGCCTCCACCGCAAGAAGCTCCCCAACGCCAGCTTCATCCAGTTCCTCTGCGCAACCTTCTGGCAAACCTGGGTCCCCACCCTGGGCGTGTCCGACAAGTGGGAGTCGATCTACCGCCGCGATCGCTACCGCTGCACCAACCCCGTCTGCCACCAACGCAACGTAACCCTCCACCACGTGAACTACCGCGCCAACGGCGGCACCGATAACCCCGACAACCTCACCTGCCCCTGCGCGTTCTGCCACCTGCAAGGCGAGCACGGCGGCCGACTCAAAATCCTCCCACCCGGCTCCGACCCAACCTGGGTCTTGGGCCGCCGGCCCATCATGCGCGTTCACCGCCGCGAGCGAACCCTCCTCGCGTAGCCCACGGCGCCCACGTCACCGGAAAACCCACGGCACGAACCGTGGGTGACCGCCTGGGTGAAGCGCGACGTCCCAGAGCACGTGCAGCAGCCAGCCGACGCCGACGATCACCCCTACACGACTCCGGCTCCCCGACTGCCTAGTTGCCCACCTCGATCGCCCCAATATCCGCGGGTCCGTCGGTCGGCCGTGCAGCCCCGCGCTGATCGACTTCCAGCATCGGGAACGCCTGTTTTTCTTGCGCCCAGAGCGCCATCGTGATGGCTGGGTCCTCGGCAAGCGGCCCGGAGTCGAACAAGGCCGACCAGGCGTCATCGCCGAGCACTTCCGGACCCATCGTAGCGATACCTGCGTCCAACAGCGCTCGATCCAACCGATGCCAGAAGTGGATGTACGGGTAGTTCGGGAGATACGAGGGCCAACTCTGGCTCGGTCCAAACCAGCGTGTCGCGGCGAGCGTGAGAATCGGCTCTCCCGAGGGGTCGAGATAGGGCTGCATCCCCGGTGCCTCCTCGTCCAAATCGACCGATCGAAGGAACGCTTCGAAATCCTCCGTGAAGTCAGAGGCAAATCCATCGAGTCCGTAGTGCGCTTCCACGCGCTCGAGCACGATGGCGAGGAACCCGTCTGAATGGCCCGAAGCAACTCGGTATTCGCCGAGGACCTCCTCGACGGTGTAGGGCTCCGCTGGCACCTGATCGAGCGCGCTTCCCCTCGGCTCGTAGTGAAGCACCGCCGGGCTCGGGGCGTCCGTGCCCGCCGAAAGAATCGACTCGGAGTAGGCGATGCCCGTTTGGAGGTTCAAGACCTCGCTGAGCAGTACGCCGTCCTGGTCCCCAACCTTCGGAAAGTGACGACGACAAAGCGAGCGCCAATCGGGTTGACCGGCAGGAACGAGCATCTGACTGAAGTCGAGAACCCCAAACCGGTTGAAGCCGCGGCTCTTGAAGTAAAAGAGCGAACCGGTGAAGACATCCTGCGCATAATCCCGTCCGCCGGTTTCGTGCACCAGGTTTGCTGCGATGATCGAATGGCCGATGATCATGTCTTCCACGGCGTGTGCGTTGCCAATCGTTGCGACCACGCCGCCGGCGAGGTTCGGTTTTCCGAGGTCGTCGGTGCGGGGGGTTCCGTAGACTTCGTTTTCGACGATGGTGGCGCCGTGGATCGTCAAGGATCCATTCGACATGTACACCCCGCCGCCACGCCAGTAGCCGATGCCGTAGAGGGGCGGCGCCTGGCCTGGAAGCTCCGCCACGAGGTTTCGGGCCACGGTGCTGTTTTCGAGGGCCAGCGTGTTCGACTTCCCGATGCCGCCGCCGTCCGAGTAGACGCCGCCGCCGTATGCGAAAATCCCTTCAATCCCGTTCCCGGTGATCGCGGAGCGACGAATCCTCGACACCCCTCTCGGGGCTTCGGCGCCGCCCACCGAGAACACCCCGCCGCCGGATACCCCGGTGGCCGCGAGGCTATTGCCGCTGACCACGGAGCGCTCCATCTCGACGATGTCGGCGTAAACCCCACCTCCAAACACGCCCGCGTCTCTCGACCGAGCGGGAATGCTTGCATCCCTTTTCGCGTGATTGTCGTAGATCGTGCAGTCCTCGAGCCTCGCGATTCCCCAGACCGCAATCCCGCCGCCCCGCGCCCGGGTCGAGAGCTGCCCGAGCTCGTCCTCGGGGTCTGGCGCGGGTAGCTCCTCGGCCACACTCCAACCGCCGGTGATGGACACATTGCGCAAGGTGAGGTTGCCCCGGACCGCGAGGACACGCGCCGGGTTCGCTTCACCGCCGGTCCAGGCAAGGGTGATTCCCGACGCAAGCGACGAGGCGTCGATGACCACGCTTTTTCTCGCGTAGAGCGCCGAGCGGCCGTAGTCGCGATCGTAGTAGCCGACCAAGTACGAAACCGGGCCGCTCGGCTCCTCCCGCATGCCCATGACCTCCCCCTTGAGCACCGTGTGCGCGTTGCCAACAATCGACAGCTCGATCACGCCGCCATCGAGAGACGCGTCGAAGACGATGGGCTGGCCGCTTGCCGCCGACGCCAACGCCGAGCGAAGCGTGACGATGCCTTCGGGCGGCTCGGCCAGGTCGTCGAGCCTATTGACGACGATCGGTTCGTGCGGGGTGGTGCCGCAGCCGACCGCGAGGAGCGCGACGGCGAGCGTCGCGCAGGAGGTAAGATAAGATTTCAACATAAGAAAGACGAAACGTACCTCACCGGACGATGCTTCGCTAGACGACGAGCTTCCCAGCTAGCTCCCACCTCTACGCCCGCGCGCCCGCTGCCAACCCCCGAAACCGCCCCACCAACACGACCCCCACGTACACATCGAACCCGAGGCACAGGGGAGGGTACCAACTCGGCACGAACCCTGGGTGACCACCTGGGTGAAGCGCGACGTCCCAGAGCACGTGCAGCAGCCAGCCGACGCCGACGAGCGGCGCAAAGCGCGCGGCACCGATCCACGCGACCAGCCCATAGCCCGCCAAGCCGCCGAGCTCGGTCCACGTCCACTCCGCGGACGCGCCATTGAACGCGGCGAACCCCACGTAGACGAGCGCCGCGCCCACCAAGTAAGCCGCCCAAGCCCACACCTCGTAGCTCGGAAACCGCTGCCGCCGCCGCGCCGCCTCCTTCGCGGTCAACCAAACCGCAAGCGCCCCCGCGCCCGCACCAAGCGCCACCCATGCGACGTCCATGTCCCGAGCCTACCGCATCGGGCACGCGCAATCGCGCAACTTCTCCAGGTGGCGGCCGATAACTCGTTGAGCGTTCGCCGAAGCGCACTCCACACCCAAGTGATGGAAAAGTGTTACACTATGCAAATGCCCACCCAGAAGAAGCGAATCAACATCACAATCGACGATGCGACTTATGCGGCCATTGAGCGTTTGGCCGACGAGCGCGAGGAGTCGATCTCGCGGACGAGTCTCCGGCTCATCGAAGAGGCCCTCGAGTACCAGGAAGATCGCTACTTCTCCAAGGTGGCCGATGCGCGTCTCAAGAAAAAGCAGCGCCGAGTCTCCCACGAAGAGGCCTGGGATTGATCTATCGCATCGAGTACCTGCGAAGCGTCGTTGCCGACGACATCCCCGCGCTTCCGAAGTCCGCCAAACGCCAAATCCGCCGCGCCATCGAACAGAAGCTCACCACGCACCCCTTCGAGTTCGGCAAACCCCTGCGCTACAGTCTCCGAGGCGCCCGCCGCTTGCGCGCCGGCGACTACCGCGTGCTCTACCGCATCGAGCCGCCTGATGTCGTGCTGGTGGTGAAGATCGGCCACCGGCGCGAGGTCTACGAGGAGTAGAGCCGAGTGACGACTGGGAGCAAAGCAGGCATCATCGCGCGATGACCGAGCCGTCTAGCCGCTACACCACCGTCAACAACCTCCGCCTCCACTACTTGGAATCCGGCACCCCCGATCCCAACACCCCCCCAATCCTCCTCCTCCACGGCTTCCCAACAAGTTCCCACCTCTACCGCAACATCCTCCCGCATCTCGCCAAAACCCACCGCGCGATCGCCCTCGACCTCCCGGGCTACGGCCTCTCCGACAAACCCCTCGACGCCAAGTACAACTTCACCTTCTACGAAACCATCCTCAATGATCTCCTCGATGCCCTCGGCATCGCGGAGACTAACCTGGTGGTGCATGATTTGGGCGGCCCCATCGGCCTATTCTGGGCAGTCCGCCACCCCCAACGCGTGAAGAACATCGTTCTGCTCAACACGCTGGTCTACCCAGAGACCTCATGGGCCGTGAAGCTCTTCCTGCTCGCGCTCCGCACTCCCGGCCTACGCGACTTCCTCGTGAGCCCAAAGGGCCTCGTCGGCGCGATGCAGTTCGGCGTCGTCCACAAGGACCGCCTCAACCGCGAAGTCCTCACCCCCTACACGGCGCCTTTCGAATCCCCGGCCGCGCGCCAGGCCCTCATCAAGGCAGGCTCCGGCCTCAGCATCAAAGGCCTCGCCGAAATCGCCCGCAAGCTCCCCACCCTCGAAGCCCCCCTCCGCCTCATCTACGGCGAAAACGACCGCATCCTCCCCGACATCGCCAAAACCATGCAACGCATCCAACACGACCGCCCCGGCACCGAGCTCACCGCGCTCCCGGGCTGCGGGCACTTTTTGCAGGAGGATGAGCCGGAGCGGGTGGGGGAGCTGATCGCGGAGTTTTTGAACCGGGGCTAGCCAACCTCGAAAACACGGCAAAAAGAACCGGTCGCGCGGCCTCATCAAGCCTGATACTCCGCGCCCACCGGACGCTCTCGCCGCCCACCTGCGGCGGCCGCCGGCGGACGGCCAGGATGTCGCCAGCTCAGCAGCTCCAAGCCTTCGAGATCAGTCGCCAGTGGTCAGGCACGAGCGTTGCACTGGCCTCTGCTCATGAAGCTCTCAGTTGACCACAAAACCAATGCGGGACATAATGTCCCATTATGATTCATGAACGAATCGGAGGCGCTGCTGGAAATCCGGCGCGTCGCGCGTACGGGCCTGCTTGTCTTCACAAGGCACGCTCGGAATCGAATGCTGGAGCGGCGAGTGAAGGTGCCCAACGTTCGACACGCGTTGAGACACGCAATCACAGTCAAACGGAGCGGGCCCGACCAAGCATCACACTGGACAACGACCGGCCCAGATGCCGTAGGCGACGAGCTAACACTCGGCGTCGTTCTGCGCGGGGGCATCATCGTGGTCACCGTGTACTAGTGGAGGGCGTGACGTCATGAGCCAAACCGATGAAGTCAAAGTCTCGCTCGACGGCGTCACATTCCGTGGCCGCGTTCCAGTTCTGACGGAGGGAGATCGCCCTGACCTTTCGGACATCATCGAGGAGTTCGGGGTGCTCACCGATGCTCGCGACCTCGAGCGATTTGAAGCCAAGGTAGTCCGACGCATCCAGACTTTGGGCTTCCGCGGCCCCGACACGTTTCGGTTCTGCCGCGCATCCTCCGAGCTCGGCGTCCAAGAGCTCGCCGACCTCCTCGACGTCGACCGCCGAACCGTCAGCCGCTGGGAGCACGGCGACGTCGAAATTCCCAAGCCCGTCATGGCCATCGTCGCGCTCCTCGCCGCCGAGCACTCAAGAGGCAAGTCCCTTCTGATGGATCAGCTATCGCGCACCACAAAGAAGCGCCCGAGAAACATCGACGTCGACGCGGCGTAGGATCACCCGGTCGCAAGCACCCCCGGCTCGTCCGTCGGCGAATATCTCGTCGTCGATGACGCAGGCGATAATCTCGACGAGGCCTTCTCCAGTAGCGAAGCCAGTTTCACTCGCTATGCTGTCCGGAATATGCACACCCGTTGTTTTTGGCTTGTCCTGCTGGCCCTCTTGGCTGCTGGGGGGATGGTTGGCTGTAGTGATTCGACATCTTCTGGGGCTGGTGGGCCGCTGCTCGATGATGTGACGTTGTCGGTGGCTAGTGTCACCTCGCTGACTCGCGTCTATCTCGAGCGGCTTCCCGACGCCGGTGAAGGCGAGGAGTCCCCATACTCGGTCGAGATTCTCGGCTTTGGCGCGCTCCTCGAGATGTCGGTCGAAGTAGACGAGACTGGGGCCTTCTTCTTCGCACCGTTTCATCCGGAGACGCCAGAGCAAGGTGGGACGGTGACTCTCCAAGTCGTTGGGGAGGGAGAGCGGAGTCCCGAGCTCATCCTCGACCTCCTAGCGCTTCCCGATGCGCCCGGCGCGTTTGCGTCCTTGGTGGACGCCCTAAGCGAGCACATCGATCGGCATGCCCTTCGACTCGGTTCCAGCCTGGTCGCCTTGCGGTCGATGACGTTTGAGGAGACGCCAGCTGCGCTTCTGCCTCTGAAGTATGCGCAGAGTTTCGTAGACGACTCGAGCAATCCCAATTCATTCGTCGCCATGGCCGATGGCGAGTCGACGTACCTCGGCGAGGCTGCCGTTCGACTCCTCGATCAGATCCTAGGGTACGTCGCGCTCGAGACCCTCGTGCGTTTGGAGAACCAGGGGATCGAAGAGCTCGATCCGCCCGCGACCTCTAGTGAGGGTCTTGATCTGCCCGCTGCACAGTTGGCGGTCATCCAGGAGAAGTCGCTTGGTCTCAAGGCGGGCGCGTGTATCGACTACCGGCCCGAGATCAGCAATGCGGGACAGCTCTCGGCCGCGATGTGGGAAGCGAAGTTCGCGGATATCGCGATCTCTGGAGACGCGGGCGATACGCTCGGCAAGCTCGGTGTCGCCTTGGCCGTCGGGAGCGTGGTCGGAGGACCGGCTGCACCCGCGTTCGCCGTGGCCGGCGCTGCTACGGCCGCCTGGCAAGCGTCCCGCCAGGCCCTCGCAGGACTCAATCCGAGTAGCTTTGTGTCGATCACGGCCGACATCGACAAGACCAGCTTCAACGAAGACTCATTGGATACGGGCAACTACAGCAATGTCATCGTGGTCGCGGCGTCGAACGGCTGGTCGGTCGACCAAGCTTTGTTCGATGCGGTGACGACAGCCATCGGTGGCGTGGCAACGGCCAAGCAAGTCGCCAAGGTCGCAGAGGTGTCCTTCCTCAGTGCCGCGAGCGCCGCGACCTTGAGCGCGGGAGGCAGCGCGTACGCGGGCGCCCAACAAGATGGCGTCATCGAGTTCTGTTCGCAGGAGTGGACGATCGACATCTCTTCTCCTTTGTGGTGCGAAGCCCGATCGGTCATGGGCAGGTTCCAGGTCGCCACGGGGGCGCAGACCTACAAGCCCCTCACGGTTGGAGAGGATTTCCTCAGCATCTCCAACATCGCGGCGAAGTTTGGCCAGGAGCTCATCGACATCGACAAGGCGGTCACGGTCGAAGAGATCGTGGTGACCACCGTTCCGGACCGCCTCGCGCCTGCCACTTGCGCCATTCCAACTCACTGAAACTACTTGGTCACGCGCCGGCACAAACCTTGCGACCCACCCACGCATGAACCCCACGCGAGCACTCGAAGAGTCTCAGATCGGAAGGTATACTGTGCGCATGGCAATCGTTGTGAACTGGAACGGCGTCGACGTTCCGGAGGAGCTCAAAGGCCTGAAGAAGGGCCGCTATGTCCTCCTTCCGATGGATGAAGCTCCCGAGCTCACCGAAGAGCAAGAGGCCGGGCTCGAGGCCGCTCTTGCGTCGGTGCGAGCAGGGAAAGGCGTCTCGCTCGAAGACGCGCTGGCTGAGGCCAAAGCTCACTTGCGGTGACGCGTGTCGCCCGCCCCTACAGGGCGTTCGGCGAGGCTGCATCACAGGCGATGGCGGTTCTATGAGACCGCGTCGGGTGCTTCCCCAGTCAGAGCGTTTCTCGACAAGCTTGCCGCCGCCGACGCCGCCGAAGTGGTCGCTGCAATGAAAGAGGTCACACGCGAGGGGCTCCGCTCGGCCCGCCATCTTCGCGGGGACATCTGGGAAGTGCGAGTCGAAGCCGGGAGCGCGGCCTTCCGTGTTCTCTTCAGTCCCGAAGGACAGGCGCAACAGGTCTTGCTCGCACTCGAGGCGTTCTCGAAGAAGACGCAGAAGACACCGCACGAACCATTCGGCTCGCTGAGCAGCGGCTTTCCGACTGGCGCCGCCGGGGCAGGAGAACCGCGAGTTAGCCAGTCCTTGGCATATCACAAACGATATACTATATATGATAAGAAGGAGCGCAGCATGGGACGGCGAAACCAAGCAACCGACGACCTCGAACACTACGTGGCCGATCGAGATGCACGCGAGCCCGGGTTCGCCGCTCTCGTGGCCGACGCCGAAACCCGACGGGCCTTCGGTCGCAAAATGGCCGAACGCCGCCGCGCCTCTGGCAAGTCGCAGACCCAGGTCGCCGCAACCATGCGAACCTCCCCAGCCGTCGTGAGCCGCCTAGAGTCCGGCTCCGACGTGCGTCTCTCGACGCTCGAGAAATACGTCGCCGCTCTGGGCCTCCAACTCGAGGTCAAAGCCGTAGCGCACAGAGGAGGCGGACGAAAAACGCTCCGCAATATACGAGCCAAGAAATAGCGAATCGACCCGGCTTTGCCGGAGGCTCTAGGGACTCAGTTCGACGTCGTCATCGATGACGCCGGCGACAAACCACAGGCCACGACTACCCCACGGTGATCGATTCACCCTGCCGGGTAGGCTTTTCGCGGGATCGGCGCTCACTGTTTACGCCTTTGCGAGAACAGGGCATCGTAGCTGCTGATGGTGCGTTCGACTCGTGTCCGCTGTGTGCTCCTGCTCGCAGCGCTCGTCGTCGCTTGCGGCGGCGGTGAAGGAGGTCCCTCGGACGCTGGTGTCGACCCGGATTCCAGCACGGGTATCCGCCACGTCGACGGCGAAGGGGGGCCATTTCTCGGTGACGGGGGTTGCCTCTACTACACCGAAGAGGTGCTCGATCACGGGATCGAAATCACGGCAACCGGCGCAGAGGGCCTGGTCGGCGAAGATGGCGAGCCCATCGACATTCCGCCCGGCGAAACCGTTCGCGTGGCGCCCGCCACGATTTGCCTGAGTCACGACGTGGAGGAAACCACGTACACGAGCACGCCGCCCGAAGAAGTGCCTCAGCGGCGCAACCCGTACCCCGATCCGCCTCACTTGCCCTGCTCGGAAACCGACGCGCGGCTTTGTCCGGAGGCCACCGACGAGCCGGTCGACGTGCCTTCGGCGAGGCCGACCGCGCCCGAGCCGCGCGGCCCATTTCCCTATGACATTCCGACCGCCCCTGTCGCGGGGGAACCGTGCTCCGGTGGCATGGGCTTCAGCTTCGAGGCCGGCGTGCTCGACCCTTGGACGAGCGACGATTTCAACACGCCCGTCTACGGAAACAACGTGTCGGTCGAGCGCCTCGCGCCCGCGGGCTTCACGCCTTCTATCGAATCCGACATCGGCGGCGACTACTGGGAGTTCAGCCGCGACGTCAATCAGCAAGGCAACTGGTGGATCGGCACCGCGGATCTTCGTTTCAGTCACCTCGCCCGTCCCGGTGGCCGCCTTCCCGAATCCTACACCGGCGCGCTGTGGTCACCGCCCTTCGTCGTCGATGCGCCTTTTCTACACTTCGTGCTCGGAGGCACCTCCGACGTCGCGCAGCGCGTCGAGCTGCAAGCCCTCTCGGTCAGTGACAACGACGCCGAAGTGCTCGCGGCGACTCATCAGGGAATCGGGACTTCCGAGTTCCCCGTGAACTGGGAGAGCATGCCCAAGCGCGACCCCGACAACCCCGTCTGGGTGATCGTGCGCTCCGCGTCCGCTCTACGAGACGGCGAGTACATGGGTCGCCGTGTGGTCTGGGGCGTCGACGAGTACGAAGGGCGCATCGTCCGTTTCCGCATCGTCGATGAGCCGCGCGACCCCGTCCAAGAGCGGATTTGCCCGAGCATCACCCACTGCGTTTGGGTCGATCGCTTTGCGCACGTCAACGCCGATGATTTTCAATGCAGTGATGAGGCGCCGAAAGGCACCGAGCTCCTTGCCATGGGCATGACGCCCGGAGGGCCGCCCTCGGACATCGGCCAGGTGCTGACCGAGCAACCGCTCTGGGGCACGACCGAAACGCACGCGCACCCCACGGCCAACATATCCTTCGGCGGTCACTTCATCTGGGGCGACGTGCAAGACGAGCTCCGCAACGTCTACAACTGCCTGGATCCGCTGCACGCGATCCGCGATCTGCGCGGCGAGGTCGTGAGGCCTGAAATCCGTGACCCGCGCAAGAGCACCGCATGCACAGTCCGAGCCGACGTGGTGGTTCAGCTACAGAGCGCTGCGATTGGGACATGCATCGTGACGAGCGCACCACTCGCGGCGCTTCCCATCGTCGGCCCGATCGTCGAGGCCGCGGCTCGCGGCGCCTGCATTGCAGTCGTCACAGGCGTCGCTGCCGCGCTGGCGACCACGCCACTCATCACGGGGCATCGTTATCACGGCGCCGAAATGCCCACCAGCGGCGCTATTGAACTGGGCCCGATGCTGCGCGCCTTCGCCGCGCTCGCCGGCGCAGAAGAGACTCGCATCCCCGGCCTGGTCGAAGACCGCGATTTCGATCGCGGCGACGGCACCCATTCGGGACAGAGCTTCGGGCAGTTTCACAACCACTATCAAAAAGACATGATCCGCCGAGCCTGGCAGGGCGGGCTGCGCCTCATGGTGGTCGACGTGCACAACGGTCGAGCGCTTCAAGCGGTGCTCGACGCGCGTGACGACTACGACGACTGGACCGCCATCGAGGATCACGTCACCGCCATCCAGCGTCTAGTCGCCGCACCGGGCAATCCTCGTTTTCCGCCCGGTGCGCTTCGCGACATCGCCGCCATTGCGCTCAGTCCCTCCGAAGCGCGCACGATCATTCGGAGCGGTCGCATCGCCTTGATCTTGGGCGTCGAAGTGGCCGAGCTCGGCAAGCTGAGGTCCAGCAGCGACTCGATCGAACAACAGGTGGTCGACCTGCACCAAATGGGCATCCGAAAGGTCACGCCCATTCATGGCATGGACAACCCCCTTGGCGGAACCGCCTTGTTCCAAGACACCTACGTCGCCGGCAACTACTACAACAACATCACCCGAGACGAGACGAACCAAGACGACGGCAAGTGGGAGTCGCTCCTCCCAGGGGTCCCGATTGGCCTGCCCGCCAGCTTGCCTTTTCCGTTCGGTGGCGTGCCGATCGGCACTTGGAATCCTGCGGACAGCTTGCTTCCGGTCAGCTGCGACGGCGAGACCTGTGATTGCGGTCCGGGCGGCTGCCCGTGGAACATCGTAAACCACGGGTATTTCCAAGCAACGCATACCCCGGGTCTACCCGGGTTGACGGATTGGATCGGGGACCTTCGACACGTGACCTACCGCCTGGGCATGTCGGACCTGGCGCCGCTCGTGCCGCAGCATGTCGACGGTGAGGACATCCTCGACACACCTTCGTTCTTGCAGCCCCACCGATTGCACTCGCTGGCGTGGCTATTGGGGCACGGGCCGGGCGGCTTCTTGGCAAATCGGCAGTGCTCCCTCGAAGGGCTGTTCCTTCCGCTTCCGGGCAATCCTCCCGAAAGCGTCATGGAGGGTTATCGGCAACCCGAGCGCCGCTCGCAGAAGCGTCACTTCAACGCTGTGGGCCTCAAAGAAGCGGGCGAGCGGTTCCTCACCGAGATGATGGCACACGGCATGCTGCTCGACACCGACCACTTCTCGCAGAACACCCGCCTCGGAGCCCACCAAGTCACCGAGCGCTTTCGTTCTATGGCGGGCCTGCCGGAGGACGAGTTCTCGGAGTACCCCGTGTTCGGCGTTCACACCGAGCTGCGCGGCTGCGAGCGAAGCGGCACCTCGCCTAGCAACGTCACCCTTCGGGACAACCTCGGCTATGAGTCGGAGATCTCCAAGTCGGAAGACGAGGTGCGGCGAATCGCCGAAGCGGGTGGCAGTATTACGGTGAGCGTTTCGGGGACCCAGGTGCTGGGGGTAGGGTGCGGTACCCTCGCGGGCCCCGTCATCAGCAACAACTGTGACTTCAGCTCGAAGTCCTACGCGAGGAAGTATCTGACCGCGGTCGACTGGATGGGCGGTCACGGCGCGACCCCCGGTTTCGACATGAACGGTTTCGCGCCGGGCATCGCAAGCCGGTTTGGCGCGGGCAACGCCTGCCGACGCATCATCGACAAGCGCCAATACGCCGAAGGCGGGTTCACCCCCGCAACGCCCGAGGAAGACCTGACGCACCTGGCGCTCTGGCCCCGAGATTGGGTGACCCGAGGCGAGCCATTTGCAGAGCTCTGCGAGTACAACGGCAGCATGCAACCCGAGTTCTGGAGCTCCGAATGCCCGAGCACGCAGATGCTGCAAGCGCAGCTCCAAGAGTTCTCGGGCGTCATCTACGAGGACTATGAGGACCAGCCTACCTGGGACACAATCCCATGGCTCACGGCCCCCGACGAGAATCGACGAGTCGTGATCGCGCGACAGTCGTGGCAGCTCCGAGATGACGGCGCCGAGCGGCCGTTGCTCGATGAAGCGGTTGCGGTTGGCGGCGGTGGCGCGCTTCGCCAGATTCGGCCCTTGGTGAAATGGAAGAACGACAACGTCTCGGTCCCCGAAGGCTTCAACACGGGCTGGGACGTCAACCTCGACGGCATGCAGCACATCGGTTTGTTCCCCGACCTCATTCAAGACATGCGCAACGGCGGCGTCACCTGGGAGCTCCTCACCCCCATGTTCAACGCCGCCGATGACTTCGTCCGCATGTGGGAAAAGGCCTGCACAATAGCCAACGCCTTCCGAAGTGAGAACGGCCTCGATCCGCTTCCTGACTGCGAGTGAGCTGCCGAGGCACTACATGGCCGATCGTGACTCGCCGCGCCGCCATGGCGCTCCGCCTCTCTCGCTACTTCGGAAACAGTCCCGAGTTCTGGCTCAACGCCCAACGGGAGTTGGACCTCTGGGAAGCCGAACGCCTCCACAAGGCTGAGCTCAAACAAATCAAGCCCGCCACCGCCGCCTAACCCCCAAAACACGGCCAAAACAACCGTCCGCACGGCCTCATCAACTCTGATACTCGACGCCCACCACACGCTCTCGCCGCCGTCCGCCTTCGGCGGCTGGCGGCGGCATCGTGGGGTTTCCCTGGAGACGGGCCACTGCATTGTGGCTAGCTCTTTTCGCGTCTTCGAGGATGAGATAGCTGCACGGTACGATGAGCAACATGATCAGCGTGCCGCCGAGGACGCCGAAGCCAAGTGAAACAGCCATCGGGATGAGGAAGCGCGCTTGCAGCGAGTTCTCCAGGATCATGGGAGCGAGCCCGAAGAAGGTGGTCAGGGACGTGAGGAGCACCGGGCGGAACCGGCGCGCACCACCGGCGACGATTGCTTCCTGCAAGCCCATCCCCTGCTCGCGATAACGGTTGATGGTGACGATGAGGATGAGCGCGTCGTTGACCATGACGCCCGAGAGCGCGATCAGCCCCGTCATGCTCATGAGGCTCAGCTGGTAACCCACCGCAACGTGTCCCCACACCGCGCCTACCATACCGAAAGGGATCGCCGACATGACCAGAAGCGGTTGCGTGTAACTGCCAAAGGCAACCGCCAAGAGGGCGAAGATTGCGACCAGTGCCAACACGAACCCGAGGCCGAGGGCAGCGACCGTCTCCGCTTGGGTCTCCTGCTCCCCTCCAAAGCCGTACGCAAGTCCTGGAATGTCCGCCATCAATTGGGGAAGCTCCCTCCGACGAATCTGCGCGCTGATCTCGTTGGCGTTGGCGCTTTCATCGGCCACGTCCGCGGTGACACTGACAGTGCGACGACCGTCGATTCGGTTGATCGCGGTGTATGCCTGCCCACGGACTACCGTTGCCGCCTGAGACACCGGCATCTCGCCGCCAGTCGGCGTTCGAATGATGAGATTCTCGACGTTGTAGAGTGATTGCCGTTCATCCTTCGGCAGCCGAACGTAGACCCGCATTTCGTCTCTGCCCCGCTGTTGCCTCAGCGCTTCGGAGCCGAAGAACGCAGCCCGCACCTGCCGCGCGAGCTCGAGCTCGGTCAGCCCTTGCGCCACGGCCATTTCCGTCAACTGGAAATCGAGCTGTGCTTTGCCTGTCGTTACGTTGCTATCGATGTCGCGCAGACCACTGTAGGCCTGAATCTCGGACGCGAGGCGTTCGGCCGCCGCCTCGAGCGTGTGAACGTCCTGATGAATGAGCTGCACCTCGATCGGCTTGCCGGGCGAAACGCCAAATTCGTAGGTGAAGGTCAACGACTCCGCGCCGGGGATCTCCCCAATCGCGTCGCGCCATCGCTCCACCAGCTCCCGAGTGCTGATCTCCCTTTCTTCCGCGCTGACCAGATAGAGCATCACCGTGGAGCGTTCGGAACCTTCGTTCCCCCTCAGCCCCTCCAGCGGCGGCTCGAGCGTCGTGGTTGCGCCGATCTCTCCGTAGATGCCGCGTGAGATGCGCTTCGGATCACGCATCGCCTGCTCGGCTTCTTCGATGATCGACTCGATGAGCTGGGTCATGCGCCCTGTGATTCGCTCGGTTTCCGACACGGGCGTACCTACTGGCATTTTGAGGTGAACGGTGACCAAATCGCCCCCCACTTTCGGGATGAAGCTGAATGGAATGCGACCCGCAACGTAGCCTGCCGTGAAGATGAACATCGCGATGCCCGTGGCAATGGCGAAGTATCGCCAGCCCAGGGCTCTCCGCACAATCGGAATGTAGATGCGCTGCACGAAGCGCTCTAGCCGCCGTGGCGCTTCGAGCTTGGCGATCCACTTCATGATCCACAGATACGGTGCGAGCACGACTTGCAGCAGCCGGGGCATCGGATGCGCAAGGTGGGCCGGTAGGACGAAGAGCGACTCGACCAGCGAAATCAGGAGCACGATGATGACGAGCTTCGGCATCACCGAGAAGAACTTCCCCATTGCTCCGGGGATCATCAGCATCGGCGCGAACGCCATGCAGGTCGTGAGGATCGCGAACACCACGGGCCGCGCCACCTCTTTGACGCCAGTGATCGAGGCCTCCAGTCGCCCCATGCCCTCGGAGCGGTGCTTGTAGATTGCCTCGCCTACGACGATCGCATCGTCGACCACCATGCCAAGCGTCACGATGAACCCGAAAAGGCTGATCATGTTGATCGATAGACCGGCGGCCGGGAACATCAGCAAAGCGCCGGCGAAGGAAATTGGAATGCCCAGCGTGACCCAGAAAGCGAGGCGTGCTTCGAGAAAGAGCCCGAGGATCAACAGGACGAGCACGAGGCCGATCCGCGCATTCCTGAGGAGCAGAGCCAGGCGGTCCCTGTAGATCTCGGCGGCGTCGTAGAAAGGTGCTGCGTGAAGGCCTTCGGGAAGGCGCGCTTGAAGCTTCTCGACGTGTTCGTTCGCGGCCGCCACCACCGTGATCGGCGTCTCGTCGCCGATCCGATAGACGTTGATCATGACGGCCGGCTTTCCGTTGAAGAAAGCCCTGCGGTCGTTGTCCTTGAAGCCGTCCCTGACGGTGGCGATATCCCGAACATGAACCCGCGTGCCATCCGGCTCGCTCAACAAGACGATACCCCCGAACTCGTGCCCGCGGTCGCGCCGCTCGGTAGTTCGAAGGAGGATCTCCCCGGCATCGGCCTTCACGCCGCCGCCCGGGAGCTCGACCGAAGCGAGGCGAATCCGTGCCGCAATTTCGTCGAGGGTCAGATGATATTTGCGCAACTGCGCCTGCGGCACTTCGACGCTGATCTCCAAGGGGCGCACACCGGTTAGCTCGACGTAGGTGATTCGGTCATCGCGGAGCAAGTCACGACGGCTATCCTCGGCTACTGAGCGCAGCGTGGCTTCATCGACATCTCCGTAAAGCACCAAGGAGATCGCTTGCTGTCGAAACGTGGGCAAAGTCACGGTCGGGCGTTCGACGTCTTCAGGGAATGACGTAATTCGATCGACTGCGCTCTTCACGTCATTCAGCGCGCGATCTTTGTCGGTGCCGAGCAGAAGCTCGGCGCTCACCAGGGCATAGCCCTCCATCGCCGTCGAGCGAACCTCCTTGACGCCATCGACGCCACGGACGGCCTCCTCGACCGCGAGCACCACCGCTTGCTCGACTTCGGCAGGGCTGGCGCCGGGATAGACGACCTCGATGAAGACCAGCTCGAGCTCGACCTCAGGAAGCACCTCTTGCCTAAGCCCCGAAGCCAATGTCACCAGGCCCCCGATCATGAGGACCAGCATCAAGACATTGGCGGCCACCCCGTTTCTTGCCATCCAGGCAAGCGGCCCGCGTTCTGCAGATCCTGTCACGCTAGGTTCCCGCCGAACGCGATAGCCGATCCGCGTGCTCCGTGCACTGTGGAGCGCCCGTCACCAACAACAGGCCGCAGGGACCGCTGGCTCACCTAGACGACGTGCACTCGGTTTGCGTTTGAGACTGTGCCTACTGCCAACCGCGCTAACCCCTCGCGGCCACCTCTGCATCGCTGGAGACGATCCCAGCAACCTCACTAAGGGCATTCCTCCACGTACCGGTATCGATCATTCATGACCCTGCTCGAGAAACTCGATGGCCATTCTGTTGAACAGCTCAGGCTGATCGAAGTTCGCGAGGTGGCCGGCGTCCTCCAGGATCTCGAGTCGAGATCCCGTCAGGATGCGGTGCATCGCCTGCCCGGACTCAAGGGGCAAGGACCGGTCGTGTCGCCCCCAGACGATGAGAGCGGGGATGTTGAGCTCTTCCAGGGCGCGGATCTCCTCATCAAGCGTATTGAAGAAGTTCCTGCGCAAGATGTTCAGGAAGGCTCCGGTGCTGCCCTCGATCTTCTGATAGAGGCTGACCCTCTCGAAGTACTCGTCGGTGAGCAGCTCCGCATTGTGGATCCAGTAGTCGCGGAGGTTCTTCCTCCTGATCGCGTTGGTCCTGAGCCCGAACAAGAGCTCCGGAATCCACGGCAGCATGAAGAGCCTGGCCCGCAAGGGAAGGCGCCGCGGTATGCCCACGGAGCCTATGAGCACCAGCCTATCGACCCTCCCGGGGTATTTCACGCTGAAGAAGATCGCGGTGCCCCCTCCCATGGAGTGGCCCACCAGATGTGCCCGTGGGATGTCGAGGCAGTCCATGAAGGAGCGGATCTGCTCGGCGAAGAGCGGGAACCCGTAGTCCATCGGCTCTCTGGTGCTGAACCCGGAGCCCCACAGGTCCAGGGCGTACACCTTGAAGCGCCCCGCGAGCGCATCGATATTGGTGTTCCACACGTTGAGGTCGTAGTTGAACCCGTGGATGAGAATCACGGGTGGGCCTTCGCCTGCCTCGACGTAGTGGGTTCGCCGCCCGTCGAGGTCGACGAACTGGCCGGGTGCGTGCTTCTCGGCCCAGGCGTCGAGTGGCTGACTGTCCCAGGGAATGAACTCGCGCATGTTCTTCTTCCTTCCGCCGTCGACTCCGGGACCTACTGTACATCAGGCGGCCGCGCTACGTTTCCTCTCCCCTTCGAGAGCGCTCCCTGAGCACCCGCGCTTCGCAGCCGTGCTCACGAAAGTTATTCGCCGCCGTTAGAGGGTGGGTGAGGCAGGTGTGACGACTGACCTGCGTACCACCGTACGACGGCATGATTAAGTCGTTCGCTGACAAGCATTCGAAGGATTTGTTCGTCACGGGCAAGCCTCATCAACGAGAAGCGCGCCCTGAGCGCCGCCATGGCGCTCCGCCTCTCTCGCTACTTCGGAAACAGTCCCGAGTTCTGGCTCAACGCC
>PVMK01137462.1_pt1 | contig 18064 bp, 11 predicted proteins | sample 1853481 | NCBI WGS metagenome assembly PVMK01 (sample SAMN08533507, study PRJNA380276) | Marine sediment metagenome, whole genome shotgun sequencing project. | reverse complement strand
ATGACTTCGATCTCGACCAGCATATTCGGTCCACCCGCGAGACCCGCTATCTGAAACGCTGCCCTCGCTGGCTTGTTTGGCTGTTCTTCGGTGCCGAAGTACTTCGTGTATGCCTTCATGAATCCGCCAAAGTCCATGCGGCCGTCCATCTCGGGATCGCCAACCAGGAACACTGTCATCTTGATGATGTCGCCAAAGCCAACGCCGAGATCCTTGAACGAATCTTCCATGCGGCCGAATACGTTCAATGCCTGTGTTTCGGTATCGCCATAGTATTCGCGGCTGTCGCGCTCGGCGTCGGGGTTCGCAGGGCGAGGCACGGTGCCGCTGTGAAAGATCAGCGTCGTGTCAGCGGTAACTTCCACGGCCCGCGAAATCGGAAACGTGGAATTATTTGGTAGCGGATGGCGTGTGACATCGGCGTACGCATTGATTCCAAAAAGGACGAGTGCGCAGGTGAGTATGATTTTTTTCATTTTTAATATTCCTGTTACTTTAACTATTGGACTTGCAACGTTGATATGTATTTAACGACGTCATTAATTGCCTGATCGTCGGACCACAATCCCGCTGATGCACGCATCTGCATGCCGTAGGTATCTCCCGCTTGACCACCGCGGGTGCCGTCCCTGAAATATTTCAATTGCCTGACCAGGTACCAGTCGTTCTGTCCGGTAAGCGCCGGACTCCCCAGTGCGATGTTGCCTTCACCATTCACCCCGTGGCATGCGGCACAGGTCGAATAGTGTGCCTTCCCTTTGTCGGCATCGCCATTGATTGTTTCGGCTGGGTGGTCAGACCGGGTGGCGGTGACAAATGCGGATACTTCCTTGATCTGCTCGTCTGTCAGGGCAGCAGCCATCGGCTGCATTTCCATCCCCACGACATCTCTTTCATGCTTGCCGCGCCATCCTTTCTTGAATGCGCGCAACTGGTTCTCGACGTACCAGCTTTCCATGCCGCTCAATCGTGGTGCCTTGATAATCGAATTGCCCATCATTTGCACGCCGTGACAGACCGTGCAGTAGATAAATTCGTCGGCAGGTATTGGCAGCTCGTCCTCGGCCCCGACCAGCGAAGTCAGTGCCAGCATTGCAACTGCAGTAAGCACCATCCTTGCTGTCCTCATCGAATTAGCCCTTCCTTGAGATCGAGGTTGCGGCGCGCACTCGTTGGTCGAGATCGAGGAGCGCATATTCTGCCGAGGCCAGGGCGCCTTCCTGCCAGCTTGCGTGATAGCTGATCTGGTCGCCGATCATGTAATGACGGCCGCTGGCCGGTTGCTGCAACAGCTTGTAATAACGCTCGCGCGCTTCATCAGACCACTGCGCGCCGCAGCCCATCATGTGGTTCATGCGTCTCCACACGACGCTGACGCCGGACTCGATGTAATCCGAATATCCCTTGTGAATCTTGTTGCCACACTTTGCGGCATACGCAATACGTTCCTCCGGCGTCATGCGATCGAAGAATCCCGTCGTGTCCATAAACTGGTAGGCGCCGAGGACGACTCCTTTCTTGCTGTTAATCCCGTGCGACGGATACCAGATCTGGCCGATGCGCTGGCTGGTATTGGTCATACCGCCGTAAATTCCCTCCCGTTCCCAAAATCGCTCCTTCATCTGCAGGCCGATCTTGACGCCCCAACCCTGCCGCAGCGAGCTAAGTCCTTGCTTGTAGTCATCGGGCAGGTTATTCGGAATGCCGGCCATCAAATACGCCGGAATGCTGTTGAAACAGAAATCGGCGCTGATCTTCTTGCGCTCGCCTTTGTGGTTGTAAACGATGTCTACACCGTTTTGCTGCAACTGAATCGACTGGACCTGGGCATTCATGACAATCGCGCTCTTAATGTTGCGAACGAACGCCTTGACGATGTTGTCCATTCCGCCAGCGGCTTCCAGCAACGGTTCAACCCACTCGGGATTCTCGTGGTTAACGTTGCTGCTCTCCCAGAATCGACTGTTCAGGATTTCGCTGAATCCCAGGTCTTCGTAGTATTCGGCTTGCGTTGCCATGCCACCTGACTTGTAACCCGCTCGCATCGATCCCTTGTATTGCCCTTGCTTGGTCAGATCACCGTAGGTTCGCGCAAACAGCAGCACTCGTTCCCGGTCTTCGGCAGAAAGCGGCTGCTCGAAAGCGTTCTTGTCCACCGCCTTGTACAGGAGCTCCGAAAGAAAGCCACGGGCGTCAGTAACGTAACGTCCGACACGCACCGGTTTCCCGCCGAAATGTTCCTCGTCATGGGTGTAGGCCAGGCGACTGATGTTCGCTTTTACGATGAGCGGAACTTCGAGGATCTTGCAGTAGTGCAGGATGCGGCGATGGTGCCCCGGGATTCTTGCCGGTCCCGCATTAAAATAGAGTTCCGGATCGTCGTCAAAGTTACAGACTTGCGGCTGGCCCATCTCGTCGACCCGGTCGCCGTGCCGCACGGTCAGGTTTCGCCCGCCGACGCGATGCGAGGCTTCGAGAATGGTAACGTCATAACCGACACGTTCAAGCTCATAGGCGACAGTCAGTCCCGACATGCCGGCGCCGAGCACCACAATCTTGCGCCCGGCAGAAGCCGCATTTTGCAGGTCCAGCGTCGCTACCGGGCCGGTCTCCTGCATGAGCCCCATGGCCAGCGCCGTATTGTAGACCGCCGTTGATCCGCCCGCGGCGCCTACCAGGCCGAGGAAGTTGCGACGCGATAAGTTCTTGTCATTCATTCGCATAAATAGATTAGGTTCGTTACAGGTTCAGACCTTAGGTCCCTGACACTGTCAGGAAGTTCCCTGATTCCTGTTGAATCAGGTCGTTGTTTCGCTGAGCAGGAACAGATCCGTCAACAGTGCCCGCAAATGGATTGATGCATTTAGATTATCGATCAGTTCCGAACTGATTTTCTCCTGAGCCAGCACCAGGGCAATCGCTGCCCCTGCTTTCCGTGCATCATCTACGACCACCGCACCGAAGTCTGATTCATTATCGCGCAGATTGGCAGATATGCTTGCAGCGGCATCCGACATGCCGGTCAATGTCGTCCTGACCTCCGAGCCGCCCGCCCCTTGGTCTGATTCACGGCCCTGGGCCGCGTACGCGAGCAGGAACTCGTAACCGGATTCAATAACTTCAATACTGTCGTGCAGAGATTTACTCACGGGCGTCAATTCGTGTCGTGTCAAAAATCAGGGATGAAATCTTTCGGTCAGGCAGATTCGTCAGGTGCCCACCGTTCGGGGTCGTGATTCGCCGAATGTTCTTCTTCAGAAATCCAGCCTTTGATCATTGATCTCAGGTAAAAAAGTTTCTCCGGCCTCAATGTGAAGTACAGGTGAAACACGATCAGTGCGATCAATGCAAGTGTGGTGAGTCCATGTACCAAAAACATCCAGCCAAGCGTGGACTCGGACAGCGAATTCGTCCGATCCCACCACGGCGTATCGATCATTGCGAACATGAACAAGCCGCTGATAATTACAAGTAACGTCACCACGGTGACCGCCGCGTGCATGCCTTTTTGCGCGACCGAATACTTTCCGGGCTTCTGGCTATCATCTAACGATTCTTTGAGATCACTCGGACTTATCCAAACCGACATCAGGTCCTTTTGCAATACCGATCTGATGATGTGAAACAGCACCGCAGCGGTTAGCAAAAGACCGGCAATCCAGTGCAGCGTCAGCCAGGCAAACTCGATGCCGATGATTGGCAATACACCGGTAAACAAAAGGACAAGGATGCTGATCGCCATGACCCAATGCATGATTCGATCAATCGGTTCGTGCCGTTGCACGCGTTTGCCTTCGTGCGAGGGCCGTTCTGCGCTTTGCTGCATTGCCATGTAAACGGCATGCGCAGCAATGACGACGAGTGCGACGACGCAAACCAGCCAGAGCAGATCCCAGGAAACACCCAGCAGAACCTCTCTTCCCCAAACATCATTCTTATAAGTAGCGATATCCATGGCGTCAGGCCCTCATGGCTCGCCGCACGAGATTTTCCATCAACGGCAGCTTGTACTGGTTAGCGTTGAGCGGGCTCGCGCCATCGGAGGCCATGGATGCAACGGCATCCGCGGACTCGTCTGACAATGACTTGCCGCGCACAGCATTTTCGATGTTGCGCAAGCGATGTGGTGTGCATGCGACGCCGCCAACAACAAAACGGCTTTCGTCAATCGTGTCCCCATCCATCGACAACGCGACCGCGATACTGACCAGTGCAAAGTCCCAGACATTGCGGTCGGCAACTTTCTCGAAATAGAATTTCTTGCCGGCCCATTTCGCGGGGATGCGGACGGCTGTCAGGATTTCACCGGGCTCAAGCGATGTCATGCGGGTTATGTGCGTTGCCGGGCCGACAAAGAATTTCTCTGCGGCGACGATTCGCTCGCCATCAACGCTTTGTATGACCATGGTCGCATCCAGCGCGACCATTGCCGTCGCGGTATCCGATGGACTGACTGCGACGCAACGGCTGGCGCCGAACACGCTATGTTCGCGATTCATGCCATCCGGCGTGTCCGCATAACAGGTATTGCCGCCGGCACGATAACAGGACAGGCCGCGGCGGTAATACCAGCAGCGCGCATCCTGCACCAGGTTGCCGCCGAGCGTCCCAACGTTACGAATCTGCGGGCTGGCCACGCTGGCAGCGGCGTCGGACAACAGTCCGTAGTCACTAATTATTCGCTGGTCGCGAATGATGTCGCGCAATGTGGTCGCGGCGCCGATCTCGATTCCTTCATCGGATTCGCGAATACCGCGCAGTGCCTCAATTCCGTTGAGATCGATCATCGCCTGCGGATGTTTGGCCCGGTCTTTCAGCCAACCGTAGGTATCTTGCCCACCGCCCAGCAACCAGCCGCGGGTGGCGTACCGGTCGGCGAGGCTGAGTGCATCATCAAGCTCTGCCGGTTGGTAGAGTTGCACGTCTGGCATAACGTCGAAAGAAGCCATCGTTACCTCAGGAGTTATTGGTTTGAAGTGGCTTGAAGGACTGCTCCAGTCCTGCCACGTGATTGACTACCATGTCGGGGCTGATCGGCGTTCTGCCAAAGATGTGCCCGTCAAGTGCGTCGGAAATTGCGGATGTCAGGGCCGCAACCGAACAACCCATCGCCGGTTCGCCGATGCCCCTGGCGCCTACCGGATTCTGCGGATCGGGCAGATCAACCGCGCCCGCCTGCGTGACTAATGGAACGTCGAGAAATGTAGGTACCCGGCACTGATGGTAGCCGACGTTTGCCGGCAGCCCGTTTTGCGGGTCATAGACATGCCGCTCGAGACCAGCCATCCCCATGCCCCAGACGGCGCCGCCTTTCATCTGTTGCGCCAATCCTTTCGGGTGCAAAACGGTACCGCAGTCCGCGATACCGACGTAATCCAGAATGTCGTACTTGCCGGTTTCCAGATCGAGCTCGATTTCGACAAATGCACATGCGAGACCTGGAATGACACCGTTTCTTTCGAGGTTGTCTTTCGCAACGCCGATCAGGCCGCTACCGGCAAGGTTCTGCACCGACCGCTGGGTAATCTCATGAATATCTTCGGGATAGGTCTGGCCACTGTATGCGCCGCCGAGCTGTATGGCCCGTGCCGCGACTGCGCCGTAGGACATGCCTTGCCCCGGACTGCCGATTCTGAATACGCGCTGACCGTCGATGTCGTAGTCATCCGCGGTGCCTCCCAAAGTTTCGGCGGCTATGTTTTTCATCTTGTCGACCGCATCCATCGCAGCGACATAATTGGTTCGCGTCTGCGTGAAGGTCGACACGCTGCCGGCCTGGTAGGAATTCCACGGGAGATTTTCTTCAGAGTTGCCGTGATGGATGACGCAGTCATCCCATTCACATTTCAACACTTCGGCGGCGACGCGTGAGGTTGATGCGAAGGAATAGGTGCCCAGGTTGCCGACGCCGGAATGCAGGTGAATCTTGCCGTCCGGTGTGATGCGAAGGAGGCCATCGAATCCGTTGGTGCCGGCCGAATGATAACCCTGACCAATCCCGAGGCCGCGAACTTTGCTGCCATTGCGTTTCGTTTGGTTTTTCTTCGTATCCCAGTCGAACATCTCGGCACCTTGCTGCAGCGCCTCATTCATGTAAGCACTGGTGACCGGTTCCTGATCCGCGTAAACCGTGGTGTCGTTGTTGACGGCATTGACCCTGCGAATTTCGAGCCGGTCGATGCCCAGTTCATTTGCCGCCTTGTCCATTAATGGCGCCATGATGGCCGCAATCTGGTTTTGCCCCGGCCCCCTTTGGGCGCCGCGCGGGGTGGTATTGGTCAATATGGGCAGTCCGCGGAAGCGCATCGCTTCGGGATCGTAGACCAGTGAGATGGCGCCCCCGGCTGAGGACGCATCGCCGCCGGTGGCATTCGGTCCGATGTCTTCAACGATGAAGACGTCCGCTGCAGTTGCGCGGCCGTCCTCGGCAAAACCCATCTTGATCCAGCCCTGGAAGCCGACGCGGGCCGAACCCATGTAGTATTCCTGTTCGCGGGTAACGCGCAGCTGAACCGGCCTGCCGATTTTTTTCGAGAAGTACCCCGCCAAGCCAACGATTGGGTAGGCGCCAATCTTGGAACCAAATCCGCCACCCGTGTTTTCACTGATGAGTACGACGTCCTTGAGTTCCACACCAAGCAATGTCGCGAGTCCCGGCATGAAGAAACTCTGGCTCTGGCAAGACGCATGCATATAGCAGGTACCGTTTTGCCAGTACGCCATCGCCGTACGGGGCTCCATGCTCATGTGCGCATAGCCGATAGTCACGAACGGCTCTTCCAGGACTACCTTCGCGTCAGCGAAGCCTTTTTCGAGGTCGCCATAGCTCCACTCATTGGCGAATTCTCCACTCGGCTCCCGGCCGGCGCGGAATTCGTCGACCTGTGCTTTGGTCCACTTTACGGTGCGGAATCCGGAGCCCTCACGAGAACGCACATATACATTGCCTTCCTCTCGCGCATCGGGGCCACCTGTCACCAGGCTGTCCAGCGGATCAGTTGCAAATGGCAACGGTTCGATATCGATCTTGATCGCGGCAAGCGCGTCTTCGGCGGTTTTCTCGTCCACTGCGGCAACCGCGAGAATCGGATCGCCAATGTAAGCAGGTGTATTTGTAAGGATTGCAGCGCTCGGTGCGTCAGTTGCGGGCACATCCTCGGCAGTCAGTATGCCAATGACGCCTTGCATGGCTTCCGCCACAGACGTGTCAATATTTGTCACCCGGCCGTGAGCCATCGGGCTCGTATACATGCGCGCATAAACCATGCCATCAACACGAAAGTCTTCGGCGAACTTCGCCTTGCCGGTGACTTTGCCCGTGATGTCGGGCGGAACGAAATCTTTACCAATGTGTTTATAGTCGCTCATGAGTTCTGCCCCGATGCGCGCATCACGCCATTGAGATAATGATCATAGGCTCCGCAACGGCAAAGATTGCCGGACAGGGCCTGTCGCGCCTCTTCGCGCGTCGGCGTCGGATTCTCATCGAGCAACGCAACGGTCGACATCACCATGCCCGGTGTGCAGAAACCGCACTGCGGACTCAGTTCATCGATGAACGCCTGTTGCACCGGATGCAGCGTTCCATCAGCACTTTGCAGACCTTCGACCGTGAGGACATTTCGCGAGCGCACGCTGTGCGTCAATGTCGAGCAGGAATAGTTGGTCACCCCGTCGATCGTTACCGTGCAGGCACCACACTCGCCGCGATTGCAGCCGTCCTTGGTACCGGTCAGGCCGAGCTTGTAGCGCAGGGTGTACGCAAGCATCTCCTGCGGCAGTACATCGACGCGACGGGTCTGGCCGTTGATGTTTAGCGAAATCAGGCGTTCGACAGCACCCGTGGGCCGATCCTGGGCGGTTGCTGAAGTGATGCCTGCATTGGTTGCAGCCGCGGCGCTTGAGGCAATCACTGCCTTGATAAAGCGCCGTCGTGAAAGTCTGGGATTCACTGCTTGGGTACCTGCTAATTAGTCGCGATTAGTATCTTGATTGACGACGCGGTGGCAAATTCGAAAGGCATAGACTCGATTTGCCTGGCTTTCGTCCCCCGGTTGATCTAAGCCAACCGATCAATAATAAGTGGCGGCATGGGATAGATCAATACAGATTGCAAGACACACGTAATGCCTGCCGCAACGGACACGAAAACGGCTTCGCGTCTCGATACTGCTAAATGCATCCTCTTTGCAATCAATGGATTGCAATCATTTCGCTCGCTGGGGCGAGCTCCTACGAGCCATTTCAATTACAAATCGTGTCGTAAAGTTTCGTGGGAGCCCGCCCCAGCGGGCGATTCCTATTTCTTGTCCGCGGGCCACGGCGTGCCCTGATCCATCACGGTGACCGGTCCCATGCCCTTGTAGGTAAATTTCTGGACCCGCTTACCTTCGTAGGTCTCGGTCGTGTAAATGTTGCCCTTTGAGTCCGTCGAAAGACCGTGCACGGCAAAAAACTGTCCCGGATTGCGGCCACCGTCGCCAAAGTTGGTCAGAATCTCCAGCGTTTCACGTTCAATGATGAAGATCTTGCGATTGGTACCATCGGCCAGGTAGATGAATGTTTGCCCGGGGTCCGGCGAGAACGCGATGTCCCACACGGAGCCGTCACCGAGACTGTTCGGCTTGACGAAAATTTCCTTGACGAAGGTGCCATCAGTCGTAAATACCTGCAGCCGGTTATTGACCCGATCGCACACATAGACCAGGCCGTCGTGCGACGGTTGTGCACAATGTACCGGGTTGCGAAATTGCTGTGCCGGCTCGCCACCGGGTTGGAATGGACCCAGGTTGGTGTCGTCAGGCCTGTTGCCATACGCGCCCCAGTAGCGCTTCAACTCGCCCGTGTCGGCATCGAGCACCGCGACGCGCTTGTTGCGATAGCCATCGGCGACATAAACCTCGTTGGCGTCCGGATCAATAGAAACCTCGGCCACGCTGCCGAAATTTGTGCTGCTGTGGCTGTCCGTATCGGAGCCCGGCGTACCGAATTCGGCCAGGAACTTGCCATCGCGGGTGAACTTTGAGGATGTGCGAGTCGGTTCTGCCGTTGCCACCTATCCAGATGTTGTCCTTGTGATCGACGGTGATGCCATGGTTTGAAGCCGGCCACGTATAACCCCTCGCCCGGTCCGCCCCAGTGATTTACCAGGTTGCCGTCCGGGTCGAACTCGAGAACATTCGGCGCCGGTATACAGCAATCGGCCTTAACCGGATCTGTCGCTGCGCCAATCTCGGTACGTTCATTGAAAGTGTCGCGGCGGTGAATGATGTAAACGTGGTCCCGGGAATCGACATCGATGCCAATCGTTGCGCCCAGGATCCAGTGATTTGGCAGCGGCTTGGGCCAGAACGGATCCACTTCAAACATCGGTGCTTGCCTGTCATTTGCCTGCGCCGAGTTGTCCAGTGCCTGCTGTCCAAAACCGAGTGCAGCGATCGCCGCGATCACGGCAACTGCTGCATAAACATTTCGCTTGGTTATCGTCTGCTTGATCATCCGCTGCTTCCCCTGATTATTATTGCCGGAGACCTCTTTCAAGAGCGCGGCAGTATACTATGGAACGATGCCGGCGGCCCAACTGGCAGCGACGACCAGCACGCCTGTCGCAACACTCGCCGGAAGCGGTTTTCTCAACAAAAAGAATGGCCTGTACCAGAACCCGTGACTCAGAAAGCCATACATTTAGTTTCGTTCGTCATGCTGGCATTCACCGCCACGATTGTTGCCGGTCTGCCGGCAAGCCGGGCGCTCGCGCACGAAGTGCCGACCGATGTCGTCATTCAATCCATCCTCAAGCCGGGTGCTGGCGGAATCGATTTCCTGGTACGTGTCCCGCTCGAGGCGATGCGAGACGTGAACTTTCCGCAATACGGCCCGGGCTACCTCATGATCTCGGAAGCGGACGAAACGATCAGGGATGCGGCAGTCATCTGGATCGCCAGGGAGGTGTCCCTGTTTGAAAATGCGGATCGCCTCGACGAGTGGGAAATCGTTGCGGCAAGATTGTCCCTGCCATCCGACAAGTCTTTCGACAGCTATGAGCAAGCGCTTGCCAGTTTTGATAATCCGCCGCTGCCTGACGACACCGAATTGTTCCGTGACCAGGCATTGCTCGATGTCCTGATTCGTTACCCGATTCAAAGCGAGGCATCTGACTTTTCCATCGAGCCAGAATTTGCCAGGCTTGGACTGCGCACTACGACGGTCGTGCGATTTCTGCACCCGGACGGCGTCGAACGGATATTCGAGCTTAGCGGCGATACTGGCCTGGTGCGCCTGTATCCGCGCTGGCATCACGCATTTTTCCGCTTCGTGAAAACCGGCACCCAACATATTCTCGACGGCGTAGATCACCTGCTGTTCGTGATCTGCCTGCTGATTCCGTTTCGCCGTATTCGTCCGCTTATCGCGATCGTGACCTCATTCACCGTTGCACACTCGATTACGCTGCTTGCTTCCGCATTTGGCCTGGTGCCCGATGCATTGTGGTTCCCGCCCCTGATCGAGACGCTCATTGCCGCGTCCATCGTCTACATGGCGTTCGAGAATATTGTTGGCTCACAGTGGCAGCGACGCTGGGTCATCGCGTTCGGCTTTGGCCTGGTTCACGGCTTCGGTTTCTCGTTCGCGCTCAGTGAGACTTTGCAATTTGCCGGCACGCACCTGCTGACATCGTTACTGGCATTCAACCTCGGTGTCGAAATCGGCCAACTCTTGATCGTCGTCCTGGCGGTACCGATCCTGAACTGGTTGTTTCGCAATGCGATCTCGGAGCGGATGGGCACGATCATATTCTCCGCAATCCTTGCACACAGCGGCTGGCACTGGCTGAGCAGTCGCGCCGGCGACCTCATGGCGTACAGTTTTCAATGGCCGGCCCTCGATTACGCGTTCCTTGCCGCATTGATGCGCTGGGCGATGTTGCTGCTGATCATTGGTAGTGCGGTCTGGATCCTGTTCGTCGTCTACCGGCGATTCCTCAAATTGAATAGCGAGTCCCACCTTTAACAATTGAGTGGCAACAGATAAGCTCCGGCGATAAGGGGTCAGAGCCCTTTTTTATTGCATTTATGCTGAAGGACAGGCCCTCTGCCAAAAAAAGGGCTCTGACCCCAGGGGGAGTTACCTATGCAATCCGTCATGATTGTTGTTTTTGGGATCGCCGGCATGTCGTTCGGCTGGTTCGTCTATTCCAAATTTATCGCAACAAAAATCTATCAGCTGGATCCTGATTTCGTCACTCCGGCGCATGAGTTCAATGACGGCGTCGATTTTCATCCCACCAACAAATATATTCTGTGGGGCCATCATTTCACTTCCGTTGCCGGCGCTGCACCGATCGTCGGGCCGGCGATCGCCGTTTACTGGGGTTGGGTCCCCGCAGTTCTTTGGGTAACCATCGGTACCATTTTCTTCGCAGGCGTCCATGACTTTGGGGCGCTCTGGGCCAGTGCTCGTCACAAAGGAAGATCGATCGGAGCATTGTCAGAGGAAGTCATCGGGAAACGAACGCGTGCTTTGTTCATGGTCGTTATCTTCCTGGTCCTGCTGATGGTCAATGCGGTATTTGGGGTCGTGATCGCAGGTGCATTCGTTAACACGCCCGGTTCTGTTTTTCCGGCCTGGTCGGCAATTTTCGTGGCACTGATCATCGGTCAGCTCGTGCATCGCAAATTCAACCTGATGGTGTTGTCGATTGGCGGTGTCATCGCTTTGTACCTGTCGGTCTTCGCCGGTAGCGTCATGCCGCTCGAATTGCCCGGGGAACTGTTCGGCCTGACGGCAAACGCAAACTGGATCATCATCCTGTTCATCTATGCCGCCATCGCATCGATGCTGCCGGTCTGGGTTCTCTTGCAGCCCCGGGATTTCATCAATGGCTTGCAACTTTTCGTCGGATTGATTCTGCTTTACGGTGCCGTTCTGTTGTCGCTACCCGACATATCGGCGCCAGCATTCAACACCCAGGTGCCTGCGGACGCCCCATCCATGGTGCCGCTGTTATTCGTGACGATCGCCTGTGGTGCCGTGTCCGGTTTTCATGGCATCGTTGCGTCCGGAACCAGCTCAAAACAACTGAATAAGGAAACTGACGCCCGCTTTGTCGGCTACCTCGGTGCGGTTGGCGAAGGATCCCTGGCGCTGATTACACTCGTTGCAGTCAGCAGCGTGGCGCTGGCGGCAACGCCTGAAATCTGGCACGAGATTTACGACTCGTACGGTACCGCCGGTGCGGGTACATTTATTCAGGGCGGCGCCCAGATGATCACCAATGGCTGGGGTCTGCCGTTCAACATTTCGCAGACGCTGCTGGCGACGATGGTGGTTCTGTTCGCTGGTACCACGATGGACTCGGGCGTCCGCTTGCAGCGCTACATCATCCAGGAGTGGGGCGAGATCTATAACATCCCGCTATTCAAGAATGGCGTACTCGCAACCTTGGTCGCCGTTACCTGTTGTTTGTTGCTGGCGTTCGGTGCCGGCGGCGCGTCCGGCAGCGGCGGCCTGATTATCTGGCCGCTATTTGGCTCGACCAATCAGATTCTCGCCGGACTCACCTTGCTGGTCCTTTCCGTCATACTGATGAAATACGGACGGCCGGCAAGATACACGATGCTGCCGATGGTCTTCGTTCTGGTGACGGCGTCCTGGGCAGCACTGATCAAACTCAAGGAGTTCTACGAGGCAGGGAACTGGTTACTCGTTACCATCGATGTAATCGTTGTGATTACGACTTTCATGGTTATTCTGGAATCAGCTTCCGTGATCGCGAAAATCAGACGCGAGCGTCGGCCAGCGCCGGAGACGAACTAGCACCTTTAGAACTGGCCGCGCAGACCCACGATGAATTTCGAGCGGTGGTACTGATGCCGGATTTCGGTGCGCAGCAAGACATCGTCCGCGATGTTTCCATCGTAGCGCTCGCGCACGCGACGGCGCTTACTGTCGATGACGAATCTTGAGTCAAACCACACGATCAGATTGTCAGTCAGTCGATACTGAAAGTTGGCATTGACGTTTGGCCTAAGGGAATCGTTGCGGTCCCAAAACGTAATATCGTGCTGTTCCCGTTCACCCCACCATTCAACGCCAATCGTGTAGTTGAATTTCCACGCTGCAACGTCGTGCCGGAACTTTATTGAATAGGCATTGTGCGGCTTATAACGCATTACGCGCTGTTCTCCGGTGAACGGGTCCGTCGTCTCCGAGTCCTGCCATCTGTAGGTCGCGTCAATGACGGCTCCCTCGAGACCGATTGGAGCAAGCCGCCAGCTTCCTGTTAGTCGCACACCGTAAAGGGTTGCGTCCCCAATATTACCGGGCGCCGAAATAATGTCGGTTGCGGCAACCTTATCGATGTGGTCTTCGATGTCGTTGTAAAAAAGCTGGGCCTCGATGACGCCGCCGTCGTCTCGGAGCCGGCGTTCGTAAGTAAATTTATATTCCCAGGCTTTCTCGGGTTCCAGGTTCGGATTACCGGCATCTACCTGGTCGTCATCGCTATCAAATGTAGCGACGAAATCACTGAAGTCGAGTTGACTAACGGTGCGTTCGAACGAACCTCTGAGTTGCGTCAAATCATTGAGATCCCAGCGAAGATCGAAACGAGGTTTGATGTAAGTAAACGATCTTTCAATATCGACGTCGATGCCGGATTGTTCGATTTTCGAATATTCGAAATTCAGCGCACTTTCCAATCCGATGTCCTCTCGCATTTGCCAGAAATGCGTGCTGAAAAACTCGTATCGATTCTCCTCGACGTCCGAGTCCGAGTTAAAAACATCGATCGGATCAAGTGTTCCGTCCGGCAACACCTCGAACAGCTGCACCTCTTTATTGAGCGTGTTTTTGGCGCCTTCGATGCCGAGCTCAAGGTTTTGCGCGCCTGTTAGCGGCCAGCTATATGAGGATCGAATGATTGCTTCCGTCGCCTCGCCATCGGTTAACACCAGCGATTCTGCTGGTACGTTGCCCGGCACCGTGGATGACAGAGATACAAATTCAGATTCGTCGCCGGTTTCATTGGTGTAGATCAGCCGGGTTTTCAGCACACCGCTTGCACCGATCCGATTTTCCAGGACACCACCGATTTCCCAGTTCAGTCGATTTTCAAGCGACAGGTTCAGCAGGTTTTCAGTTTCTGGAACGCCAATGACAGTGACGACCGTTGTTTCCGTTTCTTCCTCTTCCTTGTCTGCAACACGGGCGTTCAGATTCAGCGTATCGCCATTGTCGAACGACCAGCCGCCGGAGGTGTTCAATATAATTTGTTGTTCGAGTTTCGGTTTGTTGATATCGCGCTGCTCGAACAGTGTGTTGGTATCCGGCGTGAAAAACTCCTCATACAGGTCTTCCTCTCCACCGCGGTTATAGGGCCCCAGCTCGGCGCTGACGAGATAATTCAGTTTGCCGGCCGTATTGCTGTAGGACACGAGGCCGTCATATTCGGGCGAGTCGCCGTAGAAACCGGAATGCAATTGCCAGGATCCGGATCCGCCGGATGCCTCTTCAATGAGAACGACATTGATGAGTGTGCCTTCGCTACGAACGTCGAGGCCCGCAGTCGTGCCACGGATCACCTCGATTCGCGAGACAATGCTGGCCTGGATTCTCCGCATCGCGGAACCAATGTCATTCGACTTGCCGGAAATCCGTTTACCGTTAATCAGGATCTGGTCTCCGCCGGAGCCGAAACCGCGTTTTTCCTGTTGATTGCCGCGGCGTCGATTGTCCGGTATCAGAGCCGCCCCACCAGGTACCCAGCGCAACATATCTGCGGCGGACACCGTCGTATAGGCTTCGAAAAAACTGGCCTCGTAGGTAACCGTGGCGCCGTCGGCTGAGGTCCAGACGCCGTCCGCAAGGAAACGTTCCGATGACCCGCCACTGATCCGGCTGCTGGTCGGCGGGTCGGCAGGATCGGCAGCAGAAGCAAGCGGCGTGGCCGCTAAAATGCCGACCGCCAGACTGGCGATTGATTGCTGGATACCTGCTTGCACGTGCGCTATCTCCTCTATGTATTTATTCTAGGCCGGGCAGCAGTGAATTACGCGGCCTGGCGCCAGGAAACTGACAAATCCAAACAATTCATTTGGCGGCGTCCATCCGCGACAGCCGTTTGCCATTGATTTTCGAATAAGTCGATGTCCGCTGACAGTAAGAAGCGCATACCCTGATCAAAATGACAGGGTGCGGCTGTCTTTGTTCAAACCAGCAGACCGGTCTGTTACCTATGCCGAAACGAGCACCAGCTTATTGCGGAAATGGCGCCCAAAACGGTCACGATGAGGCTCATAATTCGCTGTTGTTGGCACGCCACGCCGTTTTCCGCGGAGGTCCGGGAGTCCCTCGGAGGCCCGTTACGTACGGCCTTTTGCGGATTTTGAGCGTTTTGTTGTCAAAACGCTACAACAGGAGTTGGCAGAAACTGAAAAAAGTATCTTCGAGCCCTTTATTTTCAGTTCCGAGAGTGGTTCAATCGGCTGCAACGCATCGAATCCGGTGTGGTGATCGTGGTACATGCGACACTAAAAGATCGGAATACCGAATAAATGTTCGATGATGCATTACGCGATCAAGGCCGAATTCGGGCCTGATCGAATTTCAAACAGTTCCATTTAGATCAACACGGAATCTTGGGGAGATAAACGAATGAAATTTTTATTTAAGCCGCTGTGGCTGGCAGTAGCGTCCAGCATCCTGGCATTTGTTGCGTTACCCGCCAGTGTCGCGGTCGCCCAGCAAGGCGCCGATGAAGTGATCGACGAGATCGAAGAGATCATCACGACCGGCACACGGCGTGCGGAACGCACTGCCTCCGATTCCTCGATTCCGATCGACGTGGTCAGCGGCGCGGAATTCGAAAACATGGGCTGGTCCGATATGGACGACATGCTGCGCAACACGCTGCCGTCTTACAACGTTCAACGCATTGCCATCGGGGACGCGGCGACACTGATTCGACCGGCAACGCTTCGCGGCCTGCCGCCGGACAACAACCTGGTGCTCGTCAACGGCAAGCGGCGCCATCGTGCGTCCGTGATTTCAGAGTCCGGTTCGCTCGCCGTTGGTGCCCAGGGCGCCGATCTGTCAGCAATTCCGGCCATGGCGGTCAGGCAGGTTGAAGTACTGCGCGATGGTGCATCGGCACAATACGGTTCGGACGCCATTGCGGGTGTGCTGAACTTCGTGTTACGCGATTCCGCTGACGGCTTTTCGGTTGAAGCCAGAACCGGAGAATTCTTCGAGGGCGACGGATCGATGTTCCAGATTGCCGCAAACGGTGGATTTGCGCTCGGCGACGACGGCTTTGCCAACGTCACCTTCCAATACCGGGAAGGAGACCCGACCGACCGCTCGGTACAACGTACGGACGCGGAAACGCTGCTCCGTACCGGTAACGCGGACCAGCAGTCTTCGGTTCGTCAACCGTTCGCACAGGTCTGGGGCGCGCCCGAGGTCAGGAACGACTGGATGGTATGGCTCAACTCCGGGATTCAGCTGACCGATTCGCAGGAAATCTACTTCTTCGGGAACCTCGGCGAGCGTGAGAACGAAGGCGGCTTCTTCTACCGCAACCCAAATGATCGCGGCGCCGTGTACCACGCCGAAGTCGACGACGTGGCGTATCGGGCGATTGTGGATACCAACATCTCGCCTGGGGATACCGGCATGGTGTCGAACTGCCCCGCGCTGATCAGCCCCGGATCCGGCGGTAACGGCGGAGACCTGGATGCGGCCGCAGTTGCGGCAGACGCGGCTGCACTGGCAGCGCTGCCAGCCAACTGCTGGGTCATGAACCAGGTGGTGCCCGGCGGTTATACGCCGCAGTTCGGTGGCGTGATGTCGGATGCCAGTGGCGTTATGGGTATTCGTGGCGAATTCGACAATGGCATGTTGTACGACTTCAGCGGCACTATTGGACGTAGCGAGACGGAATTCTTCCTGAACAATACCTGGAATCCGTCCCGGGGACCGGATGCGATCGGCGAAACCGGGTTGCAGCGGAATTTCGACATCGGTTCATACACCGAAACCGATGTCAGCGTTAACGCTGATTTCGTCATGCCGATTGCGGTTGATGCCTTCGCATCCGATCTCAACTTTGCCTTCGGCGCGGAATGGCGCAATGAGCAGTTTCAGGTTCGCATCGGCGAGGAAGCCTCGTGGGTAGCTGGAGATTTTTCGTTTCAGAATACCGACCCTAACGCCATAAACTGTTACGGTGATGGCGTGACCTGTGACATGACTGCCATGGGTAACGTGGTCCCGTTGGTGAATTTGAGCGTCGGTGCCCATGGTTTCGCCGGCTTCAGCCCGCCGCAGGCCGGTCGCTTTGACCGCGCTAATTATGCGGTCTACGTGGACTTGGAGGCTGACGTAACCGAGCGATTCACGGCAGGCGTGGCAGTACGTTTCGAGGACTTCGATGACTTCGGTACGACGACCAACGGCAAGGTAAGCGGACGTTTCGCGTTTACTGATCGTTTCGCCATTCGCGGTTCGTTCAGCACCGGCTTCCGTGCACCGACGCCTGGCCAGGCCAACGTGACCAAGGTATCGACCCTCACGATCGACGGTGAACTGGTGCAGAATGGCCAGATTCCGCCGACCAACCCGATTGCTGTCTCTCTTGGCGGTTCGGTGCTAAAGCCGGAGGATGCGACCAACTTTTCGTTTGGCGCGGTCTTCGATCTGACCGATTCGATCAGCGTGACGGTCGATTACTTCAACATCGAGCTGGAAGATCGCATTGCGCAAACGGGTAGTATCGATATTACCGCCGAGCCTGCGCTCTCGGATGGTACTTGCCCGACCGTAGACGCCAACAACGGGTCGCTGGCTCAGTGCCTGCAGGAGGCGGGTGTGCCGGGCGCGTCCGACCTGACCAGTGTTCGTTTCTTCACCAACGACTTCGCCACGACCACGCAGGGTATCGACCTGATCGCACTCTGGGCGCTGGATTGGGGCGGTGCCGGTAGCGGTAGCCTGACCGCAGCCTGGAACTGGACGGAAACGGAAGTTGATTTCATCGGCGAAGAAGTCAGCCGCAACCGCATGC
>PVMK01175628.1_pt1 | contig 18065 bp, 13 predicted proteins | sample 1853481 | NCBI WGS metagenome assembly PVMK01 (sample SAMN08533507, study PRJNA380276) | Marine sediment metagenome, whole genome shotgun sequencing project. | reverse complement strand
TCAAGCTTGCTTGAAAGGCCATGGAGGGAAAAAGTTCCGGGTGAACGCAGTGAACCAAGGTTTTCTTTAGTAAAGCATCACCCATTCGGACTCGCGAAGCCCGAAGGGCTGAGCAACACAACCCCCGCTACAAAAACAGTTTGAGTTGGAGTTTGAGCATACAGCGCGAAGATTCCAACTCTTTTGTTTTTATCCAGCCTGTCTTTTTATACCTCAAGCTGTTTTTGCCCTGTATGCTCCATACTAGTACTCAAACTCACACTAAAGCGAATCAGGCTTTCGGAGTAAGGTCACCCCAATGGATTCGCCGAACGAAAGGAGGCTTTCAAGCAAGACCACGCAAATTTTAGTGATTTAATGTATATTTATTTAGTCATCACTCAGCCACATCATGAAACCGCCTTTATATTTGCTAATATCCCTGGTATCAATTCTATTATTTGAAAATATTTTCGCTCAGGAAAATTCAGATCTCGAGACTTATCAGCGTGCTCAGTACTTTTTGAGTCCCAGTAAAAGTAAGATCTATGAAGCTTATGTGACTCCAAATTGGATTGGTAAGGAGGGTATATTCTGGTATGTTAAAGATGGAATAGAAAAGAAAGAATATTTCATTGTGGATCCAAATTTCAAAACAAAAAGCCACCTGTTTGATACTGATAAATTGGCGGAGACATTATTTTCAATTACCGGGGATACAATTGACTCAAATGATCTTCCAATTAATAATATTAAATATGACCACTCCGGACAGAAAATAGAGTTTGAGTATAAGGAAATACAATTCCAGTATGAGATTGAAAGCAACCAGCTCGACTCTTTAAACAGAAACTATAAACCTTCACCCTCAGAAAAACTTTCCCCTGATGGGAAAATGGTCGCATATGTCAAGGACTACAACTTGTATGTCAGGGAATTGAATTCTATGGAAGAAATACAGCTTACTTTTGACGGTAAGAGACACTTTGCTTACGCAACAATCACAGAATCAAACCTATACTTTGCCACTGTTACAAAGTATAATTTGCAGCTTAGTCCGGTGTTATCCTGGTCTCCCGATTCAAAAAAAATCCTGACACACCAACTAGATGAAAGAAATGTATCTTCTACACATCTATTACAAATGGTTGACACTGATAAATCCCTTAGGCCTAAACTGTATACTTATAAATATCCTGTGCCATCTGATACCATACTTCCCCTTGCATACCCCCTGATAATCGATGTGGAAAAAAATAAAATGATCCGGCTAAATACTCCCCCATTCATCTCGGTTGCTGCTACACCATTGGAAAGAACATTTATCAGGATCTGGTGGTCTCAGTCAGGTAAAACCATTGAGGCATTGCATCAAGACCGTTGCTGGAATGAGATTGATTACCTGCTGATCGATCCGGAAACAGGTCAGTCGAAGTCATTGCTAAAAGAATCCGGGGAAAGTCTGGTTTTTCCGAACTTATATATTTTTGCAAAAGCAAATGTCAAGTATTTGGACTCAAACGAATTCATATGGTTTTCTGAAAGTAGTGGTTATGGTCATTTGTATCTATATGATAAAGCTGGAAACCTGAAGAATGACATCACTTCAGGTGAATTTGCAGTTAGAGAAATTGTTGCAATAGACGAGAAAAATGAAAACATCTATTTCCTTGCGAATGGGAAAGAAGAGAATGTTAATCCGTATTTTGTCAATTTCTACAAGGTAAGCTTTGATGGAAAAGATTTAGAGCTTCTCACTCCAGAGAAAGGGAATCATCGTGTTCACATTTCACCTGATAATAAATATTTCGTTTCTAACAACTCCTGGGATGTATTACCATATTCCGTCCTAAGGGATACAGAAGGAAATTTCATTATGGAATTGGAACAAAGTGACTTCACAGCATGGCTTGAAAAGGGCTGGAAGCATCCTGAAACTTTTAAAATGATTGCTGCTGATGGGAAAACCGAGATCTACGGCATACTTTTTAAGCCCTCGAATTTTGAAGAAACCAACAAATATCCGATTCTTGATGATGTTTATCCTGGGCCACAGATAAATAGAGTTGGTATTTTCCTGGATAGAAAGCAGCCTTTTAGCACTAGGTTAAGGAAAATATTCTCATTAGCAGAACTTGGGTTTTTGGTCTTAACAATGGATGGAAGAGGTACACCCTTTAGATCCAAGGAATTTCTAAATTTCTCATATAATAATCTGGGGGTAGCTGGTGGAATGGAAGATCATGTCATCGGTATTAAACAACTTGCTGAACGACTCCCATATATTGACACAACTCGCGTTGGGATTTATGGCCATTCTGCTGGTGGTTATGCTTCCATGAGGTCAATTTTAAGCTATCCTGATTTCTATGATGTTGCAGTTAGTTCAGCTGGTAATCATGATCAGCGAGGGTACATCAGTATCTGGATGAATAATTATATGTGTAAGAATGTTGATGATAATTTTGAAGAACAATCAAACATGAACCTAGCTGAGAATTTGAAAGGAAAGTTATTGCTGATGACTGGAGATATGGATGATAATTGTCATCCATCCCAAACCATTGGTATGGTAAACGCTCTAATTAAAGCAAATAGAGATTTTGATTTTCTCCTGATGCCCGGTACTAATCATGGCCAGAGTATTAACAATCCTTATTTCCTAAGAAGGAGAATGGACTACTTTTACCAACATCTATTAAAGAGGAATCCTCCCGTGAATTTTAAACTAGACTTAAATTGAAGTGTTGCACCTGTTAGCGCAAAACAAATATCAGGTAGGTCAGATCTGCGATTGCCTGAAAATCTCGGACAAATTGGTTAGATAATTCAGTGCTCCAGTCTACTAAATAAAGTCCAGAGCGAAGCGTTCTGGACTTTTTTCATTTATGGCCTCAAGCTTGCTTGAAAGGCCATGAAGGGAAAAAGGACAGGGTGAACGAAGTGAACACGGGCTTTCTTTGGTAATGCATCACCCTCTGGTACTCGCGAGGCCGGAGGCCGAGCAACACTGCTCCTGCTATTACCAAAAGCCTTTCGAACATTAGTTCGTAAGGCCTTTTACTTTGCCAAAAAGCGAAAGCTTGCTTTCAAGCTTTCTGAGTCCATGAAGACACATTCTGCTTATTCGATGATAGTTTTGTACAATTCTTCTTTATAATCCTGTTCTACCATTTGATTACCAATCCTTTCACTGTTTCTTTGTAACCTCTATTGGTGAGTAATTCAACTATTATGGGCTCAAGTTTCTTTACTGTCATTCTGCTCACACTTATTCCCCTGGGACCAACTCCCAACTCAGGAATTACGGTATCCCAAACAAACTGGTCGATGAAATGTGGAATGGCCATTGTTGCACAACCATATTTTATGGCTAAATGGGTTGTACCGGAACCACCATGTTGAATTACAGCGTACATTTTTGGGAAGAACCAATCATAGGGAACCTGTGATACAAAATAGATCAATTCTGAATTGAATTGTTCTGGTTTGATAAGGCCTCCTGCTGCAGTATTTATTATCGCTGGTATTTTATTTCGCTCCAGTATGTCAAGAAGTACTTTTGTTCTGTATTCGGGTTCAGTGTTTGGCATAGATCCAAACGTGACAAACACAAGTTTGTCATGCTTTTCAATAAATTCCAGTAATTCTTTCTTGGGTTCCCAATTCGTTTTTCGCTTCAATTCATGATATCCCAACACATGTACATTACTATCCCAATAATCTTGTCGGGGAAACATGTCTGGAGAAATTGTATAGATGAATTTCCTGGTATCAACAATATTTGTGAGCTGCTTTCGGGATATCTTGTCATGGATTCCTAAACCTTTTTTGACATTTTGTGCCGCTTTCCCCGCACCGAAACTATAGAGTTTGAAAGTCAATTTATTTATGAAAGCTCCATAGTTTTTTCTGAAAACTAACATTGGATGCCCCTCTACATAATGCAAGTAGGGGTAGGGGCTTAAAAAAATCGTTGTTCCCGGATTATTCCTTTCCCAGATAATTGGACAGGTTGTTTTTGAATTATATAAGATTTTATCGGGTTGTTCTTTCAAAATAAGCTCGTACAATAAAGACTCCTTCTCTTTATTTGCAGCACCTGATTTTACAGCCAGTTTGAAAAATGCAATACTCTTCTTCATTCCTTTACCACCGCCCATAATAATTCTACCAAACTCACTGTCGTTCAGGTCATATAATTTACGTCCCAAAGAAAAAAACTCCAGGTCACAGCTTTTCGTCAGATTTCTGAATTGCTCTGAAAATGCGCAAATCACTTGATGTCCCTTTTCTTTAAGAATTTTACCAGTGGCAAGGAATGGTTCTACATCTCCCTGGGTACCTATTGCAGTTAAAAGAATTTTCATTCTTGTTTATTTACTTATTCAAAGGTATGATTTTATGGTTTGCCTTATATTCAGATGTTTAAACTCAGAATTGCTCATTTTCGCTTTTTTCGAAATTAGTGATTAACTCCCTCTAAAATACCAATTTATAACTTATTGAATCATTAACTATTCTTCCGTCAAATACATTAATTTCCCTATATCCCTAATTAAATCCAGGTTAGATATTTCAATCGTATAGTCTACTAAAGAAAGCCCGGATCTTCGATCCAGGCTTTTTTATTTCCAGAGCATCAAGAACTTGTTCTTGTAAACGAATGGGGGGGGGAAACGTAACGAGCGCCAGCGAGTACGGGCTTTCTTTGGTAAAGCACCCCCAAAATGGTACTCGCGATCCGTCCGCCAACGGCGGAAGAGCAACACTACCCCCACCACAAAAAAATAAGCCTTCAGGTACTAAGAGGGATGTACAACAAGTAGATGTTAAAATAGTGCATTTATATGTCAATGTAGTACGCTCATTTCCTGACAGTAAAATGAAATATAATCCATACTGAAATTATCTTTGTAGGTGTCTGAAGACATTTTATGCTAATTTAGAAAGGGATAGGATGAATAAGCTGGTATTATTTGGTGCAGGGAAAATAGGTAGATCTTTTATTGCTCAATTATTTGCCAGGTCCAATTATGAAGTTGTTTTCATTGATAAAGATTTAGAAATCGTTGCTGCATTGAATGCGAGGAGAGAGTATAGTGTGATCATTAAAGATGGATCGGGAGATAAGGCGATAAGTGTTCGGAATGTAAGAGGTGTTCACGCATCGAATGAAAACGATATTTCGCGTGAAATTGCAAACGCAGATATAATGGCCATTTCGGTTGGTCCCAAGGCACTGCCGATAATTGCACCTGCTATTGCAAAGGGGATTCTCGAAAGACAATATGAATATCCGGATTATCCATTGGATATAATACTTGCAGAGAATCTGAGAAATGCTGCAAAGATTTTCGGCAATGAATTAAAACATCATTTGGACAAATCAATAGATATCAGTGTTTACCTGGGTCTCATCGAAACCAGCATTGGCAAGATGGTTCCAATTATGCCCAAAGAAGTTGTTGAGCAAGATCCTTTATTGGTATATGCTGAACCTTATAATACCCTCATTCTGGATGGTAAAGCATTTAGAAACCCTATCCCGAAAGTTGCCGGTTTAGCCCCAAAAGAGAACATGCCTGCATGGGTGGACAGAAAATCATTTATTCATAATCTTGGCCATGCCGCTGGTGCATATTATGGTTTTGTGCATTACCCTGAAATGACCTATATGTTTGAGATTATGGCTAAAAAAGACGTGTGTGATTTTGCGAAATCTGTGATGTGTCAGGCCGCGGATATATTAATGGGACAGTATCCAAATGAGTTCACTAAGAATGACTTAAAAGAACATATAGAGGATTTAATTCTTAGATTTTCAAGTCAGGCTCTTGGAGATACCGTATATAGGGTAGGTCAGGATTTGTATCGAAAACTTGGGCCGGAAGAGAGGGTGGTAGGAGCCATAAAAATGGCGATTAAACATAATATGCCCTATGACAAGATTCTGAAAACTTTGGATTATGCATTTCGTTTTCAAGCCAGGGATGAGCAAGGTTTTGTAAATCCTGGTGATAGTAATTTTATGCAAGATGCGCATAAAGGTAAATCCTACATATTAAATAAAGTATGTGGCCTTAGCAAGGAACAGTATCCTGATATTCATAAGCAGTTGGCCAAATAAGAGGTTTTGCAGAATGAGCTTAAAAGTTGACTGGTCTGCAATTTTTAAACTGTCATGAGCTTATTGCCGTATATCGGCTTTGGATATTCTTTCTGTAATTTACCGGAGATATAAGGTTATAATGTTTAAAAACCCGGTAAAAATAAGAGGTGGATTCATAACCACATTCGTAAGCAATTTCAAGTATATTTTTATCGGTTTCCACTAAGAGTTTTTGAGCATGCTTTAAACGTGTTTCATTTACAAACTCCATAAATCTCTTCTTGGTCCTCCTCTTAAAATACCTGCAGAACGCCGATTTTTGCATGTTTGCGATATCAGCAGCTTTCCCCAGGCTAATATCCTTTTGAAAGTTTTCAGCTACGTATTGAATCACATTATTTATCACCTGTGACTCGCTATTGTTCAGCAGTAAATTATCGGAAGTTAAAAGTGTGAATTCCCTACTATTTGCCAATTCACTTAAAACAAATAATAAATAGCCCAACCTCTGAAGATTGTTTTGTTTGTCTAAATTCTGGATTCTGGATTTTAATCTTTTGCTGGGATTATTAAAGTGAATCCCGGCTTTCGATAAATTAATGAGCTGTTTTACTTTATACGATTCGGTTTTATCGAAAAAATCTTTCCCAAGAAAATCGTATTTAAATTGAACTGTCAGGGCATGGGCCGGAACTCCGCCTCTTTCATAATCTTTTGTATTATAAAAACAATGTGGTATCCCGGGAGCAAAAAGGAACACATCATTTTCAGTGAAATTAGTTACCTCGTTACCTACGTATAATTTCCCATGACTTTTCGCGATGAGAATCAATTCAAATTCGTCATGCACATGAAGTGGAGAATCAAAACGCTCCTGTACAAATTCCTGAAAGTGAAAAAGACAGTTCTCGTCTACCCTTAGTTTTTCATATGCTATATGCATAATATTAGCAATCTGTTATAGCATTTTATGGCCTGATGTAAATATAGTTCATTAATCTGCAAATGTGAAGATAGAATTACGGGTTTTAACAGAATACATTTGAATTACAATCTACATCCGGACTAAGAAAATATTTTATGGAAATATCAGATTTGAGCATTGGGGATATTATGCAAGTTTCATGGGAAAATGATACGGTCATCCCCGGATTCAATATTCCCTACCTACCTATGATGGAACCTGTTGTTAAGGCCTTGCGGGATACCCAGACATTTGGGCTTATCATGGTGGCAAGACTTGAATGGGTAAAGTTTAAATCAGGAAGCATCAGGGAAATCTATAATGAGTATAAAAATTTGGAAGACCTGAATTACACCCGACTCCATTTAGATCATGTGCCTGTCATAGATGAAGATAAGCTGCATGTTGATTTTGTGAAAGATATATCGGAAGCTCTTGAACTTGGCTATCACTCGGTCATGATAGACGGTTCCAGGTTGCCGCTGACCGAGAATATGGCAAAAACAAAACAGATTGTCGAATTAGCCCACAGTTCCCATGTGCCCGTGGAGGCTGAGCTGGGGGCAGTTTTAGGACATGAGAAAGGGCCTCTACCACCTTATGAAGAGCTTTTTACTTCAGCCAAAGGATTTACTTCTCCTGTGGAAGCAAAGCTCTTTGTTGACGAAACACAGGTGGATTGGCTTTCTGTAGCTATTGGCAGCATCCATGGTGCCATCTCCGATGCGAGAAAAGAAAAAAAGCAGGAAGCCCGATTGTCAATTCCCCACCTCGATTTGATAAATAAAGCCCTTACAAAGCCATTGGTATTGCATGGCGGCACGGGAATCCGGAAAGAATACCTTATGGAGTCTTTCAAGAATGGGATATCCAAAATTAACATAGCTACTGCCATCCGGCAGCCCTATGAAAAAATGATAGACAAATCAGTAAAGGCAGCCCAGGATGCAGTTTATGAAGAAATGATAGATATCATTCATCATCAGTTGGAAATTGCTGGAACTGCAAATAAAATACAAATGTTGTACAATCAAGGCGATACACTAAAAACCATAAATAATGAAAGCAAATAAGTCATCATTCGCATTGTTTTTCGGTAACCGTGGATTTTTCCCGGAATCGTTAATAGCAGAAGCACGAAAAGAATTACCTGAGGCCTTAGAAAAACTTGGGTATGGCAGTTTAATGATGGATGTTGGTTTAACTCGATATGGCGCCGTAGAAAGTCCGCAGGAAGGGAAATTGTACGCCCAGTTTTTAGAAGAAAACAAAGGCAAATATGAGGGTGTAATTCTATGCCTTCCAAATTTCGGTGATGAAACCGGCGCTGTTTCAGCCATGGAAGATGCAGGAGTTCCCATCTTTATTCTGGCATACCCTGATGAATTGGATAAAATGAAAAACCATCAGAGAAGAGATGCCTTTTGTGGCAAGTTATCGGTCATGGATGTCTTTTACCAGTATCAATTGCCATATACTGCTTTCCCACCACATACAGTCCATCCAAATTCCTTAGCATTCGAAGAGCAGATAAATACCTTCGCCATGGTATGCCGTGTTGTAAATGGCATGAGAAGAATGACAGTGGGTGCTATTGGTGCAAGAACAACCGCCTTTAAAACTGTACGTTTTGATGAATTGACTCTTCAGAAATATGGCATCACTACAGAAGTCCTTGACATGTCTGATGTGTTCAGGCGTGTGAGAAAACTTGATCTGAATACCAACGTAGCAAAAGCAAAGGCGGACAAACTTAAAAACTATACAAATTTTCGAAAAGTACCTGATAAAGCTTTTGAGAACCTGGTACGATTTGGAGTGGTAATCGATGAGATTATTGAGGAGTATAATTTGGATACACTGGCTATTCGTTGCTGGCTTGAGATGGAGATAGAATTTGGAGTGGCACCCTGTGTTTTATTAAGTGAGATCAATGACAGGGGATTTCCTGCAGCCTGCGAATTAGATGTCTGTAATGCCGTGAGCATGTATGCGCTTCAGTTGGCAACAGGAAAACCCACAGCCTGTTTAGATTGGAATAACAATTATGGAGATGATCCCGAGAAATGCATTCTATTCCATTGTGGCCCGGTACCTCAAACCTTAATGGAGGAAAAGGGTGAAGTGATTGATCATCCTATGTTCGCCAAGGCTTTGGGAGCTGGTTGTGGCTTTGGCCCAAACGTCGGTAGAATAGCTGCTGGCCCCTTTACTTTTGCCAGTTCAAAAACGGAGGATGGTAAGTTAGTTTTCTATACAGGCCAAGGGGAATTAACCGGAGAACCAATTCAGGAAGGCTTTTTTGGTTGCGGTGGAGTTGCCAGGATTGAAGATCTTCAGAAAAAATTAGTAAATATCGGGTATAACGGATTTCGTCACCACGTAAGTATAGCACCAGGTCATGTGGATATAGCTCTTAGAGAGGCCTTTACCCGCTACCTGCGATATGAAATAATTGAAATATAAAAGTGAGCTACATTGGTTTAGATATCGGTACCAGTGGTTGCAAAGCGGTCGTATTTAACGAATCGGGTGTTGAGTTAGCATCGGCCTACAGGGAGTACCCGGTAGGGCGACCCATGAGTAATTGGGCGGAACTGGATTCTGAGGAGGTTATGACGAAATGTTTCGAAATAATCATTGAGGTAAACTCCATGATCGATGACCCTGTTTCGGCTCTTAGCATTTCCAGCCAGGGAGAAGCTATTACTCCTGTGGGAAGCAATGGCATGATCTTAGGAAAAGCCATGGTTTCATCAGATTCCCGTGCTGCGGATCTAAGCTCTTCGTGGAGCTCTGCCTTTGGCGCCGAAAAACTATACCATATTACTGGACACACGCCCCATCCCCTGTTTACCTTGTTTAAGCTCTTATGGATGAAAGAAAATCGGCCTGATATCTGGTCAGATGCAGCTTTTTTTCTTTGTTTTGAGGATCTTCTGCACCTGAAATTGGGTATCCCTCCCCATATCAGCTGGTCCATGGCAGGAAGAACCATGCTTTTTGATGTGATCAGGCACGAATGGAGTAGCGAAATTCTCTCAGCCATAGGTCTTAATGCAAGCCGGTTGGCGAAACCCGTTCCATCGGGCCAGTTGCTCGGATACATCCATAAAAGAATTGCCAAAGATCTTGGTTTTAAAAATAAAGTGGCCATTGTATCAGGCGGGCATGATCAGACCTGTGCGGCTCTTGGAGCAGGAATCATAAGCCCAGGGATGTGCATGTATGCAACGGGCTCAGTTGAATGCTTCTGCCCGATGCTTAATGAACCTGCATTTTCTGATGAGCTGAGAAGAAACAACCTGAACTGCTACGATTACACACTTGAAGGAAAATATACAACGCTAGCCTATAGTCTGACCGGTGGCAACATCTTAAAGTGGATGAGGGATACACTCGGCTATGAGGAGCAAAAATTAGCTGAGCTTACGGGTACGAATCCCTATCAACACCTTCTCGAAAAAATGCCGGATGAACCAAGCAATCTACTTGTGCTCCCTTATTTTTCAGCCACAGGCACGCCCTATTTTGATACAAGAGCCAAAGGGGCAATTATCGGTTTACAACAAACGACAACCAAAGGGGAAATTACCAAAGCTTTGCTTGAAGGTGTTGCATTGGAAATGAAGCTCAATCTGCAGCTTATGGAAGAGTCCGGCATGCATATAGATACTTTCGTTGCCACAGGGGGTGGGACTCGAAATGATGCATGGACCCAATTGAAATCAGATATCCTGAATAAAAAAGTTATTGTTAGAGATGTAGAAGAGGCAGGCTGTTATGGAGCTGCCTTACTGGCTCAGAGTGCGCAGCTTGGAATATCGATTGAGAAATTAATCAGGACTGATAAGCAGGATAAGATTTTCATGCCAGATCTAAAGAATTCACAGATCTATGAAGAAAAATTTAAAAGCTACAAGCTTTTGTATCCGCTGCTCAAACAATTTTGGCAATGAATAATATTCTAAAATACATAGGCAACATCAGTCAAATTGGAGGTGTCCGCCCCTATGAACTGAGTGATGGGTGGGCTCGTAAGATGCGTGCCATTGATATAAATACAGGTAGTGGCTTACACTATACCATTTTACCAGACCGGGGATGGACATCTCCCTGGCAAATTTTAAAGGAAATAACCTGGTTTATTTAACCTGCAATGGGGAAACTTCGCCATATTATTACGAACCAGAAGGAATTGGATGGCTCCACACTTTTACGGGCGGTTTATTGACCACGTGCGGACTTACTCATTTAGGCCCCCCCGGGCTTGACGATGGAGAAGCTTTAGGTTTGCATGGACGTTATTCTACATTACCCGCCAGACAAGTTGCCGATTGTTCCGAATGGATGGATGGAGATTATCATATCAAGCTCAAAGGAACTTTAGAAGAGGGTCATTTGTTTGGGCATAAATTGAGATTAGTCCGGGAAATCTCTTCCATTCTGGGCAGGAATGAATTGGTGATTACGGATACCATCACAAACTTTGGTAGCAAGCTGTCTCCTTATACCATACTCTACCACTTCAATTTGGGATATCCACTCCTTTCTGAAGATGCTGAACTCATCATAGAGCCCCAGCTTACAATCCCCAGAGATATAAATGCGGAACCGGGGATGGATGAATTCAGAAAATTTGTTGAGCCACAGGATGCCTACGAAGAACAGGTGTTCTTTCATCAATTGAAGGGCGATGAAAGTGGTATGACCACAGCTTCTCTTCTGAATAAAAAAATAGGCATTAAACTTACACTGGAATTTGATATAAATCAGTTACCCTGTTTGACCCAGTGGAAAATGATGGGAAATGGCGAGTATGTGCTCGGACTTGAACCCGGCAATGTATTTGTGAAGTCGAGAAAGCAGCTGCGGGAAGAAAACAGCTTACCCTTTTTAGAGCCACAGGCAACTGTTACGAATAGAATGAAAATTAAAATTGAAGAATTATAACATGAAGAATCTGGTTTATATACTTGCTATTATGGTTGGTTCTATGATATCTCTGGCTGCATGTGCTCAGAACAAGAAATTCAGACCCGGGGAAATCTGGAATGATGTAGATGGGAAACCCATCAACGCGCATGGTGGGGGATTACTTTATCATGGTGGGAAATATTACTGGTTCGGAGAAATAAAAAAAGGTGAAACGTGGAGAGTTGAATATATAACAACATGGGAATGTTTCCGAACGGAAGCTGGGGGTGTTTCCTGTTATTCATCGGACAACTTGCTTGACTGGAAATTCGAAGGCCTGGCTTTAGCACCTGATACTACCAATCCATTTCATGATTTGCATCCAGGCAAAGTCATTGAAAGGCCGAAGGTTATTTACAATGATAAGACAAGCAAATTTGTCATGTGGCTTCATGTGGATAAGGAAGATTATTCATACGCCAGTACAGGTGTAGCTATTAGTGATAAACCTGAAGGGCCCTATACATACCTGTATGGAATGCACCCCGGAGGACAGTGGAGCAGGGATATGACATTGTTCAAAGATGATGATGGAAAAGCTTATCACATATTTTCTTCAGAAAGTAATGCGACCATGCATATTAATCTGTTGACAGATGACTATCTAAGGCCCAGTGGTATTACCAAAAGGATATTTATTGGTGAATCGAGAGAGGCTCCTGCCATGTTCAAACATAAGGGCAGATACTATCTGGTAACTTCAGGTTGCACAGGATGGTCACCGAATGAAGCCTTATTAAGTATCTCTGAAAACATAATGGGGGATTGGTCACACCTTGGGAATCCATGCGACGGACCAGACAGCGAAAAGACTTTTTACTCCCAGAGCACCTATGTTTTACCCATCCATGGGAAAACCGATGCATATATCTATATGGGAGACAGATGGAATAAAACGGATTTAGAGGATTCAAGATATATATGGCTCCCGATGACTATTGAAAACGACAAGTTCAGAATCGATTGGAGGGATTCATGGGATTTGGAATTCTTTAATTAACAGTAATACTTCCCCCATCCCCCGGGAGAGATAAGAAGAATAGTAAAGCATCCGCCTACGGCGGACTTTCGATCCGTCCGCCGAACACGGAAAAACAACACTACCCCCGCTGCTCAGACATTAGAATCCTTGTACAATGCTTTGAATGACTGGGGTAAGCTTCGTCGAGAAAGGATAATCATGAAGCACCTAGGATTAAAATAAAACCTCAGCACCTGACTGATTATTATAATCTTGGTTATTTTGCTCCATTCATATGTTCCATATAATCAACGACTTCGATTATATTTTTTGCCAAATCAAGGTTAGATATTTCAAACATATAGTCTACTACAGAGGACTCCTCATCAGATTTGATGGGGAGTTTTTTATTTATACCCTTGCATCCCTTTTAAACTGTGACTTTGCGAGGAATAATGAATTAACTTTGGAGGTTAGATATGTCCTTATCTTAGTATCGACGACAATTCCCTCAGGGAATACTAATTTCTGTAACTTTCTCTTTTCTTCAAGAGACCCTAACCGCCAGTACTTGTGCGTAGATCATACTGCACCAGTGAGGGCAAAAAATATAGTTTTTCATAAATCAAATTTGGAAAACTTATTAGGTAATAACAGATCAGTATTGGATAGCTAATTGAATTATAATAATGAACTTTAATTCTTTAAGCTCACTAAATATATCTGGAATGAAAGTTAAGATAAATACGGTAAGAACTACTAACAGCATATTGGCAATTTTGACAACATGTGTAATCTTTTTGATTTTAGCAGCTTGCGGTACAAAGAGCGCAAATGTGGAGCAAAGTCAGAGTGAAATGGCTGTACAAAGCACGACCTTTCGGAAATTATGCCTTTGGTATGATGAACCAGCAGAATCATGGATGACAGAAGCTCTTCCAATTGGCAATGGTGCTATGGGAGCGATGCTTTTTGGAGGTACTGTATTGGAGAGGATTCAGTTCAACGAGATCAGTCTTTGGAGTGGAGATCGTATGTCTTCTGATCAAAACGAAGAAGATGATATGGGATATTATCAAGCTTTTGGAGATGTCTTCATTGAGCTTGGACATGACCTGTCGAAAGTTACTGAGTACCGACGGGAACTTGATATCGATAGCGCAATTCAACGAGTGACATATAAATATGAAGGAGTAAGATATGAACGGTTAGCTTATGCGAGTCATCCTGCCGGGGTAATTGTTATTCAAATGACGGCGGATAAACCATCGGCATATTCTGGCAGTGTGCGGCTTACTGATATGCATGGGGCAATGATCACAGCCTCAAATAATGAGCTGCTTTCGGTGGGCGAGATTGGCAATGGATTTGAATATGAGGCTCAATTGCGTGTGTTACATCAAGGGGGTGAGTTGCAAGCGAAACAAGAAGACAATGCATCGACCAGGCAGGACAAAGCATTCAATAACCAATGGAAGATAACTGTACCACCTGCCAGTATCCGATTTAACAAATGTGATAACCTTACGTTTATTCTCGCGGCAGGCACTAACTTTATCCAGGATCACAATCAGGAATGGATAGGAGAACATCCTCACGACCTTGTTACAAAACGGGTTGAGTCTGCTTCCAATCATGGTGCAGAACAACTCCTTGCTGAGCATGTGGAAGACTACCAGTCTTTGTTTCGCCGTTTTACCATCGGCCTTGGTACAACAGATGAGAAGTTACTGGCCATGGATACACACGATCGTCTTGAGGAGTATACGAAAAACAACTCGGTCGATCCAGAGCTTGAGGCCATGTTCTGTCAGTTTGGACGCTATTTGCTGATTAGCTGCTCACGACCTGGTTCATTACCAGCTAATTTACAAGGTGTCTGGAACGATAGCAACGAACCTGCTTGGGCTGGTGATTACCATTCTAATATCAATTTAGAGATGAACTATTGGCCTGCTGAGCCAGCCAATCTTGCAGAATGTCATGTGCCATTCATCGATTATGTGCGGAGCATCAGAGAAGTCAGCAAGAAAAACACACGGAGGCATTATGGTGATGTAAAGGGTTGGACAGTCCAGACCATGAACAATTCATGCGGCATATCATGGTGGAAATGGAACCCACCGGGCAGTGCATGGTATGCTCAGCACTTATGGGAGCATTACGCCTTTGGTCGAGATAAGAAATATCTTAAAGAGCAGGCTTTTCCTGTACTCAAGGAAGTTTGCCAGTTTTGGGAGGGTCATTTGAAGCAACGACCAGATGGAGTATTGGTCACACCCGATGGCTGGTCGCCAGAACATGGACCAGAAGAAGAAGGTGTTACTTACGATCAGGAAATTGTGTATGATCTATTTACCAATACCATTGAAGCGGCTGATGTGTTAGGATATGATAAGGAATTCAGAGATCATGTATTTGCAATGCGTGAGAAACTGTTAAAGCCAAGGATAGGAAGCTGGGGACAGATCCAGGAGTGGGATACTGATCGCGACGATCCCGAGGACAAGCATCGACATGTATCACACCTATTTGCCTTGCATCCCGGTCGCCAAATTACAATGTCAACTACACCCAAATTAGCAGAGGCCGCACGCGTTACCTTAAATGCTCGAGGAGATGAAAGCACAGGATGGAGTCGTGCGTGGAAGATAAATTTTTGGGCCAGACTTGGGGACGGCGATCGTGCGCATAAACTGCTACGAAGCCTGTTGACCCTTGTTAGCGAGACTGAGACAATCTATGGTGAAAGTGGTGGAGGCGTTTATTCAAACATGTTTGATTCCCATCCACCGTTTCAGATAGACGGCAATTTTGGTGCTACAGCGGGCTATTGTGAAATGTTATTGCAGAGCCATGCTGGTGAAATACAATTATTGCCAGCCTTGCCTAAAGCTTGGGCAACCGGATGTGTAAAAGGATTGTGCGCACGAGGAGGATTCGAAGTAGATCTTAGTTGGAGGAACGGTCAGTTAACCAAGGCTGTGATTCATTCCAAAACTGGGGAACCTTATAAGGTTGTTTACGGTGGCAGAACATGGGAGTCAAATACCGAAGCTGGTAAAGAATATAATCTTGATATCTAAACAGGGTAAGGGGGGGGTATTTAGGGTGTTATGCGCTTATTGACTTTGCCTGATAACCCTTCGTCTCTCATCTCTCTCCATAAAGCGATCATTTCTGTTTTTACTGAATCCACTACCTCAGGATGCTGATTAGAAATGTCTTGCTTCTGCGCAGGATCCAATGTGATGTCGTACAATTCAAATCTTACTGGATCATTTTCTGCCATCCAGTTGTGAAGGTCAGTTGGATCATCTGTTTCTGGTAAATAGCCTAATAAGGTGTAGTCGCCAGTTCGCATCGACATTTGTGGCATCCTGAAATATGAATCTTCATGATTAGGATAGAACCATATAGCAGAAGCCTCACGAGAAACCTTTTTGTCCAAAAATGCATTGAACCCATCTACGCCATCAATAGGTCTGTCGTTGGGCAACTCAGCACCTACAAGATTAGCAATGGTAGGGAGTATGTCTGTTCCGTTAAACAGCACATTACTTTCCGTGCCTGCAGTAATTACTTTGGGATACCTGACAATACCAGGAACCCTATGTCCTCCTTCATAAGGAAACCTTTTCATGCCACGTAATTCTCCGGGTGTTCCAAAACAGAAATCTCTGGAATTGTCTTCCCATGATCCTAGAGATTCTTCCAGTGATACAGGGGATTCGGGGCCGTTGTCGCTGGTGAGGATGACTATGGTGTTTTTTTCGAGGCCAAGATCTTTTAGTTTCTGCATCAGCCGTCCGAAGGCTTCGTCTAGCTGGGTAACCGTTCCATAATAGGCTGATTTGTTTTTTGAGATATCTTTCTCTGGACGTTTTACTCCACCATAATTAACCTTCTTTTCAAGCGCATCGATGGAATCATTTTCGTAGGGTTCGCTATAACTTGCTGGTGGATAAACTGGTGTGTGTGGTTCATGACTGCAAACGTACATAAAGAAAGGTTTGTTTTTGTCTCTCTTCTGCTCCAGCCATTGGCCAGCTTTATCAACAATTATATCACAATACCATCCTTCCATCTCGCCTTGGGGTTCTCCATTAAGTAGGAATACTTTCGGATTTTCTGGGCCTCCAATAGCGCCGTATGTGCTTCCTAGCCAATAGTCGAAGCCTTGTTCGCCGGGTCCTGGTCCATTGCGCCATTCTTTCTCCAGTTCAGACAAATGCCACTTGCCCCAGAAACTGGTTTCATAGCCAGCAGTCTTTAAAAGTTCAGCAATCGTATATTCATCATCCTTTAGATATGTTTTACCTGCCGCGATGTAGAAGAATCCACTACGGTATGGGTTTCTACCTGTCAAAAGCGCAGCTCTGGAAGGAGAACAAACTGTTCCGCCCGAATGAAAATCGGTCATTCGTACACCTTCAGTAGCAAACTTGTCTATATGAGGCGTTTTAATGATGGTGTTGCCGTAACAGCTCAGGTCGCCAAAGCCAAGGTCGTCGGCGAGAAAGATAACGATATTGGGCTTGTCACTTTTGGGAGATTCAGCAACTTCTTTGGTGTTGTTTTGACAACCCAGAAAAAAACCAACAAATATAATGGCTGCAATTTTGTTCAATTGATTAGTCTTCATGCGTTTTAATTGTCATTATTCCCGAGGAAGTAGGACTTTGAGTCCTTGCCCGAACTTCTACTGAAGTAAATTCCGGCACCGATACTGATAACAAAAAATAGAACTGTGATTTACTGCAAATTAGCAATAATCTTGATGAAATCTTGTCCTTACAATCAAATTAAACCTGGTGATTGTGGATGTAATGTTTGTTCGAAGTGCTGACAAATAAGAGAAACATTAAGTGACGCACTGAATACATGATTAATAAAGGAATCCAGCACTATTACTTGCTGACAAAATGATGAAATACATCAAAAGTGCTGACAAATCTACGTCTGACTATCAGGCACTTAAGCCTTTTAGAAAGTCCTACCCTCGCTACTAAGAATAGGCGCATTACCCAATATTCACAAGGGTTTGCGCCTATTCTTAGTAGCGAGGGTAG
>PVMK01171731.1_pt1 | contig 18065 bp, 14 predicted proteins | sample 1853481 | NCBI WGS metagenome assembly PVMK01 (sample SAMN08533507, study PRJNA380276) | Marine sediment metagenome, whole genome shotgun sequencing project. | reverse complement strand
TGAAAACGTGCCGGGACTCGATACCAGGCACGTTTTCAGCAAATGCTCTTTTCTCTTTAACTCCCGACATCGAAAAAAAGCCAAGCACCCTTTCACCTGGATCGTTTATGTTACAAATGTTTGATTCCAATAGCGCCGGCTGCTGATCAAAAAGCCAACCCTGCTCCTGTGTGGTTTTCTTCAATTCATTCCAATAGTAAAAAGCCGCCTCACCAATCGAATATTGCCTTACAAGAAGACTATATTTATGATGCAGTTTCTGCTCCATCTGAATGTTGGGAACAAAACTAAAAGGCTTTTTTATATAGATGCCATAATCAATGTGTTCCATGGACATGCTATGGATGGAATGAAGCTCTTTGGTTATCCAGCAAACCTTATAATTGCTTGTATCGGGTAGTTGTTTCATCCTGAAGTCCGTGTCCAAAACATAACCTTTCATATCCGGGTTATGAAACTCATAGGTCTCTGTAAGGTCCCATCTGACATACTCATAAGCTTCATCATCATAGGTAAAATCAAGATAAAACCTTACCCCTTTAATTGATTCATTCTCGGATGCATAACTGTTTGTTTCAGGTAGGTAATACATAGAATCGATGGATGGCACAGGCCTTAACCTGTCAAAGTCAGACTCATATTCATTCCCATCGGGCGTGATTATATGAATGCGAAATGACAGTCCGGTCTGCAGGAAATCCGCATCAAGCTCTTGTCTGTAATACCCGGCCCTCTCCTCATAAAAATTCCTGCTTGCACCATCCTCCCTGGTGAGCTCCACAAAACTACCCGAAACAGGATTGAATTTGGGATGAATCAAAGATTCCGATTTTGATATCTCAATTTCCTGCCAACCTTCCTGATCGGTAAGATGGGCATTGATCACAAGTGTACCGGTCTTCAGGTTATCCTCATCGGGATAGTACCTCTCCACACAGCCAGTAAACCAGCACAGCAGCGCAGTTAAAAAGAATATAAATGATACTCTATACATTATTAGCCAGGGTGCTAAACTTTATCAGATTGTCAAAAGTAGCCGAATTTGTTTTCAATCTGTAAATGGTTGGCTCTATTTTTGTATTTTTCACCCACAAATTGGGTTATATGAGGCAATTTCTCCTTAAGGCTTTTTCCATAGCTGCCTGGATTACCATGGCGCTCACCTCCATCCTGATCACACCGGTTTTCCTTCTGGTCTGGGTATGCACCTTCTGGTGGGACAAAAGAAGGTTGGCCTCACATATGATGGCTACTTTCTGGGCCTGGCTTTTTCAGTCTCTGATCCCCTTCTGGAAGTTACACCTTGAAGGAAGGAAAAAAATACCCTGGAACCGTCCGGTGGTGATGGTAGCCAACCATCGGTCCCTTATCGATATCGTGGCCCTCTGCAAACTGCGAAGGCTATTTAAATGGACTTCCAAATCTGAAAATTTCAAGCTTCCTTTTGTGGGGATGGTTCTCTCGCTGACCAACTCAATAAAGATTAATCGTGAATCGCTGCGTTCAGGAGCTCAGTTCCTGTCCCAGGCCGAAGAGCAGATGAAGAAAGGCTCCTCCATACTGATATTCCCCGAAGGCACCCGATCCAAAATCCTTACCATGAGGCCCTTTAAGGAAGGCGCTTTCCTCCTGGCAAAAAAAACAGGCAGTGGAATCATCCCCATCGTTCATACAGGTACGGAAAAAACATTTGCCCCGGGATCCTGGGTATTAAAAGGGAAGGCGCCCATCTTTATCCGGGTTTTGGATGAAATCCCTGCCCTGGAGGTTGCCGAAAATGAGGTCAAAACCACCATGAACAAGGTCCAGGAGATTATGGAAAAGGAACTGGATAAGCTTGAAAGAGAGAAGGTGAATGAGGATAAGTAGGGACAAAGCTCTTCCAAATCCTTGCTTCACACCCATTTACCTAAAGGAATTCGAAGCGATGGCTGGACCTGGGATTTTGACTCCATGGGCCTGAAACAGTCTATTTTTCAACTCTTTTTAAGAGTTCGGTGTTGAAAACTGGGTGATGCTCCAACCCTGTTTTTGGTTATATTTGTGCTGCCAATGAGGAGATAAATATGACGGCAAATTATACAGACGAAACCATACGGACGCTAGACTGGAAAGAACACATCCGGAAGCGCCCAGGAATGTACATTGGGAAATTGGGTGATGGCTCTTCGCCCGATGATGGGATATACATCCTTATAAAGGAGGTGCTGGACAATTCCATCGATGAGTATATGATGGGATTTGGAAAGACCATCGAGGTTAATATTAATGAACCCCGGGTTTCCATTCGCGATTATGGAAGGGGGGTTCCATTGGGGAAAGTGGTGGATGTGGCCTCCAGAATGAACACAGGTGCTAAGTACGACTCCAAAGTGTTTAAAAAGTCTGTAGGACTAAATGGTGTGGGGATTAAAGCAGTCAATGCCCTCTCTTCCTCCTTTACCATCCAGTCGTTTCGGGAAGGCAAAGTGAAAGCAGTGGATTTTGGTATGGGGGAGATCCTTGAAGACCATCCGCAGCGTAACGCAAGCGAAAAAAATGGAACCGAGATTATCTTTGAACCTGACCATACCCTGTTTGGGAAGTTCAACTTCATCGATGAGTATGTCGAAGCCATGCTTCGAAACTATACCTATCTCAACACTGGCCTGACCATTGTATTTAACGGCCAGAAGTTTATTTCAAAAAATGGATTACTTGACCTGTTGCAGGAGAATATGAGCGGCGAGGGACTCTATCCTATCATTCATCTGAAGAATGGAGATATTGAGGTAGCCATCACCCATGGCAACCAGTACGGAGACGAGTACTATGGTTTTGTAAACGGCCAGCACACCACCCAGGGAGGCACCCACCAGGTGGCTTACAAAGAGGCACTGGTAAAAACCATAAGGGACTTCTACAAGAAAGATTTTGATGCTTCCGATATTCGCACTTCAATTATTGCGGCCATTAGCATAAAAGTAGAGGAACCTGTTTTCGAATCCCAGACCAAAACCAAACTGGGATCCAAGGACATGGGCCCCAAAGGTCCTTCAGTGAGGAACTTCATTATGAATTTCCTGACCTCCAAGCTGGATGACTACCTCCATAAACATGGAGAGAGCGCACACATTCTGCTGAAAAAGATCCAGGAATCGGAAAAGGAGCGTAAAGCCATCTCCGGAATTAAAAAGCTGGCCAGGGAACGGGCCAAGAAGTCCAATCTGCATAATAAAAAACTGCGCGATTGCAGGGTTCATTATAATGGGAAAGGTGACCGCAAAAATGAGTCGACCCTGTTTATCACCGAGGGTGATTCTGCTTCGGGTTCTATTACCAAATCAAGGGATGTAAATACCCAGGCCGTATTTAGCCTGCGGGGGAAACCATTGAACTCATTTGGGCTTACCAAAAAGGTGGTCTATGAGAATGAGGAGTTTAACCTTCTTCAGGCTGCACTTAATATTGAGGATGGGCTCGATGGCTTGAGATATAAAAATGTGGTGGTTGCCACAGATGCCGATGTGGACGGAATGCACATCCGCTTGCTCCTGCTTACCTTTTTCCTTCAGTTCTTTCCTAATCTGGTTAGAAACGGCCACCTTTATATTTTGCAAACGCCCCTGTTCCGGGTTAGGAATAAGAAGAAAACTATCTACTGTTATTCTGATGAGGAGAAGCGAGCTGCCATGGAGAAGCTGGGCAGAAATCACGAGATAACACGTTTTAAAGGATTGGGAGAGATCTCTCCGGACGAATTCAAACATTTTATTGGTCCCGATATCAGAATTCAGCCAGTACGACTGAACAAAGAGGATGATATTAAAGAGATCCTCGGGTTTTACATGGGGAAAAACACACCTGACAGACAGGAATTTATCATTAAAAGACTCAGGGTGGAAGAGGATCCGGTTGAAGCAGTGTAGAGACAGATGACAGAACAAGACGACACATCATTGGATAAACATCAGGATACCGGGCACTCGGGGGAGAATGTAAAGATCACCCGACTCACAGGCATGTATGAGGACTATTTTATCGATTATGCCTCCTATGTAATTCTTGAGCGCGCCGTACCCCATATTACCGACGGTCTGAAGCCAGTGCAGCGTCGAATCATGCATGCCATGAATCGCATCGATGATGGCAGATTCAATAAAGTGGCCAATATCATCGGAAACACCATGCAATATCATCCGCATGGAGATGCATCCATCGGAGATGCGCTGGTGCAGGTGGGACAGAAGGAACTGCTTGTTGATACCCAGGGAAACTGGGGGAATATCTACACTGGTGACGGAGCTGCTGCCTCCAGGTACATCGAATCAAGACTTTCCGGTTTTGCCAAAGAGGTTGTCTTCAACTCTAAAACCACCGAATGGAAGCTCTCCTATGATGGCCGTAACAAGGAACCGGTTACCCTTCCAGTAAAGTTTCCCTTGCTACTGGCTCTGGGTGCAGAAGGAATTGCAGTGGGACTCTCCTCCAAGATCCTGCCTCATAATTTTAATGAGCTGATTGAGGCCTCCGTTCTCCACTTGCAGGATAAAGAGTTTGAGCTATATCCGGACTTTCCAACAGGTGGGCTGGCCGAAATAAGCCGATATAATGATGGTTTGCGTGGAGGTGCCATCAGGGTCAGGGCCAGGATTGAAAAAATGGATAACAAGACGCTGGTTATCAAAGATTTACCTTTCGGAAAAAACACCAGCAGTCTAATTGATTCCATCATCAAGGCCACCGAGAAGGGGAAGATTAAGATCAAACGGATTGATGACAATACAGCCGAGAATGTGGAGATCCTTGTCCACCTGGGGGCAAATGTATCGTCCGATAAAACCATTGATGCACTCTACGCATTTACGGATTGTGAGATTTCCATCTCACCCAATTGCTGCGTCATTGATGACAACAAGCCCCGGTTTGTGGGTATAAGTGAGATTCTCAGGGTGAATGCAGATCATACCAAGAATTTGCTCAAACAGGAGCTGGAGATCAGGCTCAGGGAGTTGATGGAAGACTGGCACATGTCATCTCTTGAAAAGATCTTCATCGAGAAGCGGATCTATCGGGATATTGAGGAGGCTGAGACCTGGGAAGCTGTCATTGAGGCCATCGATAAAGGCCTGGACCCATACAAGAAGCTATTAATGCGTGAGGTCACCCGCGATGACATCGTCAAACTCACAGAGATCAAGATCAAGCGCATCTCCAAATACGATGCAAAAAGGGCCGACCAGCATATCAAATCGCTGGAAGAGGAGATGGAGGAGGTAAAAAACCACCTGGATAACCTGGTGACTTATACCATCAACTACTTCAGACAGATCAAGAAAAAGTACGGCAAAGGCAGGCAGCGCAAAACCGAATTAAGAAATTTTGCCAGCATCGAAGCCACCAAAGTGGTGGTGGCCAATCAAAAGCTCTATATGAATGCCAAAGATGGATTCATTGGAACTAGTTTGAAGAAGGATAATTTTGTGGGTGATTGTTCAGATATCGATGACATCATCGTTTTCTTAAAGAACGGCACTTACACCATCTCTAAGGTGGCTGAAAAACAGTTTGTGGGCAAAGACATCATTCATTGTGCCGTCTTTAAGAAGAATGACAAACGTACCATTTACAATATTGTTTATTTCGATGGGAATTCGGGCAATGTGATGATGAAACGTGCTCCGGTCACAGGCATAACCCGCGACAAACTTTACAACATAGCCAAAGAGCACAAACACACCAAAATTCTCTACTTCAGCGCAAATCCCAACGGCGAGGGGGAGGTTCTAAAGGTATACCTGCGACCCAGGCCCCGACTCAAGAATCCCATATTTGAATTTGATTTTGCCGAATTGGCCATCAAGGGGAGAGGAGCCATGGGAAATATCCTGACCAAGTTCTCAGTCCAGAAGATCGTTATGAAGGAGAAGGGGGTTTCGACCCTTGGAGGGCGCAAGATCTGGTTTGACCAGGATGTGATGCGACTGAATGTGGATGCCAGGGGATTTTTCATTGGCGAATTCTCGGGTGAAGATAAGATTCTGGTTATTACAAAATCGGGGCAATTCCGGACTACCAATTTTGACCTGAGCAATCACTTTGAAGACGACTTACAGATCATCGAAAAATACAGAGTGGGTAAAATTTGGTCGGCCGCCTATTATGATGGAGAACAGAAGTTCTACTACCTGAAAAGATTCCACATGGAGCCAGGAACAAAATCCACCCGATTTATTAGCGATCAACCCGACTCCCGACTAATCCGGATCACCGAAGTGGAATATCCTCGCCTGGAACTTAAGTTTGGAGGTAAGAGTAAAGACCGCAGTCCCGAAATCATCGAAGTGGCGGAATTCATAGGCATCAAGAGCTACAAAGCCCGGGGAAAAAGGCTATCCAACTACGAAGTTAAGATCATTGAAGAGCTGGAACCCCTTCAAGTCGAAAGTCCGAAGGTCGAAAGTCCGAACCGAGGCGCAGCCGAGCTCACGCAGGCGAAGCCAAGTAAAGTAGAAAGTGAGACCGCTCCGGTTAAGAAAAAACCTGCAAAAAAGGCAGAGCCTGAGAAAGCAGCTCCCGAGAAAGCAGCTCCAAAGAAAACCCGTGCTAAAAAGACAGTTTCCAAACCCGACCAGGAAAAAATCTCGCAGGATCCCGGTGAGGTTCCCATGGAAGTTGTGAAACCCAAAGAGGAGAACAATAAAAAGGATCCTGATGATGATTCAGATTCGAGTCAGCAATTCAAACTGGATTGGTAGCCATGGATACCCTGATATTTCTAATAGGGTTTATGGGCTCAGGAAAATCCACACTTGGTGCAAAACTGGCAAGGCAGATTGGGTATGATTTTGTGGATATGGATCAACTTATCGAAGAGACCGCCGGAATGACTGTTCCGGGAATATTCAATGAACTTGGGGAAAAGGTTTTTAGAAAGTGGGAACATGATATAGTCCTGGAGCTGAGCCTTAGAGATAACTTGGTGATTTCCACTGGGGGTGGAGCTCCCTGCCATTCTGATTTGATCAGCATCATGAACAAGAATGGAACCACTGTATATATCAAATTACCACCTGAGGCCCTGGCCAAGCGATTGCTTCACTCCAAAACAGAGCGCCCCCTTATCAAGGGAAAATCAGAACAGGAGCTGCTGGATTTCATTCATTTGAAGCTTAAGGAACGGGATTCCTACTACAAGCAGGCCACGCATACCGTGGATGGGATAAATCTTCAAACAGGGTCTCTGATCTCTTTACTGGAAGAGCGCGGCCGCCAGGTATAATTGCGTTCGTCGTTTTTTTATATTTTTATTGGCTCCGTGTTTTTTGTCCTGCTGGGTTTGCAACTGAGGCACCTCTTCGGAGGTGTCTCTCTTTTAAAACATACCTGACAACAAAATTTCATTATCAAGGCCGGTAATATAATCCGCCACATTGACTCCTGAAAGTTGGTTGCGCAGTGTTTCCGGATCATGGATGGTTCCTACAAGTAAATCCTCCAAACCATGAATATCCCGGGCGGTCGTAAATTCGCCTTCAAAATTCACTTTCCGGATGATGCCTTTTTCCACATTCATATGTAGTGCAAGATTACCGGAGTTAAATACAAGTTTTTTACTGAACTCATACTTAGGCGAATAACCGAAATTCCATTCCCAGGTGGAGAATTTCGAATCGCGGAGGCGCTGTATCTCATTCATATCCTGATCGTTATACTGATAGGCAGTTGCATTATCTATGCTATTGAAGATATAACCAAGTAAGCGATTTTGAAAATCGTCCAGTCCCATTTTTTCAACAAGATGATCTTGAATGTTGGTAACCTTTGATCGAACCGATTTCACAGCACGGTCAGTGAACCTGTCATCTTGCGCCTTCAGGGCATCTGAAAGATCTTCCATCCTTGATGAAAAGAGCAATGTACCATGATGTAGAGAACGCCGTTTAAATACGTGGCTGGCGGTTCCTGAGATTTTCTTACTACCCAACATCAGTTCATTTCTTTTTCCCAGTGATACCTCAAGCCCCATGGATCTCATTGCATTAATTACAGGTTGTGTATACCTGCGGTAATCAACCATCTCTCCCTCCTTACCATTGGTAATAAATGCAAAATTGAGATTCCCCATATCGTGAAATACAGTACCTCCTCCAGATATCCGCCTGGCCACAACAATGCCCTTCTCCTGCACAAAATCAGAGTTTATTTCGGCCAGTGTATTCTGATGTTTCCCAACCACAATGGACGGACTATTCCTATACAGGAGAAAAAAATCCTCTTGAAAACTTTTCAGCAAATACTCCTCCGAAGCCAGGTTAAAATATGGATCGTGTGAGGGACTTGTGATACAGAGCATAACAACAAATCTATAATTCAATTAATCTTGCCTACAGGGATTTTGCAATCCACCAGTGTTGGGGTAACTTATATTGCAGCCAGTTGTAGATTCCATAAATCAGCCTACCGCAACCTGCACCCCAGATAGCTCCAGCCAGTACATCCCCGGGGTAATGCACACCCAGGTAAACCCGGCTGTATGCAACCAGCAGTGCCCAACAGAGCATCACCAAAGTGGCCCATGACTTTCTGACCCACAGAAGCACCAGCATGGCTACCCCGAATGAGTTAGCTGCATGTGATGAAATAAAACCAAACTGGCCTCCACACTTGTTGTGAACCAGGTGGACCAGACCTTCCAGGGAGGGTTCATGACAGGGTCTGAGTCTTTGAAATACATTTTTAAACAGGTGTACCGAGGTCTGGTCTGCCAGGGTAATCACCAGGGCAATAAAAAGGATCATAAAAACCAGGTGCCATCTGTTTTTCCAACCCAGGTAGCCCAGAATGAGCAGGTAAAATGGCCACCAGGTACTCTTCCCGCTGATCCACCACATGATGCCATCCCAGGAATTACTATGCCATCCATTGATCACTAAAAAGAGACTGGAATCGATCTGTTGCAGCCACTCGATCATAGGTTCAGTTATTCAGCATGGTCCAGATCATATCATTCAGACTTACCAATCCGATATTTGCCACGGAGGAGATAAAATGATACTTAATTTCGGGAAGGTCCTGCTTGATTTCATCTATCAGCTCTTCATCCAGCATATCCGACTTGGAAATGGCAAGCAAACGGCGCTTATCCAGCAATTCGGGATTGTACTTTTCCAATTCCGACAACAATACCATGTATTCTGCCCTGATGTCCTGACTGTCGGCCGGGATTATAAAGAGCAGCATTGAATTGCGCTCAATATGCCTTAAAAACCTATGACCAAGCCCCTTACCTTCGCTGGCTCCTTCGATGATCCCGGGAATATCGGCCATTACAAAGGAGCGATCATCTCTGTATTTAACAATGCCCAGGTTGGGTACCAGGGTGGTAAAAGGATAGTCAGCAATTTTGGGTTTGGCAGCTGAGATGGCAGATAGCAGGGTTGATTTTCCGGCATTTGGGAACCCCACAAGCCCTACATCAGCCAGCAACTTCAACTCAAGAATATATGAGCCCTCACCTCCATCCTCACCGGGCTGGGCAAACCTGGGAGTTTGACGGGTTGATGTTTTAAAATGATCATTACCCTGGCCTCCCCGGCCTCCTGAAATCACAATCTTCTCTTCTTGGTGGCCAGTAATTTCAAAGAGCACCTCATTGGTTTCAGGTCCCTGACAACGGTACCCATCGGAACATCAATATAGGCATCAGTTCCGCTGGCTCCGGTTTTAAGTGAGGAGCCACCGCTTTCGCCATGAGTGGCAAAAACATGCCTTGCGTATTTAAGATGCAGCAAGGTCCATAGCTGCTCATTGCCCCTGAGAATCACATGACCACCTCGTCCACCATCACCTCCATCGGGTCCTCCTTTGGCGGTGAGCTTATCCCTACGCAGATGCGCAGATCCACTGCCTCCGTTACCGGAACGACAGAAGATCTTTACATAATCGACAAAATTGGTGTTCGACATGGAGGTTCATGCTTAAGGAAACTATTCTTTGATCAATCCTATAACTTCAACAATGCGTTCAAAGATTTTATCCACTGACCCGGTACCTTCAACACCCGCATGCTTATGCATCTTATCGTAATAGTAGGTGACCGGAACGGTCTGCCTGTTGTACACATCAATTCTATTATTGATGGTTTCCAGTTTATCATCTGACCTGCCGGTATCTTTTCCTCGTTTCAACAGCCTCTTGACCAGCTCCTCACGAGGTACTTCCAGGGAGATCATCACACTAACGCGTTCATCATAATCGGTTAAGGCCTTGCGTAACTCTCTGGCCTGCTCAACAGTCCTCGGAAAGCCGTCAAAAATAAAGCCTGATCCATCCTGACTCTCGTCAAGCTTGTTTCGGATCATTCCGATTACAATCTTGTCAGATACCAGTTCTCCTTTATCCATAATCACCTTGGCCTGCTTTCCCAGTTCAGTCTGAGCTGCGACTTCGCTCCTAAGTAGATCCCCTGTGGATATATGGGTCAAGCCATATTTTTCAATGATTTTTTCCGATTGGGTACCCTTACCTGATCCCGGAGGACCGAATAATACAATATTCAACATGCTTTTTTATATTTTTTTTAGACGAGTCCAAAATTACGAAAGATTTGCAGCTTTATTTAACTAGCTGATAAATTTCCTTCAAATTTCTGCCATATCCATCATAATCCAGTCCATATCCTACAATAAAGTCATTTGGGATCTCCAATCCCACATAATCCAGCTTGACCTCTCTGATGGTCGCCTCTGGCTTGTGAAGAAAGGTTGCTACCTGAATCTCTGCAGGTTGAAATCCTGAAAGTTGCATCAGTATGGTTTCGAGGGTCACCCCGGTATCCACAATATCTTCAAGGACCACCACCACACGGTTTTTTAGCTCCATGTTGATACCAATTAGTTGCTTTATCTTGCCGGTGGATTGTGTTCCACTGTAGGATGCCAACTTTAAAAACGTAATCTGACACGGGAATGAGAGCTGCTTATAGAGGTCGCTGGCGAACATAAAGGCTCCATTCAGGATTCCCAGAAAAATGGGGTCTTTATGGGCAAGGTCCTGGTTCATTTCCCGGGCTATGCGGTGGACCTGCTTAGCGATCTCTTCTTCAGAGATAAACGGTGCAAAGTGTTTGTCATGGACTGTTACAATATTATTCTGCATGTGATCTATTTTTTAGTAAAATAGTCAATGATCCACAGGATGTAATTTCGTTAGCTGATATTTAATCTAAAACAATATAAACAGATGAATCCAATTGTCAGTATTATCATGGGAAGCACTTCAGACCTTCCCATCATGGAACAAACAGCCAAACTATTTGATGAATTTGAAATTCCATTCGAGATTAACGCACTTTCCGCACATCGGACTCCCGATCAGGCCATGGATTTTGCGAAGAATGCAGCAAGCAGAGGGATCCGTGTTATCATTGCAGGAGCAGGTGGAGCAGCTCACCTTCCCGGTGTTATAGCAGCTCTAACTCCCCTTCCAGTAATAGGCGTGCCTATTAAAGCTTCCATCTCTATTGATGGATGGGATTCCATTTTAAGCATTCTTCAGATGCCTCCAGGAATACCTGTAGCCACTGTGGGATTGGATGGAGCCAGAAATGCCGGAATACTGGCAGCCCAGATTCTTGGTACAGCAGACCAGGAGGTAATGGAAAAGATGATTGAGTTTAAGAAGAGTCTGGCCACGAAGATTGTGAAAGCAAATGAAGAGCTTAAATCTGTAAAGTTTAAGTATAAAACAAACTAAACAAAATATGATATTTCCACAGCTGTGGATGATAAAAGGACCGGGATTTTTACTCCTGGTCTTTTTTTTGTCTCTTTTTTTGGGGCGATTGAATGGCCAGATTGCAGGGCAGGAGGCTTCTGTGGCAGCACTGGGAGGGGCATTCGTGAGTCGTTCGGGCTATTCATGTGCCATACAGAACCAGGCTGGATTGGGGTGGGTGGATGATCATTCGGTGAGCCTGAATCACAGCCGTCCCTATTTGGAACTTGGAATCTCTTCCATAGGACTCCAGGTAAATACTGAAAAGGGGGCTCTGGGGACCTTTTTCTCTTCATATGGAATTCCAGGGCTCAGACAATCCTCTTTTTGGGTCTCCTATGGAATGACCCTTACATCTGTTCTCAGCATAGGGTTGGGAATGCACTTCTGGACCTACAGCCTTCCTGAAAAAATGATACACCATCCGGGCATTAGTCTTGCTCTGGGGCTTCAGGCCCGGATCAATGATCAGTGGATATTAGGGGTCCACGTACTGCACCCGAGGGTTTGGGAAAACACAGTGAACGACTTGTCCAGCTTAGCCATGACCATATCAGCGGGATGTTCTTACTCATTCTTTAAGACAGCCACTGTTTATTCTGACTGCATATGGCGCCTGGAAAGCGAATCCAGTGGGCCAGTGGCATCGAATGGACCATTCGTAGGGCGATAGGTTTTATGCTGGGGATTCATAACCAGCCCTTTACATGGTCAGCTGGACTCACACTGGTCCACAAGAGGTGTGAAATGCAAATTGCTTTCCAGTATGTGACCGATACAGGAACCATTCCTTCTACCTCGATTCATTATGCATGGTAATTTTCCCATAGGATTTTTAGTTATTTCCCTATGGGTACCACTGAGCTTGTTTGCCCAAGATCCCGAAGATCTCCCTTTTGGAGAGGAGGAGTTTCTCTACCAGGAAGAGACTTCAGAGATCCCTCTGGAAATATTTGAACAATATGCCGATCTGAGGAGTAATCCTCTCAATATTAACTGTGCTACTCCGGATCAACTTGCTGAGTCTGGCATATTTTCCCCATTTCAAATCCATACCCTGATTAAATACAGGGAGAAGTATGGTGATCTATACTCCACTCTTGAGCTTGCCTCCCTCTTTGGTTTCAGGGCATCATGGATACAGGAGATTTCCCCATTTCTTAACGTAGGACCCTGCATAAAAAGAGAAAACAAGGGAAGGGTAAAACACATGATTCTGCTAAATGCAGGACTGATATTCCCCAAGTCTGAAGGATTTCGAGATAGTACAGGAATCAAGACAGGCTCGGGCTATATGGGAAGTCCTGTCAGAACTGATATAAGGATCAAATCCCATTTGGGAAACTCACTCTCTATGGGACTCACCTTTGAAAAGGATGCAGGTGAATCCTATTTTAATAAGCATAAGCCTGAATATATGTCCGGGTATATACAATACCATGGGCATCGCCAATTAAAGCAGGTGGTGTTTGGAAATTTTCAGCTACACAATGGGCTTGGTCTGGTCAATGGTACCGGATTCATCCATTCCCCGGCAGGCTTCATTTTAAACAGGGGTTCCATGATGAGAATGAGACCCTACTCCTCAAAAAGTGAATCCAGGTATGAACGGGGTTTGGGTATAAGACTTGCCCTGAGGGATTTTAACCTTATGTATTGGGCCTCATACCGAAAACTGGATCTAAACACCGGGAAACTAAATCTTGAAAGCGAACAAATTGACTGGAAGGAACACATCAGGGAGTCAGGATTGCACAGAACAGCAAATGAATTATCAGGTCGGACCCTGGGTTATAGGATTCATTCAGGAGTTCAGGGCCTTTACAGGCATAAACAACTGGATGTGGGCATTCTCTTCGGCTTAGAATCCTTTGGACTCAGCAGGGAGGGGGTCCAATCCCTGGGCTTATCAATAAACAGGGGCTTGAATAGTTTTATGAGCCTTCATGGAAAACTTCACAAGGGAAAATGGCACATATTTGGTGAATTTGCACTCTCAGACTTCAAGGCAACCGCCCTGCTTGCAGGTGCCACATGGCATCTAAATGATTTTATGCAGGGAGTACTCCTTTTGCATCATTATAAAACCGAATACAGGGGATCACTTCCCTCCTCCTATGCCTTTGGCAGTAAAATTAACAATGAGATGGGTGCTGCCATGCACCTTCAGCTTGAACCAGGTCAACTGCTAATGGTCAGGTTTACAGGAGAGGTATTTCATTTTCCCGGTCCACGATATTTATGCGCTGTTCCGTCCAGCAGTTACAAATATGCTTTTACCTTCCAAAACAGCGGAGCGCCTGAATTCAAGTGGAGAATAAGATTCACCAAAAAAATCTGGCAGACCACTCCAGCTGACCATGGTATGGGTTTACGCTCACTCAATACCAATGAAAGCACCCGTTGTGACCTGAGGTTTATATATGATCATCAGGTTCAATGGAAATCCCGACTCATTATCACTTATGGATCCAACTCCAGAGATTCATATCCAGGCTACGCTTTTGCTCAGCAATTAACTGTCCTCCCATGGAAAAACCTAAGGACTACCTTTCAATTTGTTGTATTTGAAGTCCCGGATTGGGACCACAGGATCTACCTTCATGAACCCGGCCTCTATTACGATTTTTCATTCCCGGTCTGTTATGGATCAGGTCAAAAGGTGGTGGTGACGCTCAAATGGAAACCTAATCCGGTGCTAAGCATCTCAGGCAAGCTAGCCCTGACCTCGTATAATAACAGGGATACCCTGGGAAGTGGAAATGATCTGATACTGGGAAATGAGAAGTGGATGCTGGCTCTGCAACTTCGACTGGATCTTTAATCGTACTTCATGTCCGAGATTTGAATCTGGATATTTACCCTGCCCCTGAAGTCATTCTCCACAAGCTGGTAACAGATATCAAAAGGATTGCCTTTGTTAATATGCTTGAATTGGTGTCCCTGGTGAAATGCAATGGCAGGGAAAACTTTAAAAGGATTCTCCTCCTGGATCAGGGTAAGTTTAAGATGCTCCCCATTGCTCCCAACAATCCTCCCATATCCATTATCAACCACATTCTCAGAGATAAAAATTGGATTTGGATTTTCGGGGCCAAAAGGTCTGAACTGTTTCAGAATACGGAAAAACTTATCGTTGATATCCTTGAGCTGCAATTCGGTATCGATCTCAACCACTGGGATTAATTGCTCCGGATCGATGGTATCGATCACCTTATTTTCGAAACGCTCAATAAATACCGGTAGGTTTTGAACCTTCATGGTAAGGCCTGCAGCATATTTATGTCCACCGAAATTCACCAACAGATCGCTACACGATTCGATGGCCTGATAGAGGTCAAATCCATTTACAGACCGGGCCGAACCAGTGACCAATCCATTAGATAGGGTCAGGATAACTGTGGGTTTGTAGTAATGATCCAGCAAACGCGAAGCAACAATTCCTATGACCCCCTTGTGCCAATCAGGATTATAGAGAACAGTCGAACTCTTTTCCTGAAGAACCGGATCCGTATGAATCATCTCGATGGCCTGACGGGTGATTTCAGTATCTATGTTCCTGCGGTCCAGGTTAAAATTATTGATTGTCTGGCTGATAACTCCCGCATCGTCATGTTTATCACATACCAGCAGGTCCACAGATTTCTTACCCGACTCCATCCTTCCGGCAGCATTGATTCTGGGGCCTATCTTAAAAACGATCTCCTCGATATCAATCTCCTTTTTAGCGATACCGGCCACCTCTTTGATGGCCTTGAGGCCCATGGACGGGTTCTCATTCAATTTTTTTAGTCCGAAATAGGACATGATTCGATTCTCTCCGGTAATGGGTACAATGTCGGATGCAATGCTCACAACCACCAGGTCTAGAAACTTATAGACTGATTCGGCTGGTTGACCCGTCTTGATGGCATATGCCTGGACCAGTTTAAGACCTACTCCACAGCCTGATAGATCTTTGTAGGGATAGTTGCAGCCCTTCTGTTTGGCATCCACTACAGCCACTGCCTCTGGAATTTTGTCTCCCGGATTGTGATGGTCGCAGATAATAAAGTCGATGCCTTTTGCCTTTGCATACTCTACCTTGTCAACTGCCTTAATTCCACAATCAAGGGCTATGATCAGGCTAAATTCATGTTCTGCTGCAAAATCAATTCCCTTCAGCGAGATCCCATAACCTTCGTCGTAGCGATCCGGAATGTAGTAATCGACCTCCTTGAATTGATCCTTAAAGAAAGAGTAGACCAGTGCAACAGCGGTGGTGCCGTCCACATCATAATCGCCATATACCAAGACCTTCTCCCCCGAATTTATGGCCTGCTCTATTCGCGATATCGCCACATCCATATCTTTCATCAGGAAAGGATCGTGGAGATTGGCCAGATCGGGCCGGAAAAAGTCCTTTGCTTCATCAAAAGAGGTGACCCCACGCTGAACCAGCAACTGAGCTAAGGGTTGTTCAATACCCAGTTCCCGGGCCAAAGATGCTATGATGTCTTCACTACCCGATGCTTTTATGACCCAGTTCCTATTCATGATTTTCAGCAATTCGGCAGGCACACTCCCCCCCTCACCCTGCAAAAATAACATAATCTTTTTTATACCTTTACACCCTGAAAAATAATATCCGAAATGCACAATTCCGAGCTCAGCGAACAGGAGCAAATTCGAAGAAATTCCCTGGAGGAAATTAAAAAACTAGGTTACAATCCCTATCCCCCGGAGTCCTATGAAATCACTCACAAATCATCGGAAGTGATATCCCTGTTTGAACAGGATGAAAATGCATTGCCGGACATTACCCTGGCTGGCCGGATCATGAGCCGCCGGATTATGGGTAAAGCATCTTTTGCTGAGATTCAGGACAGCACCGGAAGAATTCAGATCTACCTCAACAGGGATGAACTCTGTCCCGGAGAAGACAAAACACTCTACAACACCATTTTTAAGAAGCTGCTCGATATTGGCGATATTATTGGGGTTAGGGGATTTGCATTCAGAACTCAGGTGGGGGAGATTACCATTCATGTAAAAGAGTTGGTAATCCTTAGTAAATCCATTCGGCCACTGCCCATCGTAAAGGAGGCCGACGGGAAGGTATATGATGCAGTCACCGATGCTGAATTCAGGTACCGTCAACGTTATGTGGACCTGATAGTCAATCCTGCTTCAAGGGAGCTGTTCAGAAAAAGAACGCAGGTCTACAATTCACTGAGGCAACTGTTTAATGAACGCGGCTACCTGGAAGTGGAGACCCCCATTCTTCAACCCATACCCGGAGGCGCAGCCGCCAGGCCCTTTATTACCCACCACAACTCGCTGGATATACCTCTCTATCTGCGAATAGCTGATGAGCTTTATTTGAAAAGACTGATCGTAGGTGGATATGATGGAGTCTACGAATTTTCAAAGGACTTCAGGAATGAAGGAATGGACCGGACCCACAATCCGGAATTTACTGTGATGGAAATCTATGTGGCCTATAAGGATTACAAATGGATGATGGATTTCACCGAGGAGATGATCGAGAAAGTAGCACTTGATCTTCATGGAACCACCAAGGTAATGGTGGGCGACCAGGAGATTGATTTCAAGCGGCCCTTTAAGCGAATCACCATGATGGATGCCATCAAGGAATCCACCGGATACGATATTGAGGGAAAGGACGAAGCCGGGCTCAGGGATGTGGCAGACCGCTTGAATGTGGATTTGGATGATACCATGGGCAAAGGCAAGATTATCGATGAGATCTTTGGAGAAAAGTGTGAGGTGCATATGATCCAACCCACCTTTATCATCGACTACCCGGTGGAGATGTCTCCCCTCTGCAAGAAACACCGCGACAACCCCGAACTCACTGAGAGGTTTGAACTGATGGTGAATGGCAAAGAGCTTTGCAATGCCTACACCGAATTAAACGACCCCATCGACCAGCTGTCCAGATTCCAGGAACAGATGAAGCTATCAGAAAAAGGGGATGATGAAGCCATGTTTATCGATATGGACTTTGTTCGCGCCCTGGAGTACGGCATGCCCCCTACCTCAGGCATGGGCCTGGGTATGGATCGCCTTGTAATGCTGATGACCAACCAGACCAGCATTCAGGAAGTGCTTTTCTTCCCGCAAATGCGACCAGAGGTCGCAAGTCAAAAGTTGAAAGTAGAAAGTCAAAAGGAAGAGGATGTGGAGATGAGCGATGATGAAAAGGCGGTTATTCAGATTCTGAAAGACAATTCACCCATCGACCTGAATGAATTAAAAGGACAAACCGGACTAAGTAACAAGAAGTGGGACAAGGCCATAAAAGG